>TARA_R110002096_G_scaffold179153_1_pt1 | contig 31797 bp, 22 predicted proteins | sample TARA_R110002096 | Tara Oceans TARA_R110002096 (sample SAMEA4397295) | marine metagenome | biome: Polar Biome; feature: [DCM] deep chlorophyll maximum layer (ENVO:01000326); material: water (ENVO:00002006), including particulate matter (ENVO:01000060) such as... | depth 35 m
CGCGGCGCAGCCTGACAAGGTTCCTCCCAATTTGGTGACGATCAAAGTAAGCGAACCGGGCATTGCCGCCGTGCGAAGAATCGATGGGGAGAACCGGTTGGTTCCTGCATCGTTGCGATTGCAGTTCAGCGAGGCTTCGGCTCCCCTCGCGCTGTTGGCGGAACCAAGCAAGGGTGTCGTGACCGAGGGGATTCGGCTCAAACCCGAGCTCGCCGGCGCGTGGAAATGGCTGAACGACAAGGTTCTCATCTTTACCCCTAGCGACGACTGGTTGCCGGATCGAACCTACGAAGTGGTCATGCAGCCGAAGAGGCTGTTGGTCGATACGGTTGCGCTGCAGGAACCGGTCCTGGAATTCGCGACCGCCAAATTCACAGCTCAGGTGGTCAGAGGTGAGTTCTATCAGAACCCCAAAAATCCGGAGATCAAGCAGGCGGTCGTCACTTACAAGTTCAGCCATGGCGTGAAGGAGGTGGACCTGCGCAAGCATTTGGACATTGCGATTCTGGGGGACGCGCCCTTGTTTGCCGGAGACGAGCGGCTCGAGGAGATTCGGTTGGGTGACTTCGATCGTCTCGCCTATGTCCGGACCAAGCCGATTGAACTGCCGGGAAAAGAAGACTTCGTCCAGGTGACGTTGAAGTCCGGGATGCCGGTGGCGTTGGGGGATTCGCGAACTGAAAAGGCGATCCCCGGCAAAGTGAAGATTCCGGATCTCTACAGCTATTTTCAGATCAAGGATGTGTTTGTCGGGACGCGTCGGAAGGATAGCGGCGAGCCCGAACCGCACTTGCGTATTCGGACGCAGGGGCTGACCAGCCCGGAGGATTTTCTGAAGCATCTCAAGGTTTACCTGCTTCCGAAGTGGCAAAAGCCTGAGAATCCGGATCCGTTGATGCCGGAGGAGACGGGTTGGACGGTTGACTCGGTCAGCCAGGAGATCCTCGCAACGTCGACGGAAGTGAAGCTGACGCCGGACGCGAGAGAGGATGCGGACAAGCCCGTGGATCAGCGCCGGACGCACTTTGACCGCTACGACTTCACCTTCGACCGGCTTCCCGAAGAACGGCAGCTCCTCTGTGTGGTGGACAAGGATACGCCGGCTTTGGGAGGGTATCGATTGGCGGAGGAATATCGCGCCACGCGAAACGTGCCCCAGGGGCCAAGGGAGCTGTATGTGCTCGGTCGCTTTGGCGGGCTGCTCGCGATGACTGGAGACCGGAAAATCACGGTGAAGTCCCGCAACCTCCCGGGATTGAAGTATCGACTGGGTCGCGTCCCGGCCGGAGAGATCAACCACCTGGTGAGCCAGACGAGCGGGAATTTTAACCGCCCCGGTTTTTCCCGAAACTTCAACGACACCAATCTCGGGCATTACACCGAGCAGCTGCAAAGCATCCTTTCCTCGGACTCGTATGCTGCGAATTATTCCACCCTCGACTTTTCCCGTCTCCTCGATCTGGAGGACCAGGACGATCCCGATCTGAATCGGGGTCTCTATTTTCTGCGAGTGCTGGGTTGGGATCCCAAGGAAGAGAAAGCCGTCAAGGGCGGCGGTCAGGAAGGGGATAACGCGTTTGTCCTCATCACGGATTTGGGGCTTGTCGTCAAGGTGAACCACGACCGGACGCGCGACGTTTTTGTGCAGTCGTTAGGGTTGGGAGTTCCGGTTGATGCGGTGGAAGTCCAGGTCCTGGGAAAAAACGGCGTGCCGTTGGTGAGTGGGGTAACCGATTCAACTGGGCGTGCGACGTTGGCCGCGGTGGACGAAGCCGCTCGAGACGAGAGTCAGCCGGTTGCGATCGTGGCGCGCAAGGATCGCGATCTCAGTTTCATCCCCTTTAATCGTTATCAGCAGCACGTCAGCTTCTCCCGGTTTGATGTCGGTGGTCTCTCCGCGCCCACCGCTGGTGATCTGGATGGATTTGTGTTTACGGAACGCGGCGTGTATCGACCGGGAGATACGATCCACGCCGGTCTTATCATCAAGCCGCGGGATTGGAGCGGCGAACTGGCGGGATTGCCGATCAAGGTCGTGGTTCAAGACGCCCGCAACTCAACCATTCTGGAGCAACTCGTTTCGTTGCCGCAGTCCGGGTTTGCGGACTTTGAGTGCCCGACGGAATACGCGTCTTCCACCGGCGAGTACAAACTGTATGCCTACCTCGTTCACGAGGAAGATGAGGATGGGAAGAAGCAGAGGGATACCTTGCTCGCCTCGACCTCCGCCCGAGTGGAAGAGTTCCTGCCGGACACGATGAAGGTAAGCACCAAGGTTACGCCGGAGTCCGGCAAAGGCTGGATCCCGCCCGCAGGGTTGAGCGCGAGCGTCAATGCTCAGAACCTCTACGGGACCCCGGCCACAAAGCGTTCGGTATCGGGCAGTGTCACCGCTCGTCCGATTCGCTTCTCTTTCGACGACTTTCCGGATTACGTCTTTTTCGACCGCAATCTCAAGGCGGCCAAGTACCACACCTGGGCCACCAAGAAGAGCCAGACGGACGACAACGGGGCGGTGACGATTCCGATCGATATGAGCGCGATTGGAACGGCGACCTACAGCGTTTCCTTTCAAGCCGAGGTGTTCGAACCCGATAGCGGGAGAAGCGTGAAGGCCTACAGCAATCGTCTCCTGGTTTCGCCCCTGCCACACGCCGTCGGCTACAAGCCGGATGGGGAATTGCGCTATATTCCGGCAAACGGGATTCGCAAGGTGCAGCTCGTGGCCGTGAATCCGCAATTGGAGAAGATCGATCTCCAGGATCTCAATTATAGCGTTGAGGAAACCTACTACGTTTCCATTCTGAAAGAACAGGGCAGTGGCGATTTTGCCTATCAATCGGTCAAGAAAGAGCGTGAGGTTGCCTCGGGAACGCTGAGCATCGGCCAGTCCGATGGTTTTGAACTGGCCCTGCCGACCGAGGCGCCCGGTGAGTTCAGCTTGTTGGTTTCCGATGCCGAGGGGAACCTTCTCTCGAAGATGGGATACTCCGTGGTTGGCAAGGGAAACCGGAGCCGGTCGCTCGACGACAATGCGGAGTTGTTCGTCAAACTGGCGAAGCCGGAATATCGGCGTGGCGAAGAGATTGAGCTCAGCATCACGGCTCCGTTTACCGGCACGGGATTGCTCACGATTGAGCGCGATCGCGTTTACGCGCACAAATACTTCACCACGACCACGAACAGTTCGGTTCAGACGATCGCGGTTCCGGACGAACTGGAGGGAACTGGTTACGTCAATGTGACGTTTGTGCGATCCCTGGATTCTCCGGAAATCTTCATGAGCCCGCTCAGTTACGCGGTTACCCCGTTTCGCGTGGTCAATGATTCCCGCGAAATCAAATTGACCCTCGATCCGGCGGAGAAGGCGCGTCCCGGCAAACCGTTGCGCATCCCTTACCAGGCCGATCGAAACTGCAAGATTGCGATCTTCGCGGTGGACGAGGGAATCCTCCAGGTTACCCGCTATGAAACGCCCAAACCGTTGCCGCACTTCGAGCGAAAGCGGGCCCTGCTCTGCCAAACTTACCAGATCCTGGATCTCCTCATTCCCGAGCATCGTCACATTCAGGAGCAACTTTCCGCCTTTGGAGGCGGTGCGGATTTTCAGCTCAATCCATTCAAGCGGCTCACCGATGCGCCGGTCGTGTTTTGGTCCGGCATTTTGGATGCGGGTCCCGAAGTCCGCGAAGTGACCTATGACGTGCCCGACTATTTCAATGGCAGCCTTCGGGTGATGGCGATCGCGGCGTCGCGCGATGGAATGGGCCACGCCGAGAGCCGCACCACGTTGGTCAGCCCGGTGTTGATCAATCCCGGGGTGCCGACGTTTGCCGCGCCGGGTGACGAGTTTGATGTCTCTGTAACGTTGGGGAATAACCTGGATCCTGAGACTGGCGAAGAGGCTGAAATTCGCCTGACCGTCACTCCAAGCAAGCACCTTGAGGTGATCACGCCTCCGCCCGCTGGAATGACCATTCCCCGTGAGCGCGAGGAAACGTTGACCTTCCGGGTTCGTGCGACCGGGGAACTGGGCAGCGCCTCCCTCAAATTTGCGGCGAGCGGCGGCAACGAAACCTCCACCCGAACGTCCACGCTCAGCATTCGGCCGGCGACGCCTTACACGACCATTGTGCAAAGCGGTTACACCGGGAAATCGACTCTCGACGTGTCGCTGGGGCGCGACTTGCACGAAGAATTTCATCAGGCGGAAGCGAGCGCCTCGGTGTTGCCTCTCAGCCTGACTCGCGGCTTGGATCAATACCTCGCCAAGTATCCCCATGGCTGTACGGAACAACTCGTGAGCGGATCACTGGCCCGGTTGCTCATTGCTGACGAAGCAGACTTTGGCCTGACCAAGGCAGAAGTGCAGAAGCAGGTGGATGCGACCTGCCGAATGTTGCGGAACCGGATGAATAGCTCCGGCGGGTTCGGCTATTGGTATTCGGCCAAGACGCCTGCGATCGATTTTCTCAGCATCTACGCCACGCACTATCTCAGCGAGGCTCAGATCGCGGGATTTGAGGTTCCTCCAGCCCTTCATTCCCGGGCGTTGGGTAATCTTCGGAAAATGGCGGCAGTGACCAAGCTCGAGAAGCAGGACTGCCGCGACCAGGCCTACGCCATTTATGTGCTGACCCGGAACGGCGTGGTAACGACCAACTACATTCTCAACCTGCGTGACTACCTGAGAAAAAATGCTGAGGAAGAAGCCTGGCAGAAGGATCTGACCGCGGTCTATCTGGCGGGTTCGTATCAATTGCTCAAGCAGCGCACCGAAGCGGCTCGGCTCATTCGTGGCTATCAGCGAGCGAGCCAACGACCTCCGGCCAAGGACGATGCGCCCGAAGATGACTTTCATCCGGCACTGGCTCAGGATGCTCAGTATCTCGCGATTCTGACTCGGCACTTTCCCGAAGAAGCCAAGAAGCTGAGTGGTGATGATTTGCGCACGCTGCTCGATCCTCTTCTCCGCAATGAGTTCAGTACCCTCAGCGCTGCCTACAGTGTGTTGGCTCTCAAAGGGTATTCTGAGCTGGCCGACCAGTTCCCAATTCAGTTGGAGTTGGCTCAGGTCGTCGATGATTCCACGTTGGCGCTGCCGACGGAAGGAACCAAGCTTGTTCGGGCCGGGGTCCCGCTTTCTGCTGATGCGGTCAAGTTTTCGGCGGCACCGTCCCGAGGCGGGCCGTCCGGGATTTTTTATCAGGTCACGGAAGGCGGTTTCGAGCGAACCGTTCCGACGGAGCCCTTGCGCGAAGGCATTGAGGTCGAGCGACTCTATCTCGACAAGGACGGGAACCCGCTGGCGGAAGCGACCCTGGGTGAGCCGATTACCGTTCAGCTCCAACTCCGGAGTCTGAAGCAGGGGCAAACCATCACCAATGTCGCACTAACCGATCTGTTGCCCGGTGGGTTTGAGGTGGTGCGGGAGAGTTTGTCGGCCGGGCGCTCGACCTTGCCGGGAATGGCGTTCAACGAGGTTCGGGAGGATCGGGTCGTGCTCTTCGGCGTGGCGCAACCGCAGGTGCAATTGCTGCGCTACAAGATCACCCCTACCCGGCGAGGTGAGTTCATCGTGCCTCCGGTTCTGGCGGATTCGATGTATGATCGCTCGGTGCGGGCGCGCGGATTACCGGGCCGAATCGTCGTGAAATAAGTGGTGAACATGAAGCACTGGAAACGATCGGTTCGAATTGCGAGCGGCATGGTCCTGCTTTTGGCGGGCATTTGGCTTTTCCTGCCACGGCCGGAAATCTATCCGTCCAACGCGGGATTCTCCCAGGTTGTCCTGGATCGTTCCGGCCAGGTTCTCCGCATTACCCTGAGTCAGGACGACAAATATCGCATCTTCACGCCGCTGGCCCACATCTCCGAAGAGCTGCAGGGGGCGACCTTGCTTCACGAGGATCGCAAGTTCTATCAGCACTCCGGCGTGGATGCATCGGCGATTGTTCGTTCCGCCTGGAACATGGTCACGGGCGGCCCGCGCACGGGAGGTTCCACCATTACGATGCAGTTGGCCCGGCTGCGTTTTGGGATGCGGAGCCGTTCCATTCCCGGGAAGGTCGCGCAGATGTTTCGAGCTGTTCAGCTTGAGCGTCACTACTCCAAGGAAGAGATCTTTGAAGCCTATCTCAATCTTGCGCCTTACGGTGGAAATCTGGAAGGGATCGGGGCGGCCAGTCGAATCTATCTGGACAAAGCGCCTTCCGAGTTAACTCGCCGCGAAGCCATTGCCCTCAGCGTGATTCCGCAAAGCCCGGCTCGCCGGACGCCGGCTCGGGATGGTTCGCGCAATCCGCATCTCGCCGAAGCCCAGGCCCGGCTGTTCGCCCGATTTCGCGACCAGGAAGGTCTCGCGGCAGATCCGCTCGACGCTCAGTTTACCATTTCCCAGCCGGCGACGCGTCCCTTCGAGGGGCCGCATCTGACGCGTCGTCTCCTGAGACAATTTCCGCTCGTTCCTGAGATCCGCTCCACGATCGATCGCGATCAACAGGCGGTTTTGGAAGCATCCATGAGTGCCTACCTCCGGCGTCACCACGGCATCGGACTCCGCAATGCGAGCGCTCTGCTCGTTGATACGACGAGCATGGAAGTTCGCGCCTATCTTGGCTCTGGCGACTTCTGGAACGTCCCGATTCAGGGACAGGTGGACGGGATACGAATGCGGCGTTCACCTGGGTCTTCGCTCAAGCCGTTCATTTACGCCCTCGGTCTCGAACAGGGCATCATTCATCCCAACACCTTGCTCAAGGATGCCAAAGCCTCCTTTGGGGCCTACAGCCCGGAGAATTTTGATCGAGGATACAGCGGGCCTCTCTCGGCGACGGAAGCGTTGCAACGCAGCCGAAATGTTCCCGCCGTCGCGTTGATGGCGACGCTGAAGCGCCCCAGCTTTTACGCCTTCCTCCAGCGGGGCGGCATCGACTTGCCGCATCCCGCGTCCCACTACGGGCTCTCGCTTGCGCTCGGTGGTGCCGAGGTCAGTCTCGAGGAGCTCGTCCGGCTCTATACCATTCTGCCCAACGATGGGAATCTTCGACAGCTTGTCTACTCCGACGAGGATCCCGGTCCGATCGTCAGCCACCAGATTCTTTCTCCGGAAGCCGCCTTCCTGACCCTCTCCATGATTCGGGACATTCCTGCGCCCGGCATGTCCCGCCGCCACGGAATCAGCCGCGATCGCCCGGTGTATTGGAAGACCGGAACTTCCCATGGTTTCCGCGATGCCTGGGCGGTTGCGGTGTTCGATCGCTATGTTCTGGGTCTCTGGATCGGAGACTTTCGGGGGGCGGGCAATGCCTCCTTTGTGGCGCGGGAAGCCACTGCGCCTTTGCTCTTTGACATGATCGGATCCCTTCGAGCGCATCAGCCTGACGAATCCGGCTACGTTGCCCAGCCCACCGGGCTCAATCTTCGTCGCATCAATCTCTGTGCGGTTTCCGGTCAGATGCCGAATACCCATTGTCCGACTTCTCGAGAGGGCTGGTTTATTCCGGGCCGTTCGCCGATCGACACCTGCGCGATCCACCGCCAGGTGGCGATCGATGCGGAAACCGGTCTTCGTCTTCGCCCGGAAGAGAATGACGGCACACGAGAGGTGAGCAGAAAAGTCTACGAGTTTTGGCCGTCGGATCTTCTGCAACTCTATCGCGAAGCCGGTATCGCGATGAACCAGCCTCCGCCGTTTCGGCACGGCGCAGGATCAGCCGAAGCGTCCGCCGGAACGCCGCTTCGAATCGTTTCTCCAGAGCCGGATACGATTTACACGCTGCGCGGTGAACTCACTCACATTCCCTTGCGGGTGGCGGCGGATGCGGATGCGCGGCGCATTTTCTGGTACGCGGGAAAGGAGTTTCTTGGCTCCGGTCCGCCCGAGGATACCTTGTTTTGGGATTCTCCCATCGTTGGTCCCTACACGGTTCGTGCCATCGATGATCGTGGTCGTTCCTGCGAGCGGATGATCCAGGTCCGAGCTGCCAATTGAAATGACGGCCCCATTGAAAACCTGCCCTCTTTGCGGACGCGAAATTCCCGCGCACCTGGAAAGTCGTCATCACCTGACGCCCAAACTAAAAGGTGGGAAACATGGGCCGATCGCGATTCTCCACACGATTTGTCATGGCAAAATTCACAGTGTGCTGACGGAGTCGGAATTGGCGAAGAACTACAGCACGATTGAGGCCTTGCTGGAGCACGAGGAAATCCAGAAGTTTGTCGCGTGGGTGAAGAAACGTCCGATCGATTTCCGGGATTCCAATCGCCGGGCGAGGCGAGACTGAAAATCGGACTACTGGCCGGGATGCGACTTGGTGGGGAGTCCAACCGGGGTGGTGCGGCGGCGAGGACCGGAACGGTGTGAAAGAGACACCGGATTGAAACCCGGTTTTGGGCCAGGTTCCTGGGGCGGCTTCTTCGCGTTGAGGAGATCCCGAACTGCGTTGGGATTGCGAAGGCGTTGAACCTGATTCTGCAGATCGCGAATCTCCGTCTCGAGTTTCTGGAAGTCGTCTCTCCAGTCGTCCCGCGACGTCACCACCATCTTGCCGGCCAGAATCCAGCGCGAACAGGTGCCAAGCTGCACTCGCGCCTGTTGAAGCCGGGTTCTCGCCTTCTGGGTCAGTTCGCTCCAATCAAAGACCGAAAACTGGTCTGGTTTGTGGGCCTGCAATTGAAAAATATCGCGGGCCAACTGATCAAGTTGATCGCGCATTCCGGATTCTCGTTCCTGAAGCGTTCGAATCGTTGCGGATGAAGGCGGCGACCCGAAATTGGACCCGGACTTGAGCAACGCAGCGGGATCGGGACTCAACGTGAGTGCTGAATCCGGCGTCCGCCGTTGCCGTTGCTTTGGTCCGGGTCCTTCGGGAGCTTGCCCAACCAGGTTGGTTGGGTTCGTACGCGCCGGCTCGGTGCGCGCAGCCGTTGCTCCCTTTCGGGGATGGGGCAGGGTTGGGGAGGAGAGAGGTGGGTTGGGTTTGGCCGAAACGGTCTTGGAAAGGGGGAGGGGAGGCGGGGGAAATTTGTCCGGTGAAGGAGCGTGGAATTCGAGGGGCCTGGCCTCGTCCCGAAAGCGCTCGATCTCGGCTTCAAGGGTGGTGAGGTGCTTGTCGATATCCTCTCGAAGCCAGTTGAAGCTTTTGGCGCGGATCAAAGGCAGTTCCTCGATTCGATCAGCCAGGCGTTCGACCAGAATGGCCTGGCGCTCATGCCGCTTGAGAATGGGCTCCCGAATGGAATGATCGACAATGCGATGGGCCTGCTGATGGAGACGCGTTAACCGTTTTACCGCGCGCTCGAAGCGTTTGCGGAGTCGCTTTGCGGGATCCAGAAAATAGCCAAACACGGGGTTTCGAAATCAGAAAATGGAATGGTCGGGTTCATGGTGACGCAGAGCCTTCAAGCAGGTTAGGCCGCAGTGGGTTTCGATTTATTCGAGAGGTTGGCGAAAACGCGAAATTTTCAGGTTACGCGGATCGGAACGGGCGCAAATACCAATCCTTCAACCAAACCAGTCCCTTGCCAATATCCGAGTTGATCTGGTAAGCGCAGGGAATCAGGTAGAGGGTGATGGTGGTCGCAAAGAGGATTCCATATCCCAGTGACACCGCCATGGGGATGAGGAACTGACCCTGGATCGAGTTGTCGAACATCAGTGGCATGAGCCCGGCAAAGGTGGTGATGGAAGTGAGCAGGATCGCCCGAAAGCGCCGTGCTCCGGCAATGATGATCGCCTCCTTCAGCGGCATGCCCTCGGCTCGTCGTTGATTGATGAAATCGACCATCACGAGCGAGTCATTGACCACGACCCCGGCCAGCGCGAGCATTCCAAAGATGCTGAGATAGGAGGGCGTGATTCCCATGATGATGTGGCCGAGCAAGGCTCCAACAACTCCGAACGGAACCGCCAGAAGAACGAAAATGGGTTGGGTGAGCGACTTGAAGGGAATGGCGAGCAGTCCATACAACGCGAGCATGAGGGCGATGGCGCCGATGATGGTTCGGCGCTTCGAGTCTGCGTTTTCCGCAATGAATCCGGTGTAACGGAACGACAGTCCATCGCCCTGATTGACGATTGCCTGAATTTCGGGACTCGAAGTTTCCGCGATGCCCATGATGTCGATGGACTCGTCAACGGGAAGCGCCTTGATTTCGATGACTTCGGCCCCATCGATCCTTTCGATCCGGCCGGGAACTTTCACCATCTTGACGTCCGCCACCGATGCGAGCGAAACATCGCTGCCGCCCGGGGTTCGAACGCGCATCGTGTCGAGCGTGTGGAGTGACTGGCGTTCCTCCAAGGTGAGGCGAACCATCACGCGAATGTCCTCGGTTCCGCGCTGAACGCGTTGCGCTTCCTCACCATAAAACGCTTGTCGAATCTGGCTCGCGAGCGACTGCTGCGTGAGTTGGAGTTCCGCCGCGCGCGGTTTGAGCGTGATCTCCAATTCATCGAGATCGCCGCGGACCTGGGTGTAGGCATCGCTGATTCCCTCGTAACTTTCGAGGAGGTCTTTGATCTGGTGGGCGATGTCCACTTTCTTTGCCGAACTCGGGCCGCGGAGTTCAATCTCGATCGGCTCCTCCTCTCGACTTTCGCCGGAACGACCCCGGCCGCTTTGTTCGGCCCGGATCCGAAACGACTGGGCTTCCGGAAGTTCGCCGACAAGTTCCTTCCAGCGATTGGCAATCACGCTGTTTCGCGGGCCGGGACTCTTCCGCTGACTCGGGGGCAGGATCTCGATCGCGACCTCTCCTTCGGATTCCTTGACGATGGAGCTTCCGCGATCGTAGTCGCCGGTTTGCTCGTGAACATTGGTGATCAGGGAACGGCCGGTGCCCTGGTCGACAAACTCGGCCTTGAGTTGATCGACCTTGGACGCGATTCGCTTGACGTAGAGATCGGTTTGTTCAAGAGGCGTGTCGTTTGGAAGGTCGATGTAGGCGGTGATGCGAAGTCGATCGACCGAAGGCATCGACACAAAGCCGAGCCGGCCGCCCTGCCAATAGCCGATCATGAGGAGGGCCATCGCGAAAAACGCCGCGCACACCGAGTAGCGATGTTCGATTGCGAACTTCAACGACGGTTGATAGACCTTCTCCACGAACGTTTCCAAGCCGTCGGCAATTCGCTTTTGGAAACGCGTGAAGAAGTTAAACTTGGCGCGTCCAATTTTGAGATGTTTGAGGTGGGCCGGGAGAATCAACTTGGATTCAATGAGCGAAAAAATGAGAACCGGCGCGACAACCGGCGGGATTTGTTTGGCGAAATTGCCCCAGTGGCCCTGAAAATAGAGCAGAGGCAGAAAGGCCACGATGGTGGTGATCACGCCAAAGGTGACCGGCACGGCAACCTCCTTGGTTCCGATGACGGAAGCTTCCAACGGATCGATTCCGGTTTTGAGTTTGGAGTAGATGTTCTCCGCCGTCACGATCGCGTCATCGACGACGAGCCCGACCACAATGATGAAGCCAAAGACGCTCATCAGGTTGGCGGAAAGTCCCAACCAGGGCATGCAGAGGATTCCGCCGGCGAAACTGACCGGAATGCCAATCACCACCCAGAGGGCGACGGATGGCCGGAGAAAGAGGGCGAGCACAATGAAGACGAGGATGCAGCCTTGAATCAGCGAGGTGGTTAGGGTGCCGAGCCGACCGCGAATCGAAAGTGACTCGTCGTCCCAGGCGTAAAGGTGGATGCCGGGAGGAAAACGCAGGGCGGCGGAATCGACATATTCGTGAACGAGTCTCGAAACCTCCAACGCGCTCTCCTTGTCGTGACGCATGATCTCCACCATCATCGCGGGTTCGCCGTTGAAACGCACCAGTTGTTCGCCCTCTTCGAAACCGTCCTTGACCGTCGCGACCTCACCCAGTCGCAGATCCGCGCCGTCGGCAGCACGAATCGGGATGCTGGCGAACTCCGGTGCGGTATAGGCCTGTCCGCGGGTCCGCACCGTGAGATCGCCGCTGGAACTTTGGATGGTCCCGGCTGGCAGGTCGACGGATGATCGGCGAATCGCATCGGAGATTTCCTGAAAGCCAATTCCGTAGGACCGGAGCTTTTCCTGATCCGCTTCGATCGCGATCTCGTAGGGGCGTTCCCCAACCAACTCGACCTGGCTGATGCCGTCAGCCTCCATCAATTCATTGCGAACACGCTCCGCGGCATGGCGAAGCTCTTTTGTGGTGAGATTCCCGGTGATGGCGACCTTGATGACTTCGCGGAAGGAATTGGAATCGGGAATGTAGACATCGGGTTTCTCCGTTTCGCTGGGAAACGTGGTGATGCGATCCACGCGCGTTTTGACTTCCTCAAGCAAGGCGCGCCGATCCACGCCATCCTCCATTTGCGCGAGGACCCAGCCGCGTCCCGGGTTGGCATACGTCCAGAGTTTCGCGATGCCCGGCAAATCCTGAATCGCCTCCTCGATCGGGATGATGATGGACTTTTCGACGTCTCTGGGCGTTCCGCCCCGGTAGTTCATCTTTACGAAGATGCTCTCAAACTCGTAGGTCGGGCTGACCTGCAGCGGCACCCGAAACATGGCCGTGTAGATTCCGGCGAACAGGATCGCGATGAGGAGAAAATTCGCAGCAATGTCGTTATTTGCGAACCAGCGGATCATGTTCCTCGGGAGTCCAGAGTTCCCACGTTCACTTCGCTGAGCGTCTCCTCCGTGCTTGGAATGATCTCAACTTTCGAGCCATCCGGTGCATAAACAAGGCGGGTCACGGACAGGAGGGCGCCATCGGGAATTTCGTTGTCCGCCACGATCAAGAACTCTTCATTGGACCAAAGCGCCTCGATTTCATGGCGGGTCAGCGTCAATTCTTTGGGATCGACAAGGTGAATCTGGTTGAGGTCGCGGACGGCTGAGCGGGGAACGACAAAAACGTCGGAAAGTACCCGGCCTTCAATCTCTGCGGTGATGGGCTGACCGATGCGCAACGGTGGATTGGAGCTCTTGCTTTCGGTCTTGCGGGAGTAGGGATCGGCAACCCGGGCAATCGCGAAAAGTTCCCGGGAATCCGGATCCAGCGCGCCTTCGGTTCCGACGATTTCCGCGTTCCAGACCGCGACCGATTCCGGATTCAAGGCGTCGCGAAGCTCGACCGGCACAGATGCCTGAGCCACGCTTTCCGGCAGCGTCAAAAATGCCATTTCCCGGGCCGGAACCGGGAGGCGAACCTCGACGAACTCCGTTTCGAAGACGGTCGCCAGCGGCGTTGACGACGTCACCGATTGTCCGATCGAAACTTCTCGAGTCAAAACGCGACCCGCAAAGGGCGCCTTTACGCTGGTGCGTTCCAGATTCCGGCTGGCTCGTTCGAGAGCTGCTTCGGCCGCCTTGACGTTGGCTTCGGCTTCGCGGAGTTGGGGAAGGCGCAGCACCAATTCATTGGGCTCGTCCTTGTATCCCAGGTCTTCCCAGTTGAGCCGCGCTTGTTTGGCTTTGGCCTGTTCCTGGGCGAAGGCGGCCGTCGCGCGAGCCAGATTCGCCTTCGCGGAAATTTGCTCCGCGATGAAGTCTTCCTGATCGATGCGCAACAACACTTCGTCCGCTTCGAAAAAAGAGCCGTCGTGGAGAGACTCCGAAAGTTCGAGGACCTTGCCTGCGACCTGTGCGGTGAGAACCGCTTCCTTGTGGGGGCGAACCACGCCCTGGGTTCGAATCCGGGTTTGATAATCCTGACGCTTTAGGGTGATGACTTCGGTCCGGAGCACGCGCGGTTCGGGCGGCGGCCGCTTCGGCTTTTCCTCCTTGATGGAAAGCAGGCCATAACCAATTCCGCCAACCACAAGGATGGCGAGAGGAATCAGGATTCGGAGGGTGCGTTGCATGAACAAGGGTTTTGGTAACGGGAGGCCGACACACGTCTTTCCCAATTTACGCACAGTTTCGACCAAAAGGTCGCGAAATCACTCTATTCCTTGTCTTCCAGCTTTTCGTTAGCTTCGATCGCCTCCTGGTAGATTTCCGCCACGCCATTGAGTTTGCCAATTCCCCGATCCAGCACTTTCAACGCCTCATTCAGTTTTTCCTGGTCAATCGTTCCATCGGCCTCGCCCGTTTTGACGACTTCTTCGAGCAACTTGATCCCGCTATCCAATTCCGAAGTCGCCTGATGTTTTTTGACGTGAGCGGTTTGAGTTCTGAGCGATTGAACCAACTGATGGCGGTCGGCCTCGAACTCCGCAAGGCGCCGCGTAGCGCTGCGCAGTCCAACCGTGGCAATTCCCAGGATCACCAGGCAAACACAGACCAGGCCGAGTCCCACGTAGCCGCGACGCCGAGTGTTGAGCAGAAGTTGATCTCGATCGGTGGGGTCATCGGCGGTGATTCCGCGTTGGTTTCCGGTTCGCTGCAAATACATTTCCGGATCGCGAACAATCCGAAGGCACAAAAGCCCGACAAGCAGCGTCAGCAGAAAGGCAAAAGCGATGAGGCCCGTTGAACTGCTGAACAGTTCGTTCGCGGAGGAAGCTGAATCCATCCCTTACTCTTTCAGGTGGCGAAAGCTTCGGCAATCACGATTTTGGCACAGCGAGTTGCGAGCTGGCGGGATTACGGCTTCTCGGAAGGTTCCGTCTCGAAATCGCCTCCCAGCGCCAGGTGGAGATTGACGCGATTCCGCAGGCGCTGGTTGCGAAGCGTGATCATGTCGGTCCGGGCGCTGACGGCGCGACGCTGAGCTTCGAGCAGGGAGAGAATCCCGACCAGGCCCTCCGAGTAGTCGCGCGATGCCTGGGTTTCCGCCAAATTGGCCTGGGCGAGCTCGACGTTCAGAAATTCCTCCTGTTCGGCGAGCGATTTTTCGGTCGCGAGCCCGGATTCCACTTCCTGAAAGGCGACCAGGGCCAATGCGGCAAAGTTTCGCACCGCGACTTCGTTTTGGGCAAGCGCCTGGCGCGCCGCCGCGGAGGGAGCGCCGCCCTCGTAAACGTGTTGGGCGAGAGAGGACGCGACGGTCCAGACAAAGTAATCCGGATCGAGCAGGATGGAGGAGAGCGCCGCACCGGATGAGGAAACGCCGCCGTTCAGGTTGATGGCGGGAAGCAGATCTTTGCGAGCCGCGTCGGCGCGTTTGGCGGTGGCGAGAAGTTCCGCGGCTGCGGCGGCGAGGTCGGGACGGCGCCAGAGCAGTTGGGAAGGGATGCCGGCCGGAATGTTGCCGGGCAACACGGGAAGGTTGGAACGGCTTTTCACTTCCGCGTTGGGATAACGGCCAATCAGCACCTCCAAACTTCGTGCCGCTTCTTCCTGATTGAGGCGCGCTCGGACGAGGGAACGTTCCGCCGAAGCGACGTTGGAGCGCCCAAATTGCACATTCAACGGGCTCGCCGTGTCGTCGCCCGCCTTGTAATTCCGCTCGGTAATCCGGTTGTTCCGTTCAAAGCTGTCTCGTGTGGTTTCGGCCAAATTGGCGAGCTGAACCGTCGTGATGTAGTTGAACCATGCAATCGTGGTGTCGGCAGCCAGCGAAAGTCGCGCCGCTCGAAAATCGGCCTCGGCTCCGGCGAAATCCGCTCGCGCGGCCAAATCCAGATCGCGAAGCCGCCCCCAAAGATCGATTTCCCAGGACGCGTTCAGGCCGAGTTGGTAATTCGACTGAAAAATGGCGTTCTCCAGCCCGTTTTCATCGCGAGACCGGGACTGATTTGCGCGAAACCCGACTACCGGCAATCGATTCGCCCGCGCCGGCACGGTTTGTTCCTTGGCGACTTTGAGGCGAGCCGCGGCGGCTTGGAGATCGCGGTTGTTTTCCATCGCCAAATCGACCAACTGATTCAAATCGGGATCCCGAAACGTTTTCAGCCAGCCGGTCGAAATTCTGCCGTGGTTTCCGGTTCCAGCTTCCTTCCAGGCTTCGGGCCAGGTAAGGTCTTTGCCAGCCTCAGACTCAGGACTGGAAATCGTAAACGCAGCGCACCCAGCAAGAGCGAGCACGCTCCCGAATCCAGCGAAACGCAGTAGTGCAGGCCGAAAATTCATACAATGTCAGGCGCGCCACCATGGACGGAAATTGACCGATAAACCAGCGGGAAATGCGAATCCGGTTGCGGCAATTTGCTAGCCGGATTAAATCGCAACCATGCGATTTAAAGACAAGAATGTCCTCATAACTGGAGCGGGATCTGGCATTGGAGAAGCGATGTCTCGGGAATTTGCCGCGGAGGGTGCCTTTGTCTGGGTTGTCGACCGCGATGAGGCAGCGGGAACGACCGTTGCCAACGATATCGGCGGCGAGTTTTTGGCCTGCGATGTTTCGAATCAGAGTGAGGTCGACGCGCTGATCGACAAGGTCACGGCGGCGAAACAACTGCACGTCTTGGTCAATAACGCGGGGATTTCGCACATCGGAACGGTCGAAACCACGACCGAGGCGGACATGGATCGTGTTTACAACGTCAACGTCAAAGGCGTTTACAACTTCCTCCACGCCGCGTTGCCCAAAATGGTGGCGTCAGGCGGTGGGGTGGTTCTCAACATGGCGTCGATTGCCTCGAAAGTGGGCCTGAAGGACCGGTTCGCCTATTCAATGAGCAAGGGGGCGGTTTACACGATGACGCTGTCGGTCGCGCACGACTACATCGAACAGGGAATTCGCTGCAACTGCATCTGTCCCGCTCGTGTTCACACGCCCTTCGTCGACAATTACCTGGCGAACAATTACCCGGGTGAAGAAGAGAAAATGTTCGAAAAGCTTTCTGCCGCCCAGCCGATCGGGCGAATGGCGAAACCGAATGAAATCGGGAAGTTGGCGACCTATCTCTGTTCCGACGATGCCGGATTTGTCACGGGAGGTGCCTGGGACTTCGACGGTGGTGTGATGAACCTGCGCTAGGTCGCGTTTTTGAGCAGCGAAACGATCTCCTCGTTCTCGGGGAAATGGCCGGTTTCGTGTTTGCTGTAAATCAGCTCGCCATTGGCCACGACGTCAAAAATGCCACCGCCACCTTCGATGAGTTCGACTTCAAATCCGTCGGTTTCTTGAATTGCGGCCGCCAAACTGGTGGCCTGAGGGGTGTAGTTTCACTGAACGCAGTAGGTGATGGAAATCTTCATGAGGAAAAATGGTAACGGTTGAGGCGATCTGTGGGATGCAGCAACGCAAAGCCGCGATTTTGCTTTGACGCCCTCACTTCCCAATCTTTACTCACCCTCTCATGAAATTGATACGCTTTGGCCAGCCCGGTCAGGAAAAACCCGGTCTTCAACTGGAAGACGGCACCCGCATTGACGCTTCGGCGTTTGGTTCAGACTGGGACGAAGCTTTTTTTGGCGACGATGGACTGGCGAAGCTCAAAACCTGGGCAGATGCGAATGCCGCTTCGGCTCCGAAGGTGGATCCGTCCGAGCGTTTGGGACCGGCGATCTGTCGTCCCAGCAAGTTGATCTGCATCGGATTGAACTTCAGCGATCACGCCGAAGAAACCGGGATGACGCCTCCGCCGGAGCCGATCATCTTTTCCAAGGCCACCAGCAGTTGGACGGGTCCTGATGACGCTCTGGTCATTCCCAAAGGAAGCGAGAAGACGGATTGGGAAGTTGAGCTCGCGGTCGTGATTGGCAAGCGCGCCAGCTACGTCGAGGAATCGGATGCGCTGAATTACGTTGCGGGCTATGCGCTGCACAACGATTACAGCGAACGGGCTTTCCAAATTGAGCGCCAGGGCCAGTGGGTCAAAGGAAAGAGCGCGGACAGTTTTGCTCCCTTCGGGCCGTTCCTGGCGACCCGGGACGAGGTGGCAGATGTGGATAATCTGAAGATGTGGCTCAAGGTCAATGGAGAGACGAAGCAGGACGGCAGTTCCGCGAATTTGATCTTCAAGATTCCTCATTTGGTCAGTTACCTGAGCCAGTTCATGAGCCTGCTTCCCGGGGACGTCATTTCTACCGGTACTCCGGCTGGTGTTGGGATGGGATTTGATCCTCCGCAATATCTGAAGCCCGGCGACGTGATCGAGTTGGGCATTGAGAGCTTGGGCGAGCAGCGCCAAGTCGCGCAAGCCTGGTCGTCAGAATAGCTGTCAGGTCGAGCCATGCCGTTGCTCTCCGTTCTCACCAATCAAGACGTTGATCCGGAAGCTCGTGGAGAATTGCTCCAACTGGCTTCTCAACAGGTTTCCAAAGCCCTGGGGAAGTCGGAGGATTACTTCATGGCGTCACTTCAAGCCGGGCAAGCGATGCGGTTTGGGGGAAGCGAGGAGCCTGCGGCGGTTTTTGAGTTGAAGGCGCTCGGGTTGCCCGCGGAAAAGGCGGACGAGCTAACCAGGATCCTTTGCGAGCTGTCGAGCAACGTCTTGAAGGTCGAAAAAAGCCGCACCTACGTCACGTTTGAAAATGTCGAACGGGGGATGTGGGGATGGAACGACAAGGTTTTCTAGGGAGCGGGCTCAAAGATCAATTGCCAGTAGCCAACGTCGATCCAGCGATCGAATTTCCGGCCGACTTCGCGATAGTGGGCGGCTTTCTTGAAGCCGAACTTTTCGTGGATCGCAACGCTTGCCTCGTTGGGAAGGGAAATGCCCGCGATGACGGAGTGGATCGACAGGGCTTGGAGCCTTGGCAGCAGCTCGGCATACAAGGCGCTGCCGAGCCCTTTTCGCTCGTTTCCCTTGCCGAGGTAGACGCTGCTTTCGACCGAGAAACGATAGGCCGAGCGCGGATGCCAGGTTCGGGCATAGGCGTAACCGGTAATCTCACCGCCTTCCTCGCAAACGAGCCAGGGGTAGGATTCTGACGTTTCGCGCACCCGTCTGGCCATCTCGTCGGTCGTCACGAGTTCTTCCTCAAAAGTGACGATCGTCTCCTCAATGTAGTAATTGTAGATCTCGCGAATCGCTTCGCAATCGCTGTGGGTGACCGGCCGAATCATGGAACCGAACTAATCGCCGAGTTGCTTGTCGGCAAAGTCAAACAAGACCGCCCAATCAGCCTTGCCGATCCCATGTTTTCCCGGGCGGATGTGATAGCCAATTCGGCTGTCAATCAGCTGGTTCTCCGGAGGAAGTTTTTGGGCCGTGAAGTCGTCGAAACCCAGCAAACGATAAACGGGAGCGGCGTTCCGGCAGGTTTCAAATTCACCTTCCGGATCGGCCCAGGTATCACCTGTTGCGCTGCAAACCAGGACGGGGCGCGGTGCGATCAAGGCGAGCAGTTGGTGTTGATCAACCGGCAGATGATCTTCGCGATCATTGAAATCCTGGAACCGGTCGTTGAACCAATGCGGAAAATTCGTGTTGATGTTAATCAGCTTTTCCCCGCGACGCGGACGGCTCAGGGCTGCGCCTCCACAGCCGGATTGATTGCTCACAACGAGAGCGAAGCGCTCATCCTGGGCACCGGCCCACAATGCCGTTTTTCCGTTTCGGGAATGGCCCATCACGCAAACCTGTTCCGGATGGATCGCGGGATTAGCTATCAGGTAGCTGGCGGCGAGGCGCAGACTCCAGGCCCAGGCCCCGATGGCTCCCCAATCTCCCGCCAGCGGCTCATCGACACCTTCCATGAAGAAGTGAGGATGCACGCCGTTGGTGAAATCCGCGTAATCGGGATCGATATCACCGTGGTAAAGCGTCGCCATCGCGTAACCTCGTTCGACCGCGAATTCGAAGGGCCAACGATCGGACGATGTTCCCCGCGCAGCCTCGGTCGCGCGATGGTCGACCACGCCTTTCTTGTGTTTCGGAATCCAATTTTCATTCAGCCAGACGTCGGGATCGTCCGTGCAACTATGATTGCCGCCAAAATTCAGGCCGACAAAGGCTGGTGCCGGTTTTGGGTTCTTGGGAATCGCGACCAGGAGATAGAGGGGAGGGGTGCCCTCGGGCGGATACGAAATTCTGACCTCCCGCAAGAGTCCTTTTCCGCCAAACGCCGTCTTCTCGAACAAGGTTTCAAAACGCAGATTCTCGGTTTTGGGCAGTTGAGGCGAACGCCCGTAGACGTAGTGCTCAAACTGGCGCATCACTTCACCACGTTTGGTTGTCTGCCAATCCTCGGCGGACGTTGCCCCGGCGAGAACGTCGGGCAATTCCGGTCGAGCCGGGAGTTCAGAAGGTTCGGGCCAGTCCACCGCCAGCAATTGGGTGAGGTTGCACGCCAGGATCAGGCAAAAGCCAACAACAGAGAGCGGTTTCATCATCTCAATCTAGGCGCGTCGGTCGCGGTCGCTGGGGCCATCAGGATCTGCGATATGAACCCAGGTGTGGACGTGGGGGGATCCGCGGAAAACCCAGACCATGTGGGGGCCTTCCAGCATCCAATTGTCCCAAACCCCGTCGTTGCCGATATCGCCTTTCTTCGCGAATGACAGGTGGAGATTGTCGAATCCGCCTTTCTCGATCAACGCCATCGATTCGGTGACGTCTTCGGGGCGAAATGGCATCAACAAATCGGCCAACACCTTGCGAACTCCGTCTTTCTGATCAGCACTCATGTCTGCAACGGCCAGTCCCGGAATTTCTTTGCCGTCGCCCGCCAGCCGAATGGTTGAACTTCCCCGTTCCTGTCGAATGCGATCGAGCAGAGCTTGCTCCTGCTGCTTTCCATCGAGCATCTGATAAACTTCGTTGGCTCGTTTGGCCTGGAACCAATAGGCGTTTCCTTTGTGGTCGGGGCCCTCGTTGAAGCCATCGGCCGCGTGCCCGTAAAAAATGGGTCCGCCAAAGGCTCGACCTTTCACGGAATTGCCATCGGCACGGCGGGTGCAGTGTCGCCCCGTGAGGACGAACTCAAACTCATCCGTCCCGGGATCCCCGAAAATTGCGACCGAACTTGCGCCAAAACCGCGTTTTCCGCTGTCGTGAGCCACCTGATTGATCACGGCTTCACGATATTCCTCACTGTGGAGATTCAGAAAAATCTCTCGAACCATCGCGTTTTGATCGGCGGTCAGGAACTGCCCGATGGTTTGCTCCGTGATATGCCAGTTGTTGTCGATCGCCTTGCGCAGGCTGTGATCGAATGGGAAGCAAAGCGCTTCGCGTTGGGCGTCGTTGAGACTGTCGTAGAAGGTTTTGACCAGAGTCTCAGAGGCCGGTGTTTTTGCCTCGGCTTCGGCCTGAAGGAGGGCCGGTGAGGCGAGGGCGGCGGCGGTGGCTGCAGTTTTGCGAAGGAAATCGCGACGAGAGGTATCGCTGGAATTCATGGAATTTGATTTTTGGGGTTTGTAACCTGTTAAGCTAGGCAGGTAATTCCCGCATGACCAGTAGAAAAATAGCGTGTGGAATGCTTCGATTTCTCCGGATTCCCGCCTACAATTCAGGTCTTTACAAACCCTGAAAACGGGGTGAAATCTTCGTGTTTTGTGCAATGTTATGGCTTGCTGTTAGAAGAACTGGTTTCGCTGGATTTTGCCCCCCTGAAGCGCAACGTTGCCTAGACCCTCAAAGATCGCATTATGTCCGAAAACGACCCAAACGAGCCCCAAGAAGAAATGGAAGATCTGCCGCCTGAATTTGTAGGCGGATCCAACTCCACCGAACTCAATTCAGCCGCCGAAACCCAGGTTTCCGGAGAGCAGGAATACGGTTGGAAGCAGATCAACAAGTTGGAGGGTCTCGCCGCGGTCCGCAAGCGCCCGGGAATGTATATTGGGGATCCGGATGAACGCGGTTTGCATCACTGCGTGTTTGAGGTGCTCGACAACTCCATCGATGAGCACTTGGCTGGATTTTGCGACACGGTGGAAATCAAAATCCACGTAGATGGTTCCTGCTCAATCAAGGATGACGGTCGCGGAATCCCGGTCGAAATGCACCCGGAACACGGGATGCCGGTGGTGGAACTGGTGTTGACCAATTTGCACGCGGGAGGAAAATTCGGACAGGGGGCTTACAAATACTCCGGTGGTCTTCACGGGGTTGGCGCGAAGTGCGTCAACGCTCTCAGTGATTGGTTCAAGGCGGAAGTCTTTCGCGACGGGCAGATCTACTCGATCGAATTTGAGCGAGGTGTCACCACCAAAGAGCTTAGCGTGATCGGTAAATTGCCGGATTCCAGCAAAACAGGAACGCTGGTAACGTTTATGCCGGATCCGTCGATCTTTACGATTACAACCGATTTTCAATTCGACCGATTGGCGACTCGCCTGCGGGAACTCGCCTTCCTGAATCCAGGAATTACCATTATCCTAACCGATGAACGTCCGGAATCCGAGAAGAGCGAAACATTCTTTTACAAGGACGGTGTGGTTGAGTTTGTCCGTCAGTTGGGAGAAAACAAGACTCTGGTTCATCCCGAACCGATTATTCTGAGTGGACGACGTCCCGTTGAGCTTGAATTGGAAGGGAAGAAGACAACGGAAGACGTTCTGGTCGATTGCGTGATTCAATATAACGACAGTTATAACGAGCACATTCTGCCCTTCGCAAACTCGATTCATAATGCGGATGGCGGGGCGCACCTGACCGGTTTGAAAACCTCACTGACGCGTGCGGTCAATAAATACGCGAAAGACGCGAAAATGCTGAAGGACAAGGATCCGGCTTTGACGGGTGACGACTGTCGCGAGGGAATGATTTGTGTCTTAAGCGTCAAGCACCCACACCCGCGATTTAGTAGCCAGACGAAAGAGAAACTGGTCAACAACGAAGTGGAAGGCGTCGTCAACAGCGTCGTTTATGACGGGCTTTCGGCTTACTTTGAGGAGAATCCAACGTTGGCGAAATCCGTCGTCAACAAGGTGCTAAATGCGGCGAGGGCTCGTGAAGCCGCTCGAAAAGCCCGGGAAACGGTCCGCAAGTCCGCACTCACCGGCGGCGGGCTTCCTGGAAAGTTGGCGGATTGCTCAGAGCGCGATCCTTCCAAGACGGAAATCTATATTGTTGAGGGTGACTCCGCAGGAGGCTCTGCCAAGCAGGGGCGTGACCGGAAGATTCAGGCGATTCTCCCAATTCGCGGCAAGCTGATCAACGTGGAGAAAGCACGCCTCGACAAGGTCCTCCAAAACCGGGAAATCCAGACCATGATCACGGCGATCGGTACCGGGATTGGCGATGGTGATACGGAGGGGAGTTTTGATATTTCCAAAGCCCGTTATCATAAGATCATCATCATGACGGATGCGGATGTGGATGGATCCCACATTCGAACGTTGTTGCTGACATTTTTCTATCGGCAAATGCCGGAGCTGGTTCGTCAGGGCTATGTATACATTGCTCAGCCGCCCCTTTACAAGGTGACGCGAAAGAAGCGTCAGGAATATGTTCAGGATGATCCTGCGTTGAACCGCATTTTGATCGATTTGGGCGCGGACGAAGTGAAGCTTAAGAATCTCAAAGACAATAAGGAGTTTGATAGTGCGCAGCTCAAAGTGATCCTGAGCGAACTTGGGAAACTTTCGCGCTTGAGTGAGGGCATCCGCCGAGCTGGGGGTGACTTTGAAGCGTATTTAAATTCGGGCAGCAATGGGGGACTTCCTGAATACATGGTAAAGATTCGGACCGGGAACGAAGAATCCGTTGATTACCTGATTGATGAAGATGCGCTGCGTGAGTTTTCCGAAGCGAATGATGATTTGAATCTCTTCGGAACTCCGGAAGCCGAGGATTCGGTGGAAGTGGAAACCGTCGGTGATGAAGCTGCGTTGCCCGATGCAGATGCCGAAGCTGAGCCCGCCATTGAGGGGGAAGAAGCCGCGACGGAGGCTGAGCCGGAAGTCGAAGAGAAGCCGGCGGCACCGCTGGTCCACCGGCGCGCTCATTTGGTCGAAATTCACGAATCCAAATCGATCAAAAAGCTCCTCGATGGACTTCAGAGTGTCGGGCTCGACATCAAACACTTTTCGAGTCAGGACGAGCCGCTCTTCGAAATCATTGAAGGTGAAGGCGACAAGGTTCAGCAGCATCCCGTCTTTAGTGTGCCAGAGATTTTCCGCACGGTTGTCGATATCGGCAAGCGCGGCATCGATATCCAGCGCTACAAGGGACTGGGTGAGATGAACGCGAAAGAGTTGTTTGAGACGACGATGGATCCAAGCAATCGGAAGCTCCTGCGGGTTCTTCTCAATGAGGACAACGCTGTGGAGGCGGACAAGATGTTCACCGTTTTGATGGGCGACATCGTTGAGCCAAGGCGCCAGTTTATCGAAGACAACGCCCTGAACGTTCGAAATCTGGACGTCTAGAGCATTTTCGGATGCTCCAGGCCGGGTTTGCCGGCACTCCCGGTTTCCGGCTTTCGCCTCCTTAATAAGGAGACTTCGGAACCTTGTTCTTCTCGAACTGCTGATCGGGATGAAACAGAAATCCGGGGTATTCGCTGATCAGTTCGAAGTCGGTAGCGAGAAATTCGGGCAGCACTTGGTTGCTGTTCGGATCATAAACCCGTTTTCCGGTGTAGCGGCCGCGAATCCGGTATTCGTGGTTGTGATCGTAGCCGAAGGCTTTCCCGCCAGGATTGACCTCCGGAAGGCGATCGGGCGTGTGTTTGACGGTCTCATTCATCATCACCAGCTTCGCTTCCGCCCAGGTTTGGCCGGGTTCGCGAAGAAACCCCCAAAACCGGGTGCCCTCGAGCCAGAACCGCCGTCCGTAGTAAAAATCGCCCCTTGGTTCGGCGGCGATCTGGGCGTTGCGAGCAACAACGGCAGGATGATTGGCGCTGAGGCGGCCACCACTCCGATTGTTGTTGGTTGAGCTGGTAGGGGTAGAGCAACCGGACAACAAGCCGGCCATCGCGATGGCGATCCAGAAATGGATTGAGGGGAGCTTCATTTCGTAGTTGGTGAGGAAACGGGAGGAGTGATAGCCAACTTTTGGCCAATTGTCAGGTCCGAACTGCATCGCGAACCCGGGTTTGCATTTCCGGATTGTCTTTCAACTCACAGATCAGTTGTTCGATCCCGCGCAGCGTTTCGGAGCTGATGTGATGTTCCATGCCTTCGAGGTCTTGATAGGCGATTTCGGGATCGATTCCGAGGAGATTGAGAAACTCTTGAAGCAGATTATGGCGTTTGACGATGCGCAGCGCGACGCGTTCGCCCTCTGCCGTGAGCGTCATCCCGCGGTATTTTTCGTAGTTGATCAGCCCTTTCTCGTCGAGACGGCGAACCATGTTTGAGACGCTGGGCTGCGCGATTCCCAGCCCGTCCGCGATATCTGCCACGCGGGCATAGCCCTTGCTGTCAATTAGCTGGAGAATTTGTTCCAGGTAATCTTCGACAGCAACGGATTCGGATTTGGAGTCTGGCATGTGCCTAATTGGTCCCCGATTGAATGCTGAAGTTCTAGTGTTGTCAAAACAGGGAACGTGCTATTTTGACGAAGCTGAATTCGAAAAAGACCATGAAAACTCGATCATTTTGGAAGTTGGGAATCACGCTGGGGCTTTTGGGAGGCCTTCTTGCTGAGAGTTGGGCCGAAGACCGACGATTTTTCGGGGGACGACGGCAGAAAGAGGACGCGCCCATTTCTGCATTTACCGGTTTGGAGAAAATGAAATCCACCTTTGGCATTGAGGCTGCCGAAACGATTGTGGAGATGCGAGGGCTTCAGGGGCAGTCGCAGCCGATTTCCTGGGAATTGGTGGTTTTTGACCGGCAAAGCCCGCTCTTCGTCCGCGAATTCACCCTCACGGAAAAGCACAGCCTCGAGAAAGAAGCGCAACCCAAGTACCCGAATCAGGTTCCCACCGGCTTCATCGACAAACAGAAGCTCTTGATCGATTCGACCGCCAGTTTCCGGATTCTGGAATTGGAGGCCAAGCGTGCGGGAGTTTCCTTCAATCATGTCAATTACCAGCTCACCTGTCAGGAGTTCACCCGGGATCCGCTTTGGCGACTGACCGCCATCGACGTGGACGGCTATGTGGCGGGCCGCGTCGATCTCTCCGGATCCACGGGAACGGTCTTGCGGACCGTCTGGTATTCCTGGAACCGTGGCAGTCGCGGATATCCGCTGGTCGTGGATTCGGCGGCTCCTGAAGATTATACCGCGCCACCAGCGCTTCCGTTTCCAACCGACGTTCCCAATCCGCAGGTAACGCTGGAACCGGTGAATCCGCAGACGGAGATGCCGATTGTGGGAGCAGGGGTGACTGCGGGAGTGGTGCCTCTGGTCACGCCACCGGGAGCGCCCGTGGTGGAGGTTTCGCCGGTCGAGCCGGCCAGGTCGCTCACTCCGGTCAATCCCTCGCCGCAACCGGGAACGTTGGCTCCGCCAACCCCGAATCCCGGGGGAACGCCGGGAGCTGTGGTCAGCCCGGCGGCACCGATTGCGCCCGGCGCTCCGATGGTGGTGCCCCAGGTTCCCGTTCGTCCCGAAGGTGATCCTGTTCGCGTTGAGCCGATTCCGGTGGAACCCGCCCCAATTGTAGAGGTGGAGCCAGCTTCTTTCTAGTTGCTGTATGCCGCTGGGGAATGATGCGGCGATGCCACGACGGCGGATTGGTTCGTGGCAGATCGCTCGATTATGGTTGTTGGGAGTGGTGCTCGGTGGCGGCTTGCTCGCCTGGAACACGATTACCGAACATCGCGGTCACAATCAGTCGTGGATCGAGGAAGACCGGGAGCTGCTCCATCGCTATGCCGACCAATTGCTGGAGGTCCATGTGGCGTTTGTGCGCCACGCGGAAGCTGGGAATCCGATTCGTTTCCTCACCGGCTACTTCACCGCAGAGGAGATCGCGGATGAGTTGAGAATGGCGTATGGGGCTGCGGCGAAGGCGCAATGGCTGGACGAAAATGGTCAAGCGGACTACGCGCTGGCGCGACACTACCTGGGTTCGGATGAAGAGGTCGAATTGAGTGTGGATTTGTCAAACTCGACGGAGATTTACCCTGTCGTGGTTCAAAAACTGACCGAAGAGAAGGTGCTGGATGCGCATGAACGGGACTGGATTCGTGAGTTTGGCGAAGACGCTGATTCCGGCTGGTTCGGGCAATTTCTCCTTCAACAAAGCGGATTGGAACCCATCAATGAAGCGGGATCGCAACTCCCCATGTGGTATCAGCGGCATCTTTGGGTTGGTACCAGCTATTATGGAATTTGGCTGTTCACGCTGCTTTTTGCACCAGCTGCAATTCTTGGCCTTTTTCGTGGTCCCACACCTCGAGCCTGGAGAATTACGGCGACCTGGCTTCCCGCGCTGGGGCTGGCACTGACTTTTTGGGCGATGCTCGCGGCGAATGGATTGGCAGCGGTTGCGGCCTCGGTCGTCGATATCTGTATTCCCCAAGTTTGGGAAGGACCGAGCTACCATCTTTCCAGCAACGTCTTTTACCTGCTGATTCAGGCCGGCCCGGTCATCCTGATTTCGTGGTTCCTGCTACCGACGGGGCGGAGTTTTCGCCGCGTGCTTGGACTTGGCCTTTCCCATCTCTTCAACGCGAAGAACCTCGCAATCGTGCTCGGTTTCTACGGGATTTACGGGTTTCTCAGTTTTGGGTTCTACGAATTCGAAAAGTGGGTGGGCACGATCGATACCCGCGATTTTCTCGACCCCGGTCTGATCGATTCCGGGCAGCTGGGATTGATCTCCCAAATCGTGCTCGCCGCGATCATTGCTCCCGTTTTCGAGGAGTTGCTCTTCCGCGGCTTTCTTTTCACTTCACTCCGCAGTCGCTTCAACGTTTGGATCGCAGCACTTGTCTCGAGCCTCATCTTTGCCGGAATGCACTTCTACTCCTGGCCCGCGCTGATCTCTATTGCGGTGTTTGGTATGGCGATGTGCTGGCTGTATCAGCGAACGAGGTCGCTCTGGCCGGGAATCCTCTTCCACGCGTTCATGAATCTCCACATCACCCTGAGCAGCTGGTTTCTCTATTCCGAGGACTTCAGCTGGCTGGGCTATTTGGGCTCGTAGGGAGATCGGTGGACCGGCTCCGGGAAGCGAGGCGCGCTTCCAGTTTCGCCTTTCGCAATCGCACCGCCATTTCGTCGGGCTTTTTGAAGGCTTTGCTCATCAGGATCGCAAGAATCAGAATCAACAGGCCGAGTCCGGCGGTGATCCAGGGGCGATGCGCAAACCAGGAAATCGAAATCACAAAGAGCGACAACACGCCGGAGAAAAGCAGACAGACCATCGCCAAACCAAAACGCATCACCCGCTGAAAAACCGGCACCGAACCGGCGAGAATCGTCATCGGACTGAAAATCATCATGAGTCCGGCGAAGGTGAGAAAGAACCCCAGCATTCGCAGCAAAATCGTAATCACTTTCACGTTGCTGCGCTCATAGCTCAGCAATTGCTGCTGGGTATGGACACCGGTTCGAATCGGTGCATGAACTCGTCCATCGCGGGAAACAAAGGTGTCGAACGTGGTCCCAAACTGGCGGGCGATCAGACTGATTTGTTGCGGATCGAGGGCGCGGTAGGAGATGCGAAGGTCACCCACCATCGGTTCGGCGATGTTTTCACCAAGGTAGAGATTGCCCTGATCGTGAATCACGGATTCAAGAATCGTGGGAACCGCATTGGTCGCATCAACCGGAACGTAGTCGTCGAGTTTGAGGAGCAGGGACGCCGGCAATTGGAAGGCGCCGAGTGAAATGTCCTCAGCCAGCCACGTTTTGGTGATGTAGCGCATCGGGGGATTTTCATGCTTGTCCGGTTGGAGGAATTCTTCGCTCGCAATTCTTTCGCTGCTCCAATCCAGCTCGTAGGTCGGCTCAACGCCTGCCTCGATTTCGCGTTTGGAAGGCCGATTTTCCTTCCATTGGAACATTTCGACGGTTCGGACCATTCGCAAGGCAACGCGCTCGATGCCAAACTCCCGGTCGCGCAGCGTATCGGAAGTGCTGGCTCGCCAGGTCAGGTAAACCGCGCTTCCCTCGTTTTCAGGATTCACCCGATGAGGCGACACCGGGATGGTGTAGGATTCCAATTCCCGGATTGAGCGGTAATCGGCGACCGCGCGGCTTTCGTTCATCCAGAGAAGGGCGAGGCCTGCCAGCACAAGGATTGCACCGAGGAGGATTCCTCCCAAGGCGCTTCTGACTTTCCCTAATGCTCGATCCTTCAAGGTTGCTCCGATCTAAGCCGTATTGCGGTAATTCTCAAGCCTAAAGCTGGTCACGAGGATTTTGGATGCTATAACCAGATTAAATTACGGAAATATTTAATATTTATAATTAATGATTGACCGGGTGAGTAAAATAAAATTTAGTAAGCTTTCTCAGATCGATATTACGACGCCGAGCCTGCGATTTGTCTCAAAAATGCGAGAAACATGGGCAAATCCGTTCCGGCGAAACACTGAAACTTGAAACACTATGGGTTTAGCCGCGATTTACGCACAACCTAGCTTTTTCGCCCAAGCCTTGTTCCGCCCGCGCGATAAAAACGCGCGGACGGAGCACGGGGGTGGAAAAGGTAACAATTCAAGGCTTCCTTCCTGGACGGTGACAAGCCACTACCACACTTCAGTTCTCCTTGATGAGACGATCGAGTATCTCCAGCCGGATGATGGCAAGCGGATCGTTGATGGGACGCTCGGTGGAGGTGGCCACGCATTTGAACTGTTGGAGCATGGAGCGCAGGTGATCGGGTTTGATCGAGATCCCGAAGCGCTCGAAGAAGCCCGTGCCAAGTGTTGGTCCTTCGATGGACACTTCGTGGCTCTGCGCGGAAACTTTGCCAATTTTGGCGATACCCTGGACGATGTCGGAATTAAGAAGGTGGACGGTGTGTTGCTCGATCTCGGAATTTCCTCGCATCAGATTGATGAGCCGAAACGCGGCTTTTCCTTTCAAAGTGATGGCCCGCTCGATATGCGGATGGATCCGGACTGGCCACGTTCAGCTGCGGACATCGTCAACGAGGAGAGCGAGGACGAGCTGAAACGCATCTTTCGCGATTATGGCGAAGAACGCGCCGCCGCCAGAATCGCCCGCGCCATCGTGAAGCATCGCAATTCGTCGCCCATTGTGCGAACCAGCCAACTCGCGGAGCTCATTGAGAAAGTGCGTCCGCGCAGTGGTCGCCAGCATCCGGCGACGAAGGTGTTTCAGGCGCTCCGCATTGAGGTGAATGGTGAATTGGAGAATCTGCAGCGGGGCCTGGATTCCGCGACGCAATGGCTCAAACCCGGAGGACGGCTGGCGGTGATTACCTTCCACTCGCTCGAAGACCGGATCGTGAAACAGTATTTCAAGCGTCGCAGTCAGAAGGAGATCGATCGCCCGGAATGGCCGGCGCCCAAGCCGAATCCGGAATTGGCCTACAAGCTGGTGACGAAAAAACCGATTGTCGCAACGCCCAAGGAAATCGAACGCAATCCGCGCGCGCGGAGCGCAAAACTCCGCGTTGCCGAGCGCCAGGAGGTCGAGGCATGACGGATCTTGAGGCAGGAGACGTCGTTCTCGATTTTCGGGATGAATCGCTCCCGCCTCCCGAGAGGCAGACCGGGATTGGCACGTCAAAGCTGGTTGCCTGGTTGGGTCTTGCCGCCGTTATCGGATTGCTGGCGACAAGCTACGTTTATCTTCGCAATCTCCACGTTCAGAAAGGGAATGAGATTCGCGATTGGGAGGAGAAAATCAGCCAGTTGGATGCTGAGATTGAGCTTTATGAAGTGCGGATTGCGCGGTTGATGACCCGGGAAAGCCTGGAGGCCGGTCTCGATCCGAATTCAGGGTTGATCCCGATTGATCCAGCCAAGGTTTTGGTGATTGGCAAGTGATGAGGAGCGCGGACGAGAACGCAGAGCTTGGCGTGAAGGGAAGGGGAGACGTTTCGCCGGTTTTGCGATCGGAATCGCGAAATGCGCAGCACCAGCGGATGCAATGGGCGACGACTGCGGTCCTCGCCTTGTTCGGGTTGTTGGCGCTTCGACTCATTCAACTCCAAGTTTTTCGGCACGATGAGCTGGCCGACAGGGCGATTCGAATCCACACCAGCTCGGAGACGGTTCCCGCTCGTCGCGGCGCGATTTACGATCGAAACGGCGAGCTGCTTGCCTGCAACCAGACGGTCTACACCCTGTTTGCCGACGCCTACCACTTGCGCGATCACCAGATTGCGATTCGCGGGCTGGCCGCGGCCGAGAAGCTTTCCACCGACGAAATCCGGGCGAAATACACGCGGCCGTTGCTCTTGCGACGCTATCGCTTTCACCTTTCCAACGTGCTTCACGAGGCGTTGGGCTTGTCTCGCGCCGATCTCGATCGCCAATTGCAGGAGCCGGCGCGTTCCGTCGTCGATCTGGCGAAGAACCTCGAGGAAGACGTCTATCAACAGCTGAATCAGCAGTTCAAAGAGCAGGAATTGGGCGGTCTCGGTTTTCGCCGGGAAATCCGGAGATTTTATCCAAGCCACAATCGGCTCACCCACGTTCTGGGATTCGTCGACGGGCAAAATATCGGGAAAGAAGGGATCGAAGGGAAACTGGACGACATTCTCCGCGGCACGGATGGGGAGCGCCGGGTCAAGCGTGACAGTCGAGGTCGCGAAATCACCGCCTACCGAACCGAGGAAACCGTGGCGAAAGATGGCCGCGATGTGCAGCTCACCATCGATCTGGGGTTTCAGGAATTGGTCGAGCAGAGTCTGGAGACTGCCGTGCGCCGCTATCGCCCGGAGAAAATCTGTGCAATTTGGATGAATCCACAAACCGGCGAGATTCTGGCGCTGGCCAATCGCCCGCACTTCGACCTCTCGACCCGAGAGGGAAATCGCCGAAATTTCGCGATCCAGGATCTCTACGAACCGGGATCGACATTCAAAATCGTGGCGTTGGGTGGTGCGATGGAACTCGGTCTGGTTTCGCCCGAGAGCATCATGTTTTGCCACAACGGCCAATTGGAGGAACACGGCTATGTGCTGACCGACTCCCACTCTC
>TARA_R110002096_G_scaffold869_1_pt1 | contig 31706 bp, 22 predicted proteins | sample TARA_R110002096 | Tara Oceans TARA_R110002096 (sample SAMEA4397295) | marine metagenome | biome: Polar Biome; feature: [DCM] deep chlorophyll maximum layer (ENVO:01000326); material: water (ENVO:00002006), including particulate matter (ENVO:01000060) such as... | depth 35 m
CATCGCTGCCGGGTCCGAGTCGTGCGTAACCGGGAGGAATGTGACTGACGCGATACTCCCGAAAGGCGCAGCACTCCCGCCCCGGGAGGGGGGCCGTTCCGTTGGGCGCGAGGTCTAGTAGTCGACGTCGTTCTTCGACGCGATCAGGGTGACCTCACTGATGCCCTTGAGCACGCCCAGGGCGGACGCCAGCTCCTCGGCAGCCTGACCTTCCATGAGCTCGATGTCGTACGTCAGGAGCAGCGAGGAACCGTCTCCCGAGGGTTCGATGTGCAGCATGTTCGAGCGGCGGGCATTCTGCTGGATCGCAGCCAGGTAGGCCGCGCTGTCCGTGTCCTTGTCGTAGCGGAAACGCAGGATGAACTCGCTCTTGTAGAGCGCGCCGAAGTTGGTCCTGTGCAGGACGATCGCCAGGATGCCGACGACCGCGGTGCCGAGCCCACCCAGCAGGTAGTTGCTGGTGCCCGCCGCCATGCCGACCGCCAGGCCCAGGAACACGAACGCCGTGTCCTTGGTGTCCTTGACGACCGTGCGGAAGCGAATGATCGACAACGCACCGACCAGGGCGAAGGCCCGCGCGATGCTGTTCTCGATCACCATCATCACGATGGCGACGATCACGGTGACGAAGACGATCGTCAGCGTGAACGACTGGGAGTACGAGAGCCCCTTGTGCGTCTGTCGATAGACCATCGCCACGACCAGTCCGAGGACGATCGACAGTGCGAGGTTCGTCGAGATCTCGAAGAGTCCGAGTTCGACGGGCGGGGTGGGGGCGTTCTGAGTGATGGGATCCATAGCGGCGGGCGATTCTAGGTGTCCGGACGAGGGCGAGCCAGGTGGCCGTCTCCTCGGGCGGCTGTTCAGTCCAGTACGGGAGCGAGTTCGTGGGCTTCGATGCCCGCGCAGTACTTCGAGATCGAGACCCGTCGGAGTTCGAGGGTCTGGATCAACGCGTGGAACCAGCGCGGGATATGGTGCTCGAACTTGACTTCGAGGATGGAGCGGCCGGCGAGCAGGGCACGGCGCTGGGGGCGGGCATCCGGGAACAGCCGGTCGGTCGCGGTGCCGAACAGGTTGTCGTCGAACGTCATGCGGAAGCCCGGGTCGTACTTGCTGACGTACGCGCGGCGGTCGTAGTCGATCAGCATCACGGGATGGATGCGGCGGCGCAGCAGGTCGAACTGGAAGCGATCCCGAATCGGCCCGGGATCCGCGTGGTTCAAGATCTGCTGGCTGAGCGTTCCCCCGGAGACCATGCACTCGAAGTCGGGCCCCATGCCCGTGCGCTTCTTCAGCACCAGGTTGTTGTGCCGACCCTTCAACTCGAGGAAGCGCGGAGTCCCATCGCTCGGGTCACTCGTGTACGTCCGCAGCCGGAACTTGTTGCGATGCTTCAGTCCGTCCGTCTTCTCGAAGTAGTGGTCGAGCGCGTCGTTGTCGAAGTACAGGCTGCGCACGAAGTACTTGGCGCCTTCGCGGTCGGCCACGAAGGGGTCGAGCTCGACGAAGTACTGGAACTCGCTCTCCAGCTCGCGGCGCAGGGCCGCGGTCAGGATGTACTTGAACTCGTAACGAGCGAAGTGAAGTTTGGTGCGCTGTGCCATGGGATCACCCGTCGGTGCCTCCCTTCGGCTGCGGCGCACCGCGATCCCTGGGGGAGATGCGCGGGAGGTGTCCTTTGAACAGGTCGACCTCGATCGCGGACTCGGCGGGGAACCGGTTCCAGCGTTTCGGCTCGGCGGCGATGCGCGGCCCGTCGGAGTCGACGTCTGGTTCCAAATGCACGCGCTTGGCGGGGGCAGGTGCCGGACTCACGTACGAGTCGTGCACGTGGATCCCCGAACGCTTGTCCGCGCTCGCGAAGATCCCGTTGTCGGCGAAGTGACTCTTGTAGACGAAACCGTCGCCGCCGCTGTCGTAGCGCCAGTTCTTCTGCTTGGCGTCGATCGCGTGGGCGTTCTGGATGAAGTCCGTGTTCATCACGACGGCGTGGGAGCGGTCCTTGATCTGCACGCCGATCAGGCATTCGCGGATGGTCGTGCCTTGGATCAATACGCGGGTGGATTCCCCGACCGAGACCCCCTTGTCGCCGCTGCGCAGGATCGTGCAGTTGCGCAGAACGGCATCCGTCGTCATCAAGTCGAAGGCGTCGTTGCCGCTGTCCTCGAACAGGCAGCCTTGGACGATCGCCTCGCTCATGTCCAGGTCGACCGCGTCGAAGAGCGAGCGTCGGAAGACGCAGTTCCGGATCTGCAGCGTCGAGTACACCGCGTGGAACATGTCGTCCACGATGTAACTGTCCTCCATCGTGCAGTGCTCGAAGATGACGTCCTGGACGTCGTGCACCGACATCATCGCGCTGTACTCTGCCAGCGGTTCCTTGTGCCCACTGCCGCCTACGAAGGTGCAGTGGCTGAAATGAGAGCCGTTGGACTTCGGTCCGCGGATCGCGACGCTGCCCCAGGGCTCCTGCGCCTCGCTCAGCGGTAGGAAACGGATGGGCTGGCTCGCGGTTCCTTGCGCCAGGACGCGCCCTTCGATGATCAGGGACGCGCCGGGTGCCATCCGCACGGTCGTCCCGGGCTTCAGGATCAGGTCGCCGACGATGTGGCGCACGCCTTGGATCTCGAGATCGCCGGTCCAGGTCGACGCGCGCGGCGGATCGCTCGGCAGCACGACGCCGTACAGCGAGGCGAAGGCGCGCGTTTCGAGCTTGCCGACGCGCTGGCCGTGCACGCGGTTCCCCATGGTGGTCTCGCCGCTGACGTCGATGACCTCGACGTCGTCGGGCAGTCCTTCGAGTTGCAGCAGGTAGGAACCCGGCGCGCCGGTGATCGTGTGGCGTCGCGTGATCGGAGCCAGCGGGTCCAGCTTGCGTCGGACGCCACAGCCGAGCGCGCGCACGATGTGCAACTGGTCGCCGCGCACCTCGAGCGCTCCCGAGACGTCGGCCGAGTGCGCGCTCAGGTCGTCGCGCCAATGGATGTGACCGGCGAGCGAAGGGGGCAGTTCACGGTCGAACTGGACCACGACGCGTTGCATGGCGCTGTGGCCTTCGCGCTCGAGCTGGATGGCCAGTCCTGCATCGTTGGCCGGCAGCACTTTGTAGCGCAGCTCACCCGCGTCGAGGAACTGCGCGTGCACGCGATCGAACGTCGCGGCGACCTTCTTGCGGAACGTGTGCATGCCCTCGATCGCGTCGTCCGGATCGACCAGCTTGCCGTGGTAGACCAGCGCCGGGTCCCGTCGAATCACGGGTGTGCAGCGTTCGATCCACTGGTCCAGGTCGCCCAGGAACTCGTTCAGCATGCCGCTGGCGAGCGTGGTCTCGAGAGCTTGCTGCACACCCAGCACGTACTGCTGGTCCTGCATCAGCGCCACGTCGAACGCCGACGAGACCATGTAGAGCTGCGCCTCGGCGCGACCGCGATTGCCGGTTGGGTGCCAGGCGTTCGGGTCCCACACGATCGGCTCGAAGACGTTGCGCCAAGGGTCGTAGTACAGGCGCCAGTTGTGCGTGTCGTCGTAGTGCACCGACTGGGTCAACGCACGATACGCGCCGAACCGTGCGAAGGCGTCCATGTCGATCAGGGCGCGCAGGTCCGCGGAACGTTCGGCCGAGGGCATGCGCTGGACGATCTCGCACAAACGCGTCAGCGCGTCGTTGGCCTCGTCGTCGAAGTGGTTGTTGATAGCGGTCTTGCCCCAGCCGCCCGGATGTTCGAACAACCGGTTCGAGATGCCGACGAACATGTCGCGACCGAGCATCTCCCCGCTGAAGATGTCGCCCGGCATACGCTTCGAGCGCCGCAGCGTCATCTCCTCGATCTGCTCCACCATGGCGTAGAGCCCCATCTCCTTGCCGTTCTGATAGAGCACGGCCGGTTCGCTCAAGGGCGCCATCAAGTCCATCCGCAGCGCCAGGTCGTACGCCATCGGCTGGTCGAGCCAACCGGGCGACTTGGGTGCGATCAGGTTGAACGCCCGCAGCCCGCCGTACAGATCGCTCTTGCTCGTCTTCACGCGCAAGGACTTCTTGAAGAAGCCCCAGTGCCAGTGGAAGTCGCCGCGGTACTTGAGCTTGACCTGCTGCACGGAACCGTCCATCGCAACGAGCGAGCCTTTGACGTACTCACGCCCCGAATGGGGCAGATCCGCGTTCAGAGCATCCTCTTCCGCACGACCCAGGAAGATGTCGATGCGACGAATGGGATGGGGCGCCACGCCACGCTTGGGCAGCGTTCCCAGATATCCGGCGCGCAGCATCTGGTTCGCCTCGACCTCGCAGATCGAGTGCAGGCTGAGCGCGGTGCCGATGGGGGCGTACTTCAACCCGAACGTGTCGAAGCGATCCTTCACGCGCAGGCCCCAAAGGACGAACAGCAAGGTGACGGGCAAGGTCACAAAGAGGCTCCAACGCCACAGGAAGCGCAACGTCTTGGCGGTCGTCATTCCGAAGACCTCCCCAGGGCGTCCAACGTGGTCTCGAGGCACGCGCGATGTGTGGCTCGCTGGTCACCCGCGAGGTGGTTCCGCACGCGCTCCAGCAGAACGGCGTCCCGCAAAGCGGCGTGGAAGTCCTGGGGCAGGATCCTCACGGGCGCGATACGCAGGACAACGCGGGACTTGTCGCCGGCTTGCGATTCCGCGGGAACGGCGAAGTGGATCTGCGGATCGAGGCCGCCCGGCACGAACCAGGCTCCGTCCTCGAGACGCTGCATGCGGATCGTGCTGGCCGGCGGTGTATCGGAGAGGACCGCCTTCTGACCGTCCCCGTCGACGGAGACGCGCGGGTCGTTCACCAGCAGGCCGACGTTCGCAGGGGGATCCAGGCGCACGCGTTCCACGCCGCCGGGCAGCATCGGGATCGTGCACCAGTAGACGCCCTGCTGCGGTGCCGGCTGGAATTCGAGGGCGACCGTCTTGCCGGAGAACCCGCGTTGACCGGTCTCGCGGAAGTACATCCGCCAATCGATGTACGGTTGATAGGGGATGCGCTCGTGCGAGGCGAACTCGTGGTCGAGGGCGTCCTCGATGCGGTCCAACTCGATGAGGGTGCTCGTCAACTCCTGGCGCGTCAGGTCGCAGGTGGGCAGGTCCAGGAGAGCCGCCTCGAGCTCGCGGACCCTCTGGCCCGTATCGCCCGTTTCGATGCCGCGCAGCCGGATCAGCTGCAGCAGAGCCGGACGATCCACAGGGTCGGTCTCGACCAGCGATTCGGCCAACTTGCGCGCGCGCTTCCAATCCTGGTTCAGCTCGACCAGCGACACCGTGCGATTCAGGACCCGGCGCCGCAGTTTGTAGAGGCGGTCCTTCTTGAGGACGGGCTCGAGGTCCTCGCAGAGCTCGAGCAGGTCCTGGGTCGCCCGCTCCCGCTCGCCGTCCTCGAGCAACTGCAGCGCGGCGTCGAACCGGTGCTGCGGTCCGGCCATGTAGGCCTGTTGCCGCCCGCGCTCGAACTCACGCACCGTGTCCCGCGTCCACTCGGGCGCGAGGCGCCAGGTGGCAGCGGTGGCTGCAGCCATGAGGCTGATGGCCAAGCAGATGATGCGGATCCAGAACATGGGAGAGGGTGGAGAGGGGCCCCAAGGCTACCCGTTCCGGACCAGGGAGAGCTCCTGGACCAGGGTCTCGATCTCGACGGGTTCCGAATTGGGTGCGTTGTCGATCCGGAGCACCAGATCCTTGACCGTGTAAGTCTTGCCTGTGAGCGGCTCATCCCGAGGCAGGGAGACCAGGAATTCGTGGGTGCCCGGCGTGCCCATCCGCAGCAGGCGGCAGCGGTAGTAGGCGCCGTCGCCCTTGCGCTCGAGGTCCGGGCCCTCCTCGGGCGTCCACAGGACCTGCAGCACGCCGGTGCGCTCGTGGGGCCAGTCGATCTTGATGCGCACGCCGTCGAACTCGGTGCGCGGCGTGGACAGCCCGCGGAAGTGCAGCCGGGCGCACGTGGGGCGATCGATACGAGCGCCGTTCTCGACCGTCCGTACCACGGACTTGGTCCTCTGACTCGGAATGGACCACAGATGCCCCTGCATGCGCCGCGTCGTGTCGGCCAGCCGCACGCGCAGCTCGTAGGGAGACGCGTCGATCAGGTGGAACGAGCGCACACCTGTGCCCGACGTGCCGATGTGGAAGCGCGGGATGCCCTGGACCTCGGTCTGGAAGACGCCCGATCCGTCGTGACAGAACACCGCGTCGACCCCGTGCTCGGCGAGGACCCCGAACAGCGCGTCCTCGTCGTAGCCGACCTGGGGCGGGTTGGCACCTCCGAAGAACACGACCACGAACTCGCTCTCGTCGGCCTCCAGGACGGACTCGAGCCACGCGAGTTGCCGGACGAACCCGTCCTTGCGATCGGGGCAATAGGACAGCGCGATGAACCGCACGTGCGCGCGCGTGAACGTGTGGTAAGCGCCCTCGTCGGCGTTCCCGTAGTCGTGCGGGAACATGGTGCGGAACGCGGTGTAGTCGAATCCGCGTTGTTGGGGGAAGCCGCCGTCGTGGTTGCCGGGTGCGACGTGCACGGGGCGGGTCGCGAGGTAGTCCTGGAACGGTCCGAAGAAGGCCTCGGCGAAACCGGGGACGCTCGTGTAGTAGGTGATGTCGCCGCAGCACAGCCCGAACGCGGCGCCGAAGTCGTCCAAGGCATTGGGCAAGGCTTCGACCGGGTACTCGCGCGGGGACTGCGTTCCGGCCACGTGGCCGAAGGCGGCGAAGCGGAAGTGGCGGTCGTCGGTCGGCGTGGAAAGGACGGCCTGGTGGATGTCGGCGACGGAGTAGCGGTAGTCGGTGCCCGGTTGCAACCCGGTCAGTTCGACGCGGTGGAAGCGACGGTGCGCGCGGTCGCCGAAGTGACGCACGCGCTGGGGGCCGGTGACTTGCACGGTCGAGGCCATCGGGGCGGCGCTGACCCAACAGAGGGTGGCCGAGTCCTCGTCCAGATCGAGCACGTACGGAGCCACGTTCAAGCCGCCCGCGACCGGTGTCGGTTCGGCCTTGGAACCGCAGGCAGCGGCGAGCACGGCGAGTCCGAGCACCACGCACGTGCGGCGCAAGGTCCGGGCGCTGAACGGGAACGGCGCATTCATCAGCGGTCCTCCTCGGTCGTGGTCCGGTCCGCATCACGCACGAGACGCACGCTGCGAATCATGCTCGCCAGGTCGATGGGCGGCTGCCCCTCGGGCGTGGCGATCTTGAGCATCAGGTCGTGCAGCACGTAGGGTTCATCGGTCAACGGATGGCGTTTCGGCATGCGCATCCGGAAGTGATAGGTGCCCGGTTCCTTGAGGCGCAACAGGCGTGAGCGGAAGAAGTAGGCGTCCCCGCCCAGGTCCGCGCGCTCGTTGCCGTCTGGCGTCCACAGGACCTGCAAGGCCGTCGAGCGTTGGGTCGGCCATTCGAAGTCGATCTCGATGCCGTCGAATGCGTCGCAGGCGACGTCGATCTCGGCGAACAGGTGCCGCGCGGCCTTGTTGCGCTCGACGACTTCGCCGACCTCGAGCTCGCGCACGAGCTGCTTGGTGCGCCGCGTCTCGAAGCGCACGGGCGTGCCGATCGGGCCGCGCAGCACATCGACCTGGCGCACGGTGAAGGACCACGGTTCGAAGTCGATCATGAAGAACCGTCGCGCGTCCCGGCGCGAACCGGCGAAGAAGCGCGGGACGCCGTGGACCTCGTCCTGGAACACGCCCGGGCCGTCGCCGCCGAGGGCCAGGTCGACCCCGTGCTCGGCCAGCAAGGTGTAGAGCGCGTCCTCGTCGTACTCGCGCGGCGGACCGCTGGAACCGCCCAGGAAGACGACGACGAACTCGCTGTGGTCGTTCTCCAGGACGTTGCCCAGCCATTGCAACTGGCGCGCGAAGCCGCCCTTGACGTCGGTGCAGTACGACAGCGCGATGAAGCGCACGTGATCGCGCACGAAGGTGTGGTAGCCGCCTTCGTTCGCGTGCCCGTACGTATATGGGAAGAGCTTGCGGAAGACGGTGTAGTCGAACCCGATGCGTTGATCGACCTCGTCCGCGGGCGTCTCCGGGCGTACGTGCATCGGAAAGCCGGCGTCATGATTGCCGGGCGCCACCGCGACGACGTGCGTGCCCAGGATGCGCTCGAACGGCCGGAAGAAGTAGCGCGCGAAGTCCCGGAAGCCCGAGGCGTACGTGATGTCCCCGCAGACCAGAGTCAGGTCGACGCCGTACGCATCGAGCGCCTGGACCAACGGCTCGATGGGGGCCTCGCCCGGTTCCTCCGTTCCCGCCACGTGCCCGAAGCTGGCGACGCGGAAGTGGCCTTCCGCCGAACTCGTACGGACTCGAGCGTCGTACACCTCTCCGATTCGATAGTGGTAGTGACTATCAGAATGCAAGTCACTTGCAGTCACGCGGTGGAAGCGGCGAAGCTCCCCGTCACCCAGGACGAAGCTCTGCTCCATCCCATCGACACGAAGGGTCGAAGAGCTCGGCTCGGCGGTGACCCAGCACACGGTGAAGCCCTGGTGGTCGAGTTCGAGAACGTAGGGAGCGAGCGCGAATCCCTCGAGGGCGGCCTCGTCCTGATGCGCGTCGACGCTCGGATCTTGGGCGGACGCGGTGGACGCCACGTTCTGGACGCGCGTCGTCTGACAGGCCATCAGAGCCAGGAGGATGGGGAGCGTGCGCATCACGGGAGCAGCCTATCCGAGAGCCCGGTCGTAGAGGACGCGATAGCGATCCAGCATCGAGGAGAACGCGTAGCGCTCCTCCACGCGGGCACGGTTCGCGATGACTTGCGCTTGGCGAGCGTCGGGATCCGCCAGCAAGGCGGAGAAGGCCCGCGCCAGCTCGCCCGACGCATCCGCGTGGTTCGGATCCACCAAGTAGGGTGCAGCACCGTCGGGCAGCGTGGCGCGCACGTCCCCGACGTCCGTCGCGACGATCGGGCAGCCGGAGCCCATGGCCTCGAGCATGGAGACCGGCTGTTGTTCGGAATCGGACGACAGGCAGAAGACGTCGAAGGCCGGGTAGATCTTCGGCAGGTCGTCGCGCATGCCCAGCATGTGCACGCGCGTGGTGACGTGTCGTTCCTTGGCGAGTCGCACCAAGCTCTCGCGTTCAGGCCCGTCCCCGACCAGAACCAGGTGCGCATCGTGGACCGCATCGATCTTGGCGAACGCTTCGATCAATCGGTCGAGCCGTTTGACGGGACGGTGACCAGCGACGGTGCCGATGACGCGCGCCTTGGAGGGAAGTCCCAAGCGCACGCGCGCGGCCTCCGCGTCACGCGGAGCATAGGCCTCCAGGTCGACCCCGTTCGCAATGAACTGGAGCCGCGTTTCCGGGAGCCACCAGGTGTCCTGGGCGATGCGTTCGAGGTTGCGCGACGGCACGATCACGGTGGGGGTGCAGCGCAGGAACAAGCGCCGCGCCCAGAGCCTGCGCGGGACCTGTTTCACGGCCTCGTCGAGGTTGAACCCGTCCTCGTGATGGACGTGCGCTCGAAAGCGCGACAGTCGCGCACCGATGACGGCATCGAAGGCGCCCCAGTTGTACGTGAGCAAGAGGTCCGGTCGGAGCTCGCGCAAGGTGCGCCGCGTCCAGCCGATGGCGGCGCGGCTACCGACGTCGCCCGGTCCGGGGCGCAGCTCGAAGGCGACGCCGCCGGGGATGTGTCGCTCCGCATCGTGACAGTCGTCCATCGCGACGATCGTGTGCCGGAAGCCGTCACCCAGGCCAGCCATCAGCGCGACCGCACGCAGCTCCGGGCCCGCCGGAGCGAACGTGGAGAAGACGTGCAGGACGTGGCGCGGCGTCCCCATGGTTCAGCGATAGACGCGAATGGCCTTCTCGAGGAACGTCTCGCGGTCCTCGAGCGGTTTCCAATCCAGCACGGAACGCGACAGGTCGGACTTGTACGGTCGGGCCAGGCCGCGCGACTTGAGGTCACGGAACGAGGGGAACGTCACGCCCGGTCGACGCCCCGCTTTCTTGACCAGCCACTTGCCGATCTCCATCAGCTGCGACAGGTAGAGCGAGCGCGGGTGGAAGTGCAGGTCGCGGCCCGTGTGGCGCGCGAGTTCTTCGACGACGTCGCGCGCCGTCAGCGGCACGTTGGCGCAGAGGTTGATGTCCTTGCCGGCGAGCGCATCGCCCTCGAGCACGGCCGCCCGCACCAGGGCCTCGGCCACGTCGTCGACCCAGACGAGCGCCAGGTGCCGATCGCCCTTGCCCCAACCGACGCAATGATTGTCGCGCGCCCACAGGCCCAAACCCGTGTGCTGCATCGGCGTGCCGTCCCCGACGACGACGCCGGGGCGCGCGATGATGACCTCGAGCTTCGAGTTCAAGGCCGCGTCGCGCACGGCCCGCTCGGCGTAGGCCTTGCCGCGCGAGTACATCTCGCGCTCGTCGATGCGCGGATCCTGTGGCGTCGCATCGTCGATGTCCGCGGGTCCCTCCGGTCCGTTGTAGAGCGCCGCGACGCTCGACACGTAGATCAAGCGTCGCACGCCGGCGTCCACGCATTGGCGCGTGACCTCGCGCGAGCCGGTGACCATGACCTTCTGGATCGCTTCCCAGCTGTCGCCGCCACCCGTGGCCAGGTGGACGCACGTCTGGATGCCGTCGAGGGCGCGGGCCATGCCCGCCGTGTCGCCCAAACTCGTTTGCACGAGGCGCAGGCGACCGTCGAGCGCGGGTTCGACGACCTCGGGCGGCAGGTCGCGCAGACGTCGCACGGCGCACGTGACGTGGCGGCCACGCTCGAGCAGTCGCGTGACGACGCGGGTGCCGATGAAGCCGCTGCCTCCCAGGACCAGGATCTCCCCCTCGCGTGCGGGGCCGGACTCCGGGAACTCGGGCGCGGGTGCAGGAGCGGTCGGCAGGCCCTCGCCCAACGCGTCGCACCACTGCGTGACTTCGACGGCCTCCTGGGGCCCGGACAGGTAGGCGGGTCCGCCGCGCAGCGAAGCGTGGAAGGCTTGGATCGAGTCGTGCATGCCGACGAAGAACGCATCCTTGCGCGGGCCGATGCCCAGCGTGAAGCGCATCCAGTTCGTCAGCACGCGGCGCGCATCGCCGCGCAGTTGGCGCCCACGCCGAGCTCCGGCGAGGTAGCTGTTCCAGAAGTCGAGCCATTTGACCTTGCGCTCGCTCGCGAGCTGATCGTGGAACAGGTCGGCTTCGAGCGAGCCGTCCGAACCGAAGACCTCCAACGTGCAGCGCGTGAACGGCGCACCGAAGTGCAGGTAGATCTCGACCGAGCCGCGCTCGCCCTGACCCGCGACGACCCAGCGTTCGTGGAAGCGTTGCCCCGGGTTCAGTTCGCGCGTGCTCAGGATCGTGGGCTCGACGCGCTCGGGAGCACCGATCAGGTGATGGATCTGGCTGAGCGGATGCACCGCTTGTTCGAAGACGATGTTGCGTTCGGCGCGGAACATCCAATGGTCGTACTTCTGCGCATCGAGCTGCGCGACGGGCACGGACAGGGCGACGCGCACGTGGCTGAGCGTTCCGATCTCGCCCGCCTCCAGACGGCGGACCAAACGCCGGAACGACGGATGGAAGACGTTGTTGTGGTTGACGCCCAGGGGCTGTCCCGTCGACTGGCTGAGCTGCTGCAGCTCGGCGGCATCGGCCGCGTTCAGCGCGAGGGGTTTCTCGACGTACGCGCCCATGCCCAGTTCGAGCACCTTGCGCGTGAGCGGCACGTGCAGGTCGGGCGGCACGCACAGATGGACGACCTGGACACCCATCGCGGGCAGGTCGGCCAGATCGGTCGCGACGCCCTCGATGCCATGTGCCTGGGCCACCGCCTGCGCGCGCGCCCGGTCGACGTCGCAGACCGCGACGACGTGTACGCCGGGTGTGGCGCAGAGCACCTCGAGGTGGAAGTCGGCGATGTATCCGGCGCCGACGACGGCGACGGCCGTCGGGGAACCGGAATGGGGTTTGCGATCGGGGGCCATGGTGGGGCGGACCAGCGAGCAGCCCTTCGAGCGTGGATCGAAGGGGTGAGGAGCGGCGCGACCACGGGTGCGGTCGGAATCGGTGCGGGGCGCTGATGGAACAACGGGGCCGCGAAGGAGTCTATCGGCCTCCCAGGCCCTCTCCTTGTGCCTGAGACGCGGGTTCCGGGGGCTGCGGGGCAGGAAATCCAGGGCCCGGGCCCGAACCCGGGGTCCCGCCTCCGGGACCGGACCCTTCCACGGAGGACGTGCATCTCAAGTTGCGGCGGCTTTGGGCCGAAGCAGGCCCCATCTCCTCCTTCTCCGGGCTCGGTTCTCACCTTCGGGTGGGGCCGAGCCCGACTTCGTTCTGGGACGGGTTCCAGCGACGAAGGACACCAGGGGACTGGCCTAGTTCGCTCCGCACGAATCGCCGGACCTCGCTCACGCGGCCTGGGGGCGACCTCGGCTCGATCCGGACCGGTGTCTGGACGCTCCAGGCGCAGGTCGGATCCTCGTGCGGAGCGAACTAGGCCAGTCCCCTGGTGGATCGGGTCCGGCGCCATCGCTAGACTGGGAGGATTCAACTCGGCCCAACGAAGTCGTGCTGAACCCCCCGTCACCCGGCTGATCCCGACCGTGGAACCCCGTTCGCGAGGACCTCGAATCCTCGCCCCCCGGGCCACGCGTCCATCCGTCGACCCCGATCGGGGGTTCCCACGCTGAATCCGGCTGAATCCGCGGGAAGCCACCTGCGACAGGGACACGCGACATGACGGATGCAATGATCACCGGCCTGACCTTCGACGACGTGCTGCTCATCCCGCGGCACTCCGAAGTCTTGCCCTCCCAGGTCTGCCTGGACACGCGCTTCAGCCGCAACGTCGAGCTGAAGATCCCGCTGACTTCGGCCGCGATGGATACGGTCACCGAATGGAAGCTCGCCGTGGCGTTGGCCCGCGAGGGCGGCCTGGGCGTGATCCACCGCAACCTCTCCCGCGAGGAGCAGGTCGCCCAGGTGACCAAGGTGAAGCGTTCCGCGAACGGTGTGATCGAAGACCCCGTCACGCTGCCGCCGAACGCCACGCTCGGTCAGGCGCGCGAGATCATGCGCACCAAGTCGATCAGCGGTCTGCCGATCCTCGAAGGCGACCGCGTGGTCGGGATCCTGACGCGCCGCGACACCAGCTTCGGTGAGGCCGACGAGGTCCTCGTCTCGGCCGTGATGACCAAGGAGAACCTCGTCACCGCGCCCCCCGGCACCGCGCTGAAGGATGCCGCGACGCTCTTGAACCGGCACAAGGTCGAGAAGCTCATCATCGTCGACGACTCCCGGCACCTGCGCGGTCTGATCACGCGCAAGGACCTGGACATGCTCGGCGCCTATCCGAACAGCGCGTTCGATTCGCGCGGACGACTGGTCGTCGGCGCCGCGATCGGTCCGCACGACATGGACCGCGCCGCCGCACTGGTCGCGGCCGGCGCCGACGTGCTCGTCGTCGACACCGCTCACGGTCACACCGACAACGTCATGGACACCGTCCGGGCGTTGAAGAAGGAGCACACGATCGACGTCGTCGCGGGCAACATCGCGACGCCCGAGGCCGCGCTCGCCCTGGTCGAGGCCGGCGTCGACGGCGTCAAGGTCGGCATCGGCCCCGGTTCGATCTGCACGACGCGCGTCGTCGCGGGCGTTGGCGTTCCCCAGTTCACCGCCGTGCGTCGCGTCGCCGATGCGCTCAAGGGCTCCGGCGTGCCCGTCATCGCCGACGGCGGCATTCGCTTCAGCGGAGACGCGGTCAAGGCGCTCGCCGCCGGCGCGTCCTCCTGCATGCTCGGCAGCATCTTCGCCGGACTCGAGGAGAGCCCCGGGGAACAGATCATCAGCCAGGGCCGGACGTTCAAGGCCGTGCGCGGCATGGGCTCGCTCGGCGCGATGCAGAAGGGCTCCAAAGTTCGCTATCGCCAGGGCGACGTCGACGACGCCAAGAAACTCGTGCCGGAAGGCATCGAGGGCATGGTGCCGTACCGCGGCGAGCTTTCGCCGTTCGTCTATCAACTCTGTGGCGGCATCCGCGCCGGCATGGGGTACTGCGGCGCGGAGAGCTTCGCCGCATTGTGGGAGCGTGCGCAGTTCATGCGCATCACCCCCGCAGGCGTGCGTGAGAGTCATCCTCACGACGTCACGATCACCAAGGAATCCAGCAACTACCGCCACGAATGAGCCAGCGCCCGAGGGGTATCCTGATCGTCGACCTGGGGGCGCAGTACGCGCAACTCATCGCGCGCCGCGTGCGCGAGGTCGGTTCCTGGTGTGAGATCCATCCGCCGCGCACCGCCATGCAGGCGGCCGCGGACATGGACCTCGCCGGCATCATCCTGTCCGGCGGTCCCGCTTCGGTGTACGCGCCGGACGCGCCGTCCGTGCCCGAGGGCATCGTCGATCTCGGCGTCCCGGTCCTCGGCATCTGCTACGGCATGCAGTGGATGTGTCAGCGCTTGGGCGGCCAGGTCGAGGGCAGCGGCGAGCGCGAGTTCGGTCACACCCCGGTCCACGTCGAGCGCTCCGAAGGACTCTTCGCCGGCGTCCAGGGCGACACCGTCGTCTGGATGAGTCACGGCGACAAGGTCACCCAGTTGCCCGACGGGTTCGACGTCCTGGCCTCGTCCAAGAGCTGTCCGTTCGCCGCGATCGGCGATGGAACCCGTGGCTTCTACGGCGTGCAGTTCCACCCCGAGGTCAGTCACACCGAACAGGGCACCGCCTTCCTGACGAACTTCGTCAAGAACGTCTGCGGCCTGCCCTGCGACTGGGTCTCCGACAACATCGTCGAGCGCGAGGTCGCGGCCGTCCTCGAGAAGGTCGGCGACACGGGCGAGGTCGTCCTGGGCCTGTCCGGCGGCGTCGATTCCTCCGTCGCCGCGATGATCCTGAACCAGGCGATCGGCGATCGCCTGCACTGCATCTTCGTGGACAACGGATTGCTCCGCAAAGGCGAGCGCGAGGTCGTCGAAGAGGCGTTCCGCGACCACCTGGGTTTCGACCTGACCACCGTGGACGCGGCCGACCGTTTCCTCGGCAAGCTCGCCGGAGTCACGGATCCCGAGAAGAAGCGCAAGGCGATCGGTTACGAGTTCGTCGAGATCTTCGACGAGGAGTCCAAGCGGTTCCGCAACGCGAACTTCCTGGCCCAGGGAACCCTGTACCCGGACGTGATCGAGTCCGTCGCCGTGCATGGCGGCAACACCGCGACGATCAAGAGTCATCACAACGTCGGCGGCCTGCCCGACGACATGCAGATGGAGCTCGTCGAGCCCCTGCGCGAACTGTTCAAGGACGAGGTCCGGCGTATCGGCGCGCACCTTGGCCTCGACCAGCGCCTGCTGATGCGCCAACCGTTCCCGGGTCCCGGGCTCGCGGTGCGCATCGTCGGCGAGGTCACCGCGGAGCGTTGCGCGATCCTGCGCGAGGCCGACGCGATCGTCACCACCGAGATCGAGGCCGCCGGCGCCCACGAAGGGCTCTGGCAGTACTTCGCCGTCCTGTTGCCGATCAACTCGGTCGGTGTGATGGGGGACGCGCGCACCTACGAGATGGCCTGCGCCCTGCGCATCGTCGAGTCGGTCGATGGCATGACCGCGGATTGGGGCTACCTGAACCACGATCTGTTGCGCCGCATCAGCAACCGGATCATCAACGAGGTTCAGGGTTTGAACCGCGTGGTGCTCGACATCTCGAGCAAGCCGCCCAGCACGATCGAGTGGGAGTGAGCGCGGACGCTTCGGATCGCGCGAAGGGGAAGCCCGGGGATCCGGAAGCCTCCGCGTATCCGGACGATCCCGGGGCGAAGTACGGCACCCCGCTCTTGCGGGATTCGGCCCGTCGCCGCTCGTCCGGCTGCACGTGCGGGCTCTTCGCAGGCGCCCTGATCGTGCTCGCGTTGGCCGTGACCGCGGTCGTGATCTGGGTCGTCTAGCCGCAGGACGCACAGCACATCCTCGTGAGGTCGGCTGGTTCCTATGCAGCCCGAGCGTACGAAAGAAGGGGTGCCGCCTTCCCAGGCACGGCACCCCTTGATCGAAGGGGCTTGGTCCCCTTTCTCGCAGCGCTCGACTAGAAGAGCACTTCGATCATGTTGGAGAAGTTCGCGGAGCTGCCGGGGTTGGGCAACGGCGCGACCTGGTCGCGGAACCAGACCTGGAAGTAGTACGTGTCGCCCGGGGCGATCATTTGGCCCGACGGCGTGAGCGGCAGTTCGGACGGAACGTCGAAGCCACTTCCGCCCGAGGACGTCGCCGTGCCCGCGAGGTTCTGCAGCACGCCGCCGACGTCGAACTGGCCGAGGGAGTTCAGCTGGGGCAGGCCCTGGTTCGTCGCGATGTTCGCGTTGTAGCGGCCGAACGGGGAACCGAGGCACAACACACCGTTGAACAGGCTGGCGTTCGCCGAGCCGTCGGCGGACATCAACATGAACCCGAACTCACCGCTGGGACCGTCGGTGCATTCGATGTGCAGGTCGCTGCCGACTCCGCTGCCGAAGCTGCTCGTGTTGAGCTTGGCGCTGTTGCCCTGGTAGTGGGGGCCGGCCGGATCGCACTGGACGGTGATCATCGTGGTGACCGGGTCGCAGACCGCGTCGAAGGTGAACGCACCGGTCACCAGGAGTCCTTCGATGGGGCCGAAGCAGAACCCGAAGAACACCGGGTCGGAGTCACCGACGAATCGGACACGGTCGCCCGCGGAAAGGCTGTGCGCGATTCCGGGCTGATAGGTGAGGCCGTCGTCGCCGTAGAACTGCAGGCAGCCGCCGCCGTCCACGGCCATGTCGCCGCAGAGGTCGAGGGCGACGACCTGAGCGGAGGCCGAGGAGGTGAGTGCGGCTGCGGCGAGCAGGCCCGCGATCGAAAGGGAGTTACGCATGGGAGGGTGTGGGTGGGTGCAAGGGGTGGTGCGCGAGGCTTGCGCTGTGTGCCTGGAGGCTCGCGCCGTGCCTGAGGGGTGCAGCATAAGCACAACGGGACTTCAGTATCCCGGAAACTCCCGTGAAACTGCACGGAAGGGCCTTGCGGTCTCCCCAAGTGCTTGTGCATCCTGGGGTTGCATGAATTCCAAGACCAAACAGTCGAGCCCGACTCAGGGGTATTCGAAGGACCTCGCCAGCCGCATCCGGAGCGTCGGGGGGGACCTGGGCGCTCGCCTGGGCGCGGTGGTGAGCGCGGTCCCGGACCAGCCGCGGGGGCCCCAACGGCTCGCGGACGCGCTGGGCCTCGACAAGGTGCTGACCAGTCGGTTGTTGCGCGCCATCTCCCACGCCGAGCCCGCAGGCATTCTGCATCACGTGCCCGGTCCCGATCCGCTGCGGCGTTTTCTGAAGGCCGCGCGCAAGCGGGACGTCGACCTCGCATCGATCGAGTTGGCGGAGGCTGCCGTGGACCGCTTCGAGCGTTTGATCCAGGACGACGTCGGCGATCGCAGCGCCCTGACCGCGATCCTCAGCGCGTGGTCCCCCGAGGCCCGTGCCGAGTTCGAGCTCCGCCGCCGTCAGTCGGCGTACAAGGCGATCAGCCAGCTCAAGGGCGTGTCCGTCGATCTCGACGTGTCCGCCGCGTTCCTGACGCCGTCGTCCGACGGCACGTCCATCGACGTCGTCTGGCTCGTCGGGTTGCTCGGACTGACGCGCTTGCGACCTGGCGTTCGGATCAAGGTGTCCTCGCGCCGCATCATGCCGGCGCCCCGTCGGCGCGTGAGCACCGATCTCGATGGTGTCGTGCTCGAAGGCGCTGCGATCGGTCGCCTCGACGATCACTGCATCGCGCCTCCCGCCGATTTCACGGCACATCGCGCCGGGGACGCGATCCACTACACGCTCGCCGACGAGGCCTTCGGCCGCGACTCCGCGCGGGACATGATTCTGGCCGAGGTCAACGCGAACGAGATGCCGCGTTACGTCAACCCCAAGCTGCTGCGGAAGGGCTACGCCTACAGCGACGTGGCCGTGCCCGCGCGTCGGCTCGTCTTCGACGTGTTCGTGCACAAGGACATCTACCCGAACCGTGAGCCCGAGCTGCTCGTCTACGACACGGCCATCGGCGGGATCGCCGACGTGAACGACGCGGAGCGTGACATCGATCGGATGGAGACGACGGAAGGCCCCGAGCTGCTCGGTCACGGCCTCACTCGCGTGGGGCTCTCCGAGGCGTCGAACTACTCCGGTGCGGTCGCGCACGTGCACGAACGCATGGGCTGGCAGGCCGACGATCTGCGCGGGTATCGCGTGCGTGTGGACTATCCGCTGTACGGGGCGCAGTACGCGCTGGCGTTCGAACCGCCCGCACCGGTTCCCGGACTGTCCTGAGCTCCTCGAATCACCGGGATGCAAGGGCCAACGAGCGCAGTCCGGCCCTGCCTGATGCCGACGCGCTGGACGCGTTCCCAACGGGTGCGTGACCGGGTCGGCATCTCGAAGTCGTTGACGCCCCAGGCGAACTCCTCGAGCGCTCCGTTCGCGAGGTCCTGTTGCGTCGAGCTTCCGACGGGCCCGAACGAAGACGCGGGCGGCCCAGCACTGTGCTGGGCCGCCCGCATCTTGGTTGGAGGACTAGGCGTGACTAGAACGTGACCTGGATCATGTTCGAGAAGTTGGCCGAGTCGCCGGGGACGGTGACCTCGTCGCGGTACCAGACTTGGAAGAAGTACTGGTCGCCCGGAAGGATGACCTGGCCGATGGGCGAGAACGGGAGTTCGGTGGGGACGTCGAAGCCCGTTCCGACCGTGGACGTTCCCGAGATGTTCAGCATCACGCCCGAAGAGTCGAACCGCCCGAGGGAGTTCAGTTGGGGCAGGCCCTGGTTCGTGGAGATCGACGGGTTGTAGCGTCCCTGCGGTGAGCCGAGGCACAGGACCCCGTTGAACAGGTTGACGCTCGCCGACCCGTCCGACGACATCAGGACGAAACCGAACTCACCGTCGGGGCCGTCGAGGGCCTCGATGTGCAAGCCGCTGCCCACGCCGGATCCGACGCTCGAGGTGTCGAGCTTGACGTAGTTGCCTTCGTGGTGATTGCTGGCGGGGTCGCACGCCACGACGATCGGGCCGCCGGGCGTATTGCACACCGCGTCGACGGTGTACGTCTCGTTGCCCAGGAGCCCCGAGAACGTCCCGCCGCAAATGGTGAAGAAGTTGCCGTTCACCTCGCCTTGTACGCGGAGTCGGTCGCCGACCACGAAGCTGCCGAGGCTCGAGGTGGGGAGGTAGGTGCCTCCGTTGTCCGCTTGGAAGACGACGCACTGCCCGAGCGTGTCGTCGACCAGGACGCCGCATTCGTCGAACGCGAATTGCGCCGAGGCGCCGCTGATCAAGGCCGCCGCGGCCAGAAGGAAGGATGCCGGTCGTTGGATCGTGAACTTCATGAGGGTTTCAAGGGGTACAGGATTCGTGTGGCTGGGGGCTGCACCCTAGTCGACGGATCTGAGATCGGCCGGGTCCACTCTGTTCAGCCTGCGTTGTCGTTCTGTGTCGATCCTGTGTTGGGCGGTCCCACCGGCAGACCCCAAGCATTCTTGGGTTGGACCTCGGCACGGCCCAGCACCTGTTGCACCACGCGACCCGCGACATCCGTCAGGCGGAAGTCGCGCCCTTGGCTGCGGTGCGTCAAACGCTCGTGATCGATGCCTAGCGCATGCAGAAGCGTGGCTTGCACGTCGTTGACGTGGACCTCGTCCTGGACCGTCGCCCAGCCCCATTCGTCGGTGACGCCGTGCGTGACGCCGCCTTGCACGCCACCTCCGGCCATCCACATCGAACCGAGTCGGTTGTTGTGATCACGACCGTATGAATTCTTGGAGAAGCGGCCTTCGCAATAAGGCGTGCGCCCGAATTCTCCGGCGAACACGACCACCGTCTCCTCGAGCAGCCCGCGTTCGTGCAGGTCGTCCAGGAACGCGGCGATGGGTTTGTCGGTCTGTTTGGTCTTCGTCTCGATCGCCTTGGGCATGTTCTCGTGATGGTCCCAACCGGCGTCGATCATCTGGACGAAGCGCACCCCGCGCTCGAGCAAACGTCGAGCGAGCACGCAGTTGCGGGCGAAGCTGCCGTCCTTGCGGTCGGCGCCGTAGGCCTCGAGCAGTTCGTCCTTCTCGTTCTTCAGGTCCATCAGGTCGGGCACGGACAGCTGCATCCGCGCGGCCTTCTCGTACGCCGAGATGCGTGTGTGAACGGACGGGTCGCCCGTGCGCTCCGCCTCGATCTGGTTGAGCTTCTCGAGGCCCTCGAGCATGCCGTCCCGACTCTCAAGGGCACCCTTGGGCGGATTGACGTAGAGCACGGGGTCGCCCTTGGAGCGGAACTGCACGCCCTGGTGCTTGCCGGGCAGGAATCCGGGACCCCACATGCGCGAGTTGACGGCGCTCGCGTCCTGGCGGCCCGAGAGCATGACGACGAACTCGGGCAGGTCCTTGGTGTCCGACCCCAGGCCGTACGTGACCCACGAACCCATCGACGGCCGACCGAGGACTTGCGTGCCGGTGAAGAAACTGACGTTCGCGCGCTCGTGCACGACGCTGTCGGTCGTCATCGTGCGGATGATCGCCAGCTTGTCCGCGTGGCGCTTCAGTTCCTTCACGTGGTTCGACATGCGCTGGCCGCTGTGGCCGCAACTCTCGAACTCGGCGACGGCACCGACCACGGGCAGGGCGCCCTGGCGGCTGGTGACCGTCGTGATCTGGCCGGTGGCGAGCAGCGAGGCGGGCAGATCCTCGCCGTGACGTTCCTGCAACAGCGGCTTCTCGTCGAACAGTTCGAACTGCGAGAGCCCGCCCAGCGCATAGATCACGACCACGCGCTTGGCGGTCGCCGGGTGATGCATGCCGGTGGCGGCGGGAAGTTGCGTGGTCTCGTCGCCCTGGGCGAACAACGAGCGTGCGGTCAGGCCACCGAGGCTCAAGTAGCCGCCGCCCAACAGGGCGTTGCGCAGCAGCAGGCGCCGATGCATCGACACCGGGGACGGGACCGGGGATTCGGGTTCGTGGGAGGTCATGGTCAATTCCTGTGCAGCACGGTGTCGAGGTTGAGCAGCATCTGACCGACGGCGGCCCAGGGTGCGAGCGTCTCGGGTTCGGCGTCCTTCAGATCCTCGGGCAGCTTCTTCGAGCCGACCTTCAGGTAGCGTTTCGCATCGCGCTCGTTCTCCTTCCAATGTTCGCGCTGGTCGTTCAGGACCTGCAACAGGATGGTGAGTTCGGCATTGTCGGGCATGCGCGAGGTCGCCAAGCGGTAGCCATAGGCCAGGCGCGCGCCGTCGTTGACGCCGCCCTCCTGCAACATGCGCAGACCCAGTTGGCGACCCGCTTCGATGAAGACCGGGTCGTTCAGGAGCACCAATGCCTGCAGCGGCGTGTTCGTCTCGATGCGCTCGACGGAACACAGGACGCGGGACGGCGCATCGAAGACGGCGAACGAGGGATAGAGCATCGAACGGCGCCAGAAGACGTAGAGGCCACGGCGATACAGGTCATCGCCCTTGGACGTGCGATACGCTCCGCCGCCGCTGCCGATGTTGTCCCACAAACCCGCGGGCTGGTAGGGCTTGACGCTCGGGCCGCCGAGCTTCTCGACCAACAGCCCGGAGACGGCGAGTGCATTGTCGCGGACCTCTTCGGCGGCCAGGCGAACGCGCGGCATGCCCGCCAGCAACGAACCCGTCGGATCGACGGCCTGCACCTCGGGTCGCACCTTGCACGATTGACGGTAGGTCGCCGAGGTGACGATCGTCTTGTGCAGGGCGCGCACGTCCCAACCGCTCTCGACGAACGTCGCGCTGAGCCAGTCGAGCAGGTGGGGGTGGGTCGGCGGCGCTCCACGAACGCCGAGGTCGCCCGGCGTGGCGATCAGGCCGCGCCCGAAGTGTTGCGCCCAGAACCGGTCGACCGTGACGCGCGCCGTCAGCGGGTTCTCCGGTGCGACGAGCCAGCGTGCGAGGTCCAGACGATCGGGCGTGCCCTCGGCCTGGAGCGGAGGTAGCACGGCGGGCGTGTGGGGTTCGACGACGCCGGCCGGCTGGTCCCACGCGCCGCGCGTCAGGAGCCGAGTCGTGCGCGGGCGGTCGTCGTTCATGACCATGACGTCCGGCGAACGACCATAGATGGTCAGACGCTCGCCACGCAGGCGGGCGCGCTCGAGCCAGCGCTCCTCGACCTCGGGCAGCGCGCGTTCGCGAAAGAAGCGGCGCAGATCGTCGCGTCGCGCGGCCACCGGATCCGGCAGGACGACCGACGCCCATTCGGGTTCGACCTCGGACGGGATCTCCGCCGTGAGCGAGGTCTGGTGCGCGCCAGGGTCCGGCAGCGAACGCGTGGGGCCGACCAGGGCGTCATCCAATTCGCGAATCGCACGCGCAGCCGCCAGGGTCAGGACGTCCTCGCCCACGACATCGAAGCGCACGTTCAGTCGCGTCGTGCTGGAGCGCGTCGCGACCTTCAACACCAATTCGTGCTCGCCCGGCTTCAAGTCGAACGTGAACGCCTGGTTCAAGCGATAGGGGGCGCGTTCGTATCGGTCGGGATCCTTGGGGTCGGGGTCGAAGTCCGGGTCGGTGAGGCCGAACCCGAAGTCGCCGAAGCCCTGGCCGGACGAGGTCGCGTGTTCGTCCTTGGGAGCCGGGGGCGGGACCGGACGTTCGTGAATGCGCTCGCCGTCGAGCCAGGCGACGAGTCCTTCGCCACCGTCCACCCACAGTCGCACGCGGCGAGGCCGGTCGACCTCGAGCTTCCGCATGAGGTACCAGGCGGAGTTCTTCCCCGAGATGCGCGCGCCCATGCCGTCGCGCCAATCCTTCATCTCACTCCACTTGAGGACGTTGCTGCGAGACCCGCGCTTGCCGAACGGAGGTCCTGCGTTCTCGGGCGGACCGTCCTCGTCCTCGTCGGCCCGGTCCTCTTCCTCATCGTCGTCCGTTGCTTCGTCCTCGTCCGATTCGTCCGTGGACCGCATGGAGTCGCCGTCCGCCTGTTCGATGTCGGACTTCGGCTCGGAGTTCTGGGCCTCCGCATTCGCAGTGGCCCCCTTCGTGGTCGTCGCCTTCGTGGTGGCGATCACCTTCGCGCCGGGCTTGGCATCCATGGCCTTGGTCGCAGGGGACTCCTGCGCGTCCGCGTTGCCATCGTCCTTGGACTTCTTGGCGAGCTTCGGCTTCTTGTACGACGCATCCAGGTCGACGCCATCGGCGATCGACTCCTCCGGTTCCCAGGCCTTGGCCAAGGCCTTGGTGGGATCGTGTTCGGGGAACGGGCCGAGGGCCTGCCACGACTTCATCTCGATCGGGATCAACCGCTCACGAACGGCGACGTCGCCCGTCATCGACAAACGAAAGCGACCCAGCGTGTCCCGCGCCCGCCGCGCTCCGGAGTTCTGCACGGCGATCCGCAGGATGGAGTTGGCGTTCAGGTCGATCGGCTCCGTCGGCACGAAGATCGCTTCGTGCGCTTCGGTCACCTCCTCGGCGAACAAGGTCCAGGAGCGATCCTCCCCGCCGTCGACGGCGCGATCGGCGGTGCTGTAACGATCGATCGAGGCGTCGTCCTCGCCGCGCGCGAACTCGACGCGATCCCCGCGGTCGCCCGAGGCTTCGGTGCAGACGTAGACCTCCAACTCGCCGAGCGAGAACGTGCCACGCTCGGAGCGTCCGGAGCCGCCGCGTGGAAGGGACGCATCCGGCAGGACCTCCAAGCGCAGCGCCTGGATCTGGGTCTTGCCGGGTCGCAGGATCAAGTTGTACGTGTCGCTGCCGGGGTTCCAGCCTTCGGCGAGGACCGAGCCGTCGTCCTGGATCGTCAGCTGCGCGCCACCGAGCGACATCATGCTCGAGGGCTCGAGCACGGTCCAGGCGGGCGTCGTGTGGGCGCGCTCGCTCTGGGCTTCGCACCAGGCGTCGAACGCCGCATCCCACTCTTGGTGATCGCCGTCGAGCTCGGCGTCCAGTTCGGCCAAACGCGCTTCGACCTGGGTCAGGCGCGGGCCGTCCTCGCCGATCGGCAGGTGCAGCACCGGGCGCGTGTTGCCGAAGCTGCGGCCGACGTCGCGTTCGGACGCGTGGTTGAAGAACGCGAAGAGGCCGAAGTACTCCTTCTGCGAGATCGGATCGTACTTGTGGTCGTGGCACTGGGCACAACCGACGGTCAGTCCGAGGAACGCGGTCCCGACCGTGTTCGCGCGATCGACGACGTAGGCGTGGCGGTACTCGTCCTCGAGCACGCCCGACTTCGTGAAGATCGGGTGGTTGCGCAGGAATCCGGTCGCGACCTTCTGTTCCGTGTCGGCGTCCGGCATGAGGTCGCCGGCCACCTGCTCGGTGATGAACTGGTCGAAGGGCTTGCCGCTGCGGAAGGACTCGATCACGTACTCGCGCCAACGCCACATCTCACGCGTGCCGTCCTTCGCGTCACCGTTGGAATCGGCATAGCGCGCGATGTCCAACCACGAGCGCGCCTGGCGTTCGGCGTACCGGTCCGAGGCCAGCAAGCGATCGACGGCCTTGGCGTAGGCCTCGTCCGACGGATCCGCGAGGAACGCATCCAGCTCCTCCGGAGTCGGCGGGAGGCCCGTCAGGTCCAGCGTGACGCGCCGCAACAACGTGATCGCATCCGCCTCGGGCGAAGGCGCGAGACCTTCGCCACGCATGCGCGCCAGCACGAACGCGTCCAGGTCGCCTCGGACCCAGGACCCGTCGGCCGCGTCTTCGACTGCGGGGGCGGCCGGTCTTGCGATCGGTTCGAAGGCCCAGTGCGAGGCGAAGGGCGCGCCGCCCGCGATCCAGCGCTCGAGGGTCCGCTTGTTCTCCTCCGTCAACTGACGCTGCGCCTCCGCCGGCGGCATCGGGTCGTCCGCATCGAGGATGCGTGTCCAGAGTTCGCTCGCTTCCAGGTCGCCGGCGGTGACTGCGCGCCAGCCCCCGTGGTCCCCGAACAATCCGTCCTTCTGGTCGAGGCGCAGGTCGGCTTGGCGAACGGCGCTGTCCGGTCCGTGACAATCGAAACAAACCTCGGCGAGGATCGGACGCACGTCCCGCGCGTAGTCCGGCACGTCGGCGGGGGGGGACGACGAGGTCGGGGTGTCCTGGATGTCCCGCGTCGGGAGGGTGTCCGCAAACGGCAGGTTGGACAGGAGCACCAGCGAAGGAGCGAGGAGCAGGAGCTTCATGGCTCCGTTCTAGCACCTCCCCGTCAGGAGTGCTGGTCCTGTGTGAGAGGGTCCACAAATTGAGGCGTGCGCCGTATCTCCAGGCGCGTTCCGCGTCTCGGTCCGACCCTTATGCCTGCGCGCGCTGCGCGGTTCGGCAGCCCAGGGCACCCTTCTGGAGCGGTCCCCCTAGGTTCCACTCCGCCGAGGTGTCCCCGACGTGTCCCACATCGTTCTGCGGGTGCGTGTCGAGCCGTCTTCGCCGAAAGGAAACAAAGAGGACCATCGCCAAAGGCCGCGTCCCCCCGCACAATACCGCCCCCAATCCGATCCAGAACCATCATGAAACGCGCGATTCTCCTCTCCGCGGCCACCTGCGCCGTCCTCTCCCTTCCGACCGTGGCCCTCTCCAGCATCCTCGACGAGGTCACGCTGGCGAACACGCCCAAGGAGGGTTCGACCTTCACCAAGACGCTCGTTTCCGAGCTGAACATGGAACTCGTGGACATGGACCTGCGGGTCCTCCTCAACGGGGAAGAGCAAGACGTCGGTGCGAACGACATCGAGGTCAAGATCACCTCGAGCGACTCCTTCACCATGTCCGAGTCGATCCTCGGCATGGACGGGGACCGCATCACGGGCGTGTCGCGCAAGTACGAGGAACTCGCATCCGCACAGGGCCAGGACTTCACGGGGCCCGATGGCGAGTCCCAGAGCGACGACAAGGAGAAGGAGTCGTTGCTCGAGGGCAAGACCATCACCTTCAAGTGGGACGCCGAGGACGACTCCTGGGGCGCGGCTTGGGGCGAGGACGAGGATGGCGACGCCGAACTCCTCGAGGACCTCGAAGCCGACTCCTCCCTGGGTTGGCTGTTGCCGGGCAACCCCATCGAGGTGGGCGGATCGTGGGAACTCGGCGTCGACGAGTTCAACCGCACGATGGATCCCTTCGGCAAGCTGCATTGGGAGGAGAAGGACCCCGAGCAGGAGTTGTTCAACGAAGCGTTCGAGGAGGGCCTCGACGTGTCCGAGTTCACCGCGACGCTCAAGAGCGTCGAGGACGGCGTCGCGACGATCACGTTCGTCGTCGAAGCGGCCACCAGCTTCGAGATGACTCCCGAACTCGGTGACGAGGCGCCCGAGGGTTTCGAGATGTCCAACTCCTTCGAGTTCGGTTTCGAGCTGGAAGGCACCCTGACCTGGAACATGGAAGCTCACCACGCCATCGCGCTCAGCATCAAAGGTGACGTGATCCGCGAGGACACGATGGAGCAGAGTGGTTCCGGCGAGATGGAGTTCGAGGTCACCCAGATCCAGTCGTTCGAGGGCACGTACAGCCTCGAGCTGACCATCGAGTGAGCCGAGCGGACGAACCCGATCGGTCGGGCGGTGGAGACGACTCCACGGCCAGGTCGAAGCCCGCAGGTGCGCTCGCCGCACTCCTCGGGCTCAGCGGGGCGATGGCGATCACCGTCTGGGTGGTCGTCGTCGCCCTGCGCGCATTCCATCCCTTCGAACTCGAATGGCAGGAAGGAGGCATGTTGCTGCACGTCGAGCGCGTGCGCGCCGGCCTGCCGCTGTACGTGGAACCGGGCCTCGACTTCTGCCCCTTTCCCTACCCTCCGATCTTCACGCAGTTGGCGGCCTTGATCCCGGGCGGTGGAGCCGGCGGGTTCCTCGCGTTGCGATTGGTATCGATCAGCGCGTCGTTGGTCCTCGGCATCGCTTTGTTCCGCTGCGTGCGCGCGGGCACGTCCAGCAAGGCCGCTGGGTGGAGCGCGGCTGGAATCTGGTTCGCCGGATTCGGTTACGCCGGAGCCTGGATGGACGTGGGCCGCGTGGACGCGCTCGCCTGGTGCCTGTGCTTCTGCGCCTTCGCGATGCTGCGCGGCGATACGCGCGACCACGCTGCATCCGTCGTGACGGTTCTGGTGGCCGCCGTCCTCGGGATCGCCGCATGCTGGACGAAGCAGACCACGGCCATCCCGCTCGCGACCTTCGCGTTGGGATGGGTTCTCGAGAGGCGGCGAACCGGGTGGCTCTTCGCGGGCGTGTTCGTGCTGGGGAACCTGGCGGTGTGGGGCCTCGGCCATCGTGCGACCGATGGTTGGCTCACGTTCCACGTCTTCGACCTGTTGCGCGCGCATCCCACCGACGGGCCGGGCATGCGCATGTTCTGGACCCAGGATCTCGCCTGGCTGGTTCCAGGTCTGGTTCTCGCGTCGATCAGCTTGCGCGGAACCTCCGCGCGCACGGTGGCCTTCGCGTTCGGACTGCTCGTTGCCGCCGGCCTCGGACGGTCGCACATCGGCGCGTTCGACAACGTCCGCATGCCCGCACTGCTGGCCGTCGCCTTGCTCGTCGGGTTGGCGTTGCGTCCTCGCAACGGCGTTCCCGCGCGCACTTGGGTCGTCGCGCTGGCGCTCGTTCAGATGCTGGTTCTCACGCGCGACCCCCGGCCCTGGATCCCCACCGACCAGGACCGCCTGGACGGCCAACGCGTCGTGGCCGAACTCGCCCGGCGCGAGGGGCCCGTTCTGGTGCTCGGCCATCCTTACCTGGCCGTGCGCGCCGGACATCCTCCGATGTTGCACGTGATGACCTGGCTCGATCTGTCCGCCAGCGAGGTCGGGCTCGAGCACGCCGAACGACTGCGCGCCGAGTTGACGACGCGCGCGCGGCTCGGTCAGGTGCGGGCGCTCGTGGCGGGGGACTGGCGCGAAGAACAGTTGGCGTTGCGCACGTTCGTCGAGCAGTTGTTCCGGTTGGACCACGACCTCTGGATCGCGGGGAACGAGGACCACTTCTGGCCGGTCACCGGCGCCGCACGCCGACCGAAGCTGATCTACGTGCGACCCTGATCGTCCGAGGACGCCGGTGGGGCGCTGCGGTCGGAGCTCTGGCCGCGACCCGACTTCTGGGTCAAGGCTCGGGTGACCAACGGGCCGACGACGCCGCCCGCGAGCAGCAGGATCGCGAGCATGCCGCCGAGTCGCAGGTAGGCGCCGATCCCCTTGGGGAAGGCATCGCGGAAGATGAAGAACGCGACGGTCCCGAACGAGACCATCCCGATGACCAGGACCCAGCCACCTCCGGCCAAAAGGCGCCGATCGCGGCGGGCATGCTTGAGGTCGGGCTCGAGGATCCAGCCCGCCGGCAGCGCGTCCCGCAGCTTGTAGGGATGGGGCGTCTTGGTCCCGTCACCGAACAGGGCGGGATCCACCAGCTGCTCGATCGGAACCCTCCGGCCGTGGGGCGTCTCGTCCGGACCGGAGCCGGAAGTCTCGTGGGAGGGGGACATCGCTGCACAGAATGCCAATCCAGCACCTGCGGGGGAGCACAATCCAAAGGTCCGGTCCCACGCGAGTTCCCGTCGGAATTCTCAGGTGGACCGACCGTCGAGCTCCCAGGGGAATCCCGGTCGTAGCTGGGACCTGGCGACTCCAGTGCAGGCGGCGAGCGATCGGGCCGAACCCGGGCTCACCCGCTTCCAGGGGCTCGTCATCCCGGCGCTCTTGCGTCCACACCTCGCCGGACCTAGCTTGTGCCTCATGACTCACCTCGGGGTCGTTCTCCCCACCCAACCCATCTGGGAAGGGGTCTTCTCGGACCCCGACTGGATCAGCCTCGGCGTCGTGACCGCGATCGTCGGCGCCTTCTTGATCGCCAACGCGACGCTCTTCGAGCATCCGCGGCGATTGGTCGCGCGTTACTTCGGTGCGGGTTCGGGCCGTTTGCAGTCCGTGCGCGAGTACGTCTACAACCGCGTTCAGACGACCCTTGGGTTCGCCTTCCTGTTGGCCGGGTTCGGGATGCAGTTGTTCGGACACCTGGCCGCCAAGGCGCCCGGGGAGACTCCGCTCAACATGGCCTGGGTCGGATTGATCGTCGTGGCCGCGGTCGTGCTCCTGTTCAGCGCGTGGTGGTGGTCCCTCTGGGCCTTCCGTCGCTACGTGCGCGAGTACTTCCTGCAGCACCCGATCGAGCTCGAACAACACGGCAACGTCGCGCGCGAGATCGGTGAGTTGTTCGGCGTCGAGAGCCGCGAGGACGACACCGTGCAGACCTACGCCCAACGCACGCGGTCCAAGGCCGGCCTGCCTCCCGCGAAAGCGCGCACCCTCGGTTATCCCGGCTTCGACGAAGCCGAGTTCGAGACCGAAGAGACCATCTGATCCGCGGCGGCGGATTTCTCGAGTCCGCGGCGCAACCCTGGATCGCGGGACGCGTCTCTCTTGCATGAGAGGCACGCGTCTTCTGCGGCGGTTCATGCAGCGCACGGGGCAGCGAACGGGGCAGCGCGCCACGGCACCGCAGGTGGAATTCGGCGCCAGAATCGGAAGACCCATCGGGGCACTCGTCGCGAGTTGCATCGACCTGCTGTACCCACCCGCGTGTCACCTGTGCGGCGAACCTCCCGCCCCGGGATCCGCGGGGTGGAGCTGTGCGGCGTGTCGGATCGGTGAGGCTCCGCACCAGCGCTGCGGTCGGTGCGCCGCCCGCTTGCCCGAGGTGTTGCCCGACGGGGCGACGTGTGCGGCATGCCGCCGGCGCCCCTTGGTGCTGGATCGCGTCATCGCGTTGGCGGACTACTCGGATCCAGGTCTGCGCAAGTGGATCCTCGCGTTGAAGCACGGTGGTCGCGCCGATCTCCTGCCCACCCTCGCGACCCAACTGGCGGTCGCCTGTCCGCCCGAGCACTTGACCAACCGCGACACGCGCCTCGTGCCGGTGCCTCTGCACCCGCTGCGCAAGTTCGAACGCGGACACGATCAAGCGGCAGGACTGGCGCGCGAGTTGTCCCGGCAGACGGGGGTACCGGTCCGCCAGGCCCTGCGCCGGACGCGCGCGACGTTGGCCCAGGGTTCGCCGGGTGCCCGGTCCCGGCGGGCCAACGTGGCGGGAGCGTTCGCCGAGATCGTCGAGGAACGACGGCAGATCCACGGCCGGCGCGTGTGGTTGGTGGACGACGTGTTGACGTCGGGGTCGACCCTCGAAGCGTGCGCACGCGTGGTCCGGCGCATGGGCGCACGCAGGGTCGGTGCGATCGTGCTGGCGCGTGCGGCGAGTGCTGGGGGTGGCAGCTGAGCCGACTTGGGTCGAAGCCCGGGAGCTAGCTCGGAACGAGGTCAAGGGGTTGGCGACGGTTGGGGGCCGGGAATCTGCGCGGATCGAAGCCCTGGCGAAGGGAGGAACTCCCGCCGGTGCGAGCGGTCATGTCGTGGATCTCCTGCGCGCGCAGCGTTGCGCCGGACGCTGCGCCCACCGACACTGTGGGCGATGACCACGAACCGCGACCTCTGGATCGAACCGTTCGGTGGATGCGCCGGGGACATGCTCCTCGCCGCGTTCCTGGACCTGAACGACCCGCGCTTCGTCGAGGGCGATCTCGTCGCACTCGCCGAGGAACTCGTACCCGGTGAAGCCGAACTGACCTTCCGCAAGGTGCAGCGCGGAGGACTGGCCGCGCGCCACATGGATCTGGCGACGCCCGAGACCGTCGACCCCCCGCACCGGCACTTGCGACAGCTGATCGAACGCTTGAACGCCGCTTCCTTGCCCGATGCGGCTCGTCAGGCCGCCGCAGCGACGCTGACCCGCTTGGCCGAGGCCGAGGCGGCCGTCCATGACGTTCCGCTCGAGCAGGTCCACCTGCACGAGGTCGGCGCTGTCGACACGCTGGTGGATGTGGCCGGCGCGCACCTGGCGCTCGCGCGGCTCGGGATCGAGCGTGTCTTCGTGAGTCCGCCTCTGGTGGGGGAAGGCACCGTGCGTTGTGCCCACGGCGAGATGCCCGTGCCCGCACCCGCCGTCGCTCAACTGCTGTTGGGGCGCCCGTTCCGAACCGGCGGAGGGCGCGAGCGCTTGACGCCGACCGCGGCCGCATTCTTGACCCATCACACCCAGACCTTCGAGGCTCCGACCGCGTTCCAGAGCGCCGCGACCGGACTGGGCGCCGGTACGGCGGACCCCAAGGTCGGCCCGCCGAACCTGGTGCGCGTGCACCTGGGGACGGCATCCTCGAAGGCGAAGGACGTGGACGATCCGCGCGTCACCGCGTGGCAATTGGACGTCAATCTCGACGACATGACCGCCGAGGAGGTCGGCCACGCGCTGCAACGCCTGCGCGAAGCCGGCGCGCTCGAAGCCTGGAGCTCGCCCGTGTCGATGAAGAAGGACCGCCAGGCCGCCCTGGTGTCCGCACTGGCCCGCGACGACATGCGCAGCGCCCTGGAAGCCGTGTGCTTCGAGTGGACGACCACCTTCGGCGTGCGCTGGACGGCGCTCGAGCGCACCGAGTGTGGACGCAGCAGCCTGAGCGTCGACGTCGACGGGCACCCCGTGCGCGTCAAGGTGCGCGAACGACCGGACTATCCGGGCCGTGCGCCCTTCGGCCCGCGCGACCTGTTCCCCGAACACGACGACGTCGGCGCGACGGCGGACGCGACCGGACGGACGCTGCGCGAAGTGCGCGCCGTGGCGATCGAACGCGCGCTCGATCAACTGCGCTAGAGGTCCGGCCGAGACCGAGCGATCCCGCAGTGCGCCGCGTTCGGTGCGGATCCAGGCGGCGGGTTCCACGCATGGCTCGACGCTCTTCGTGGGTCCCGGCAA
>TARA_R110002096_G_scaffold37102_4_pt1 | contig 31645 bp, 20 predicted proteins | sample TARA_R110002096 | Tara Oceans TARA_R110002096 (sample SAMEA4397295) | marine metagenome | biome: Polar Biome; feature: [DCM] deep chlorophyll maximum layer (ENVO:01000326); material: water (ENVO:00002006), including particulate matter (ENVO:01000060) such as... | depth 35 m
CTATAAATGCAAATTGTTGAAATGATTGAAAACCTCCAAATAAATAGACAAAAAAGTTAAGTGGTTGATGGAGAATTTGAGTACTGATAAATTTTGCTCCTGCAAAATAGACAAAAGTATCACCCCCTTTGTAAGAATAGGAATGAATAATAACAAAAAAAATGGCACTCAGTAATTTAAAACCTATGAAAGGGATGAAATACTTTTTAGTAAAAGTATTTTTGCTGCTCTTTTTTATTCGGTTGGCTATTAACAGAATAATAAGACAATAAAAAAAACTTAGTATTGCATCAAAACCACTTATTCCTACAACAAACAATTATTTTTTTTTAGTTTGCATCAAACTTATTTATTTTGACTGTATACTATCGTAAATTATATAAATAAATATTTACTTTCTTAATGTGTTGCATTAAAATCATAAATTTCCATGTCATTTTTATTTATACTCTCTACTCTTTTAATTGTATATTTTATTTATACAATATGTTACCTCTTTGGTGCAAGCCTTCTAAAAATAAGTGGATTTAACAATCAAAACGCTTTTACAAGGACATTTACAGGAGTTATTTTAATTCCTTGCTTTTTTGCAGTATATACTACAGTTGGTCTAAGTATTTTATCAGCGATTCCAGTAGTACTCCTATTTTATTCTATTGCATTTAGAAAGCAAATGGCTACTTTCTTTGGCGAAGGAACAACCAATAAAATCTTTAACCAAGATTTTATAATTTCATTTTTGGTTTTAACATTAATGTATGGAATACACCTTTTCTATTTTTTTGATTTTATCGAGAATAAAGAAATAACAATATCAGCAGATTACACTTTCTATGCTCGTTTGGCTTCTTATTTACGAGATACGGGAATAGAAAATACTGCAATCGAATTATACCTTGATCAAGCTAAAGAAGTTGTTCCGTACCATTACATTGAAATTTGGTTTGCGGCTTTTGTTTCTAAACTAACAGGAATACACAGTCAATTCGCATTGATGCTGGTAGTTTTTCCTATTTTATATACAGGTATCTACTTAGGAGGAGTTGAAATCATTCGGGTTTTGAGAAAGAAACTAAACCTTCTTTTTTCAAGAATAGATTATTTTCTTGCTTTACTTCTCTTGATTACAGTTAGTTGTGGGTTTTTATATCCTACTTTTATTCCGATTCTAAAAAGTGATGTTTGGGCATTGAGTGTACATGGGACTCATAAGATAGCATATAACTACCTTTTCCTGCTTTCAATTTTCTTGCTTTTATGGAATAAAAAAATCATTGAAACAGGTTTAATGATTTCCATTTTAGTGATTTGTCAAGTGAATGTTGCACCTGCAATATTAATAGCATACACTTTATTTTTGTTGCTCTATTTGGTTTTGAAAAGAATAAATTGGAGGCAGTTTTTTGAATCCATGTTTTTACCATTATTGAGTTTGGGCTATTTCGCAATTTTTTATGCTTTGTATGGTGGATCCAATGCTGTTTCATTGAGCAGTAAAGAATTGCTTGCTCAGTTTGACACCTTTCAAGAATGGAAAACACTTATTAATATTTTTGGAAAAACACTGATTCAAATTCTAATTTCACTATTACCTTTTATATTCATTTATTTTATTTATCGGAAAGGCTTAATAAAAGTACTCTCTCGTGAGATAGCACTTTTTACTTTTTTTGCAATTATCTCAGGATTGATTGCATGGGGTATCTTTAATCAAATGCACGACTCAGTTCAATTGTGGGGAATTTTATACAACACAGTGATCAATCTTCTTATTTTTACCTTAATGGCAGGGGTAATTCTTTTAAACTGGAACAATAAGGTAAAAAGGACGCTATTTATTTTATTACCATTAATTATTTTCTTTTTTCACAGCCAATCCACTCGTGCTTTCAAACAAACAACCCAATCGCCAGAAACAATTCAAACGATATTAAAAGATGGAGCTGATTCTATTGAAGGAGATTCTAATCCAAAGTTTGCTTTCATAAAAGAAGCAGATCAATACGATAATTATTTCAAAAAAGTAGAGCAGGTTTATATTGGTCATACATATGGCTTGATGCGAGCTTATGATCCATTAATAATAACCTGCATTAGTAATCATTTAATTCCTGTAAATGATGTTAAAGAAGAACGTTTTCAAAGAAATACTACCTTTTTAAAATATGTAGACTTAAAAAGAGAATCAAACAATTTTGTTTCTTTCAATAAAGCGCAAATAGATTTTTTGAAAGAGTTTGAAGTTGATTTTTTATTAGTGAGTAAGAACCGTCAACTACCATTACATTTCACTTCAATTTTTGACTCAGAGTCTTTAGGTAGTATTGATGGATATGCGGTTTATTCAAGAAAGTAAAGCATTGTCTTTAATAAAACCCAAGCCTTTGAACTTTCGTATTTTTGTTTTATGAATCGCCTATCTAATTTTTTACTAGTTCTATTTATCACAGGCTTTTCATTCATCGTATCAAGCCAACCTCTGAGCGGTGTTTTTCCTAAAAATAGTCAAGTGATTGACGGTCCTTTCACAATTACTTGGAATACGTTTAACGTAGCAGATGAGTACCGATTGAAAATATATGCTGATTCTGCATCAGGTACTTTGATTTACAATTCTTTGTCGATTGAAAATAAACAACATGTTTCATTTTCAGATGGATTGTATTTTTGGAAAGTTGAGGCTGTGTTAAATGGTGTTTCGATAGACTCTTCTCGATTTAACAGTTTTCAACTCTTTAATCCTGCTAATATTGATAGTCTTTATTTTTGGGTAAAAGCTGATACAGGAGTAACTACAGTAAATGGTTTAGTTTCTAATTGGCAAGATTTAAGTGATTCAGCACTTCATTTAAGTCAAGTAAATGCTGCCAGGAGGCCCGCATTTATTGATAGTGCACTTAATAATTATCCAGTTATTAGTTTTGATGCAGTTAATGATCAGTTTTTAACCAATATTTTATTAAACAGAAAGAACTTCTCTATATCATCAGTCTATAATGTTCGAGAAAAGAGTGCGAGAGGAATACGCATGCTTAACGGTTCTACTAATTGGATTTATGGTCCATTCTCGGGGTTTTACCGTGTATTTAATGGTGGATTTATTAATGGAAAACCTACAGTTATTGACCGTTATGTTGCACATACCGCATGGTCAGTGAATGATGTAGTTAGCAATTTTGTCAACGGAGTTAATTTTGGTCAACGCCTAAATAATTTTCGCCCACAATTATTAACTATTGGTGCAAATGCAATTAATGGAAATATTGGAGAATTGATTATTGTAAAGGGATTGATAAATCAGCAACAACGTTTTAATATTGACCATTACTTGATGGATAAATATGCCCCACCTGTAAATTTAGGTGAGGATCGAATCGTTTGTTCTTTTCCTGATTCTGTTGAATTAAACATTGATTTTGCCTTAAATTATCAGTGGAGCACGGGTGATACGACTTCAAAACTCGTTGTCGATTCTGCAGGAAAGTACTTTGTAACTATAACGGATATTTTTGACAGACAGTCATTTGATTCAATCTATTTTATAGAAGATACTTCAAATTTTCGTGTTAATTTAATTCCTGATACTACGCTTTGTTTGGGAGAGGAGTTAAGTTTGTTTGCAGGGTCTGAGCTTTATTCATACCAATGGAATACTGGAGCTACTTCAAATGCCATTCTTGTTGATTCTAGTGCTATTTATCGAGTGAATGTTTTAAATTGTCAAGGTCAACCATCAATTGATAGTGTTCGTGTAACTTTTAATCAACCGCGTTTCTCTTTAGGCGCAGACACGAGTATATGTTTCCATGACTCCATCATTTTAAAAACTGATACAATTTTTAATGTTAACTACTCATGGTCGACTAGCGAGGTGGATTCAATTATTTTAGTGAATCAAGCAGGTTTGTATGCATTAACCGTGACAGATGCTTACGGTTGTAATTATTCTGACAGTATATTTTTAAATGTAGACTCTTCACTTGTTTTAATTAGTTTAGGTCCTGATACTGCACTTTGCTCTGGAAATGAAATTGGGCTTATTAATCCTCCTTCTGGAATCGATTCTTATCTCTGGAGTACCTCTGAAACAGATTCAGTTATAGTTGTAAATACACCTCAAGTATATGCTGTAACGGTATCAAAGGATGCTTGTCAAAATACTGACAGCATCACAATTAGCCTCAAAGGTCAAGCTCCTATAGTTGGTTTTACAGCAGATAATTTTTGTTTTCAAGACTCTGTTATTTTCTCTGATACAACTTCGGATCCCAACAATGTTTCCTTAAGTCAATGGTATTGGGATTTTGGTGATGGCGATACATCAAACCTGCAAAACCCAAAACATATTTATGATAGTGCTGGGATATATATGGTTAGACTACAAGTTCAAAATGACTCTACTTGTTCAGGTGTTTTTTCAAAAAACATTTCTGTTTTCCCTAAACCACAAGTTAATTATTTTAATGGTATATCTTGTGAAGGTGATACCACTTTTTTTCAAAATAGCAGTAGTATAACTTCAGGTTCTATAGTCGGATATAGTTGGAATTTTGGTGATACATCTTCAGCATTTAATTCTAGTTCAACTCCAAATGCGATTCATGTTTATTCAGAATTCGGAACTTTTGATGTTAAATTATCGGCTATTTCAAACCAAGGATGTAGCGATAGTATCTTTAAAGCAATTCACGTTAATGCAAAACCTCAGGCTGCTTTTACATTTCAAGGTATTTATGTTGATGATTCTACTACTTTTTTTAACCAAAGTGGCTTAAGTAATGGATCAATTGCTTCTTTTTTATGGGATTTTGGAAATAATGAGAACTCTTCTTTAGAAAATCCTACCATTTTTTACAATCAACTTGGAAGCTATGAAGTCTCCTTGACTGTTGTTTCAGATTCTAGTTGTGTGAGTGTTGTAAGTGATAGTGTAGAAATAATAAACAGACCACCTCCTGAACCTGAGTTTAATACAATCATTCCGAAAAATGAGCAGACCGTTTCAGAAATGATTGACTTTGCTTGGAATGAAAAAGATGATGCAGACTTTTATCAAATACAAATTTCAAACACTGAAGATTTTACTAGTTTACTTTTTTTCCGAAATGTAAATATTGAATCTTTTTCATGGAAGTCGAATCTTTTGAATGAAACGTACTTTTGGCGAGTAGTTGCATTTAATTCAGGTCAAGCAGTTGACACCAGTAATACAGCAAGGTTTAATTCGTTTTTTGTTAACCAATTGGACAGTTTAACATTTTGGGTGAAAGCAGATACTGGTATCACTTTAATTAACGGGCTTGTTTCTGAATGGAAAGATTTAAGTGATTCTTCTAAGCATTTAATTCAAGCTAATCCTGCATTAAGACCTACTCTTATTGATAGTGCCTTGAATAATAAAGCTTTTGTAAATTTTGATGCTGTTAATGACCAATTTTTAACCGGTATTTCTTTAAATCGAGAAAACTTTACAATAGCATCTGTTTATAATGTAAAAGAGAAAAGTGCTAGAGGTATTAGAATGATAAATGGTTCTACTGGTTGGATTTATGGACCCTTTTCAGGAATATATCGAGTATTTAATGGTGGATTCACCAGTGGCAAGTCAACAATTATTAATCAATATGTCACTCATACTGCATGGTCGGAAAAGGATACTGTTAATAATTTTGTAAATGGAATTTATTATGGACAACGTGTAAATAGTTTTAGACCTCAAATGCTAACCATTGGTCAAAATGCTATCAATGGAAATATTGGGGAAATTATAATTGTAAATGGCGGTATTCTTCAAAATGAACGCCAAAAGATCGATAAGTACCTCATGGATAAATACGCTCCGCCTGTAAACCTTGGAGCTGATCGAAGAGTTTGTTCTTTTCCTGATTCTTTAGAGCTAAACATTGACTATGCGTTAAATTATGAGTGGAGTACGGGAGATACGCTTACTAAATTGGTGGTTGATTCCGCAGGAAAATACTATGTAACTATTACGGACATGTTCGAAAGACAGTCTGTGGATTCTGTGTTCTTTATTTTAGATACCAATAATTATCAAGTAGATTTTGGTTTTGAGGATAGCACAATTTGTTTTGGTGAGTCAATTGATTTAATCGCAGGGAGAGCTATTTATAACTTTCAATGGAATACGGGAGATTCAAGCCATAATTTAAAAATTGACAGTGCAGGAATGTATAAGGTTACCGTTAGAAACTGCTTGAATCAAGTGAGTACTGATTCGATTTTTTTAAGCATCAATCAGCCAAAGTTTAGCTTGGGTGCAGATACAACTGCTTGTTTTAATCAATTGATCAGCCTACAACCGGATTCTAATTTTATGAATGTTAGCTATCAATGGTCAAATGGCTTGACAAGTAGGACTATAATTGCAGATACTTCTCGAATATATGGCTTAACTGTTACAGACAATTATAATTGTTCCTTTAGTGACACTGTTCAAATTGGAATTGATTCCAACATTTATCAAGTTAATTTAGGTCCTGACACCTCCCTCTGCGAAGGCAATCAACTAGGGTTAATTAATCCTCCTTCGAACATTAGCTCTTATACATGGTCGACCGGAAGTAATGCACCATTTATTTCTATAGATACTGCTGGGCTTTATACTTTGGAGTATAGCGATGGAGCTTGTACTGTAACTGATAGCATTCAAATTGGCATCAAAGGGTTGGCTCCAACTGCAGATTTCTTGGCATCGAATTTCTGTTTTCAAGACACGGTTCAATTTACCAATATTTCTAGTATTCCTTCTGGCGATTTAATCACATCTATCAATTGGGATTTTGGCGATGGGGATTCATCAACAATTACTAATCCACATCACGTATATCCTGCTGCAGGTAATTACAGTGTTGTTTTAGAGATTACTACAGATAAAACTTGTGTTGATACCATCAGCAAAGGCATAGTAATCGAACCAAAACCTCAAGCAGATTTTGATCGCTACAGCAGTGTTAATTGTACCAAAGAAGCACTGAGGTTTGTAGATTTATCTTCTGTAAGTTCAGGAACAATTGCCGGTTATTTTTGGAATTTTGGAGACACTTTGAGCAATGATAACACTTCAAACATTCAAGAACCTTCCCACACTTTTGATACCTTGGGAAATTATTTAATCACTTTGGTGGTAGAAAGCAATCAAGGTTGTAAAGACACAATTTCTAAAACCCTACAAGTAAACCCAACGCCAATCATTGGTTTTACTTTTGAAGGGAACTGTCTGAATGATTCCACTCAATTTTTTGATCAAACAGATCTGCAAGGTGCTGCTTTGCGCGATTATCTCTGGGCTGTTAATACTCAAATAAGTCAAGCTAAGAATCCGGCTTTTAAGTTTTTAAGTTCTGGTATAAAACCAATTATTTTCAGAGTTAGAACTTTAGATGGCTGCCAAGCTGTTTTAAATGATAACATAACCATTAACAGCAGTCCAGTTGCTGCTTTTACACAAAATACTGCTTGTTCGGATAAACCAATTTTTATTGAAAATCAGTCGAGTGGTACTAATAGTATAATTGCTTTTCAATATGTTTTCAATCAGCAAGATACTTCATTTTTGCCGAATCCAATTTTTCAAGGAAGAAGTCAAGGAAGCTACCCATTAAAGTTGAAAATTCAAGATGCAAATTCATGTTTCGATTCAATTGTAAAAACAGTAATTGTTCACCCAAGTCCCAAAGCTTTGTTTTCAGTTGCGAATAGCCAAGCTGGAATTCCATTTAAATTGAACTTAAGCAACACTTCAAGTGGAGCAAATAACTTTCAATGGAATTTTGGAAACGGAATAATTTCTCAAGATTTTGAACCCAATCATACATACAGTGATACTGGAACTTATGAAGTGAAATTAAAGGCATTCAGTGCTGTAGGTTGTGTTGATAGTCTTAGCAGAGAAGTTGTTGCCATGCCGTTTTTGCTTAATGCTGTAATTGATCGCTTAGACTTATTTGAAGATGCATTTGGTGCTTTACAATTAAGAACAAGGGTAATCAACTCTGGTAATAATACCATTGAAAACATTCGATTGACAGCCGCAGTCGATAACCAGTTTCAATTGAGTGAGAACTTTGATACTGAACTTTATAGAAGTGGGGCAGCGGCCTTTAATTTTAGTGGCAGTTTTGATCAAAATGCAGGAGATAAATTTGATTTTGTATGTGTTAGAATTGTTTTGCTTAACGGAAACGGAAATCCTTCAAACTATTTTGATGAGTTTTGCGAAAAAGGATTTTCTGACAGATTAAATTTAATTGCTTTTCCAAACCCAACTTCCGATGTTCTAACTATTGATTTTACTCTTCCTACGGAAGGAGCAATTCAATTAGAATTTTATGATGCATTGGGTAGAAAAGTGCTAAATGAAGTAAATGCCATTTACGAAGAAGGGTATTACCGCATGCAATTTAATGTGTTGGCACTTCGACCCGGAATTTATTATTATCGATTTACCTACAATGACTCCCAAAAAGTTGGAGCTTTTATCAAAAAATAGATGAACCTACTGTTTGCCACTCAGAATTCTAATAAAGTCAAAGAGATTCAAGCTCAAATACCTTCAGGGATAAGTGTAAAAAGCTTGTTGGATATTAACTATTTGGAGGAATTAGAAGAAACGCAAACTACTCTGGAAGGAAATGCGCTTCAAAAAGTGAGATTTGTTCATCAAAAGTTCGGCGAAAATTGCTTTGCAGATGATACAGGATTAGAGGTGGAAGCATTGAATGGAGCACCTGGAGTTTATTCAGCTCGCTATGCAGGAGAGGAAAAATCATTTGAAAAAAACATGGACAAGCTCTTGTCCGAATTAAAAGCCAGTGAAAATCGAAAAGCACAGTTTAGAACGGTAATTGCTTGTATTTACAAAGGACAGGAATATGTTTTTGAAGGAATTTGTAAAGGTGAAATCACACAGTTAAAAAGAGGAATTGAAGGATTTGGATACGATCCTATTTTTCAACCATTGGGTTATTCTCAAACTTTTGCTGAAATGCCACTTGATTTAAAGACAAAAATTGGTCATAGAGGAAAAGCGGTAGATCAATTAATCTCTTTTTTTAAAGAGCAGGGTTTTAGTTAATTTTACCATCCAATAAAAAAGAAATAGATGCAAGCAAAAATAACTACAGCAAAAGGAGAAATGACGGTCGATTTTTACGAAAACGACGCACCAAAAACAGTTGATAATTTCGTCAAATTGTCAAAAAAAGGATTTTACGATGGCTTGACTTTTCACCGAGTTATTCCCGATTTTGTAATTCAAGGTGGATGCCCTGATGGAACAGGTGCAGGTGGTCCAGGATACGCAATTGATTGTGAATTGAATGGTGAAAATCAATACCACGACAGAGGCGTGTTGTCCATGGCTCATGCAGGAAGAAATACAGGAGGTTCTCAGTTTTTTATCTGCCACAGCAGAAACAATACTTCTCACCTAGACAGAAACCATACTTGTTTTGGAAAAGTGGTTGATGGATTAGAGGTGATTGACGCCATTAAAGCAGGAGACAAAATTGAATCAATAAAAATTATAGAAGCATAGCATTATGAGTTTATCAGTAAAAGGAAGAATTACTCAAATCTTACCAGTTGAAAGCGGAAAAAGTAAAGCTGGCAAAGAATGGAAAAAACAATCGTTCATAATCGACACTGGAGACCAGTACAATCCCAATATTTGTTTTAGCCTTTTCGGAGATGACAAAATACAAACCATAAGAAATTTTGGACAAGGGCAAGAAGTAGAAGTGTCTTTTAATTTATCATCAAGAGAATATGGTGGCAAATGGTACCACAATGTGGATGCTTGGAAAATTGACAGCCTTTCAGCGGGTGCATCAAATCAAGCTCCACCACCTTCGAGTGAGCCGGCAGAGCCACTTTACTCGAACTTTAAGGACGATGAAGAAGTTGATGATTTGCCATTTTAATTTAACTTGGACTCATTAACACAGATTGTTCTTGGTGGAGCAGTAGGAGAAGCAGTTCTTGGTAAGAAAGTTGGAAACAAAGCAATTCTTTGGGGTGCTATTGGTGGAACAATTCCCGATTTAGACACCTTTGTTGGCAATTTTCTTGATCCTGTTTCCAGTTTAGAAATTCACAGAGGGTTTTCGCACTCAATTGTATTTGCAATCTTAATTGCACCAATTCTTGGTTATTTAGTCAACCGCATATATCGGAAGAAAAAGGAAACAGATTGGTGGGGTTGGACTCAATTGTTTTTTTGGTCGGTTTTTACACACCCAATACTCGATGCATTTACTACTTGGGGAACGCAACTTTTTTGGCCTTCAGAATGGCGAATTGCCATTCAGTCTATTTTTGTAATTGACCCAATCTATACCATACCATTTTTAATTTCTTTGGTTGCTGTCATGGTTTTTAAAAGAAACAATGCAAACAGAAGTAAATGGAATAAATTCGGCTTGATTTGGAGCACGAGTTATCTGTTAATCACTTTATTGATCAAGGCCTACGTCAATTTTGATTTTGAAGAAAAGTTGAAGACTCAAAAGATAAGTTACCTCAATTTTGAGAGCAGACCAAGCCCTTTAAACACTATTTTATGGTCCTTCAATGTGGAACAAGAAACTGATTTTTTAATTGGCTATACCTCACTTTTTGACAGCAAAGAAACATTGGAGCTCAAACGTTTTCCTAAAAATGAAGCACTTTTAAAACCCTATAGAAACCACCCAGATGTAGAGCGACTCATAAAATTAACTAAGGGTTTGTATGTCATCGAAAAAATTGAAAACTCGCTTCACATGCACGATTTGCGATTTGGTCTAATGGAGCGATTTAATGGCGAGCCAGGTGAATTTGTGTTCACTTACATCATCGAAAATATAAATGGAGAAATTATAATTTCCAGAAAAGAAAATTCCTTTGAAGATTCCGATCAAATTCTTGCAGCCCTCTGGAACAGAATCTGGGGAAGAAGTTAAAAGTGACTTGAGTTAAGAGTAAAAAGTACTTTAATTAAGAATTTGGAAATTACGAATTACGAAACGGATAATCAATAATTACTAATTACCAATCTGTTAGTTACGGATAAGTTAAAAGTGACTTAAGTAAAAAGTGGTGTTTTTCGTTTGATTTGAAGCTTTTTGTCTAGCTTAAAAACTTTGTGTCCTTCGCGAAATTCTTTGCGAACATGACGGTAAAAACACAATTATGAATTTGATTTTTTCTTATAAGTTAAAAGTGACTTAAGTTAAAAGTTTTATAATTACGAATTTGAGAAACCTAACGAAGTGGTTCGACGAAGTCAAATTACGAATTACGAAATGGAGAATCAGTTAATTAACAATCTGTTAAACGCAGATAAGTTAAAAATAACTTAAGTTAAAAGTAAAAAGTGGTGTTTTTCGTTCGATCTCAATGTATTTATCTTCTTTAACTAGTTATATTGAATTAAAGAAGTAAATCTATTCCTATGAATAAAAAATAGGGGCCTCTTAAAATTAAATGACAGCAGTTTAAAGTTGTAAAAAAAACCCACAAAAAGTGGGTCTGTTTTTAGACATAAAGGTTTATTTCGAATTTATAAACTACTTTTTTATCTAAATATGATAGTATTAGTGCTTTAAAAATTATTTAAATACACCCAACTTTAGTCCAATATATCCTGTGAATCCAGAAATATCTGATTGGTCAAAATTTCTATAATTCATATTCTCAATGAAACGATAACCTGTTCCAATGTTAAATCGAAGGCTTTTATATAAATTAACTTCTAACATGGCTGATGGTTCAATTTGAAAAAAATTACTTTCTCCTAAACCTGCATTACCCGATTCATTGTCCATTTGCACTTCTCCATACCCAATAAATAATGGAAAGGTTAGGTGAATAATTTTTTTAGATAAGATCGTATACTCTGCAAAGCCTCCAAATGAATGGTAATCCATATATACGTTTGGAACAGTTTCACTTTGAGGATTGATTTCATTTAAAGAAGTACTAAAATATGCTCCAAATGAAAGTTTGTCTTTTATACTAACACCACCTCTTAAATTAAAGATTGAAGCTGTATTTTCATCCATTTGAGTTAAGCCATAAGAAGCTGCAATAAAATACCCAATATTTGTAGTGTTAATAGGCTTAGTACTTCCAAATAATGTTTGAGTATTATTTACTTCTTGAGCAAAGAGATTAATTTGTATAAAGAAGATGATAAATACGAGCATTGAATATGATTTTGTTTTCATAGTTTTATAGTATTAAATTTTAAAAAAATTTTTGTTTATACACAACCTCAATAAAAATTTTGGTTTTTTACTTAAGCAGATTTTAAATAATCGCTTAAATAAAAAAAATGTGATGTAAGTTGTGATAGGATATAAATAAAATTTAATACACTTCGGGAGGAATATCGGGGATAGATAGATTAATAGACGTGTACCCTAAAGTTTGAGAATTGAATATGTTTAAAGTGTAACTCAAAAAAGGGAAGTGATTTTTTAAATCAGACTCAATAAACTCTTCCTCAGAGGATAGTTCAGTTAATTCTTTATTTTCAGCAATTTTTATAGGCAAATGATTAAAATAATTTGAGTCATGCCAAAATTGTCTCGACATTGATGAAGTAACTGCAAGGATTATAATAAAGATAAAATACCAGAATATATTTTTCAATCCTTAAAAAATTATTTAGCCAAAAATAATACTGATATTTATTTTTTTAGTTGATTGATTGTTAATTTTTTAAAATCGAAATAAATAAAATAATCGCAACAAAGTACAAAATTCGATATTAATAAGCTTTGCTCAGAATGGCTTAAGCCTTAAGTTGAGTGATTCTAAGTATTTAATTTATCACCTTATGTTTATGTTTTTTTAATTATGAATGCAAAGTATTGAGCTCGTTTAAAATGTAGAATAAGTAAGTTTTCATTATTTCTTAAACAGTTTCTTTATTGGATTAGTCGCTCTATTATTGTAAGCGTGAATTGTACTGGCAATAGTCAATACAAATGCCCAAAAAACAGCTGTCCACTGCAAGTAGGGCAACATCTCCCAATGTCTAACAGCAATGGCTACCAGCGCCCAAATACCAACTGCAGCGAACTCACGCATGTTGCGCTTGTAAATCATTAACAGGTTAAGAATTCCTGCAACACTGATCATTATCACTGTCCATTGTACTTCCGTCAATAGAGGTGCCCAATCGATTTTAACCAACCATGACGCTACATTGGCAATTGTAGCCACTGCTATCCAACCACTATACAAACAGATGGGCCACCAGAGAGTTGCAATTTGTTGAATTGGAGCATCCCACCTTTCCATATTTGTACGAAGAATAATTTGAATGAGTGAAAAGAGAATCAATAGCATTATAATAATACTTATTCCTGTATATTCATGAAGCCAAAACCAAAGCCAAACGGCATTTCCAATATTTGCTATACTCAGCCATGGACCAATATGTAAAATACTATCGCTGTTTTTACTCCCCTTAAATGCAAGGAGAAGCTGATTAATCGTCAAAACCAACAAACCTATAAAGATAAATCCCCAAATAGTAAAAGCGTAACCTGCAGGTGTAAATAAGTTAGAGTATTTGTCACTAATTTCTCCAACTGTATTTCCATTAATTGCTCCAGTATTGCTCCAGTAATTCCAAAAGATAACAATAAGTACTATTATAAAATTTGAAACTGCATATACTTTTTTCATAAAAGATAGATTGTTTTTGTTAAATGTATCGATTATTAAATACAATTCCAATAAGATTAAAGTTAAATAGGTTTAGTATCTATTTGGTTGTCTAAGCTTTTAAGTACCTAATTCTAATAAAGAAATTAGTTAGCTCAATTTAAGATAAAGTCAATTGTTAATTCAATCAGGTTTTCCTTGCTATTAGAAACGATTAAAACAGTGATCGATTGATTGCCTGCTGAAAAACCTTTAGTATCAATTTTTAAAGTGATGCTTGATTGGCTATTGGGAGCTACTGTCTTTTCGAAATCCGCTTCAAAGCAATTGCAATCTCCCTTTACATTATAGATGTTTAATTCTCCATCGCCACTATTAGAAATTGGAATGGAGACTTCTAAGGTTTCTCCTTTTGTTATTTTTCCTGCTTCAATCTTATTTTTTGAAACAACCAATGCTGCAAGAGCATCAATGTTTAATTCAGTATCATCCAATTTACTTGAAACAGCTACTAATTCAATTTTTCGTTGACGCGAGGATTCCAGACCATAAACAGCAAGTAATTCATCAACTTGAGTGCTATTCTTATTGGTGGCATAATCACCAAAAGGTAATTTATTGAATGCCAATTTGCCTTGGTTTTGAGCTGTACCCTCTAAATAGGGAATAAACACCCCATTTTTATAGGATTTGAAATAATTTAAGAGACTTTCAATTCTTCTATTTGTCAGCTTTAGGTTATAATCTGATTTTGATAAAGCACTCGCAAAACCTTTAATGCTCAATTCTATTTGATTTCCTTTTTCAAGTTCTTCTAAAAGCTTGGGAGTAAATTCTTCCAATTCAATTAAACCGGATTCTATTTCTAAATCAAAGAAGTCTTCTAATTCTAATAGTTCGTCTTTAGAAAGTCTTTTCGATAGTTTAGTTATGTAGGTTTCTTTCATCTCGAGGAAATCTAGCGCTAAATTTTTGTAGTTTTTATTTGTTGTGGCAGACTGAGAGTTTGGATTTGGCTCATCGTTATGAAAATACAAAGAGAGTGGAAGTAGTTTATTTAAAGTGGCCACGCTCACTTCGGGTTCAACAAAAATAGGTTCTCCCAAGTCAAACTTAGTTTCAAATAAATCGTTGCAGCAACCCTGAAAGGCATCTGTATTGCCTTTAATTCGATTAGAGCTAAATACAGCCATTCCATCTTTGTGAAAGAAGTAATAATCATCTCTACCGCTGTTAACTCCCATTCCTAAGTTTGAGTGTTCTTCAAAAAAACCTGGTTTTCCTTTTGCCATAAAAACATCAAATCCACCAAAACCGTAATGCCAATCTGAACTGAATAAGAGCGTTTCAGTGGCAACATCGTAGAAAGGACTAATTTCATCACCCAAACTGTTAATTGTAGTTCCCAAATTCTTCGCTTTATCGAAGCCAAAGCTTTCTTCTTTCGCAATCCATAAATCTAATCCTCCAAAACCACCTGAGCGATTTGAAGTAAAAATTAAATAACCTCCATCGTTGTTTTTAAAATAATGCCCTTGTGTGTTATTGCTATTTGGGTAATTGATATTTTTATTCAGCTTTGAAACAGCGTCGATTACATCATTGTTGATTTTACCTTTCCATATTTCACAACTAAAAGTACTGTCGCACACACTAAAATAAATGGAATTTCCATCAAAACTAGGATTGGCGAGGTGCATGCTGGCAATTTCTCTTTCCACCTCAGGATGGATTGCTACTTGCTTTGCTTTTTTCGCATCACTTAGCGATTTAACATAAATTCTGCTTAGAAATTGTTTGTCATTTATTCGATTATTTTCTGCTAAACTATCGGCAATCATGGCACTAAAATAGAGTTTGCCATCGTGAATCACCGGACTGAATTCAGAGAAGCTACTGTTTACTTTCGAACTTAAGTTATTGGGATTTGCAGTTTGTTCACTTGATTTAATTGCTGCCCATTTATTGGCATCGCTGTTTTGTTTTATGCGTTGGTACCAGTAACTTTTTCGATCCCTATTATATGGTCGAATTGCTCTTGTGTAGTAGCGTCGAGCTTTTCTATAATCTTCAGAAGTTCTATAAGCTTCAGCTAAGTAAAATTCAGCTAATGGAAATTCACCGTTTTGGTCATAAAGTGCTGCTTTTTGATAGTAGCGAATTGATTGTTCATGCTGGTTGAGTTCAGTTAGGTTTCGAGCATATCCATATAGAACTTTTGCGTTTGAAGAATCAATTTCCAAAGCTTTTTCATAAAAACCGATAGACCCGTAATATTCTTTATTTTCAAAAAGATTATCAGCAACTTTTAAAACCAAATCAACATTTTGCCCCGATAAAGGGAACGTGCTAAACAGCCCAAAAAGGAAAGAAGTTATAATTAGAGAAATTTTGGACATACTTTGTATCTTCGAATAATGGGTTTAAATTCTTTAAAAATATAGGTGACGGCAATTTCTAAACCACCCCTGTTGTTGCTCGCAACGTCAAGATCTGAAATATTGATGTCATAACTTAAGCCAACTTGCCACTGGTTGTAATCCATTCCTGTAGAAACAATAATGGCATCGGCATTTCTGTACCAAACGCCACCGTAAACATTTCTCTTGTAGAAACCACTGCTACTCATTCGGTAACGCAAATTACTTCCAATCACCGTTTCTTTAAATTTCCCTTGACGAGAATATAGAATGGAAGGCAATAAATCCATTTTTTCGGAAAGGTAATAATCACTGGAAAGGTAAAAAGTACTTCGGAGGTCTAATGGGATATTACTTCCTTGAAAACTTTGATTGGGTTGACTTAAATTAAAAAGCGAAAATCCTAAAGTAAACGATTTCCGTTGTTCAATGCGGTATTCGCTAGCGATTCCTGCATTAAAATTAAAAGAGGAAAACCCATCTCGAACAAAATCTTCTCCATTATCTAAATTGCTGTCAAAACCACCATTTTGGTATTGCCGATCAAAAGAAAATTGCTGAAAATTTATTGAACGAGCCAATAAGCCCATTTGAATTCCTCCTCGAATTAGAAATGTAGAATCACTGTTGAGTTTTTTTGAATACGCTAGACTTAACATGGCATTTGTAGTTTTTAAATCACCCAAACCCGCTTCATCTTGATACAACACAATTCCCATATCGAGTTGTGGGAGTTTTTTGATTAACCCTTTCGCTTCCATGGAGACAGAATAAGTTAAGAATGGTTCTGAAATAGAGGACCACTGATTTCTGTAATTGCCATTAAAACGATAATCTCCATCAAATTGTCCCGTTGCAGCCGGATTTAAATTTAAATAGGATTGGTTGTATTGTGAAAAATGTATGTCCTGAGCAAGCGCACATGTCAGTAGAGAAAAAGAAAGAAAAAAGAGTGAAGTTTTTCTCATTTTAAATGTGCGACTCTAGGTTAACGTTCATAAATAATTGAGTTGAATGCTATCGAATCAATGTAATATTTCCTTTTTTAACAAACTCTTGTCCATCGAGGCAAATGGCTTTTAAGTGATAGACAAAAACGCCCGGATCGACAGCTCTACCTTTATAAGTTCCATCCCAACCATTGTTGATTTCAAAACTTTCGAATACTTTTTCTCCCCATCTGTTGAAGAGTTGAAATTCAATTGATTCTAAGAGTTCTCCTCTGATAAAAAGAATGTCGTTACTCAAATCTTGATTGGGAGTGAAGGCCGTTGGAATAAAAATATTGGGTTCATCACAATTGATTTCAAACACCGTTAATTCAAGGAATGCAATAACTTCGCAACCGGTGTTTAAATCTAAAATCCTAACACGGTAAGTTTTAGATTCCTCAGCTTTTAGAAATGGATCTGGAAGATCAGGATTATTGAAATCCTCAGCAGGCTCCCAAAAATAGACCAAATTAGCTCCATTTCTGTCTGTAAATAGTTGTACTTGTTGCGTTTTATAGGCAGAATCTACCGAACTAAAAATTGTTGCACTATCAAAAGCGGGAATGTTCACTTCTATGAATGCCGTATCAAAATCTTGACAACCATTAGCATTTGAGGTGATTAAAGTTAATTCAAAATCATTTTTAGGAGCCATGGTGATTTCGTTGGTGTTTTGACCTGTTAGAATACTATCATTAGGACTCCATAAATAAGAAAGAGCAGATGTAGCATTAATCGTCAATGCTTCAATACTCAGTGTGTCTTCTAAGCAAATGCTTTCCAAGTCGGGAATTTCTACTGCTACAGAATCTACTTCAATGTTAACTGTGTCAATTGCTTCACAAATACCATTCGTGCCTCTCAAATAAAGGCTTATCCTATCATTGGGAGAAACGAAAATACTGCTATCTCCATTTGCATTGAGTGGGTTTTGAAAATTCGGATTATCTGACCAAGTGAAGCTTGCTGCAGTTCCAAAAGAGTTTCCACGAAGTTGAATGGTGTCTTTGTTACAAACAACAGTGTCGGAAATAGGAGCAAGGCTTACATTCTGAAATACATTCACAGTGCGACTGATGGTGTCATTAAAATTGCACTTTTGATTGCTTCCAATTAAACTAATTGTATATATGCCAGGGTTGGGGAAATTAATGCTTGGAGTAGAATCTACTCTTGTTGAGTTCCCATCGCCAAAAAATATTCTAAAGGAATCTGTACCAATAATCGTTGTTTGCAGTTCAGTGTTAAATGGGGTACAAACGCTGTCAATAATTGGGTTTAATTCTAATTGATATTCAATGTACTCAGCATTTAAACTATCTATTCGCTCACAATAACGATTACTAATTTTAAGGAAGTACTTAGCTGAATCTGTTTCATTGAGCATAAAGCTACTATCTAATGGAAAATTGTTTAAGGTATCGCTAAAATCATTGTTGCTACTCCATAAGTAGTTTTGAACATTACCAAAACTAGGTTTCTGAATCTGAAGCCCATTTGTGCCACAGGCTATTGTGTCTGTTAAGGAGTTGAAAGTTAAGTCGTTTTCTGCTATTCTTAAATTAAATGTGATGGTATCTTCGGCATTACATGCATTGCTGCTAACTGAGAGCTGAATAATATAATCTCCTGGAGTTGGATACAAAATGCTGTGATTTAATGAACTAGTATCTGTACTTCCATTTCCAAAATCCCATTTAAAATTGTCAATATTTTGTTGTGTAGCAGCCAAACCAACAAGGGTATTTTCACAGACTGTATCAGCAGAAATAGTTGCAGAAATTGATACTGGAAAATAGTTAACAACAATAGAATCTTCTTTTTCACAAGAGTTGGTGATTGTGTTTCCAGCCTGCACATAAAATACATTTAGTCCAGAATCTAGCTTTACATTTATAATGGAGTCGTTGGAAGCCAAAGGATTTGAAAAGTCGGCTTGTCGCGACCATACAAAATTATTGGCAACAGCATTTGTAAAAGCTATTAGATCTATGGAATCTGAAAAGCAAATATTCGTATCTGCTATGGTGCTGAGCTGAATGTTATCGGGTCTAACTTGAATGAGTGTTTCAATAAAATCACCTGCGGCACAAATGGTATCTTGAATTTCTTGCCGAATAAAGTAATTGCCTGCAGAGGTTATAAAGATTGTTGTATCACTAAAACTAGTTATAACAGTATCACCATTAAAATTCCAAGTGGTAATATCCGAGCGAATGCTTCGATCAGTAATCAATAAAATGATGGTATCGTTATTGGCTTCATTCAAACAAATAGCAGATTGATCTACTCCAAAATTGGCAGTTGGAAGAATTTGAAAATCCATTTTAAAAATAGCATTGTTGCAATTATTACTGTTAACCCGATTAAATAGTCCATTATTTGTTGGGAAATCAGTGCGATTATTTAGTCCGCAAGAAGCACAAACAGATTGATAAATAATGCCATTTTTATCAAATCGGCTAGTACCACCATCAACATGATCGTCAGAAGTTAGGCCGCCAAAGAAACTTCCATAAAAAAGGCTGTCGGTATTGCCGTTGATTACATATAAATAGAAATCATTCCCATTTGTAGTGGTTCGAAAAGCATCATTGCTAAGAGGCATTGAAGCTGGAAGAATTTTTCGCTCTTCACCAAAAGTAGTGTCGTTGTTGAAAGCAATGTTGCCACCCCATCCAGAGACATAAATATTTAAACAACGATCAACTAAAAAAGCAGTCGGTGAAATGTTTATTCTATTTCCACTACCAAAAGTGGTGCTCATTATTAAAGAATCTAAATTAGGGTTGAGTTTAACTATGAACTGTCCGGTACCTGGATTTGATATAGCACTATTTTTAATTGGAAAAGAACTGCTTCTTGTTTGACCTAAACCATAGATGTTATTAAACCTGTCAAACTCGACAAAATAAACTTGATCATAGGCACTAGTTCCTATAAAGGTGCTTCGCTCTATTGTGGAACCATTTGAAGCGATTATTGAGATGAACCCATCTGTTCTTCCACCTGAAGAAGTAGTTTGATAAGCATTGTTAGTAGTAGGAAAATTAGAAAAACTTCGAGTACCACCACCTACCACTACTCGGTTATCGTTTGTTATTTTTAAAGAATAAATAGCATCAATGCCTGTTCCACCATGATATCTTGCCCAGATTACATTGTTTAAATTACTAGAAAATTTTACGATTAAACCATCTTGTCCACCACTGTTTGAATTGAGTGTTCCTGGTAAATTTGTACTTGTGGAAGAAGTTCCAATATAGCAATTCCCATTTGTATCCAATACTATTTCTCCGCGATGTGAATCACCATAATTATAAGTTGTTGATCCAAATCGTTGTCCAGTAGATGTTTGGTTACTATTGATCCCATCAATACCATTGCCACCATAAAAAGTAGACCCAATTAAATTGCTGCCATTAGCAGAAAATTTTGTTACAACTATATCAGAACCATTTATAAAATTTGCGTTTATTTCAGTTGATACATTCGCTGAAGAGTTAAAAGTAGAATCAAAAGTATTGATTGTGACTGGGAAATTTGATGAACTAGAAGCTCCTAGAACGTAGAGTTCTAGGTCATCGTTTACTACTAAGCTATGGGGTGTATCAGTTCCGCTTCCACCAAGGTAGGTGGAGTATACCAAACTACTACCATCAGAATTAAATTTACTAATAGCAATGTCCATATTACCACCGTTATATGTAAGGTCAAATGCGCCTAGAGTTGTAACATATCCAGTACCAAATGAAATTCCTCCCATGTATGCAGAACCCTCCCGATCATAGGTAGCAGTTGTTCCAAAATTATCTGAAGTCGAACCTGAGTAAGTAGAAAAGATTAAAACCGGATCTATAATTAAATCGAGGGCTTCATTGTATCCTTTGGGAAACTCAAAGCTAACTTGTCCTTCTTCATTTATAGCATAGTTACATTCAACCGCAACTTCTTCACCCATTTCATTTATTTGAAAAGCATAAGGTTTAGATTCAATTAATTCTCCTTGATGGTGCTTAATAAGCAACTGTCCATTGCTAATTGTCGGGGATTCAACTCCTTCATAGTCAATTTTTATTTGCTTTACATCATGACCAACTTTGATGTGGTAGTCGTATTTTAACTGATTGTCTTTTACGTAGCAGATTAAATCAATTCCGGGATAAAGTTCTTTGTAATTTATTTCTTCATATAAAAAGACTTCTCCCTTCCACTTTGATCGTTCATTCCCAAGGAAATAATTGTAATAATAACTTGAAGTACCATAAGATTTGTGTTCCACATTTTCATTGCTTCCGATAAATATAGCTTTAAAAGTGTGTCCTTTAAGTACTTCCTTTTTACTTGAAGCTATTTCTGGATGCTTGTGATTTGGTAAATCTACAAACTGATAATGAACGGCATTATTCTCAAAATAGATAGTTGAATTGGGGTTTATTTCTGCTTTAAACTTAACTTGAGAAGGCCATTGTCCTTTATTCTCAATAAAGGTGTGTCTTGCAGAATCAGATTTCTTGAATGCAAAAAGTGGCACCGTGCACAAAATGAAAATAAAAAAGGCGAATTGTCTAAGCATAAATTTTTCAGCTAGTTTGTAAAGTTAATCAATATTGAATTTTGATTGTGTTAATGTGTTATTGCATTCATCGCTTTCTTTACTTTTAACATTCTAAAAAATTGAAGATGCAATTAATTGCCGACAGTGGTTCTACTAAAACAGATTGGAGATTAATCGGAGATGATGGAACAATTAAGCAATTCATTTCTGAAGGGTTGAATCCCTTTTTTCACACGAAAGAATCGGTTGAAAAAGTTCTAAGCATTACTTTTAGTGAGATTGGATATAAAAATGTGAAAGCAGTGTTTTTTTATGGAGCAGGTTGCTCTTCGCAAGAAAAAAATCAACTTTTAGAGGAGGCTTTCAAAGGAGTTTTTATGAATGCAACAGTAACTGTTGAACATGATTTACTGGGTGCAGCTCGAGCGGCATGCGGGAAAAATGAAGGTTTAGCGGGTATTTTAGGAACTGGGAGTAATTGCTGTGTTTTTGACGGTCAGCAAATTATTCAATCTTTTCCATCTGGAGGATACATTTTAGGCGATGAGGGAGGAGGAGTTTCAATTGGAAAAGCATTAATTAAAGCTTTTATTGAGCTTCGAATGCCAAAGGATTTACTGGAATTATTTAATACACGTTATAAGCTAACAGCAGCGCAAATTCTCGATAAAATCTATAAAGAACCTTTTCCAAACCGCTTTTTGGCAAGTTTTAGTTCTTTTACTTTTCACCATAGAAATCATCCCTTTATAGCTGATTTATTGTATAAAGTATTTCAAGCTTATTTCGAAGTTCAAGTAAAACGGTTTGAAGAAAGTAAAAACTTGAAGCTAAATTTAGTTGGATCAGTGGCTTTTTACTACCAAGAATTAATTCGAACTGTAGCCAAAGATCAATCGGTAAGCATTGGAACTATTTTAGAAAAACCGATCTCTGGGTTAACCTTGTTTCACCAAAATTATTGACCGATTAGAAAAATAGCCGGTCTTTTGTGCAAGGAGGCTTTGTTGTATTTTTTCCAATCACTTACTGTTCTACTTTCAATGCTATTGCTAGGTAGTGTTAAGTCTGCCGCAATGCAAAGTAAGGTAGAGTTGTTGAGCACCTTTAATAAATCTTCAAAAAGAGATTCATTGCGGTATGGTGTTTCCATAAATAATTGTGTTTGTCCGGTTCGCAGCATTTGAGCTTCCATTTCCGCGATGAATGCCTTGCGCTTATCTTGTTCTCGATGCAAGTAGCCATGAAATACAAATGATTGTCCATTAAAACCACTGCTGATCAAGGCTAATAGAATGGATGAGGGACCAATTAAAGGAGCAACTTTAATTCTGTTTTGATGTGCCAAGGCAACCAATTTTGCTCCAGGGTCTGCAATGCCTGGGCAACCAGCATCTGAAATTATGCCAACCGAATTTCCATCTTTTAAATGCTTGATTAAGTCAAGATAGCTCTGACTTTCAGTGTTTTTATTGATTTCAATAAATATGCTGCTATCAATTTTGTGTTTTAATCCAAGACGAACTAAAAAACGTCTAGCATCTTTAAAGTGTTCAACTGCAAAGTGGTTGAGCGTTTCAATAATTTCCTTGTTGAAATTTGGAAACGAAGCCTCATTAGAAGCATTTTCTCCTAAAAGGTTTGGAATTAGATAGAGGCAGGGCTTAGACACTTTTTAATTGATTGATTAATTCATCACAAGCGGCATCTAATAAACTATATACATTTTCAAATCCTTCTTCTCCACCAAAATAGGGATCCGGAACGGACATGTTGCTATTGGGATTGTTAATGTTAAGGATCATTTCTACCTTATTTGCATCATTTTGATTGTCTGCTAAGGCTAAAATGTTAGTGTAATTTGAAGAATCCATGGCAAAAATTCGATCAAAATTCACAAAATCTTCCTTTACAAATTGCCTTCCTCTATAAGCAGATATATCTATTCCATATTGCTTCATTTTTTCTAGCGCTCTGCTATCTGGTGTTTGTCCCACATGGTTGTCCGATGTTCCCGCTGAGTCGACAGTTATAACTAGGTTGTTTTCTGCTAACTTAGTTTCTAAAATTCCCTGAGCCATTGGTGAGCGACAAATATTGCCCAAGCATACCATCAATATTTTCATCAATTAAAGGTAAAAAACAAGCCTTCAAAAATTGAAGGCTTGACTATTTATTGAATACTAATTTTCTTTTCTAAATCATCGACATAGCCTCTAAATCGTTTGTCGGTATCTATTAGGTTATTCACTGTTTTGCAAGCATGAAGCACGGTTGCATGATCTTTTCCACCACAATGCATTCCAATGTTTGCCAAACTTGACTTGGTCATTTTTTTGGCAAAATACATAGCGATTTGTCTTGCTTGTACTACTTCTCTTTTTCTTGTTTTTGATTTTAACAATTCTATAGGAAGATCAAAGTAATCGCAAACCACTTTTTGGATGTAGTCGATTGATACTTCTCTAGCGGTATTTTTTACAAATTTATCAATCATGGATTTGGCTAACTCCAAAGTGATTGCTTTTTTGTTGAGAGAAGACTGAGCCAATAACGAAATTAAGGCGCCTTCTAGTTCTCGAATATTTGTAGTAATGCTGTAGGCAAGGTACTCAACTACTTCTTTAGGTAGCTCTAAACCCTCGTTGTACATTTTAGCTTCTAAAATAGCTATTCTTGTTTCTAATTCTGGGTTTTGCAAATCAGCAGATAATCCCCATTTGAATCTAGAAAGCAAGCGTTGCTCCATGCCTTGTAATTCTACAGGCGCTTTGTCGCTTGTTAAGATCAATTGTTTGCCAGTTTGGTGCAGGTGGTTGAAAATATGGAAGAAAACGTCTTGTGTTTTCTCTTTACCGCTAAAAAATTGAACATCATCAATGATTAAAACATCAATCATTTGATAAAAATGAATGAAATCATTTTGATTGTTATTTCTTACAGCTTCAATAAATTGATGGGTAAACTTTTCTGAAGAAACATAAAGCACTGTTTTATTAGGATGATTGTTTTTTATTTCAATTCCAATAGAGTGCACTAAGTGTGTTTTTCCTAATCCAACTCCTCCATAGATTAACAAAGGATTAAAAGCAGTTCCTCCAGGGTTTTTTGCAACAGCATATCCTGCAGATCGAGCTAAACGGTTGCAATCTCCTTCAATAAAACTATCAAATGAATAGTTAGGATTTAACTGTGAATCGATGTTTACTTTCTTTAAGCCCGGAATAATAAATGGATTTTTTATTCCTCTTTCTCCATTAACGTCGATGGGAACAGAAACAGGCTCATTCTTTAAAGCTTGACGATTAGTAGTTGGGATTTTTACGGTATAAGGTGCACTGTTATTGTTGCCATTTTCCATGATGATGGAATATTCCAACTTACCTTCATTTCCCAATTCTTTTTTAATCGTTTTTCGCAACAATGTGATGTAATGCTCCTCTAACCATTCGTAAAAAAACTGACTTGGAACTTGTATGGTCAATACATTGTTCGTCAATTTTAATGGAGTAATAGGCTCGAACCAGGTTTTAAAACTTTGAAGACTTACGTTGTCCTTAATTACGGACAAACAATTTTCCCAAACTTGGCTGTGATCATTACTCATATCTTTACAATTTAATTTTAATTAAAAAAGGGCGTCAAGGTAGATAAAAATTAACTTTAAAACAATTTTTATTCAACAAAAAACAACAATTTATTGAAAAAAGAAATATAGTTGAGAATTATTTTAATTGTTTGATTTTCAACTTTATTTGTCTTAGAGTTTAGCTCCTTAACTAGGCGACAAATATTTGTAGAAAAAAGTGAAATAAAAAATAGTTTAACACTTGATTTTTAAAAAAATTATTCTCTTTATAATATTTTCGACGAATAAAAAATTTGATAAATGATAAAAGAAACAATAGAGTTAAATGTGAGGTATGCAGAAACCGATCAAATGGGTTTTGTGTATTATGGTAACTATGCACAATACTTGGAAATGGCTAGAGTTGCTGCATTAAAAAAGATAGGAATCTCGTATAAAAGCCTTGAGGAAACAGGGTTTTTACTGCCTGTAAGTCACTATTCCATCAATTATCTAAAAGCTGCAAAGTACGATGATTGCCTAAGCATTTCTGCGCTAATTAGAACCATGCCTACCAACAAAGTAGTTTTTGAATATGAAGTTTATCGAGGAGAAGATTTGTTGGCAACAGCAGAAACAACTTTGGTATTTATGAATGAAGAAGGCAAAGCTTGTCGGCCACCAACATTTTTTATAGCTCAGTTAAACCCTTTTTTTAGCTGATTGAAAGTTGTTCTTTTATTCCAATAAAAATCTAAGACAATACTACCTTGGTAAATTCCTTTGGAATTGATTTGCTTCGCTTTTATTTTTTTCTTCTTTTGAGCATAGAAAGAAAAATGCGCTTTCAATATGGAGAATGCATGTTTCGCTCCCGAATCTGACCAAACTTTTAGAAATGCCAAGCCATCTAAAACTAATCGAAGTACAATTTTTAATATTCGAAAGGAACTTTGATCATTTTTATAGATGGTAAGCAGGCTGTTTCTGAAATTTAAAAAAGTTTTAAAAGGATTGGAGTTTTGCATGGTGCCGCCACCCAAGTGAAAAACAGTGCTACTACCGACATAAAAAACTTTGTAATCTTGGTTTTTTGCTCTCCAACAAAGGTCAATTTCTTCCATGTGTGCAAAGTAATTGGCATCAAATCCACCTAAGTGTTTAAAAACTTCATTTTTGATAAACATACAAGCTCCTGTTGCCCAAAAAATTTCACAGTCATTGTTGTATTGTCCTTGGTCTTTTTCGAGTTTTGAGAAGATTCTGCCCCTGCAAAATGGATAACCTAAAGAATCAATAAAGCCTCCAGCAGCTCCGGCATATTCAAATGTATCTTTTTCAAGATAAGCTTTTATTTTGGGTTGTGCTATGACGATATTTTTGGATTGCTCCATTTTTTCAATAACGGGTTCAATCCATTTTTCAGTTACTTCAACATCTGAATTAAGCAAAACAAAGTAATCTTCCTTTAAATCTTTTAGTGCTTGATTATACCCCAATGCAAAACCGCCATTTTCGGGGTTTTGAATGAGTTTTATTGCAGGGTAGTTATCTTTTAGAAAAGCAATTGAATCATCTGTAGAAGCATTATCGGCAACATAAATAGTAGCACTTTGAGAATAGCGAACAACAGAAGGTAGAAAGGTTTCTAGGTGTTTTTTACCATTCCAATTTAAAATAACAACCGCTACCGTTGAGTGCATAAGCTAAAAAATTCTGACAAAAATAGGGAATCAGCAGTGCTTATCTAGGATTATTGAAAAGATCTCTTGCGCGGTCGTTGATAATGGTATTCCCTGGATCTTCTCTATTACCCCTTCGATTCATATTCGAACCGCTTATTAAATCAGCTTCCCAACCAGGGTTAAAAATTTCTCCACGAACATTGGAATGAAGCACTTGATATCCCAACATCTCCATACTCGGACTGTAGAAAACAAACTTTCTATCGGTTAAGCCTTGCAATTTTGCGTATTGCCAAATGGAGTAAGGGTAGGTGTCGGGTTCATAAGGAACATCTTGCATGGCATCAGGTGGACCGTATTGCAAAAAAACTCTACCGCGTTCGGTGGTGTAGCCTTTTACATTACCATATCCAAACATTTCATTTACAATCATCACTTGCTCTTTGTAAAGCAACCATTCTCTTTCAGGCTCTGTTGGGTTTCTGGTTTTCCAAAAGTTTAAGAAATACTGTTGCATAAAATTCAAATCAGCATAGGCTAATTGATTTTCTGCAAATTGAATTTCAGCATGAGAAGAAATGGGGTACAAACTTTTGATGTACTCCCTCAATAAGTTAATGTCATTTAAAGAGTCTACAAAAGTTTGCTCAGAATGAACATTGGCATAATTGGTAAGGTTGGGATTGAGTCTAAAAAAGTTGACGCGTTTAGATTTGATAAGCTCATTTTCTCTATTCTTAGCATTGATCAATAAATCGTATTTACCTGAAGGAAGTTGGTCAATGTTGAATGAAAAAAGCAGGGGACTGATGTCAGCTGTTTTTTGTCTTTTAGCGTGCCTTAAATTGGCAACAACCTTTTCCGTTCCTTCATTTACTATGGCATATTCGATTAAAAATGCCTGGTCTTCACCAAATTCAATGGTTGAATTATATAGTTCGGCGTAGAAATGCAATTCACTGAGGTTGGGACCGTAATTGTGAGAAAAGTTGGGAATTACTTCCAATCCTGACTTAACAAATGGAGTAGTTTCTCCTTCAAGTTGGTTCAGTTCATTGACAAGTTGAATATCAGAAATGCTGAATTGATCGGCATGATAGTTAATTTCTCTTAAGTCAAATTTTGAACTGACGGTATCTTTTGTAATTAAATCAACCACTTGGAAACTAAGTGTGTAGTTTCCATTTTTTAGAGAAAATCTTTTTAAGTCAATTAAATCTTGCTTAAAATCTTCCAACTTGTAGAGCGGACTTTTGATTAAAAATTTATCGAAGGCAGCAACTCTTTCAGCTTCTTCTAGAATGTAAGTAACTTCAATGTTTCCTTGAAATAAATCACCTTCTGTATTGGCATAATTAACCGAATTGCCATTGATTAGCAAGTAAAATTCTACATAAGAATCATCTTTTTCAGCGTAGAACGTGGCATAATCAATCACCAAGTTGATGGCAGAAAGTGTAGAAGATAGAAGAATAAAGAAAGCTAAGTAAAGTGTTTTGATCAGTGACATTTAATACAGGTATGTGATAAGACAGTTTAATACGGTTTACTAAATTACGAATTTGTAAATTACGAATTACGAATGTTCAATTTTAATTAAAAATCAGAAATTAAGAAACCTAACGAAGTGGTTCGACGAAGTCAATTAAGAATTAAAAGAACATAGAGAAGAGAACAGAGAGAAGTAAATTTTATGACAAATGACTAAAGAATTACGAATTTGTAAATTACGAATTACAAATTTTCAATTTTAATTATGAATTAAGAAATTGGGACAAAGGACTAAGGATAAAGGATGAAGGAAAGAATTACGAATTAAGAATGTTCAATGATCAATGTTCAATTAAGAATTAAGAGAAGAGAGATTTTTCATCTTTTATCCTTCGTCCTATTTTGCTTGTTGAAGTGGCTTATAAATTTAGGTTTCTATTTGGTTTTAGTTTTATGTCTTTGGTTTAGAATGTGATACTGTATTAAGTAATTTTTAATTGTTCTTTTATTGATTGTAGAACAGAATTAATTGAAGTAAATAACTATAAATCATAACGTTAAAATATTTTAAAAGCAAATTAACAAAAAGGAGATTATTTTAAAAGGCTTTATTACTTTTGCAGCGGAGAAATGGCAGAGTGGTCGAATGCACTGGTCTTGAAAACCAGCGTACCGCAAGGTACCGGGGGTTCGAATCCCTCTTTCTCCGCAAAGAAAACCCTCCCAACGAAAGTTGGGAGGGTTTTTTGTTTTATTTTTCTAGCGCGAAGCTTGCTTCAGCGCTAGAAAAATAAAACAAAAAACACAACAATTGAAAATTGTTGTAGGGTTTTCTTTGCAGGGCTCCCCTCTAAGGGATGCCCGTAGCGCAGCGAAGGGAATCCCGACTCCGAAGCTTGCTTCAGCGCTAGAAAAGTAAAACAAAAAACACAACAATTGAAAATTGTTGTAGGGTTTTCATTGCAAGGCTCCCCCTTAAGGGATGCCCGCAGCGAAGCGGAGGGAATCCCGACTCCGAATCTTGCTTCAGCGCTTAAAATTCAGAGTATTTCAATTCGTTCTGATAATTTTAATCTTGGCAATAAATGAAAAAAGTGATAAGTTTATGCGGATATTTATGAGTTGTGTAGCATTAAAAAAACGAAGAGATTAAATGAACAGTAAAAACATAACCAGAACTGCAGCTATAATTTTTTCAGAAGAAAGTTCTGCAATAAAATCAACAACTGTTCAACGCAAAATAATTGAATCACTATTTGTTGAAAACGGCAATTCTGAGCTTACAATTGATCAAATAATTGACGAATTAAAGTCGTCTTTAGAACTAGACTTTGATACGGAAGAAATTAATCAACTTATCAAGGATGAAAAAAAGTCGAATTTTGAAATTCGTCTTGATGGTTCGTCAAATGAAAATTTCTTACGACTAGAAAAAAAGCGATACGACCTTTTAAAACAGAGAGAGAAAGAGAATTCAATATTCCAACATATTGAAAGATTTGAATCTGAAATTTATGAAGGTGACTTAAGCGCAGATACGCTTGATCAAATTTTGCACAAGTTTTTATACGAACTACTGAATAAAAACATACAAGCATTTAGAAAAATTGCAAAAAGCACAAACTCAACGAGTAACTTATACATTGACCCCAATATATTTACTGTTGAAGAACGCTTAGCTATTAATCAATTTATTGATTGGGAAGACAATTCTAAGAATAAATCAATTTTCGCACTTATCAGCTATTCCATTGAATATGCAGTAATTAATAATCACTACGAAAGTTCTGATGTTTTTCTAAAGTCAATAAAGGATAAGATATTCTATTTAGACAATAATGTTCTTTATAGAGCGATAGGCATAAACGGCCAAAATCGTAAAAATCGAATAGCAACATTTTTAGAAAAATGTATTTCAGCAGGACAGATATTTAAAATTTCCTCTTACACAGAGAAAGAGTTTAAAGAAACTATTAAGCACCACATAAAGAACCTTCAACGAGTCCCTTTTAAAAGGATAAACCATAATTTGTTTTCCAAATACTCATTGAATCCAAGTATTTATGAATATTACCATAAATGGAAAGCAAATAGGACAACCTATGGTTTTGAACTTTTCACAACTCACCTCATGTCTGAACTTGAAGCATTCAAGAAAAAATATAAGGTAGAAACAGTATACAAAATTCCTTTCGACCCAAAAGATAAAGAACCAGAAAAGAGAATTTCAGAATATCAAGATGAGATTGGCGCAGCGAAAGGATATGGCTATGAGAAATCACATTATTTTGATGCCGTAAATACTTATCTCATTGAAAAATTAAGGGGACAAAATCAAAACTCAATAACAGACACGAAGTACTTTTTTGTTTCGACTGATCAAAAGCTCAGGGATTGGGATTTTGCAAGAAATGAATTCCAACCTATTGCTTTAATTCCAAGTCAGTGGATGGCCATTCTTCTAAAATATCACTCTAGAAGTTCAAATGACTATTCAAGCTTTTTATCGTTTTTAAAGCTCAAAACAAATACACCAGTTATCAAAGAAGATGATTTACAAACTGTATTAGCAGGTATAAGCGAAATAACTGAAGATTTTGAGAAACAAGAGACTATTCTTGACAAAATGGTTGAGCTCAAATTTGATGGTATACTAAATGGAAAAAACAATCCTGATGAAATTTACAGTAAAACTGTAGATTTCGTATCACGAGAATATGAGAAGGAGCTTCACGACTTAAATAATGACAGCAAAAAGGCTGCAGAAAACTTCAGTTCTGAAAAGATAGAATTCAAGAAAAAGCTACTTCAAGAAAAAGAAGGTTCAATAACTGAACTTGCTAAGCAAAAAGTACCGATACAAAGACAAGCACAGAAGAGAATCGACCGATACAAGTTAACATATGCCTTAATTATAATTTCATATTTTATCATATTGGCGATTATTACTTATAAAGTCGGTTGGGATATTATGGAACCAATTACTTACTTCTTCGGGGCAATTGGCATAGTCGCAACATATTTATATCCAGCTATTTATGGAAAAGACATAAATCCTAAAAAACACTTTGAAACAAAAGAATCCGAAATAATTACCTCAGTGTTTGCAGAATTTAATTTCGACTTAGAACGATTTGACGAACTACAAATTGAAAGAGATAAACTTAAAAATGAAATTGAAGAAATAAAAACGCTACACAACAACAGTAGCTGATGCACAACCCCCTTTTTTATTCAAAATCGACTTCAAA
>TARA_R110002096_G_scaffold154_21_pt1 | contig 31644 bp, 30 predicted proteins | sample TARA_R110002096 | Tara Oceans TARA_R110002096 (sample SAMEA4397295) | marine metagenome | biome: Polar Biome; feature: [DCM] deep chlorophyll maximum layer (ENVO:01000326); material: water (ENVO:00002006), including particulate matter (ENVO:01000060) such as... | depth 35 m
TATGATCTCGACGGGTTCATCGGGCATGGTCACAATGTTGTTCTCGACGACGAAATCGATGGCCTGCTGCAATTGTTGTTTCGCGACCTCAACAATACCGTCACGTGGTGGCAGTTCCTGGTAAGCCTCTTCGAGTGCAGCACGAATAATGGCCTGCTTGTAGGGTTCATCAGGATTGTCAGGAAACGCGGTGTACGGATGTACGCGCTCGTAAACCTGCATCGCAACTTCGTACATTTCATTGCGAACGCGTTCGTATTCCTGCTCGGCCCTGGCAGTGATTTCCTTGCGACTCATCGGCGAATTCAACGCGAATTTGAGCTTGGTGTCGTAAAGCTCGGCGCCGATGCGAAAATCGCCGGCTGCCTGCGGTAGCAGGTCTTCCTCGAGCCAGGTCTGGTGGTCGGCGACAGCGTCTTTGGCAATTTCGATCGCGTCAACGAGCGCGCGCCGATCCTCATCGCCCAGCGCATCCATCTCCGGGACGATCATCATATCGATGATCGATGTGAGTCCGGGGTTCTGGCGAATGGCTGTTTCGGCATGCACCTTTGGCACTCGCTGCGGCTCGATCGCGCCACGGGACTGCTCCAGGAAGCGGGGTATTTGCAGCAGCCTCGCGGTCGCGTTTTTAAGCCGGGATTCGAGTGGCGCGAAATCACGAGCGACCAGGCCGTAAATCGCGCTCCCCGACAGGTTGATGTAGGCCAGCGGGTTCCAGGCCCACTCCTGCAATTCATCGTGTGCCCACAGGTCGGACTGCAGCTGGTTCATTAGCAAGTCGGCGTCGATTTGGTTAGCACGGGACATCGCGCCGGTGTCCAGTGCATCAAGCGCGCGAATGTACTCGACCAGCAGTTCGCGGTATTGGGCCCGACCGACCTCGTCAACGCGATCGAGCTTATGATCGGCACTGTGATTGCCTATCAGCGTTGCGGCCACGGGCGAAAAATTGACCAGATCATTGGTGTATTCATCGGCCAGGTTCTGGAAGGCCTGGTCGGTTGCGTCGTCCGCAATCGAAACACCACACGGGATCAGGAAAATTGCTGCTAACAGGAGCCGTTTCACGTTCGTGCCTCACACATTGTCACTGTGCATTAAACCTTAGCACGGCAGCGGCAAGGCTGTAATATTGGCCGATGTTTCGCACCCTTGTTTCCTGCGTGTTGCTGTTCGTTGTCAGCAACGCCAGCGCGTTCTCTGACGAGCAGGTACCCGCCGTTCTGATTCGCCTTCCTGCATCCGTTACCAGTGTGTTTGTTGCTGAAATCGAAACGGCGAACATGCATCGTTTTGTTCGATCGGAGGACGTGGCCGAACACAGCGGGTCGTATTACATGTCAATCGGGCAGGCGGGTGCCGGTAAGGAGCGATCCGGCGACAAGCGTACGCCGTTAGGTATTTACTTTGTGACCGAACAGCTGGACACGAGCCGCTTGCACGAAAAATACGGGGCAACGGCTTTCCCGCTGGACTATCCGAATGCCTGGGACCAGCGGGCCCGGCGCAGCGGTGACGGCATCTGGGTACACGGTGTCGACCCGCAAGGCGGCCAGCGACCTGAGCGCGATACCGACGGATGTATTGCGTTGCGCAACAACGACCTTGTTTCGCTGGCGGACGAGTTTACCGACAACGTGACGCCGGTCATTGTCGTGCGTGCAATGCGCTTCACCAGCGCGGCCGAGAACGACGCATTGCGGCGTGACCTGGAAGAGTCAGTTGCGCGTTGGGCACAGAGCCAGGCGCAGGGCGATTTGCATGCATTCCTGTCGAGTTACGACACAGCATTTCAGCGCTGGGGCCTGAATCACAGTGAATGGCTGTCGCTGCTGACGGCTGGTGCCGAGGGTCGCACTATTGAGACGGTCGACGTCAGTGAGCTGCTATTGCTTCGCTACCCGGAGGAAGACAACCTGTTCCTGAGCCGTTTTCGCCTGAAAACAGTCGCAGACGGCACACAGGTTGAATCGATGAAACGCCTGTACTGGCGCCGTGATGATCAAGGCGCATTGAAAATAATCGCGGAGAACGAGGGCTGAGCGCTAGCGCAGGCCTTCGCGAACCGTCAGTTCGTCGATGAGTTCGATCAGTTTCGGGTAGCCGCCAGCCATACCGGTATCGGTCTTGTATTTGCCGTTGACGATGATCGCCGGAACGCTGGCGATATTGTATCGGCGTGCAAGGTCGGCCGCGACACGCAGTGCCTGGTCAACCTCAAACGAATTCCAGGTGCGGGTGAAATCGTCTTCGCTGACACCGGCACGTGCAAATACCTTCTGGATGGAGGCGACAGAAGACAGCCGGTTGCCACGCTGGTGAAACTCCTGGAACACCATGTTGCGGAAGCCGTTCTGGTCTTTCAGTTTGCCGCTTCTTGTGAGAAAGACCTCGGTGTAATAGAGCTGTGCGTGCATCTGCGCCAGTTGATTAAATACCGCGGGAATGCGAACCAGGCGCACCCCCGGGTCCTTGCTTTCTTCCCAGCGATTGATGTGCGCCTCAAGGTCATAACAGTGCGGGCAGCTGTACATGAAAACCTCGGCAACCTCGATCTTGTCGGCGCCGCCAATCGTCGGCTGTGTCGGCACGAGACGAATGAAGTTCGTGCCTTCCTTGAACTGCCAGTTGCGAGCGGTCGCGACCGGGTCGTCGGCGCGTGCCAGCAGGATGCTCTTGTCTTCGGGCTCGGCATCGGCTGCCGATTCCTCAACGACCACAAGTGACTCGGTATCGGGTACCGAACTGTCCGGTGTCGAATCGACTGTATCGACAGCCTGTTCTTCAGCCGCTGCCATTTCTTCGGCCGGAGCTGCCGGTTCTTCTTTACTGCAGGCGCTGCATACGAGCGCGAGCGAAATAAGGGTGATTAAATATTTCATGCTTACTTGAGACCCTGTACATACGAAGAAAGTGCCGCGATATCCTCACTATTCAACCGCGCCGCGATGTCACGCATGATGCGAGTCGTGCCATCGGTGTCGCGTGTGCCGGATTTGTAGGCATTGAGTTGCTTGGCCGTGTACACCGCGTGCTGACCGCGCAAGGCCGGGTACTTCGCGGCCGGATTGCCATTGCCGCTGGGTCCGTGGCAGGCCAGGCAGGCAGCCGTCTGATTCTCGACGTTGCCGCCACGATAAAGAGCTTCACCGCGATCGAGCAGGTCTTCATCGGCAATCGCCTGTGCCGCGGTCGGCAGGCTCTCGAAATACACGGCGAGATTGGCGATGTCCTCGTCGGACAGCAGCAGCGACTGCGGCGACATCAGCGGATCCGAGCGTTTGCCGTCACGAAATGCGGTCAGTTGCGCCTGGATATACGGGGCACTCTGGCCTGCGATGTTCGGCCACATCGGATTTTGGCTGTTACCCTCGGTGCCATGACAGGCGCCGCAGGTTGCCGCGCGCGCCTTGCCGTCTTCGACAGAGCCGTCGACGAGGCTTTCAGCCTGGATTGGGCCCGTGGCCAGCAATAGGCTCGTGACCGGGATCAGCATTGCAATCTTTAGTTTCATATCGTCTAACCGTTACTTTCCCGCGCTGGTTGTTACCATCGCATTTAAGTCGTTACTTAGTTTGTGTCGAACCGTGGCAGAGGGCCTTGATACAGTGACAATCTGAACGTCTTGCTGCGTGTCGCCGAAGCCGTCAAACTAGCCGCCCGGTCCTGCCCGCAGCAGCGCCAAATTATACACATTATCCGCAGGCGGTACCGCATGTCGCAATACCCGGAAGCCCATTTCATCAAGAGCGCCAATGCCGCCAGCCAGTTTGTGACAGACACTGGTGCCGAAGTGGCCGTCGCCGGGCGTTCCAACGCCGGAAAGTCCAGCGCAATCAATATTATTGTTAATCGACGGCAGTTTGCCCGCACCAGCAAGACCCCCGGGCGTACACAGCTGGTTAACTTCTTCGGGCTCAGGGACGGTGCGCGACTGGTCGACCTGCCGGGCTATGGCTTTGCCAAAGTATCGACAAAGATGCGGGCCCACTGGCGCGACCTGATGGCTGATTATTTTGAAACGCGCAAGAGCCTCAAGGGCCTGTTCCTGATTATGGATATCCGCCGCCAGGTGACGCCATTCGATACACAGATGCTTGGCTTTGCGGACATGGTGTCATTGCCGACCCATGTGCTGCTGACGAAATGCGACAAACTCAAGCGCGGTCAGGCGGCGGCAGCCCTGCATGCGGTTACGCGCGAGCTGGGCGATGTGGCGACCGTGCAGCAGTTTTCGGCCCTGACCCGCGCCGGCGAAGCCGAGGCACGTGCCAAACTCGATGAATTCCTGGCGGCAAGCGCCGGCTGAATAAAACAACCCCGAAGTAACGGTGGTTGCCGCTACCCCGGGGTCAAAAGACGCAAGCGGCTTGGGGAAACCGCGTTGCACGCCTGCTTAGGGAGGTAAACAGGCGAGTGACTTACGCACTCAGGGGATTAGAGCGAATCCACTTAGATCAGTTCCAGAAAATTTGTAATTATCTGATTTGAAAAGAAAAATAGTTTAGACAGATTCCAAATAGGTGGGCGTCAGTGGGCTTCGTCCCAGTTCGTGCCGATGCCGGCATCGACCTTCAGCGGCACGCTCAGGCTCGCCGCTGCGTTCATCAGTTCGACAACGCGATCGCGTACATCGTCAACTTCGTCACGGGCAACCTCGAAAACGAGTTCGTCATGGACCTGCATGATCATGCGAGCATCGGGATTGTCCTGTTGCAGCCAGCCGTGCACGCTGATCATCGCTCGCTTGATAATGTCGGCCGCGGTCCCCTGCATGGGAGCGTTAATCGCGGTGCGCTCGGCATACTGGCGCCGGTTCGCATTGCGGGCATTGATTTCCGGCAGGTACAGGCGTCGGCCAAACACGGTCTCGACATAGCCGTCGGCGCTGGCTTTTTCGCGAATATCGTCCATGAATTTCTTCACGCCGGGATAGCGGTCGAAATACAGGTCCACATATTCCTGCGCCTCGCCGCGCGAAATGCCGAGTTGCTTCGCGAGACCGAATGCCGACATGCCGTACATCAGCCCGAAATTGATCGCCTTTGCCGAGCGTCGCTGATCGGCAGTGACGTCATCCAGCGCCATCTCGAACACTTCGGCCGCGGTTGCGCGATGCACATCCTGTTCTTCGGCAAACGCCGTAACCAGCCCCTTGTCTGCCGACAGGTGCGCCATGATGCGCAGCTCGATCTGCGAATAGTCGGCGGCCAGCAGGACTTTGCCTTTCGGTGCGACAAATGCCTGGCGAATGCGGCGACCTTCCGGCGTCCTGATCGGAATATTCTGCAGGTTCGGGTCAGTTGACGACAGGCGACCGGTTGCCGCGACGGCCTGGTGATACGAGGTGTGGATGCGCCCGGTACTCGCCGCTATTTGCAGGGGCAGCTTGTCGGTGTAGGTGCTTTTTAGTTTGCTGACACTTCGGTACTCGATAATGACGGCTGGCAATTCGTAGTCGTTTGCAAGCTCGACCAGCACGTCCTCGGCCGTGGACGGCTGACCTTTCGGCGTCTTGCGAATGACAGGCAGGCCCTGTTTTTCGAACAGAATCTCCTGCAGCTGCTTTGGCGAACCGAGATTGAACGGTCCGCCGGCCAGCTCGTGCGCTTTGGCCTCCAGCTCCGCCATTTTTGTTGCCAGTTCGCGGCTCTGCTTGTTGAGCATGTCACGATCGACCAGCACGCCGGATTCTTCCATCGCAAGCAGGATCGGTACCAGGGGCTGTTCGATTTCCTCGTAAACCTGCCGCAGTGCGCCGTGCTCGCCCAGTTGTCGCCAAAGCGTATCGTGCAGCTGCAGCGTGATGTCCGCATCTTCGGCCGCGTAGGGCGCTGCCGTTTCCAGGTCGACCTGGTTGAAGCTGAGTTGTTTCGCACCTTTGCCGGCGACGTCCTCGTAATGGATCGTTTCCCTGCCGAGATACTGGCGCGCGACCGAATCCATATCGTGCCGGGTCGCAACACTGTTGAGCACATAGGATTCCAGCATCGAGTCGAACTGCATACCGCGCAGCGCGATGTCGTAACGCGCGAGTATGTGTGCATCGTACTTGAGATGGTGGCCGACTTTTTTCTGCGCATCGTCCTGCAGCCAGTCCGAAAGCTTCTTGAGAACCTCAACCCTGGGCAATTGATCGGGCGCGCCGGGATAGTCGTGAGCGACGGGAATGTAGGCTGCCTCGTCTTTTTCGACCGCCAGCGACAGGCCGACGATCTCGGCTTCCATGTAATTAATGCTGGTGGTTTCGGTGTCGAAGGCGGTGAGATCGGCATTGCGTATCTTGTCCAGCCAGCGGTCAAACGCATCCCAGTCGAGGACGGTTTCATAATTCGAATCGGCAGCCTCGGCGGCGGCATCGACCGGCTGCTCAGCGTTTTCGTCCAACTGACTCAGCATGGTTCGCAGTTCAAAGTGACTGTACAGCTCGCGCAGGCGCGCAATGTCGGCGTCAGTCGGTGCCAGGTCGTCGACGCCGAGGTCGAGTTCGACGTCGTCCTTGATGCTTGCGAGCTGTCGCGACAGTTTCAGCTGTTCGATGTTGTCGCGCAGGCTGTCGCCCACCTTGCCTTTAATTTCATCGGCTTTTTCGATGATCTCGTCGGCACTGCTGTAAATATTGAGCCATTTGGCAGCGGTTTTCGCGCCGACTTTCGGGACCCCGGGAATGTTATCGGAGGTATCACCGACCAGTGCCAGGTAGTCCACGATCTGTTCCGGGAAGACATCGAACTTATTCTTGACACCGTCACGGTCGAGGCGCGAGTCGTTCATCGTATTGATCAGCGTGACCTTGTCATTGACCAGTTGCGCCAGGTCCTTGTCGCCAGTGGACACCAGCACCTGCAGCCCGCGTCCGGCGGCCTGCCTGCACAGCGTGCCAATGACATCGTCAGCTTCAACGCCGCTAATGCGCAGCAACGGCAGCCCCATCGCTTCGACCGCGTCCAGAATAGGCTGCACCTGGGAGCGCAACTCGTCCGGCATCGGTGGGCGTGTCGCCTTGTACTCCGGGTACAGGTCGTCGCGAAACGTCTTGCCGGGGGCATCGAAAACGACGGCGACATGCTGCGGCTGTTCTTCGCGCAGCAGTTTCTGGATCATCGTCAGGACACCGTGCAATGCGCCGGTGGGTTCGCCGCTGGAATTGCTCAGCGGGGGTAACGCGTGAAAAGCGCGGTACAAATACGACGACCCGTCGATCAGGACGAGGTCAGTCATTTGCGCACCTAGTTCGACTGCGACGAGTCGTCGCTGTCCTGCTCCTCACTGGCGGTGTCGTTTTCCGAATCCTGCGCTGGCGGTACAGCCATCTGGCTCGGATTGCCGGGAACATACAGTGGACCACTCTGGCCGCAGGCAGAGATAAAGAGCAGCGATGCGAGTATGGCCATCAGGAGCGTCAGGCGTTTCATAGCGTCGACCTTTGGTTGTCAGTATTCAAGGCTGCAAGTATAGAGGGACGAGTGCTCCGATGGGCATCATTTTGCGTAGCGTTTTGCGACCTCTCGATACGCATCCCGAAACGGGATGTCCTGCTCGCTGACAAGGCGGTAGGCTTCGGCCGTTGCGAATATTCCATCGTCAAGCTCGATATTCTGTGGCAGGAATTCAAGGCCCTGCAGCAGGTAGGCCATGATGTCGACGCTGTCGGTTGCAAGATCGATGCCGCGAAACAGCGGCGCTTTCAGGCGTTGCAGGTCGCGCTGGTATCCGGACGGCAGCTTGGCCGTGATCATCAGGGCTTCATCGAGTGCGGCCTGGGTCGTCGCACCAGAAGCACGCAATAACTCGAGGACGTCGGGATTGCGCTTCTGCGGCATGATGGACGATCCGGTGGTGACTTCGGCCGCCAGTGAAATGTATGCAAACTCCTGCGTATAAAAGAGCAGCAGGTCGCTGGCCATCCTGCCGAGATCCTGCATCAGCAACGTGATCTCAAACAGCAATGCGCTTTCCGCTTTGCCGCGACTTAGCTGCACGGCAGTGACCGGTTGCTGGGTTGCGGCGAAATCGAGTTTCCGCGTCGTCGCGTCGCGATCAAGCGGCAGTCCCGGGGTGCCGTAGCCGGCGGCGCTACCGAGCGGATTCTTGTTGATGCGCTGTCGCACGAGTGTCAGCCCGGTTTCGGCATCGGCAAAGCCTTCGTCATAGCCGCCGCACCACAGCGCGACGGAAGAGGGCATGGCGTGTTGCATGTGCGTGTAGCCCGGTAATTCAGTTTTCCCGTGGCGCTCGCTGAGCGCGGCGATAGCGGCACGCAGTTCTCCGACCCGTTGTGCCAGGTCACTGGCGGCATCGCGCAGATACAGGCGCAGTGCCGTGAGCACCTGGTCATTGCGTGACCGGCCGAGGTGTAGTCGACCACCGGCCGAGCCGATCGCCTTGGTCAGGCGGGTTTCCAGCGCAGTGTGTGCGTCCTCGTCTTGCAGGCTGATCTGCCAGTCGCCGTTGGCGAAGCTTTCGCCCAGTGCCTGCAAGCCGTCGCAGATTGCCGCGCAGTCGTCACGACTGATTAATTGTTGGTCTGCGAGCATTTCGGCGTGCGCAATCGAGCCGAGTACGTCGTAGTGCACCAGGCGCGCATCGAGTCGATGATCCTCGCCAGCGGTATAGCGAAGGACGCGTTGATCGAGCGGCAGGCCCTTGTCCCAGAGCCGGCTCATGACGACTGTTGCTCAGCGGGTGTCAGCGCGGCAATGTCATCGACGACCAGTGTGCCGGTCCCTTCATTGGTGAATATCTCCAGCAGGATGCTGTCGGGTGCCTTGCTGGAAATCACGTGCACGCGCTGCACGCCGTTGGCAATTGCCCAGTCGATAGCGGCTGCTTTTGGCAGCATGCCGTCGGCGAGGGAGCCAGACTCGCGCAATTTTTGCAGCGCTCTGCGATCGATATAACTGATCAGCGAACTCGGGTCATTGATATCGCCGAAGATACCTGCGGCACCGGTTGCAAGAATCAGCTTTTCGGCGTTCAGTTCCGCCGCGATTGCAGCCGCAACGGTATCGGCATTGATATTGAGTATGACGCCGGTCTCATCGCACGACAGCGGGCTGACCACCGGCATCAGGCCGTTGTCCAGCTGCTTGCGCAGGATGTCGGCATCGACGGAGTCGATATCCCCGACAAAGCCGTAGTCGACCGGCGCCTCACCGGCGCGTTCGACGGGTGGCCGCTTGTGTGCACTGATCAGCCCGGCGTCGACGCCACTGATGCCGACGGCGGGTATCTGCAAGTCGCGGCAGGTGGCGAGCACGCGGGTATTGATCTGCCCGTTCAACACCATCGTGGCGACATTCAGAGAGCCGTCGTCAGTGACGCGGCGACCGTCGACAAATGTCGTATCGAGGCCGAGCGCCGACGCCAGCTCTGTCGATTGCGGGCCGCCGCCGTGCACCAGCACGACTCGCACACCTACCTGGTGCAGGATGCCAACCTGTTCCATCAGGGTGCGGGTCAATTCCGGGTCGGCAAACACTTCGCCCCCGGCCTTGATGACGAATACCTTGCCCTTGAACAGGCGAATGTAGGGCGCAGCATGCTTTAGCGCTGAAACGACGATGGCGCGATCTTTGCTGGTAGACATTATGATTTCCCAAGCATCTGGTGAAGCACGGCCATCTGCGCAAGCATGCGGTTGCGTGCTTCGGGAATGACGACGCTGCGTGGCCCGTCGAGAATTTCATCGGCGACAACCACGCCGCGTCGAACCGGCAGGCAGTGCATGAAGCGACAGTCGTCTTTGGCCTTGTCGAACCATTGCTCATCGACGCACCAGTCGAGGTGTTGCTCGCGCAGATTCTGATCAAGCAGTTTATCGCCATAATGACGTGTCGACGACCAGGATTTGGCGTAAATGATATGCGCGCCTTCCATCGCTTCATCCCGCTGTTCGGTTTCCCGGACTGAGCCTCCCGATGCAGCAGCGGCACTCGCTGCTTTTTGCATCAGGGCATCCGGCAATTCAAATCCCTCAGGCCGCAAGACCGTGACGTCCATGCCGCGCATGGCCGCCATCTGTAGTGTCGAAGCAGGGACAGCCAGTGGCAGTGCGCGCGGATGGTATGCCCAGCTGAGAACGAATTTGCCGCCGTTGGCCGGGACATTGAGGTCATTCATGGTCTTCCAGTCGGCAAGGCTCTGGCACGGATGATTCATCGCCGATTCCATGTTGATACTCGGCTTGTCGACCAGGTCCAGCAAGCCCTTGAACTCGGTTTCTGCCATGTCCGTCTCGATGTTTTTGCGTTCTGCGAACGCTCGTATACCGATGGCATCGCCGTACGAGGCGATGACCGGGATTGCTTCGCGAATATGTTCCGCTGCCGCACCATCCATTACGATTCCGGGCCGCGATTCTATTCCGTGGATCGACATCTCCGGCGAAATGACAAACGAACCACCGCCGAGTCGAATCATGGCAGCCTGGAACGAGGCAAGCGTCCGCAATGAGGGATTAAGAAATAACAGCGACAAAACTTTTCCCTTCAGTGCTTCGGGCTCCGGGTGTTCGTCAAGGTGCCCGGCCAGGGCAAGCAAATTCTGAATTTCTTCACTGGAGAAGTCGGCAAGGTCGTGGAACGCCTGCATAGCTGGATCCTTTAGTTGGTGGCCGGCGCGATTTGAGCAAGCGCCTCGGCCAAATGGTCAATGTGTCGTGGTTCCAGCACCAGCGGAGCCAGGATCCTGACAACCTCAGGATCAGCGCTGGTACCGGTTAATATGTCGTGATCGAGCAGCGCATTTCGGACTTCAATCGCGGGCCGGTCGCAGACCAGTCCCAGCAACAGTCCCATGCCCTGAATACGCTTTACCGGACCAACAACGCATTGCTCGCGAATTGCCATTTCAGATCGGCGCACATTCGCGAGCAGGTCTGCCGACCGAATCGCATCGATAACCGCAACGATTGCGGCCGCGGCAACCGGGCCGCCACCGAAGGTCGAGCCAAGTGTGCCAGGCCCGATCGCCGCTGCGACTTCTGCGTTGCACAACACCGCGCCGCAGGGAATGCCGCCGCCCAGCGCCTTTGCGCTGGTCAGGATATCCGGTTCGATGCCGTGCATCTGAACGCCGAACCACTGGCCGCAACGTCCCATGCCGCTCTGTACTTCATCGGCGATGAGCAGTGCACCGTGGTTTTCGGTTTCCGTGCGCAGCGTTTGCAGGAACTCGCTTGATAAATCGTAGGCACCGGCAACGCCTTGTACCGGTTCGATGATAACGCAGGCGATGTCACCGCCAATCATGTTCCGGGCCGCGTCGATATCGTCACGCGGGATAAAGTCGACCTCGAAGGGCAGGGACGGGAATCCGTACCAGCGGGCTGAATTCCAGGTGACGGCGGCCGCTGCCGCAGTGCGGCCATGAAATCCCTGCGTCACAGCCAGAACCTTCTTGCGACCGGTTGCCATGCAGGCCATACGCAACGCGTTCTCGTTTGCCTCCGCGCCGGAGTTGACGAAAAACACCCGCTCGAGATTCTTCGGTGCGATGCCGGTCAGTTTTTCTGCCGCCTGGGCACGAACCTGCAATGCGACCGCGTTGCTCTGGAACATCAGGTCCTTGCACTGCTTGTTCACTGCGGCAACCAGTCCTGGATGGCCATAGCCAAGCGCGGCAACGGCATGGCCGCCGTACAGGTCGAGTATGCGCCGACCACCTTCGGTGAAAATGTCGCAGCCGCTGGCGCGTTCCGGAACGAACGGCAATTGTTCGTATACCGGCAACGTCACATCTGCCTCGCGCGTCATCACGTCGTGTGCCATATCTGTTGCACCCATCATCATGTCCATCCTGGTGCGGGGGCGGTCAGCCCGCTGCTTTCCGGCAGTTGCCACAGCCGGTTCATCCATTGCATTGCACCGCCGGCCGCGCCCTTGACGAGATTGTCGATTACGCTGGTGACGACCACGGTATTGTCATCGCTCGCGACACCCAGGTGACACATATTGCTCGCCACAACGTTCTTGATCTTCGGCATCGCCGTCAGGACTTTGACAAAGGGTGAGTCTGCGTAGGCATCCAGGAAAATATTGCGCAGTGCCTCTTCGCTGACTGCTGCACTCGTCCTGGCCTGTACAGTTACGTGAATGCCGCGCGCGAACGGGCCGGAGTGTGGCACGAAGTGAACCGTGGTGTCGCGACCACTTGCGGCCGTCGTGAGTCCTGCGACTTCCGGCGCATGCCGATGCGCCAATGGTTTGTACGCATAGAAATTGCTGTTGCGCTCGGGGTGATGCGTTCCTGCCTGCGGACTGCGTCCGGACCCGGTGCTGCCGGTAACGCCACTGACAAACAATTCTGCATCCGTCAGACCGGACTTCACGAGTGGCACGCTGGCGAGCAGCATGGCGGTTGCGAAGCAGCCGGGGTGGCCAACATGCGGCGTATCGATTGTTGCAAGGTGTTCCGGCACAGCGCAACTGAAATGCGGCAACAGCGCCGGGGCACCGTGCTGCGCGCCGTAGATGGACTCCCAATCCGCTTGTTCGCGGTAGCGAAAGTCTGCCGAACAATCGACGACGTGAATGCGATGACCATGCTCTTGCGCGGCGCCGAGCGCCGCAGCAATTATCTCGGCCGATGCGCCGTGCGGCGCCGCCGAGAACAGCGCAATATTGCTGCTCGCCGGAATCGTTTTCAGCCAGTCGTCGCTACCGGCAAACGTCTCTTTTGCCAGCACCTGCGACAAGTGGCCAAAGGTATCGGCAAGTGGCTGGCCCGCGCGGCTGTCCGATACGGCGGCCGCGAGTTCAAAGGTCGGGTGCGCTGTGATCAGGCGCAAGAGTTCTCCGCCCACGTAGCCGCCGGCGCCGAGAACAACTGTGTAAACAGGCTTGTTCATTTGCTTTTACCGGTCAGAATTTTGGCTACCGTGTCGCCGAGCACGACGCCGTTCGACAGTGCATTAATGCCCGGCAATGCGGTTCGTTCTGAAATTTGTTGTACGCCGACGTCGTTATCGGTCGCCGGTCCGGTGACGACCGCCGGTTCGATATCGAATTCGTCACGCAGGATTTTGGCACCGCCCCAGGCCGACACCGGATCGTTGGCACACAGCACGACAGCCGTCAGTGCGGCGCGAATCTGCTCGTCAGCAAGAATTGCCGCGACACCGTAGGCACCCAGCAAGCCGTCACCGAGTTCAAGCACTATCACGTCCGGCTTCGACGCACTCAGTTCCGTCAGCAGTGACCGCGTGAGCGCAGGTCCGTTTTCGGCGGTGGTCGTTACCACGCCGAGATCGGAAAAAATCATTGCCGACTCGGCACCGGCATCCTGCATCGCGAGTACGTCGCGACGCAACGAAACGCCGGTTGCCTTGCACGCTGCGACCTTCAGCCCGAGGTGCCGCAACCGCCCGACAATCGCGCAGGCGGCGGCCGTTTTTCCCGAGTCCATACAGGTGCCGGCCAGTGCCACAACCGCGACACCGTGCGTGTTCAGACCAGCGTTAGCGTCGAGAGTCGAAGCACCCGCGCGTGCCGGTACGCCGATACGTTCACCGAGATACGGAAACTCGAGAACAGTCCCGAGCACTTCGCAATTGAATGGCGGACCGACGTCCGGGTTGGCACTGTCGCAAATACCGATGACGCCGCCGATGTTGAGCAGCTGCACTTCATCGCCCGGTTGCAAGGCTTTGGGCAGGTGACCGGAGTAGCCGCGTAGTGCATTGCGGTGGCCAAGTGCGCCGACGACAACGTCGCCCATGGTAACGGTTGCCATGCGGCCGGAGGTCAGTTCGAGCTGGTTATAGCGTGACTTGTTATTGAGCACTCGTACCGCGATCAGCACGCCTTCCTCGCACGGGATGTCGGCCGATACGCGCAACTCCGAGGTCAGATTGTTGTGCTGAGCGACAGACGCAATTTTGTCAACGACGATGTTCTTCACACGGAGTCTCCCGCTGCTTTTGTTTGCAGGGAACCTGGCAACGACAAGATGCGTGCGTAGCCGACCGCGTCTTCTGCCGTCCATTCACCGGCGGCTTCGCCGTACACGCCTTTCGTTGCGGCAAGCAGGGAATGCGGCGACTCGATGCCCTCGATAAACAGGTGACCTGGTCGCAGGCAGAATGTCACCGTCCCGGTGACGCGGCGCTGCGAGGACTTGAGCATTGCCTCGATGTCGTCACACGCGAGGTCGAGCTGCTTGCCTTCATGGACCAGGTCGCCGTAGGTCGCACTGATGCTGTCCTTGACACGCATTTGCTGAGCGCTCAGCACCAGCTTTTCCAGTTCCCGATGCGCAGTGATCAGTGTAATTGCGGCGGGCGCCTCGAATGCCACCCGACCCTTGGTGCCGAGAATAGTGTCGCCAAGATGAATCCCGCGACCGATGCCATAGCGTCCAGCCAGTTGTTCGAGTTTTTCGATTAATGCGACGGGCGACAGCGCTTCACCGTCCAGCGCGACCGGGATTCCCTGAACGAATTCCACGCTGTGGGTGGATGCGGCGAGGGGTTCGGAAAAGGCAGTGGCGGAGAGCACCCAGGCCGATTCCGGGATTGACGCTGCCGAGGTCAGCGTCTCCTTGCCACCGATGGAGATGCCCCAAAGACCGCGATTGATCGAATAGGCGGACCCTTGCGCCGGCATTGGCAGGTTGTGCTTTTCCAGGTATGCCAGTTGTTCGTCTCGTACCCAGTTATTGTCGCGAACAGGCGCAAGTACCGTCAGCCCCGGGTTCAGTGTACGCAAGGCAACCTCGAAACGAACCTGATCGTTGCCGGCAGCCGTGCAGCCGTGCGCGACGGTTGTCGCACCACGTTCGCGCGCAATTTGCGCCAGGCGTTCGGCTTGCAACCCACGCTCGGCTCCAACGCAAAGCGGGTAGGCGTGACCGCGAAGTACATTGCCGGCGATCAGAAAACGAATAACGGAATCGAAAAAGTCCTGCTTTGCATCGATCAGTACGTGCTCAATGGCACCCAGCGCAAGCGCACGGGCCTGCAGTGCGGCGGCAGCTTGTGCATCGATACCACCGGTATCGACACAGGCCGTTATTACATCGCGACCCAGGTTTTCTTTCAGCCACGGAACACAAAAAGAGGTATCCAGCCCGCCGGAGAACGCGAGGATGATCGGTGAATTGTCTTTAGCCATGATTATTCCGGTTAGTTCGGGAGCGCGCCGAGTGTTCAATACGGGCCAGTAGATTTTTTTGCGATGTACCGGAGTCTGTCGCAACGAATACGGTGTCGTCACCACCGATGTTGCCGACAACTTCGGGCCAGTCACAGCGGTCGAATGCCAGCGCAACTCGCTGTGCTGCGCCAATTGCCGTTTTGATGACCAGCAGATTGGGGCCGGCCGGGTGCATGCCGCGCAGCAGCTCCGCGATCGCCGCTACCTGTTCGTCGCCGGCCTTGTTGTCCAGCGGCAGTTCGTAGCCCTGCGCCGTCTTGATCGCACCGAGTTCACGTAGGTCACGACTGACGCTCGACTGCGTTGCGCGAAAGCCGCTCGCCAGCAGCGCCTCGACCAGCGAGCCCTGGGTAGCCGCAGGCCCTGTCAGCAACAGTTGTCGGATCGCTTCGCGGCGTTGTTCGTGGTCCCTGTTCGGCATGACTTGCTCGCATAAATATGCGCATAAGTTGAACATCATGTGCATAAGCTGTCAAGGGCTCGCTACCGCTTTTTTAGATCCTATGCGTTACACTGCGCCGCTTTGACAAAATCCGGAGCAAATTTATGGCAAACCCAGAGGCGGTCGAAGTCGTCAGAGGTGAAAACCCCGTCGGCAGCGTAATCTGGCTGCATGGCCTGGGTGCCGATGGCCACGATTTCGAACCCATTGTCCCGGAACTGCGATTGCCGCAGGACCTGGCGCTGCGCTTTGTTTTTCCTCACGCCCCGGTACGTCCGGTCACAGTCAACGGCGGCATGCAGATGCGCGCCTGGTACGACATTCTGAGTTTTGATTCCGAAGGCCGTGCCGACCGCGCAGGCCTGTTGCAAAGCAGCGCCCACCTCGAGCGTTTGATCGACGCGGAAATCGAGCGTGGTATCGCAGCCGAGCGTATCGTCATTGCCGGCTTTTCGCAGGGTGGTGCCGTCGCAATGCACACTGCGTTGCATACCAAGCACAATATTGCCGGCTTGCTGGCGCTCTCAACCTATATGGCCTTACCCGACGATGCGGCAAATGCCGTCAGTCGACGCGATCTGCCGATTTTCATGGCGCACGGCAATGTCGATCCGGTACTGCAACTTGCGTGGGGCCAGGCCGCGAGGGACAAGCTCATTGAGTCTGGCTACGCGGTCGAATGGCATGAATATCCGATGGCGCATGCGGTATGTCCGCACGAAATTCTCGACTTGAGCGACTGGTTGGCGAAAGTTTACGCCTGAGCGCGAAACCGGAATGCGGCATCACCGCTGCGTTCGCCGTCGGGCGAAAAACGACGTTCGCTCAATGCCCAGTTGCCGTTTCTGTCCAGCATTACGACGCTGGAACTGCGCGTTCCGTAATCGGGCAGGACAATAAAAGGCGCGCTGATCGCGCGCGCTTTCGCAAACGGCAGATGGTCGCTCTCGACTTCATCGACCGGCGCCATGCCACGATCGTGCAACAAGCGAAACAATGTCGATTCGTTGATGGTGCCGGATGCGACGAGCTGCTGCATGGCGGTTTTACTGCGACGCACCTTGTGCCAGGGTGCATCCAGCAGGGCATTACTCAGGCCGTACAGGCCCGGGCCGAGCAGCTTGGCTTCGTCGCCCCGGTTTGAGTACCAGGCCAGCGACTGGCCATCGCTTAGCAGCAGGTTGCATCCGGCATACGCAGAGCCGTCGATTTTGTCGATGTATTCCATGGGTGACTCGTTGCCGAGTAAAAAGTCGGTCACCAGGCGGCCCCTGGAGCGAAACCTGGCCGAAGGTTTCACGGCGTCGCGAAAATTGGTGACGGTGGCGAAACGGCCGCGGCGATGCAATGCGAGCCAGGTGCCCGCCGCCAGCAGGTCACGGCCACCGAGAATGTCCGGATGATCCGGCCACCAGTGCGCACCCTGGGTCGGTCGGTCATGAAACTCGTCGCGGTTGCCGGCGACGATCAACGGATAATCGCGGTGTTGTTGCCAAGCCAGGACAAGCAGGCACATGGTCAGGTTTCGTCGTTTATCCAGCCGTCGACGAGGCGGCGCGATATGGAAATTGAGTACGGCAATTTCGGGAACCCGGAGCGCAACTCCTGGCGCGTGAACCACTGTGCATCCTCAAGTTCGCCGTCGTTCAAGTGGATGCATTGTTCGACATCCGGGTCCGCCTGCGCAACGAAGCCCAGCATCAACGACGACGGAAATGGCCATGGTTGGGAACTGTGGTAGCGCACCTGGCCGACGCGGATGTTGGTCTCCTCAAACACCTCACGACGCACCGCGTCTTCCAGGCTTTCACCCGTTTCGACAAATCCCGCGATGGTTGAGTAGCGGCCTTCAGGCCAGCTAGCCTGCCGGCCGAGCAGACAGCGATCCTCGTACTGGACCAATACGATGATCGCCGGGTCGACGCGCGGATACATTTCGCGGCCGCAATCCGGATTCAGGCAGCGCCGCGAATTTCCGCCGCATTCGGGACGGGTCGACGAGCCGCAGACACCGCAAAATTGTTGCGAGCCGTGCCACAGCACCAGGCCACGAGCGTGCGCGGCGAGATTCGCCTCATCGGCAGGCAGGACAGCGCCGAGGTAGCGCAGATTCTTGAATTCGCCCAGTTCGGCAAACGGCGCGGTTCCGACCGCGTCCAGCGCGACGGAGACAGCCGCCTTGTCGCGGAACAGGCCAAGAAAAGTCTGGTTGTGATCATCGAGATACTGCTCGACCTGGTGTCGCTCGAGCAGTACCAGCTGCAGCGGATCGCCGCCGACCAGGCAGTGATCCCCCCAGACCGGGATGAAGCGCGTTTCGCTATCCTTGAACGCTTCATCCAGCCAGTCTGCGTCCTTGCGCTTTTCGCCGCTTCGATCGACGAATGCGCCTGCAAACACATTGTGGTTTTCCATGGTTTATCTATTGCTGGAGTATGCCTAGTCTTTGGCCAGCAAGTCGCGGATCTCGGTCAGCAACTGTTCTTCCTTGGACGGCTTTGGCGGTTCGGCCGGTTTTTCTTCTTCTTTTTTCTTCATCGAGTTGAGGCCCTTGATCAGCATGAAAACGGCCAATGCGACGATCAGGAAGTTAATGACGGTATCGATGAAAACGCCGTAATTGACGGTGACCTCGGAGTCGCCGATGGCGAACGCCAGGTCGCTGAAGCTCACGCTGCCCATCAGTACACCAATCGGCGGCATGATGACATCCGATACGAGTGATGAAACAATTTTGCCGAAGGCGGCACCGATAATAATACCGACAGCCATATCGACAACGTTGCCGCGCATCGCAAACTCTTTGAATTCTTTAAGCATTTGACCTATCCCCTTACACGTTTGTAATTATTGTGTGACAGGTCAATTGTACCTTACTAATGCCGCTGGCCCGCAATATCACAGGTCGGGCAGACACCGTTGTCGAGCGCGTAGGCGTCCTGCACGTAAAACGCTGTGCAGAATGTGCAGTGCGCAAGATACAGCTCATCGTTGTAGGAAATGCACTGCAGCAGATTCCATGCCCACTCAAAACTTAAGGCAGGCTGCTGGTGCAACATCAGGTAAGTCTCGTAGGCACGGCACAGGCGGTGGCCGAATTCGACGTCCGGCCGCGGCCAGCAGGGATGCACGGCATCGTCCGCATCGATGCGAAGTAGCAGTCCTGCCGAATACAACGCCACCAGCGTCGTCGCCTGAATCTGGTTTTCGGCATTTTTGACAAACAACGTGACCTGGCGCGGCGATTTACCCCGGCGCCGTTTAACGTTTGAGAATCCACTGTTGCGAAAGTAGGTCGCATAGAGTTTGCGAATGCGATCGTCGGAAAGGCCGGTGCATTCGCGAATGGTGCGCGTGCGAGCCTCGTGTCGGATCATTCTCAGCGCCAGCTCGAATTGGCTGCGCTCGCCGGAGTAGCGGTCATCTGTGAATCGCATTTCTTTACCTTTATGAGAGAAAATTACCATATACTGAAAAGGAATAGCTTATACTATCCATAAACGGGCTTCTAGGACCAGATATAGTATTTTTAGAAACCATTAAGAAAAGCGATGAAAAAGCAAAGGGGCGGCGATGCAATTGATTACGGAGTATCCCGGACCGCGTCCGGATGACTATGCCAATGTGCGGGCACTGAATACGGCGTACCTTAAGGCGACGTCTGCGCTGAAAGGACCGCAACGAGGCCGGCTTGCAGCAACGCCGTTTTTGCTGTTCTCGCTGCGCGAAACGGATCTGGACTGGTGGCAGGTCGCGATGGCTGAGACATCGCAGCAGGACATGCTCGACGGCGGCGAACTCAACGATCCGGAGTTACTCAAGATTCAGACCGCTGCGTTGAGCTTTCTCTGGCAGCTGGCGCGTCGGGATACCCACGCAGCAAGGCTGGTCAGCGGTGCAACGATCGCATGGTGCGAGCTGGTCACCGCGATGCCGTTGCTGATTCTGCTCGACAAGGCCGCCGCGCGGTCCGATCTGCTGCAATGCCGCCTCGCCGCGTCCGATGACGCGGCCAATCGCTTGCTCGTCAAGGGCACCAGTGGCAGTGCCAGTCTTCGGCGCTCGTCGCAACTCTCCGCATTGCAGGCGTTGCTGACACATACCGCGGCTGAACCGTACAGGCGGCTGCCGTCTGCTGCCTGCAATATGTCGGGTCCGATGCGCGTGTTTGAGAAGAAGTCGTGACGCCTGCAACACGGCACGGTTACAATACGCGCCGCCATGAACGCGCTAACAATAAAAAACCTGAGAAAAACCTACGAAAACGGTAACCAGGCATTAAAGGGCATCGACTTAAGCGTTGCCGCGGGTGATTTCTACGCCTTGTTGGGACCGAACGGTGCCGGAAAAACCACCGCGATCGGGATCATTACCTCGCTGGTCAACAAGACGGCCGGCGAAGTCGAGGTTTTCGGTCACAGCATCGACACCGACCTTGAAAACGCCAAGGCCTGTATCGGGCTGGTACCCCAGGAAATCAATCTTAACCTTTGGGACACCGTCGGCAATATCGTGACCAACCAGGCCGGGTATTACGGTCTGAGCGGCAAGCTGGCTCGCGAGCGGGTCGAGAAATACCTGCGTGCCTTGCGACTCTGGGATCGACGCGCCGACACGGCGCGAAGCTTGTCAGGCGGTATGAAACGCCGGCTGATGATCGCACGTGCCCTGGTTCACGAGCCGCGTTTGCTGATCCTGGATGAGCCGACCGCGGGCGTCGATATCGAAATTCGCCGTTCGATGTGGGAATTCCTGCAGGACATCAACCAGGCCGGCACGACCATAATTCTGACGACGCACTACCTGGAAGAAGCCGAATCGCTGTGTCGCAATATTGGCATTATCGATGAGGGGCGCATTATCGAAGACGCGAAAATGAGTACCGTGCTGCGCAAGCTGCAGCGGGAAGTGGTCATTCTCAGTGTTGCGGACGAGATCAGCGAAGCGCCGCAGCTTGAGGGCTTCCGGACACAGTTGCGCGACGACCATGACCTTGAGGTGGAAAAAGGCCCGGAGCGGGACCTGAATGACATGTTCGCGCAGCTTAACGCACAGGGAATTCGCATCGTCAGTATGCGCAACAAGGCGAATCGGCTTGAAGAGTTGTTCATGCGCCTGGTCGAAAACAAGCAGGACAGGCAGGGCGCCGCATGAATATTGCACTGAACCTGGTCGCCGTGAAGACCATTATTCGCAAGGAGATGCTGCGAGTCCTGCGAATCTGGGTACAGACGATCGTTCCGCCTGCCATCACGATGACCCTGTATTTCATCATTTTCGGCAACCTGATCGGCCGTCGGATCGGCACCATGGACGGTTTCGACTACATGCAATACATTGCGCCGGGATTGATCATGATGTCGGTCATTACCAATTCCTACGGCAATGTCGTATCGTCATTTTTCGGTGCCAAGTTCGGCCGTCACGTCGAAGAAATGCTGGTGTCACCGATGTCAAACGCATCCATCATCATTGGTCACGTCGCGGGTGGCGTGTTGCGCGGGCTACTGGTCGGATCGCTGGTGACGATCGTTGCACTGTTTTTTACCAAGCTCGATGTGGCACACCCGTTTATCATGATCACGATCGTGCTGATGTCGTCGATCGTGTTTTCGCTGGCCGGGTTTATCAATGCCGTGTTCGCCCGCAAATTTGACGACATATCAATTGTGCCGACGTTCATCCTGACGCCGCTGACCTACCTTGGCGGCGTCTTCTATTCGATTTCGATGTTGCCGGAATTCTGGCAAAACGTATCGAAAGCGAATCCGATCCTGTACATGGTCAACGCATTTCGTTACGGGATTCTCGGTACCTCGGATATCGACATCGCCTATGCGTATGCCATTCTTGTGGTATTTGTTGTGGTGCTGTTTTCGACTTGCATGATCCTGATGCACAAAGGCGTCGGGATCCGCGAATAGAATGTGCGGCCGATTCGCCTTTTATTCTCCCAGTGAAGCTACTGCGGCGTTGTTCGGCGTCGACGGCGCACTCGCGGTTGAGCCACGCTACAACATCGCGCCGACACAGTTCGTTGCCGCGATTCGGGACAATACCGAGCAGCAGCGGGAACTGGTCATGTTGCGTTGGGGGCTGGTGCCTTTTTGGGCGAAGGATCCCTCGATTGGCAACAAGATGATCAACGCACGTGCCGAAACGGTGGCCGAGAAACCCTCGTATCGCAATGCGTTCAAACATCGCCGCTGTGTCGTCCTTGCCGACGGATTTTATGAGTGGCACCGCGAGGGCGACGTCAAGGTACCGCACTTCATTTCACTCAGGAGCGGCGAAGCTTTCGCGCTCGCTGCGTTGTGGGAATCCTGGAAGGACAGGGACAGCGGTGACGAACTGCAAACGACGACTTTGATAACCACGGCCGCGAATGAATTCATGCAATCACTGCACCATCGCATGCCAGTGATCGTGCAGCCGGATGGCGCTGACGACTGGCTGTCCGGTAAGGCGGGTTTCCTCGACGAGGTTGCCGACCGGACGCCGGCATTACGCGCCTGGCCGGTCAGTCGCAACGTCAATAATGCCCGGAATCAGGGCGAACAACTAATCGAACCCGAGGGCGACGTCCTCAGCTGACGCAACGGGCCGCATCGACACCAGCAGCGTGCCGGGTCCACCATGCACCCCCAGTGCGGTACCGAGCTGACAGGTCTTTATCGAGCGGATATTCGACAGCCGTGATTGCAGGATTTCTGACAATTGCCCGGCCTCGTCCGGGCAAATCGCCTCGCCAACACGAATGTCGACCGCGCTGTCTTCGCCGCAATATTTCGCCACGAACTTTGCGAACTTTGCGATACGGTTGCGTCGCCCGATCAGGCAGCCGCCGAGGCTGATGCGACCGTCTGGTTTCGTGCAAATCACTGGCGTTACCCGCAGCAGGTCTGCCATTGTTCTTACCCAACGCGGCACGCGGCCACCGCGAACGGCAAAGCGCAAGTCATGCAATAGCGCAAATGTCCGGGTCCGCGGTATTTGCTCGCGAATCGCCTGCAGTGTTTCGTCGACACCGAGACCCGCCGCCGCATATTCCGCGGCGAGCACCACCAGTTGCCCCTGGCCGACGGATGCATTGCGCGAGTCGACAACGTGAATACGGCCTGCAGCTTCTGTTCGTTCGGCTGCCGCGCGTGCCCCTTCGCAGGTGCCGCTCGCCATCGATGTCAGGTTGATCGATAGCACGTCGGTGAAATGGCTGGCGAGGAACTGAAATTGCCGCCGAAAATCACCCGGTGCAGGCTGCGATGTCGTCGGGTGGTGCGTGTTCGTCTTGAGTGCGGCATAAAATTCGTCTGTCGAAATACTCACCTTGTCGAGGTAGCCACGGTCACCGAACTGGATTCGACAGGGCACCATATGAATGTCGAGGCGTTCCAGATCGTCGTCGTCGATGTCCGCGCCGGAATCGGTAATGACGGCAAACTTGCGGCTGCGCGTGTGCGTGGCATGTTGCTGGCGATGCATGTCGTCGGCTTTCTCGCCACTCAGCGCGCCAAACTGTTTTGCGGTCTTGAAAACCGCGTCAGGGTCGTCGACATGAATATGTATTTTCGCCTTGCGCTTGGTGCCGGCCAGCACCAGTGAGTCACCCAGTTTTGCAAGTGCTTCGCGTAATTTGCGACGGTCAATATCTGCATCGTTGACGATGCATTCGGTGCAGAAGCGGTATACCGAGGTATTGTCGGCCGCAGAGAACTCCACCGCTGCCTGCAGATCGTCGAGGAGGGCGGTTTCCGGCATTGGCGCCACTTCGCCGCTCTCGAGGAAATCCGAGATGCCACCGACCAGTTCGGCAAAACCCTTCGCACCGGCATCAACGACACCGGCTTTGCGCAATACGTCCAGTTGCGTGGGTGTCTTCTCGACAGCCTCGTCGACTTGCTCTCGTGCCGTCGCGAGCAAGTCAGGAAACGACAGCCGCGGCGCATGTTGCAGCTGCGTGTCAACGCTGTCAGCCAGCGCACTGATGACCGACAGTATCGTGCCTTCGCGAGGCTCGGACAGTGCGTCACGTGCGTATTCGGCGGCGTTCTGCAGGGCTGCTGCAAAACTGGCCGTAGTGAAGTGCGTCGCTACGCCCGTCGCATCGCTCAGCCCCTGAAAGAATTGCGCCACGATAGCGCCGGAATTGCCACGAGCACCGTCCAGTAACGCATCTGCCAGCGACGCCAGCATGCTGCCAAGCGGTTGTCGTTTGGCATCGCCCAGCACCGGGAGTGCAGCGCTGAGCGACAGGCTCAGATTGGTGCCGGTATCGCTGTCTGCTACGGGGAATACGTTGATGCGATTCAGGAGTTCCTGCTGGCCGATGACACGGTGGATGCCGGAGGTCAGTGCACTGGAAAATACGTCTGCGTTAAGTCGTTGCTGTGCGGACACGCTCACGACGAAAGCCGGCGCTATTCGCGCGGTACCAGGAAGGACTTGCCCTGGTAGCGCAGTACGACACCGTCGGGCGTGATCTCGACAAGAGTCGGGCCTTCGTCCAGGCGCGATCCTTCCCGATGTTTCGCCATGTTGATAAAAACAAAGCGATCGGCCGGCGTTTCGCTGTAAACGTGGATGTCGAGATGCAGGTCCGGCAGGTCGAGCGTGCCGCTGGCACGCATCTCCTGCAAGCTTGGGTACAGTTGTTGCGGCGTCACCGTCGACGGGTCCTGCGATATAAGGTCGGCTTGCAGTGCGGGTGGATTCGCGGCTTCGTCGGCGACGGCGTTCTCCGCCTGGCGCGCGGGGCGATTCTGCCGGGCAGCGGCAACCTGTTCTTCAAAACTGGGTTGCACGGGCAAGCTTCGGGCCGTTGTGGCGGGTGTTGGATCCGGTATCGTCACAGGCGCGCTTGCGCTGCGCGCGGATTCTGAGTCCTGCCGCAGCAGTAGTCCGAGCAGCACGACGAGATTGATCGCCAGCAGCAAGCCGACGACAAGCAGCCAGCGCGGAAATGCGCGAGTGCCCGGGTTCGTGGGTAGCGCGGCGAATTCCGCCGCACTCGACTCCTGGCGTTCGATTTCAGACTTCTTCAGGGCGTCCAGAATGAATGACATGCGCTAGTCCCTGGCGAGCAACGGTGTTGTCAGGCGCGGTGAATCGTCTGCGCCGAGTAGAGAGTTAATAATTATCTGCGTCTGTTGTCCTGCCAGGCCGTCGACAGTCAGTCGATAGTCGCGTTGAAACTGGCGCACGGTAGCCGCGAGGTCTGCGTCGTATTCGTCGCCACCACTGGTTCGGTAGCGTTCATCAATATTGGCAAGGCTGTTTCGCAACCAGGTGACCTGGGGACTCCGCACACCCGGCACCAGTGCCACCGCTGTACCGTTCGGTGGACGCCACAACAGCAGGAATTCACCGTACCAGATATCCATGATGGCAGAGACCGGGTGCGTTACGACAACGCCACCGATCGAGATGTCAGCCGTTTCGCCACGAATCGCCGTCAGCACCAGGTCGTGGCCGTCACCGTTTGCATCGATCACCGCCAGAATGGCAGGGCGATTGAGTTGTTTCAGATTGTTCCAGGTGCCACGCCGCGACAGGCAGGCAAGCCCGGCGCTGCTGGCCTGAGAGCAGCCAGTTTGCGCGCCGCTGGCGTATTCAATATTCCACAGCCCAAACAACGATGCCATCGCGAAGTCGCGGCTGGTCAGTTCGCCTGCCAGCGCCAATTGTTCACTCAGTGTCGGTTCCGGTACGGCGGCAACCGCTTGCGGTGGTGGCGTCTCTGCGACCGGTGTTGCAGACTCGATGGGTGCGTCAAGTGCCACTGCTGCGGAATCCGCCACCGGCGCAGCAGGCCTGCCTATACCGGCATCGTCGGATGCCAGGATGGCCAGTACCGCCGCGGCCACCAATACGCTCGCCGCAATGCCGAGTTTTCGCAGTCCACTGCCGGGTTCGAGTTCGCCCGATATTTCTGCTGCTGCGCGCCGGATAACACGTTTGTTGACGACCCGAAATGCCTGGCTGTAAGCCCCGAGCAGCGCTCGGTCGCAAATGACGTTTATCAATCGCGGCACACCCTGCGAAAGACGGAACACTTCCCGCTTCGCGCTACTGTCCATGACTTCACCCAGCGCACCCGCAACCCGGAGTCGGTGTTCAATGTATTGAGCTGTCTCGTCCCTTGTCAGCGGTTCCAGGTGATAGCGTCCGGTGATGCGTTGCGCCAGCTGCCGGAGATCATTGCGGGCCAGAAGTTCTCGCAGCTCAGGTTGACCGATCAGAATGATCTGCAACAGTTTCTGTTTCGCCGTTTCAAGATTGGTCAGGAGTCGGACCTGCTCCAGGACGGCCGGCGCGAGATTTTGTGCTTCATCGACAACCAGGATCGTACGTCGCCCGTCCGCGTGTGCGGCTAACAGGTGACGGTTAAGTGCGTCGGTTAGCGCCTTGATACTGTCCGTTGTCGTCGGGACATCGATATGCAATTCCTCGCAAATCGTTAGCAGGAATTCGTGCACGGAGATTTGCGGATTCAGGACCACCGCGACGTCGGCATTATCCGGCATCCGATTTTGCAGCAGCGTGCGCACCAGCGTGGTTTTACCGGTCCCGACTTCGCCTGTCAGCTGGACAAAGCCGCCGCTCTCGGTAACTCCGTAAACGAGATGCGCCAATGCTTCTCCGTGCCGCTCACTCATGAACAGGTAACGCGGGTCCGGCGTTATCGAAAACGGTTTTTCGTTGAGCCCGAAAAAGCTTAGGTACATGGCGCTGATTCTACCCTATCGGTCAAGCGTCTTGGCGCGAGCGACCGACAGCGAGCCAAATTTCTCACGTATCCGGTCGACGGTATCGTCAACGGCTGAATGGCTTTGATCGCAGTCGCTGGCAAACAGGTCGCCCTGTTCCGTTGCGGCCAGGCGGCCACCGCCGACCCCGAGCAGGCGTACCTTGGCACCCGGGTTTTCGGCACGCCACGTTGCCAGTAATTCCCGAGCGATGGCATACAGCTGGTCCGTACCGTTGGCCGGTGGATTCAGTTTGCGCTGCCGCGTAAAGGTCGTGAAGTCAGCACGCCGAATCTTTACCTGTACCGTACCAGCGCACAGTGCGGCTTTGCGCAGGCGAGCCGCGGTGCGTTCCGAGAGTCGCAGTAATTCGCGCTCCATATCGGCGGGATTGGACAGATCCGTGGCAAAGGTTTCTTCCGCGCTAATCGATTTTTCTGCGCGGCTCGGAACGACGGGGCGCGCATCGATTCCGCTCGCGCGCTCGCGGGTCTTCTGCGTATAGCGACCAAAAACGGGTTCGAGATCCCGGTCTTTTGCAAGTCGCAGGTCGCGTACGCTGGCGACCCCAATACGCGCCAGATGTTTCAGGGTTTGCCGGCCAATGCCCGGTATGACGCTAACCGGAAGCGGATCGAGCTTGCGCTCGTAGTCATCCGGCAAAACAATCGTCAAACCATCCGGCTTGTCCAGGTCCGACGCGATTTTCGCAACCAGCTTGTTTTCCGCAACGCCGACCGATGCTGTCAGGCCGGTTTCCTGCCTGACGCGTGATTTGATGTCTGCCGCAATTTTCTGCGGTGCACCGAATAGCTTGACGCTCGCGCTGACATCAAGGAACGCCTCGTCGAGCGATAGCCCCTCCACCAGCGGCGTGAAGTCGCGGAAGATCGAAAAAATCCGGGTCGACGCTTCCTTGTAATGCGACATGCGCGGCTTGACGCGCACGAGGTGGTCACAGCGGCGCAGTGCTTCGGCAATCGGCATCGCGGAACGAATGCCGAACTCGCGCGCCTCGTAGCTTGCGGCAGCGACGACGCCGCGATTGGAGGTACCGCCGACGACCAGTGGCTTGCCGCGCAACGCCGGGTTATCGCGTTGTTCGACCGACGCGTAAAAAGCATCCATATCAACGTGCAGAATGCTGCGCCGGTTCGCGGACATCGTATTACTGACTGCGCTCGACGATGTATCGTGCCAGCCATTTGAGTGGTGCAGCCGAATCGCCCAGCACCGCAACGCGCTGCAACGCATCTGCGAGCAGCTCGTCGCATCGAGCTCGCGATGCGGCAACACCAAACAAGGCCGGATACGTTGCCTTGTCCAGCGCAATGTCAGAGCCGACCGGCTTGCCCAGAACATCAGTTTCGCTTTCGATGTCCAGGATGTCGTCTTTTATTTGAAACACGATGCCGATGTTGCGGGCAAAGCCATGCAGTGCGTCAGTCTCCGCTTTGCCTATGTCTTCGCGCAGGAGCGTGGCCGACATGACGGCGGCATACAGCAATGCACCGGTTTTGAGTGCATACATGTGCTCGAGATCGGCCGCTGACAGTTTGCGGCCCTCGGCATCCAGATCGATTGACTGTCCGCCGGTCATGCCGGTCGAGCCGCAAGACTCACTGATCATCTGTACCAGTTTGATCGCAGCGCCAGCGGGTGCGTGCTGCATTGTTGCGAGTACTGAGAACGCCAGTGGCTGCAATGCGTCGGCCGCAAGAATGGCAGTCGCCTCGTCATATTGCCGATGCACCGTGGGCTTGCCGCGACGCAGGTCATCGTCGTCCATGGCCGGCAGGTCGTCATGCACCAGTGAAAAGGCATGGATGAGTTCGATGGCGACTGCCGGGGCATCGAGCAGGTCGGGCTCGACGCGCAGGCACTCTCCGGCCGCATACACCAGTAATGGGCGCACCCGTTTGCCGCCATTCAGGACCGCATAGCGCATGGCTTCGTGAAGTCGCTCGGGACGCGTCGTCGCCGGCGGCAGCGCGGCATCCAGGCGTGCATCAACACGGGCTATGTAGGCGGCAATTCGATCTTTGAACTGGTCAGGCACTGCAGAAACCGGCGCGATTCGGGCCATGTAGCGTACACGGAATTGGGCGGCCGCGCGCGCTTCGCTGGGCTATAATTCGCGACCACCTCCGGCCCAATGACCCAGGAAAATCGAGCATGCAGGCAACGGCAATTGCACAGCCGAATATCGCTTTGATCAAGTATTGGGGTAAGCGGGATATCGATCGTAACCTGCCGGCCGTCGGCTCCATCTCGATCACGCTCGACACACTTTTTACCGAGGTGAGTGTCGCGTTCGATGATCGTCTGCCGGACGATGTATTACTGGTAAATGGCCAGCAGGATGTGCAGCGGCTGGCGCGCATGCAGGACTGCCTGAATTACGTGGCTGGCGAGCGGCGCCCGGTCGCGCGTATCGAGAGTCGCAGCAATTTTCCGATCGCCGCCGGACTGGCGTCGTCGGCCTCGGCCTTCGCAGCTGCGACCGTTGCGGCGGCGAAAGCGGCGAACCTGTCTCTGGATACTATGTCGCTGGCACGACTTGCTGCGCGGTCCTCTGGCTCGGCCGCACGTTCTCTCTACGGTGGCTTTGCAGAGTTGCGGAACAGCGGAGACACGATCGCACTTGATTCGCTCGGGGTTGCGAGCGACTGGCCGTTGCAGGTCGTGGTCGCAATAACCGCAACGGGGCCGAAACCCACCGGTTCCACCGAGGCGATGGAAATCTCCCGCCAGACGTCGCCGTTTTACGCAAGCTGGATCGAAAAGCAGGCGCACGACCTGGATGCGGCGCGCGACGCCATTGCTGCCCGCGACTTTGCAGCACTGGGTGCGATTGCCGAGCACAATTGCCTGAAAATGCATTCGGTCATGTGGGCGTCGAGGCCACCCATGGTCTTCTGGACAGCGGCGACCCTGCGCTGCCTCGAAACGATTCGGGCCCTGCAGGCGGACGGATGCGCAGTTTTTTTCACGATCGATGCCGGACCCCAGGTTAAAGCGGTTTGCCTGCCACAGGATGCCGCCGATGTGCGCGATGCCCTGGCGGCCACACCCGGCGTCGTTGAAGTCATGACGACGGGTCTCGGGCCGGCCGCGCGGCTGGTTGACTCGGCGTGAGCCTGTTTCGCACCGCAACTGCACCCGGAAAAGTGGTGCTGTCAGGCGAATACGCAGTACTCGATGGTGCAGCCGCTGTTTGTATGGCGATAAACCGGCGAGCTCGTGTCAGTCTGAAGCCAGCGCATGAATCCGCTGGCAGTGTTACGGCACCGGGATTCAATGACGCCGTTGGCCGGTTTCGCATTGCGGACGGTGAATTACACTGGCTTGCCGATAGCGCGTCATTCGCTGTTGTCGATGCGGCCTGGCAAGCCTGTTCTGTTCGGCCGGCCGGCGCGTTTGACCTGGTGCTGGATTCCTCGGCGTTTGTTGACAGCACGAGCGGCAACAAACTGGGGATCGGCTCGAGTGCCGCGATCGTCGTTGCGCTGTGTGCGGCACTAGGCGCTGAGGGCGGCACCACGATCGATGCCTTTACTGCGCACAGGAATTTGCACGGTGGCTCGGGCAGCGGCGTGGATGTCGCGTGTAGCCTGCACGGTGACTTGCTTGAATACAGACAGGCAGAGCAGCAGTCGAGCGGATTGGAATGGCCGCACGGATTGAAGTTTCGACTTATCTGGACTGGCGTCGCTGTCAGTACAAAAGACAAACTGATGCAGCTGCAGCAGGGCGCGTCGTTACCATCGCGTGCGCAACTGACACAGGCAGCAGAGTCGGCGGCACGTGCGTGGCGTAACGCCGATGCTGCGGCACTTGTCGAGCAATACCGAGACTATACGGAACGCCTGCTCCACTTCAGCGACGACCATCGCCTCGGCATTTTCGATGCAGGACACCGCGAATTGCTGGATACTGCGAGCTCATCCGGACTGGTCTACAAACCCTGTGGTGCAGGCGGTGGCGACATCGGCATCGTGCTGGGAACAGACGACGCCAGGCTGGATGATTTTGTTCGCAATTTGCCGCTTCAATTCTCGATGCTCGATTGCGCGCTGGATCGCGACGGCCTCATAATCGAAGAACAGACATGATCGATTCCCGACTATCCGGATTGCACAAACTGCCCGTAGCAGAACGTATTGCGTTGCTCACGAAACGAAACATTCTCGCAGCTGACGACGCGCGCCTGTTGCTGCGCGGGCAGCAGGTTCTTAAAGTTCAGGCCGCAGACAAGATGGTGGAAAACGTGCTCGGCGTGTTTGGTTTACCGCTGGCGATCGCACCGAACTTTGTTGTGAACGGCCGTGATTGCGTCGTGCCACTGGTCATCGAGGAACCATCGGTTGTTGCCGCACTTGGCTATGCCGCGGCGGTGGCGAGACGCAGTGGCGGCTTCAGTGCAGCGGCGGATACGTCATTGCTTGCCGGTCAGATTCACCTCGTCGCTATCAGCGATACCGAGGTGGCACAAGCGGCGATTATCGATGCGAAAACGGCACTGCTGGAACAGGCGAATAATGTGCATCCGCGCCTGCAGCAACGCGGCGGCGGTGCACGTGATATTGAAGTGCGTCCGCTACTGCTGGCCGATGGCCGGCCGGTGCTCGCGGTCCATATATTGGTTGATACCTGCGATGCGATGGGCGCAAATCTGGTTAATTCAATGTGTGAATCGATCGCGCCGGAAATCGCAGGACTGTGCGGTGGCAAGGTTGCGCTACGTATTTTGTCGAACCTGTCGGACCGGGCGAGAGTCAGGGCTCAAGTCGTCCTTCCCGCCGGGCATCTGGCAGACGATACGATGAGCGGTGCAGCGGTGCGCGACGGGATCGTTATGGCCAGCGACATCGCACTGGCCGATCCGTATCGGGCCGCGACCCACAACAAGGGGGTGATGAACGGTATCGATGCTGTTGCAATCGCGACGGGCAATGACTGGCGAGCATTGCAGGCGGGGGTGCATGCTTTTGCTGCACGCCATGGCCGGTATGCGGCGATTACACGCTGGACGGCCGGTGCGGATGGCGAGTTGCTGGGCGAGATCGATGTGCCGCTCAAAGTCGGTATCGTCGGCGGCACGCTGGCGACCAATCCGGCGGCGCGGCTGGGACTGGCATTGACCGGAGTTGCGTCAGCGGCGGAGCTCGCTGAATTAATGGCGGCGGTCGGCCTGGCGCAGAATTTCTCGGCGCTGCGCGCGCTGGTGACAAGCGGCATCCAACGCGGCCACATGCGCATGCATGCGCGCAGCGTGGCGAGTGCGGCGGGCGCGCCG
>TARA_R110002096_G_scaffold70142_2_pt1 | contig 31638 bp, 32 predicted proteins | sample TARA_R110002096 | Tara Oceans TARA_R110002096 (sample SAMEA4397295) | marine metagenome | biome: Polar Biome; feature: [DCM] deep chlorophyll maximum layer (ENVO:01000326); material: water (ENVO:00002006), including particulate matter (ENVO:01000060) such as... | depth 35 m
TGCCAAAGGCATCGGGGCCGGTTATCAACCGCTCGCCGCGGTCATATGTCGCGGCTTCATACATGAAAATATCGTGGAAAACTGTGGCGCATTCGAGCATGGTCATACCTATATAGGCCATCCGACAACCTGTGCGGCAGGTTTGGCGGTGCTGGAGGTTCTGGAACAGGAAAATCTGTTGCAAAATGTCCAGAAAATGGGGGGATTATTGCAATCGCAATTGCACGAAGTTTTCGCCTCACATCCCAATGTTGCTGATATCAGGGGACGCGGTTTATTTGTCGGTATTGAGTTTACGCTGGATAAGGACCGAAAAAAAGCACCGGAACCGGAACGGGGTCTGCCCGGGAAGTTAAAACAGGCGGCGATGGCAAATGGCCTGATCTGTTACCCTGGGGGCGGTACGGCGGACGGCATAAACGGAGCGCATATATTACTCGCGCCACCCTTTATCTATGAAGAAAATCATATTGGCGAGTTGGTCGAGAAGCTGGAAAAAACTATTAATCAACAGGATTTTACGTAAAATCATATGAGTGAGAAACAACTAGATCCGCCAGGCAAGATGATGGTTATGGTGGCGCCGAATGGGGCCAGGAAAACCAAAAATGACCATGCCGCGCTGCCCATTTCCCCTGAAGAACTTGGCCTGTGCGCTCAGGATATACTCGACGCCGGGGCATCAGTATTGCATCTGCATGTCAGGGATGGTGAGGGGCGCCATAGCCTTGATCCGGATTTATATCGCGCGGCGATCAGCGCCATTCGTGAACAGGTTGGGCGCAAGCTTATTCTGCAATGCACAAGTGAGGCGGTGGGGCGCTATTCTGCGGATGAGCAGATGAATATGGTTCGACAACTGCGTCCCGAAGCGGTGTCATTGGCCCTGAAGGAAATCTGCCCGTCAGATGATGATATCCGGAAAGCATCCGTGTTCTTTCACTGGTGCCGTGCGGAAAATATCTGGCCTCAATATATCCTCTATTCCCCGGAGGAAGTGGCGCGTTTTGAAGTATTACGAAAGAAAGGCGTCTTTGGTGAAGATAATCCATCCGTCTTGTTTGTATTGGGACGGTATGACGCCAACCTTACGGGCGATCCGAATATGCTAGATCAATTTCTGGCGGAAGTAGATGTGGCCCAGATTCCCTGGTCTGTATGTTGTTTCGGCAAGACCGAAGGGCTTACAATGGCAAAAGTCGCCGAAAAAGGGGGGCATGCGCGGGTTGGTTTTGAGAATAACCTGCATCTTGCCGATGGGTCGATCGCGTCAGGCAACCATGCTCTTGTCGCGCAGCTTATACCGCATATAAAATCATCCAATCGTATATTGGCCACTGCCGATGATATTCGGGAAATGTTTTTTTCGTAGTACCGCCCGATGAGTGAAACGGAAAGGGCAATTATTTTGCTTTAAAAGGCCCGCTTTAGTTCTATTGTGAGATGAGTTTTTTTGGTACGGTCATATGTTTCTATAACGTTGCTATAGGGTATGAGAAGAAAGTAATTGAATGAGAAAGCCCCCGCTCAACCTTAAAGTCTTGGAAAGTTTCTGCGCCATTATGCGGGTGGGAACAGTGACAGAAGCCGCCAAAAGTTTACATCTGACCCAATCCGCCGTCAGTCGTCAGCTCGCCCAGGTTGAAGATGCGCTGGGCATGTCTTTATTTCTGCGTGACAAGGGGCGCCTGTTGCCTCTGCCGGAAGCTCATGAACTTTTCAAGGAAGCTGATTTCACATTATCCGGCTTTGATCGTATCCGCCATTTGGCGGAAGACCTGCAGTCTCTATCCGTCGCCAAGTTGAGAATTGTGGGCACCCAGGGATTCATCGACGGTATTTTGGCGGGCGCTGTGACCTCCTTTATGACGATATTTCCAGATGTGAAGATCTTTCTCGATTCCCGAAGTGCCGAAACGGTGATTGAACAAGTGGCCGGGCGGGCTGTGGATTGCGGCTTTGTCAAAAGCCCTCTCACCAATCCGCTTCTGTCTATTGAACCGATGTTTTCCTGCGGTACCGTTTGTGCGGTGAAGAGGGAACATCCTTTGGCGCGTCTAGATGTTATTACCGCCAGAGACTTGCATGATATGCCTTTGATTTTGCTGGGCAAGGGGCGCAGCTTTACCTTTCGGGGCTTCCTGCAGCAGGCCTTTCATCAGGCCGGGGCCTATATGAACATCAAGGCGGAAACCCACACGGTCAGCACAAGTTGTACCTTGGCTGCCGGTGGCATCGGCATTGCGCCGGTAAACGAATTGATGGCGCAGAGTTACCGTCACATGGGGCTGGCCTTCATTCCTTTTCATCCTGTCATTACCCATGAATTTTCATTCATAACTTCGGCACAGTTTCCTCCGTCACGGGTGACTCAGGCCTTTTTTGCCCATTGCAAGAAATATTTTACTCAAATTAAAAAACCATCTCAGGGATAACTCAAGGTCCTTGAGGTATGAAACATGGGGGAGGTTTTACCCAAATTCCATGAATATTTGGAATAGGGTATGGAATTATTCTCATGCTGTTGCATAGCTTTTCTGGCGATGTAAACTGAGGTCCTTGTGGTGATAACCTGAAGAGTATAGTCGAGAAAGTGTCCATGAATTCCAAAGATCAGACCCGTGTATCACCGGGAGAAGCCCCAAAGACCATAAATCCGCTGGTGATTTTGCTGGGCATTCTGTTGTTCGCTATGGGTATGACCTATTTCATACAGTCTGGCAGTTATCAACGGGACGGCAAACTTGTCATTCCCGGCAGCTATGAGGTCATTGAAAAGCAAATCTCGCCTGTCGATCTGCTGCGTACAAATTCCGTCCAGGAAGAGAAGGGCGCGCATCCTGTTAGCCTGATCGCTACCGCCGAGGCGATCCCGAAGGGGTTTGAAAAGACAGCTGATCTGATTTTTATGGTGCTGATCATTGGTGGTATGTTCGGCATTTTGCGACATTCAGGCGCAATTGATGCCGGTCTTGAGCGGCTGCTCGGTTTACTGCGCGGCAATATTTATATTCTGATCCCGGTGCTGATGATGGTGATCTCGGCAGGCAGCACCTTTCTCGGGCTTGCCTCAGAATATCTTTTGATCATTCCGATCATGGTCTCCATGGCCAATCGGCTCGGCATGTCAAATGTTATGGGGCTCGCGATCGTCACAGTAGCGGTAAAGGCCGGTTATTTATCTTCCGTCACCAATCCAATCCCCTTGTCGATTGCCCAGCCGCTGGTCGGGCTGCAGGTTTTTAGCGGCGCTCAGATGCGCTTTATGTTTTACCTGGTCTTCATTTCGATCGGTATTGCCTTTGTGCTCTTTATGATGCGCCGGGATAAAACCATAGTGTCGACCCCGCTGGTGCTCTCTACGGAAAAACTGTCGCATCGCCATCGCGGTATCTTGCTCTCTCTTGCCGCTGGTATTGGTTTTTTGGTGTATGGCGCCAATCAATGGCACTGGAACCATCAGGAACTGACCGCGTATTATATCGGGCTGAGTATTGGTTTTGCTGTTCTCGCCGGAAATGGCGCCAGTGAAGCGGCGCGCGCGTTTGTCGACGGCATGAAAAAAGTGCTGCTCGCCAGCATGCTGATCGGTGTTGCTTCAGCTGTCGCCGTGGTGTTGGAAGAAGGGGCTATTCTTGATAGCATTGTTTATGGCCTGACGAGCCTCATTGCCGAAAACCAGCCTTACTTATCTGTTATAGGGATGTTTTTCTCGCAGTTGCTCCTGGATTTCCTGATCCCTTCCACCTCGGGTCAGGCCGCCATCAGCATGCCCATCATGGGGCCCATCGGACAGCTATCCGGCGTTTCCGCCCAATCCACCGTGTTGGCGTTCCTGTTTGGCAATGGCATCACCAATATGCTCACCCCCACTTCGGGAACACTTCTGGCCTATCTCGCCACGGCGCAGGTCTCCTGGGCACGCTGGTTCAAATTTATTTTCCCTCTCTGGCTCATTTTCATTGGTGTCGCACTCCTGCTTTTGGGTGTTGCCACTGTGACAGGTTTCTAGGAAGAGCATCCAATGCAAAAGCCCGAACGAAGACATGAACAAGACCATAATGGTATCATTTGCTTGAGTAATATCATGGTGCCCATGCGGGACGGCACTGGGCTTGCCACTGATATTTATATGGCGCAATCCGCCTACGTCGAGAAAAAGGCTCTTCCGGTGCTGCTCGAACGCACCCCTTATGACAAGACCGGCGTCAGCCGTGCAGAATATGACGCCCGGGACCTGAACTCTAGAACCCGTGTGCAGGTTGCCAGATGGTTTGCCGCTGAAGGGTATGTCTGTGTCATGCAGGACTGCCGCGGCCGTTACCGGTCCGAAGGTCGTTTTGAGAAGTATGTTAACGAGGCCGAGGACGGGGCGGATACCCTGGACTGGTTGATGCGCCAGCCCTGGTGTAATGGCCGGATTGGCACGATGGGCCTGTCCTACGGCGCGCATACGCAAACCGCGCTGGCCTGCCTTAACCCTGAAGGCTTGGGGGCGATGTTTATTGATTCCGGCGGGTTTTCCAGCGCGTATCACAGTGGCATCCGGCAGGGTGGTGCTTTTGAATTAAAACAGGCGACATGGGCCTACCGTCACGCTTTACGCAGTCGGGCGGTTCAAAATGACCCGAACCTCAAAGCCGCTCTGGAAAAAATAGATATCTCCGCCTGGTTCAACCGGATGCCCTGGTCGCGGGGCGACTCTCCTCTCTCTCTTGCGCCGGAGTATGAAAATTACCTTTTTGATATGTGGGAGCACGGTCTGTATGACGAAACATGGCGGCGGCCTGGCCTGTCCGCGCTTGATCATTATGATCAATTCCCGGATGTGCCCGTGGCGATTATCGGCAGTTGGTACGACCCCTATGTCGCCACCTGTCTGACCAATTATCAGGCCTTGCGAGAACGCCATCAGGCCCCGGTCAGGCTTGTGATGGGACCCTGGACGCATGGTGACAGGTCGGTGACCTATGCGGGGGATGCGGATTTCGGATCGGGATCGATTCTGGATGGCAATATCAGTGTGAGCTACGCCACCCTGCGCCGGGACTGGTTTGATGCGGCTCTCAAGGACCAGATGTCAGACCCTTTTCCAGCGGAAGTTACCTATTTCCGCATGGGCGGTGGTACAGGAAAACCGATCAAAGAAGGACGTCTGGATCACGGGGGAGTATGGAAAACAACGGATCAGTGGCCGCCAAAGTCTGCCATCCCGCTTTCTCTCTACCTCTCGCCGGATATGTCTCTGGCCCCGACGCCTTATCGTGATGCGGCGGCTTGTCATGGTTTTGACTATGACCCCCATAATCCTGTTCCAACGAAGGGGGGGGCAATTACCTCCGGCGCGCCGGTCATGGAAGGCGGCGGCTACGACCAGGGCGCGGCGGCGGACAGAGCAGACATCCTGTCCTTCGAGACGATGCCTCTGGAGGAGGACCTGGAGATTACAGGCCCGGTAACCGCGACTCTCTGGGTATCAAGTAATTGCAAAGACACGGATTTCACCATCAAGCTTATCGACCAGTACCCCGTCTCGGCGGATTACCCGGAAGGTTATGCGCTGAATATTACCGATGGTATCTTCCGCCTGCGGTATCGCGCGGGCTGGGACCGGGAAGTTCTGTGCATCGTCGATGAAATTTACGAGATCACCATTGAAGCCTTCGCGACCAGTAACCTGTTCAAAAAAGGTCATCGTATCCGGCTTGATATATCGAGCAGTAATTTCCCCCATTACGACCTAAACGCCAACACAGGAGAAAGCCATAATTCCATATATACAACCGCGAGAAACCGGGTTCATTTCGGCCCGGAACATCCCTCGCACATCTGTCTTTCACAGATGAGCCACAAATGAACCAGGGATATGAAAACGGGAATGTCGAAGACGAACATAGGTATAACTTGTCGTTATGGTTTTCCAATATTTATGTATTCGACAAGACATTTCATTCTACATACCATTCACCTAATAAATTAGCTTCTGAAGAATTTTCAGAATTCGAGAAATACAATGAAAAGGGAGACGTTAAATGTCATTAAAGCTGAATTTACACAAAACGACCGCCATGTCCATACTGTTTTTGGCCTTGCCCACTGCGGGGCTGAACGCCGTAGCACAGGACAATACCGCGCCGATGACCATTGATGAGGTGGTGGTAACCGGATCCTATATCAAACGATCCGGCTATGACGGGAAATCGCCGATCCAGATTTTCGACAAAGAAAAATTAAGCGCCATGGGCGCGCAGAATATGATCGATGTGGCCAATAATCTGACCATTAACTCAGGGTCGCGCTTCACCAATGAAACTGGTACCTTGACCGGGACATCACAGTTTAACATTCGCGGTCTTGGTACCGGGTCCACACTGACCTTGATCAACGGCCGTCGTGGCGGTATCGCCACCGTGGCGGATGCTTTCGGTAATCAGTTTTTTGATGTCAATCAATTGCCTCTGGCGATGATCGAACGGATCGACTTCCAGACCGATGGCGCCTCCGCGACCTATGGTTCACAGGCGGTCGCCGGTGTGGCCAACATCATCACCCGCAAGGGCTTTGAAGGTCTGGAACTTTCCGGCCGTTATCAGGACGCCAGCAATTCCTCTTTCGAGATTAATCTGGCCTCCGGTCTGAAAACGGATCGGGCGAGCCTAAACCTGTACGCCACTGTCTATAATCAGACCCAGAATTTCAGAACGGATTTTGACTGGTTGGTGGAGCGCATTCACGGCAATGGTGACCTGACCCAGTCAAAACTGATTTCTTCCACTGGTTCCCCCGGGACCTATAAGCGAGCCATCACTGATATTAATGGCGTCATTAACGCCAGCGGGACCGCCTTAACCGATCAGGATTGTGAAGCCGCAGGCGGTATTCTCAAAGGCAGCACCTGTCGTCATAGTTTTGCAGATCAGGTTTCTATTATTCCGGATGAAACCCGTTATCAGGCCTTCTCCGAATTTGAATATGATATTACAGAAGATGTGACCTTTTTCTCGGAAGTGAGCTTTTCTCACAATGAGGTGGCGCGGGTCAGTTCGTCTCCCTTGTTCCGCAATGGTCTTGTCTCAAACCTGAATATCTATATTCCCGCCGATCACCCGTTCAATTTCTTTGAAGCTGATGGTACAGGTATAAAATATACCGATCCGGCAAATTGGGACCCTAACGTAAATGTCGCAGTTGACCTGGCTTGCCAATGTCGCCCGTTCGGGGATGACACCAATGGCGATTCCCCGAGCGGGTTGCCCAACCAAAACCATTATACCCTCGACTATTACCGAGGCGCATTGGGCGTGGACTGGGATATCAACGATGACTGGAACCTGAGCACATCTTATGTCTATGCCTTGTCGACCCGTAATTTCCTCAGTGATATCGGCTCCAACGCTCTGGCGCTCAACACGGCGATCCTCGAAGGTCGCTTCAATCCGTTCGGGACATCTAAAGCCAACCCGACACTGATTTCTCCGAAAGACGGGGTTTCCGTCGCGGGTAATACAATTGAAGATTATGAGGACTTCATTCATAAAGAGCGTAACTTTACCCGGACAGAACAACAGGTGGCGGAAGCCGTTATCAGTGGCACGATAGCCGAAATGGAGGCCGGTCCTGTCGGTGTGGCGCTCGGCGGACAATATCGCCATGAAGAATATAAATATGAACCCGACAGTCTGGTCGCCAAAGGCCTAGCCAACAGCCGCGACGGAGATTCGGCTCAGGCGGGAACCACCAATGTTTATGCGGCTTTTGCCGAAACCATCGTTCCTGTGACGGATACATTGGAAATTCAGGCGGCAGTCCGCCACGAAAGTTATGGCGGCACTGTAGGCGCCACCACGGACCCTAAAATTGCCGCCCGCTGGCAGGCAACGGATGCGATTGCCTTCCGTGCCTCTTTCGGTACGGCCTTCCAGGCGCCAAGCACTTTACAAACCGGCGAAGCCAACGGCGTTGCCTTCCTTGATGATCCCGTATCTCTCATCGGTGGTAGTCTGGTCTGTACCGATACCGGCGTTACCAACAATGTGGCGATCCGGACGTCCGGCAGTGACAGCCTGAAACCAACATCGGCCAACAGTGTCAATGTCGGGGTCGTCGTTGAACCGCTTGACGGCATGAGTATTTCCGTTGATGTCTGGAACTTCAATTATTCCGACCTGATCGCCCAGGACGCCAATGCGCAGACGTTGGTCAGTGACGAATGCGCCGGGGTATCGGCTGGCGGCACGCCAAATTTCGATTCCCGGGTGACCCGTACGGCAGAAGGTAACGTTCGGCAGGTTCAACTGAGTTTCATCAATACCGGCTCGGTTAAAACCAATGGTCTTGATTTCAACCTGAACTACGGCATTGATACTGGGAATACCGGTCACCTGACTTTTGGTGTCGCCGCCAGTTATGTGAACAAGTTCGATGTTGAAACCGTTGACGGCGCCGAAATCATTCGGGGGGCGGGTAATTTCAACAACCGCAACGCTTTCAAAGCCATGCCAAAATGGCGGTCCAATTTCCGTCTTGGCTGGGTTCTGGACAAGCATAGCGCCAATGTGTCCGTCCGTCATATCAGCAGCTATAACAACGACCAGACCAAGGATGATAAGGAAGATAGGGTCGGCGCCTATACCGCTGTCGATCTGAAATACAGCTTCCTGTATGAGTATGAGAACGGCAGCGCTACGGAATTCAGTATCGGGGCGAACAACGTTTTTGATTTGGATCCTCCGACCCTTGGTGAAGGCAATCGTCCCGGTTACGATTCTACCACACACGACGTGCGCGGCCGCGTCTTGTATGTCAGCGCCAAACAGGTTTTCTAAATTAATATAAAATATTCTCAGGCCAGGGTTTATGTCATAAGCCCTGGCTTTTTTTGTCTCAAAATGGCGCCTTTTGGAGAAAGCAGGCATAGGTCTCAAATCTTTTTGGACTATTATTGGTGTCTGGGCGTATACTCTCTATAAGCTGGTGGAGAAGTAATGCTTAATGAACTGTCAAATCATATAGAAGGCTTGCAAAGATATGCCTATGTTTTATGTCGAAATCATCATGATGCTGATGATTTGGTGCAGGAAACGCTCGTAAAGGCGATATCGGCGGCCCATACCTACAAACCCGAGAAAGATCTCAGGGTCTGGCTGTTTGCTATTCTGCATAATACTTTTATTTCCAGCAAAAGAAAACTCGCCCGCCGTACCAGAGCTGCCGCCTTTCTTGATGGCCTCTCGGAACAGGACGGGGAGGTTCAGACACAGCAAGAACAAAATGTCGAAGCCAGACATACCGTAAGGATGATGGCGCGGCTGACCCCTGATCAGCAGGCGGCCCTGAGTTTGATTGCCCTGGAAGACATGTCCTATGAGGAAGCCGCGGGTATTCTGGATGTACCTGTGGGGACGTTAATGTCACGCTTGGCCCGTGGGCGGGATGCCCTGCGGAAAATGATGAGTGGAAAAGAGGAGAGCCGATTTAAGGTTGTGAGGTGAGATATGACGGATCGTCCATTGGAAGTGGAATTGCATAGCTATGTAGATGGTCTTCTCGATGAAGAGGCCATGAACCGGGTAGAAGAATATCTTCTGGAAAACAAGGTGGTTGCATCAGAAGTGCAGAAATATCTGGTAGACAAGAGAAATATCCGCAAATTCGTGGATATGGAAACCGGATTACAGCCTTCGGCTACGGTCAAGAGGCTGGAAGATCAGCTTGCCCGTAAGCTGAAACGAAAACGGTTCACCCAGTGGCATTACGCCGCCGTTCTGGCCATGGTCATGACAGCGTCGGGCTGGGTCGGGCATGATGTTTATCAGAGTATATATAATGGTCCCTGGTTCACGGATGAAATAGCGGTTGCCCATAATCTGACATCACTGGAGCCTGGCGAGACCCGTCCGCTTTCAACGGAAACCGTTCAGGGCTTGTTTTCCCGTATAGGCGAGCCGGCAGAACTTCCGGACCTGACCGAATTTGGTCTGGCCCCCTCTGGTGCGCGTCTGGTACCCAGTTATGAGGGGCTGGTTTTGCAGGTCACTTATCGCGGCGCCCACAACGAAAGTTTGTCCTATTTTCTTCTGCATGATAATAAGCAGGAAGAGTTGCCGTTGCGTATTTTACATCGCCCGAATGTATCCGTGGCCTACTGGCAACACGCTTTTTCACGGTATGCCATCGTTTCTCCCATGTCCGATGAAAAGGTGCGCAACATCGCCGATTATATGGACTTGACCCACTCCCAATTTCTCGAAAAACTACAAAAAAAAGATTTATTAAAGTTTTGAGGGATTAGAAATACTTCTCAGGCGTAAATGAATTGAAAAGGGTCGCTTTAGCGATCTGAAAATTTATTTTGCACACAGCACCTTTGGTGCGGGAGAGAAGTATGAAAAGATCCGGCATAGTCGCTATTGTATTTGGGTGTACAGCCTTGTTTTCGAGCCCCTCCCAGGGAATGGAGTGGCTGGATGAACTTGATTTAAGGTCTCAATGTGCGAGTTATCTGAAAGCCCCGGAGGGACGGGCGGGCGTATTGTGTGAATCCTTCATTCAAGGCTATTTGTCCGGTATTCACGCTTTGCGCCGGGAGGTGGACAGCAAAATCGATAAAAAGCGTTCCCCAACCGGTGAGAGCTTCTCCGATCGCGCCATACGTACCCGGGTCGGCAGCAGATTGAAATATATTGATCCTGCTTTGCATCGGGGGTTCTGCATCGCCAATGATGTCTCCCCGGATGTGGTCGTGCGCAAAGTGGTGCGCTACCTTGATGAACACGAAGGCGATACGCCGTTGCCCGATAACAAAATCCTTTTTAACGCGTTGCTTGAAAATTTTCCGTGCAATGAAGAATAATCGCGCGGGAATGTTTGTGAAGTGCCGTAAAATGGAGGTAAGGGTATGTTGCGCCTAGTCAGTCTGGCCCTGGCGCTGGGAGGAACCTGGGTTCTCTGGTCCGGATATTTCTCACCCTTGCTTCTGGGGTTAGGGGTTCTGTCCGTCGTGATCGTTCTGATCGTCAACCGCCGGATGGCGGCCATTGATGAGGAAGGCGTGCCGATTCAGCTCGCGGGGTCCATCTTTTCTTACTGGGCCTGGCTTATTGTCGAGATTTTCAAATCAAACCTTCAGGTGGTTCGTATTGTGTTGTCGAGGGATATGAAAATCAGCCCGACAGTGATCAAGGTGCCTGTTCTTCAATCCAGTGATCTGGGACAGGTTTTATTCGCCAATTCCATTATTTTGACGCCGGGTACACTGTCGCTTGACCTCTATGAAGGTCATGTGCTGGTGCACGCGCTGACCGAAGAAGCGGCCGACGAAGTTGAGGCCGGTGAAATGAACCGCCGGGCGGCTCGGGTTATGGATGGGGCTTCCGGGCTCGTATCTGATCAGAAAAGGGGGGAGTAGCCATGTATCTTGCGGTTGTTGCTGCCATCGTTGTTACCATGTCACTTGCGGTTCTGCGGGCGCTTTTGGGGCCCAGCATTTATGACCGGGTGCTGGCGGTGAATATGTTCGGCACCAAGACAGTGCTGTTGCTTGCCGTTGTCGCCTTTATGTTCGGGCGCACCGATTTTCTCGACCTTGCCCTGCTTTACGCTCTGATCAATTTTATCAGCACACTTGCGGTTCTGCAGTATTTTCAAAAACGCACCGTGCTTCAGGCTGCTGAACAGGCTGGCGCCGAGGAGGAAAATACATGACAGTGCTGACCGATATTATGTCCTGGATATTTTTATTGTCCGGAGGTTTCTTTGTCTTTGCCGGGGGGATCGGCTTCCTGAGAATGCCTGATTTATATACCCGTATGCATGCTTCTAGCCTGACGGAATCTCTTGGCGCGATTCTGATCCTGGTCGGTTTGATGTTCCAGGGGGGGCTTACGCTCGTTACGGTAAAGCTTGTCATTATGTTGTTCTTTCTTCTGTTTACGGGGCCAACCGCGGCTTATGCGCTGGCCAATGCCGCCCTGTTGGCCGGGGTGGAGCCGCAGGCAAAAAGAAAACAGAAGAGGGAGGAGGCGTAATGGAAAACCTGCTTTTTCTTGATATTATTGGTGTCACTATACTGGTGCTGCTTGTCATTGTCGCCACGGGGATCATTCTGACCCGTAATCTTTTTACCGCTGTAATGTTGTTGGGTATTTTCTCCCTGCTGATTGCGGCATCTTTCTTCTTGCTGGATGCGGCGGATGTGGCCTTGACCGAGGCCGCAGTGGGGGCCGGGATTTCCACCGTGTTGATGTTGAGTACGCTGGCGTTGACCACCGACAGGGAATCCGAGAACAGTTCTGATCGGCCCTTGGCCGGGATCGCGATCATATTTACCGGCCTGATCCTTCTGTATGCGACCCTGGACAAGCCTGCGCTTGGTGATCCGGACGCGCCGGTTCATGGTCATGTTTCCGAAAGATACCTGAATGAAAGCATGGAAGAGATCGGGGTGCCCAATTTTGTAACGGCTATTCTGGCCAGTTATCGGGGCGTTGATACGCTGGGCGAGGTGGCTGTGGTCTTTACGGCTGCCACGGGGGTGGCGCTGCTTCTTGGGGGACGTCGCAGGAAATCGGCGGCGGCGGGGCAAAAACCGCGCAAGGCCATCACCATTAAGCATCATATGGTACCCAGAGTTGTTTCCAAGCTTCTGATCCCGTTTATTATGCTGTTCGCCTTGTATGTGCAGTTTCACGGGGACTTCGGCCCGGGCGGCGGTTTCCAGGCCGGGGCGATATTTGCGTCAGCGGTTATGCTGTATGCCATCATGCAGGGGGATGAAATGGCAAAGGCGGTATTGTCGGCCCGTGTGATGAAGATTCTAATGTCTGCCGGTCTTCTGCTTTATGCCGGCGTCGGTTTTGCAACTTTGTTCCTGGGCGCGAATTTTCTTGATTACTCGGTGTTGGGAGCAACGCCTGTGGCGGGGCAACATCTCGGGATTTTGCTGATCGAAGCCGGGGTGGGGATGACCGTGGCGGCGGCTTTGGTGACAATTTTCTATGGCTTCTCCGGAAGAGGAAATGAGTGATATGGATGTGCTCGGTCTGTTTAATTATTGGGTATTTGTAATTCTGCTGATGCTCGGATTTTTTGCCATTGTCGCCCGGACAAACCTGATCAAGAAAGTGATCGGTCTCAGCATTTTTCAGGCGGCTGTTTTCCTGATGTATATCAGCATGGGCAAGGTGGAGGGCGGTACGGCCCCGATCATTGTTCCCGGCCTGCCTGATGATGTGATTTTTTCAAACCCTCTGCCACAGGTTCTGATCCTGACCGCCATTGTTGTCGGGATATCGACAACGGCGCTGGCGCTGGCCATGGTGGTCCGGATAAAAGAGGAATATGGCACCGTAGAGGAGGATGAAATCCGACAAAAAGACTCCCGCGAGAAGGAGACGACTTCGTGACTTTAGCTGCTCATCTTCCTGCATTGCAGGTGGCCTTGCCGTTGGCGGTGGCCCCGATCTGTGCGCTCTTGACCTGGCGGTCGACCGCCTGGGCCATTGCCACGCTGACCAGCTGGTTCTGTCTGGCAATTTCCGTTGCCATGTTTATCCAGGTCAGAGACCATGGCGTTTTCTCCTATGCCATGGGAGGCTGGTCTGCCCCTTGGGGAATTGAATTCAGAATTGATGCGCTCAATGCGTTGATGTTGCTGCTGGTGACTGCCGTTAACGCGGTGGTGATCAGTTTTGCACGCCTCAGTATCCAGCAGGAAATCGAGGCCTGGCGGGCGCCGATGTTTTACGCGGCCTGGCTGTTATGTGTGGCGGGTCTGCTGGGAATCGCCATTACCGGTGATGCCTTTAACATGTTTGTCTTCCTGGAAATTTCCTCTCTCGCCAGTTATATTCTTGTGTCCTGCGGCAAGGACAGGCGGGCGCTTGTTGCCTCTTACAAATATCTCATTATGGGGTCCATCGGCGCCACTTTCTTCCTGATCGGCGTCGGTCTGCTTTACATGGTGACGGGAACGCTGAATTTATATGATATTTCCGCCCGGTTGCCGGATGCCGACTTTTCACGCCCAGTTCTGGCGGCGGCCGGCTTTATCACCCTTGGCCTTGCTCTGAAGTTTGCCATGTTCCCGCTGCATCTGTGGATGCCGAACGCCTATACTTTTGCACCTCATGCGGTATCCGCGCTGCTGGCGGCGACATCAACCAAAATATCCATTTATGTTCTGTTGCGCTTTGAATTTATCGTGTTCCAGCCCAATCTGGATCATCATGATATTCAGTTCTCCAGCTTTATGATTCCGTTGAGCATTCTTGCCATCTTTGTCGGGGCAATCGCGGCTGTCTATCAGGGAAATATCAAGCGTGTCCTGGCCTATTCTTCGGTGGGGCAGATTGGTTATATTCTGCTGGGTGTGGCGCTTTTGACCACTACGGGCCTGACCGGCGGCATATTGCATCTGTTTAATCACGGGCTGGCCAAGGCAGTGCTGTTTATGGCGGTGGGATGTCTTTATTTCCGGTATCGCACGTGTAAAATTGATCGTCTTGCCGGGTGTGGCCGGGATATGCCCTGGACCATGGCCGCTTTTGTCGTCGGGGGGATGAGCCTGATTGGCGTACCGTTTACCGCCGGCTTTATCAGCAAGCTCTATCTGGTTAAAGGGTTGTTGGAGCAAGGGGCGCTGGGGATTTTCCTCACCATTCTTTTCCTGGTCGGATCTTTGATTGCGGTTATTTACATTTGGCGGATCATCGAAGTGGCCTATTTCCGACCGAGGGCAGAAGGTGTCGCTCCGGTCAAGGAAGCCCCGCTTTCCCTGTTGGTGCCGACCTGGGGGATGGCGCTGGCCAATATTTACTTCGGTATAGATCCCAGCCTGCCGCTGGGGCTGGCCACACAATCCGCCGAACAGTTGATTTTAGGTAAGTTGTTATGACAATGGATGAATATTTTGTGAATCCGCTTGTTCTCGCCATTCTTGTACCATTACTGGGGGGGATTGGTGTGGCGATTTGTGGGCGTATTCCCAATCTTCGCGAGGCGGTGACGCTCGGCACATCGCTGGTGCTGGCGGCCGTGATCTGGTCTCTGCTGCCTGCTGTTCTGGCGGGAGAGACCATTGAATTTATTCCTCCTGAAATGGTTGAGGGGATAGGGTTTTCCCTGTCTCTAGAACCTCTGGGCATGATATTCGCACTTGTGGCCTCGACCCTCTGGGTAATTAACAGCCTTTATTCCATCGGCTATATGCGGGGCAATAGTGAAAAACACCAGACCAGATTCTATATTTGTTTCGCCATTGCGATCGCCAGTGTGATGGGGATTGCCCTGGCGGGCAACTTGTTGACCCTGTTCTTCTTTTATGAAGCACTGACCCTGTCGACATACCCGTTGGTGACCCACAAGGGGGATGCCAAGGCGAAGGCTGGGGGGCGGATTTATATCGGGATACTGCTGACAACTTCGGTCGCCTTTCTGTTGCCGGCCATCATTTGGACCTGGACGGCCACCGGGACCATGGCGTTCGTGCCAGGGGGCATTCTGGCAGGGGCCGTATCCGGTGGAGCGGTCGGCATTCTTTTACTGCTCTATATGATTGGCATCGGGAAGGCTGCGCTGATGCCAGTGCATTTCTGGTTGCCCGCCGCCATGGTGGCGCCGACGCCGGTGAGCGCTCTATTGCATGCGGTTGCCGTCGTGAAAGCGGGGGTTTTTACAGTCATCAAGGTGGTGGTCTATGTCTTCGGGGTAGATTTCTTGGCGGGGGAAGCCAGTGCGTCCTGGCTTCTTTATGCTGCGGGCTTTACCATTATTCTTGCCAGTCTGATCGCCCTGAGACAGGATAACCTGAAGCGGCGTTTGGCCTTTTCGACGGTAAGCCAGTTGTCTTATGTTATTCTTGCCGTGGCGTTGTTTGTACCGGGCGGTATTATAGCGGCGGCGTTGCATATCGTTGCCCATGCGGTGGGAAAAATTACACTCTTTTTTGCTGCGGGCTCTATTTATACCGCAAGCCACAAGACGGAAATCAGTCAGCTTGACGGAATTGGCCGCCGCATGCCGGTCACGATGACGGCATTTGCCATCGGGGCGCTGGCGATGATCGGCCTGCCGCTGACCAGCGGTTTTATCAGCAAGTGGTATCTGGTCATGGGGACTCTTGATCGCGACAGCATGTTCGCGCTTATGGTGATTATGGCCAGTACTCTGTTGAATGCCGCATATTTTCTGCCGATTATTTATCGCGCCTTTTTCCGGCCGCCGGTCGTTGTGAAGGGGGAGACAGATGACCATGGGGAAGCCCCTTGGCCCATTGTTCTGGCTCTTGTGGCAACGGCCTCGCTTACAATTTTGATCTTTTTCGTCCATGCCCCTCTGTTGGCGTTGGCGGAAGCCCTTGTGAAAGGCGGATTATGACAAATATACCTCAGAATGATCATGAAAAACACTGGCTTGTACGGGCGGCGACCATTCGCAAGCTCTGGATTGGCGGAGGACTTGTTTTAGGGCTTACCGTTCTGGCCCAGGTTTTTATACCGATCCAGGGAAAGTTTGGAATTGACGGTTGGCTCGCCTTTCCGGCGATCTATGGTTTTGTGACCTGTGTCGCGATGGTCGTGGGGGCTAAATTGCTGGGATTTATTCTCAAACGCAAGGAGGATTATTACGATGAGTGACCTTCTTCCCCCAGCCCTGATCCTGATTATTGGTGGACTTTTACTTCCCGCTATGAAGGGAAGGGGGCGAGACATCTTGGTGCTTGGTGTCCCCGCCCTTACTTTTTATTTTATATGGGCATTGCCGGAAGGCATACGGCTTGAGGTGCCTTTCCTTGATTATATGCTTGTGCCTATTGAGGTCACGACCCTTGGGCGACTGTTTGCGACAGTTTTCACCTTGATGGCATTTGTCGGCGGGATGTATGCCTTGCGGCAGGCAACCAGCAGAGAACTTTCCGCAGCTTTTGTCTATGCCGGCGGGGCCGTCGGTGTCACTTTCGCCGGTGACCTGATTACCATGTTTATTTTTTGGGAACTGATGGCGATCGGCTCTACGCTGGTGATCTGGAGCGCGGGCACTGACCAGGCCCGTCAGGCGGGCATGCGTTATATCCTGATGCATCTGATGGGGGGCGTGATCCTGATGGTGGGCATCATTGCGGAAATCAGCCGGTCAGGTTCTGTCGATTTTACCGCGGTGAGCCTTGAAGGGATCGGCGGATGGTTCATGCTGGTGGGCATCCTGATTAATGCCGCCGCGCCGCCTTTTGCGTCCTGGCTGGCGGACTCTTATCCGGAGGCCAGTCCTTCGGGTAGTGTTTTCCTGTCCGCCTTTACGACCAAGACGGCAGTCTATGTCTTGATGGTGACTTTTGCCGGGACAAACATATTAATCTATATCGGCCTGTTTATGGTTTTTTACGGGATTATTTATGCGCTGCTGGAAAATGACATGCGGCGGATCCTGGCTTATTCGATTGTCAATCAGGTCGGCTTTATGGTCACTGGCATTGGTATCGGCACCCCGTTGGCGCTGAATGGCGTCGCGGCGCATGCGTTCTGTCATATCATATACAAGGCGTTGCTTTTGATGAGTGCCGGGGCTGTGTTGCATCAGACCGGAAAACGGCGTTGTAGCGACCTTGGGGGATTGTTTCAGTCCATGCCGTTTACTGCGGCCTGCGGGATTATTGGCGCATTGGCGATTTCAAGCTTTCCGCTGACGTCTGGTTTTGTGTCCAAAAACATGATTTCAGCGGCGGCGGGCTATGAAGCCATGACCGTGGTCTACTTTCTGTTGGCGGCGGCGTCCGCCGGGGTTTTCCTGCATGCGGGGATCAAATTTCCCTGGTTTGTCTTCTTTCAGAAGGATTCCGGTCTTCGACCAAAAGACCCGCCTATTAATATGCGGATCGCCATGGGTATTTTTGCCTTTCTATGTATCGGGATTGGCGTTTATGCCGCGCCGCTTTATAACCTGTTGCCTTATCCGGTGACGTATGAGCCCTACAAGGCGTCTACTGTGGTGAATTATCTGCAGTTATTATTATTCGCAGGACTGGCCTTTTTTGTCATGCTGCCCTGGATGAAAAGGACGCTAACCATCACTCTGGATGCGGATTGGCTTTACCGCCGCTTGCTGTCCCGTTTTGGAAATGTCGTCTGGTTTGCTTTGGTTGCCGGATATGAAAAGGGGGAGACGAAAATCCGTAACAGGGCAGAGAGCCTTGCCGGTTTGTCTGATATGCTTTTTAACAGAAAAGGTATCCTGACAAAAACCTGGATGATTGGCACGACGGCAACCTGGACAATCAGTCTTTTACTGCTTTACCTCGTATCCTATGTTTTTTAACAGAGACCAACAGGGGCGCCATTAGTTTATTTTGACAATAAGGTTTCAGAAGGTCAGAATAAAGCTGACTGGAGAGCCACATGAACGGGGACAGTTTACAATCGCCATCAGATGCGCTGGGGGTTATTGTCGGAGTGTCTGGGCCAATTGTAGAGATCGCGTGTTTTGGCCATTTACCGGCGTTGCATGACGCGTTACGCGTAAAATCTGATGAAGACAGCTATCTGATGGAAGTGCATCATCATATTGATGAGACACACATCCGTGCTGTCGTGTTACACAGGACCGCGGGACTGAAACGCGGGCTGCCGGTTTATAATACGGCCGGACCCCTGCAGATACCTGTCGGGCCCGCCTGCCTTGGCCGGGTTCTGGATGTCTTTGGACGCCCCCTTGATGGCGGCGCGCCCCTTGTCGTACAACATTCGAGATCTGTCCTGGCGCCGCCTGCGCCTCTGGCCGAGGTCAGGGTATTGGATGATATGATGTTGACCGGGATCAAGGTCATTGACTTGCTGTGTCCTTTTGTCCGCGGTGGCAAGACAGGCCTTTTCGGCGGAGCTGGGGTCGGAAAAACCGTATTAATCATGGAATTCATGCACGCCATTGCCTCCCTGCATCAAGGGGTTTCGGTCTTTGCCGGAATAGGAGAACGTATCCGTGAGGCGCATGAATTGTGGAAGGAAATGGCCCGGTCCGGGGTCTTGCCCCACAGCACCCTGGTTTATGGCCAGATGGATGAAACACCCGGGGTCCGGTTTCGCACCGGGGCGACGGCCCTGACTTACGCCGAATATTTGCGCGACAGCTTGAACAAAGAGGTTCTGCTTCTGATTGATAACGTTTATCGGTTTATTCAGGCTGGCAGTGAATTGTCGGGTCTTCTCGGCCGCATGCCCGCCACTGTTGGGTATCAACCCACTTTGCTGTCGGAAGTGGCGGATCTCGAAGAGCGTATCGCGTCGACCACGGCCGGGACGATTACATCTGTGCAGGCGGTTTATGTGCCGGCCGATGATATGACGGATCCGGCGGTGAGCGCGATCCTTTCCCACCTGGACACGTTGGTGATTCTTTCCCGGGACCAGGCCGGGCGCGGCATATATCCGGCCGTCGATCCTCTGCTGTCGCACAGCAAAATGCTGGAAAAGCATATCGTGGGGGAACGGCATTACACCATAGCGCGTCGGGTGAGGGAACATCTGGCGCGTTACGAGGAACTGAAAGATATCATTGCCCTGATGGGGATGGAGGCTTTGTCACCACAGGATCATAAAATTGTCACCCGGGCGCGTCGGCTGCAGCGCTATATGAGCCAGCCGTTCCATACTGTGTCGGGGCATTCGGGCATGAAAGGGGTTTCTGTACCTCTGGAAGATATGTTGACGGATTGCGAGTGCTTTCTTGATGGGGAGTATGACGGATTGTCAGAGGAACAATGCTATATGCGGGGGACGATGAAAACGACGGATGAAGGGCTGGTGGCATGAAATTTTTTACCCTAAATCTGCAATCCGGTCTTCAATATGAAAAAATTGAGAATGTGATCAGTTTTATCGGAACCGATGCCCAGGGGGCCTTCGGGGTGATGGCCGGTCACGAACGTATGATGACAATCCTGCGTTTCGGACTGGCCCGGTTCCGCGGGGAAACTACGGGGTGGCATTATATCGCGCTGCCCGGAGGCGTGTTATACTTTGTCAATAATGTTTTATCCATCAGTTGCCGTCGTTTTGTCCAAAGTGAAGATTACAGTACGGTGGCCGCAGTCCTGTCCGGTACATTGAAGCAGCAGGAAGAGGAACTGTTAACCCTAAAACGCAGTCTGGGACGCATGGAACAGGAAACGATCCGCCGTATATGGAAACTCCAGCATGAGGAGGTCTGAACCATTAGCGATAAAACAGGAGACAAATTGGAACAGGCCGCGGACCGGGATGCCGGAAGATTGCAGAAAGCGGCCAAAGACCGGCCAACTATCCTGGCGCAAACGGCTTTTTTAGGCAGTATCGCATTGATGTTCATTGTACCTGTAATTGGCGGAGCTTATCTTGGCCGCTGGATGGATGGATTATTTGAAGGCTATTCCGTGCGCTGGACAGTCAGCCTTATCCTGCTGGGTATCGGGATCGGAATAGTGAATATCTGGCTGTTTATCAGGGAGAGGTCCTAATGCAAGATATCGCTGTATTATTTCAAATCGGACCTGTGGGAATTAGCTCAACGGTGGTCCTTACCTGGATCATCATGCTGGTGTTGACGCTGTCGAGCATGATGGTCACTCGACGGCTTGGTGAAGGCCGCCCGGGAATGGCGCAGGTCGGGCTGGAAACAGTAGTGTCCGCCATCGAGGAAACAATCAGTAACGTGATGGCGGAAAAACCAGGATTGCTGGTTCCGTTCGTTGGAACATTATGGGTTTTCATTGTTGTGTCCAATCTGGTAGGCGTCCTGCCGGGACTGCATTCTCCGACGGGTGATTTATCATTGACCGCAGCGTTGGCAGTGCTGGTCTTTTTCTCTGTGCACTGGTACGGCATTCGTGTTGATGGTCTCCGGCGTTATCTGCAGCACTATCTCAAGCCGAGCCCTTTGCTGTTCCCGTTTCATATCCTCAGCGAGTTTTCCCGTACTCTGGCGCTGGCCGTGCGTCTGTTTGGTAATATTGCCAGTCTGGAAATGGCGGCGTTACTGGTATTGATCGTCGCCGGTTTTCTGGTGCCGGTGCCGCTGCTGATGCTGCATGTGGTCGAAGCGCTGATACAGGCATATATTTTTGGCATGTTGGCGTTGGTCTACATTGCAGGCGGGATACAGTCCCTACATACCAGCCGACAGAAATTACAGAAAAAAACGGAGAAAACAGAATGACCACACTTGGACTTCTGGTTATCGTTTCAACGGCAACCGCTTTGCTGACGATGGCGCTGGGGGTGATGGTGCCGGCCTTGGCGATGGGGAAAGCGATTACCCAGGCGCTCGACGCTATCGCCCGTCAGCCGGAATCGGAAAAGGCGATTATGCGCACCCTGTTCATTGGTCTTGCCATGATAGAGTCTCTGGCGATCTATGTGCTTGTGATTGTCCTGATCGTGTTGTTCCGCAATCCGATGCTTGAATATGTACTGACGCCTTAACCGCCATGCAGATCAACCTGACGACATTCATTCTGGAGCTGATAAACTTCATCATTCTGGTGTGGTTGTTACACCGTTTTCTTTACAGGCCGGTGCAGGAGATCATGAGACGACGCCGGGCTAAAATTGAAGAGGCGTTGCAGAAGTCCGAAAATACCAAAGCGGATGCGGAACAGCTTCGTCGGCAGTATGAAGATCAGATCAGGAAGTGGCAAGAGACTGAGGGGGCCGCCCGCGCCGCTCTGAATAAGGAACTTGCTGTTGCGCGTGAAGCCGGGCTCGCCGATATCCGGACAACGATAGAAAAAGAACGTAAACGGTTGGACGTAACGGAGACCAAAAGGCGGGTGGATGCGGAGCGGCTTATGGAAAAGCGGGCGAGCAGGCAAGGGGCTACCTTTGCGGCGAAATTTCTGACACGTCTGGCAGGGCCGGAACAGGACCAGAAACTTGTTGATGTTTTTATAGAGGATCTGGATGACTGGCCGCCGGATAAGATTGCGCCACTGGCCAAGGCGGCACAGGAAAACAAACATCAGATTGAAGTGGCAAGCGCCCATCCGTTGACGCCGTCCATGCGAAAAACCCTTACTGAAAAACTATCTTCCCGGCTGGCGCAGAAATGTACCGTTGACTTTACCGTAGACGAGACGTTGATGACCGGTCTGAGGGTCATGGTGGGGCCTTGGGTCCTGCAAGCAAACGCCAAGGATGAATTGGCCTATTTCGCAGGAGAGGTAGGACATGACCACTGAACACTCCCTACTTTCTAAACAGGCAGACTGGCTGAAAGACTATCGTTTTACACCGCGCCTGGTGGAACGGGGAACGGTACAGGCGGTGGGGGATGGTGTTTTGTGGATCAGTGGTCTGCCATCAGCGCGCAACGAAGAATTGGTGCAGACGGCGGATGGCTCTCTGGCCCTGACATATATCCTGTCACAAGATCGCATTGGGGCAATCATTCTGGAGGAGACCCCGAATTTATGTGCGGGAATGGACGTGAACCTGACCGGGCGACGACTGACTCTTCCCACGGGGGATGATTATCTGGGGCGGATTGTTGACCCGTTAGGACGGCCTCTTGATGACGGGGCGCCGATCGAAGGCGAGGACATTCGCTTTCTGGATCATTTGTCGCCGCAAATCACGGCGCGTGATTCTGTCCATGAACCGCTTTATTCGGGTAATCGCGTTATTGACACAATGATCCCGGTGGGATTTGGCCAGCGGCAATTGCTTATCGGGGATAACGGGACGGGCAAAACGACATTGGCTCTCGACACGCTGCTTAACCAGAAGGACAAGGATACGCTGTGTATTTATGTGTTGATTGGGCAGAGACGATCTGCGATTGCCGCCCTGACGGAAACATTACAAGGGGCCGGAGCGCTGGACTATACCGTCGTAATGGTGGCGGAGGCTACGGCGATGCCGGGGTTACAGTATCTGGCGCCTTTTGCCGGATGCACCTTGGCGGAACACTGGATGGAATCCGGCAAGCAGGTGCTGATTGTCTATGACGACTTATCAACGCATGCTCAGATTTATCGTGAACTTTCCTTACTGCTGCGGCGGCCACCGGGACGCGAGGCTTACCCCGGCGATATTTTTTACCTGCATGCCCGTTTGCTGGAACGCTCGACCTGTCTTTCTCCTGAAAAAGGAGGCGGCAGCATGAGCGCTTTCGCCCTTGTGGAAACCCAGCAGGATGAAATTTCGGCCTATATTCCGACCAACCTGATCTCGATCACCGACGGGCAGATTTATTTTGACCAAAAGCTGTTCGCAGCCGGAATTTTACCCGCCATAGATATCACCAGATCCGTTTCCCGCATTGGCGGGGCGGCCCAACATCCCGCGATCAAGAAGGAGGCCGCGCGGATGAAACTGGAGTATCTGCAGTTTCTCGAACTGGAGGTCTTCTCACATTTCGGGGCGAAACTAGAGGAGGGAATACAGCTGCGTCTGACCAAGGGCCGGTTGTTGCGCAGCATTTTAAAGCAGGACATGGGAAGTCCATTTTCCCCGCGGGCGCAGCTCGCCTGGATGATTGCCTTTAACGAAAATTTATTCGCGGGGCTGGAAGATGCGGCGGTCAAGTCCAGGCTGAATAAGATCGCCGATATTGCTGACAGAACAGTTCTGGGACTGGACGACCCCAGGGATCAGTGGGGTGACGTCCTGAGAGGGATATTATGAGCCGCCGCCAACGTATGATGACGAAGCTTGCGCGTTACAGGGATGTGCGTAGTCTGTTGCTGGCGATGAAGAATATGGCCCTGATGGAAATCCACAAACTCGGCTCCCAGATTGAACGACAAACCCGTCTTCTGGATACCGTCGCACAGGTATCGGCTGATTATGCCTGCTTTTATCCCCTGCCAGAGCAGGCGGGACCGGAAGTTTGCATTGTCCTCGGCGCCGAGAGAGGGTTCTGTGGAGATTTTAATGCAGAGTTGGTGGCCACCCTTGAGCCAGTGCGCACCGACCAGATGCAGATTTTGGTGGTTGGGCGGCGGCTGGCGTACCGATTCCCGGACCAAGGCACTTTTGCGAACATCGCCGGAGCGACTGTCACCGAAGAGATTCCGCGTATCCTGGAACAGGTGGCTTTGTGGCTGGAAAAAACTCAGGGGACAACGCGGGATTTACCGATGCATGTCAAAATATTGTATCAGGATGAAATGGCGGGACATCCCGTGTTTAAAACCATATTGCCCTTGCCCGTTTCGGACCAAAAAGGGCCATCACCCTACACGTGCAGGCCACATATGACACTAGATCCGGTCGATTTTCTGGCGGCCTTGGAAGAGCAGGCGCTTTTATTATCGCTGGAAGGTTATGCCACGCTTTCTCTTGCAGCAGAGAATCGCAGGCGTTTGGACCATATGGCTAGCGCTCTCAACAGGTTAGATGAAACTATGGATGATCTGACCCGAAAAATGAACAGAGCGCGGCAGGAAGATATCATCGAGGAAATTGAAACGATCATGCTTGGCAGAGATGGATTTTGTGGCGGTGGAAATATCTGATGAACAGGGAAAAACCGGCGTTTCAGGAATTGTCGCGGCTATTGTATTTGCGGAGCGGTGGCATAAATATATCTTAGGGGACGAAAATGAGTTTTCTTTTAAATCAATTGAAAAATTTTCAAAAAAAACATATGATGGGGCGTGTTGATGAAGTCTGCTTTTACGGAATTAGATGCTATCTGAGTAGTATTTTAGGGCGTGAAGTTTGCGTATCAACAGAGGGGGCGGCAATTCTTTAGCCACCAGAAGGACATGAAAAACCCGCTGCCGGGCGTATTCCTTCACGATGTATTTTCTCTCTTCAAAAGTATTCACGTCTTGTTATGTCTGTTGCGCATAAGAAACCCGGTGGAGTCCACGGCCTTATGTATGAAAGGCTGTCGTCAGTGAGTCGCGAAATAACGCTGCGTACTAGCGTCAATATCCTTTAGTTCGCAAGGTAAAACAGGCATCAACCCTATGGTTGACCCGAACCAGTCCAAGGTATTTTAAGAGAATATTCCCCAAAAACTGTGGAGGGTTTTATATTATGTTTCTTGATCTCAAGAGCGCTAAAACCAAAAATGATTTCTGGCAATTGGCGAACGAAAATGGCCCCTGGAATTGCGAAAAAGCCAGGGAAGCAGAAGAGTGCCCAAATCAGCTTATTCTGATTTCAAAACGTCACGATAGAGAGACGTATGGTCTGGCTAAATGGCTTCAGGAACATCACTATGATGTTCTGGCCTATGAAACATTCCGCAGCATGTATACGTACTTGGAAAAAGCCTGTCGCGAGCATAAACCCATTGTGGCCATGTTGATATACGCTACATCAGACAGTGATGATCTTCTGCATTCGGATCAAAAACTCTCTCGACTTGCGACTAAATGGCCGCATTTACGACAGATCGCCTTGGCGGACAGAACGCCAATCGTCCGGGATCGGCTTGGGCATCTGGTTCGACAGGGCATGATCCACGACTTTCATTCTTTACCGGTCGACAGGTCCCGTCTTCTCCATAGCCTGGGGCATATTCAGGGACTGGTGGCGCTGGAGGGAGGGACTTCACCTTCTGAGAGTGTCCGGTCGGCTAAGGGTTTTGGGGGGCTTATTGGCGCATCCCGGCCCATGCAAAAAATATACAACACCATTACCCGTATAAGTCAGGTGAGCACCCCTGTTCTGGTCACGGGAGAAAGCGGAACCGGAAAAGAACTGATCGCCCAGACGATCCATCGCGCATCGGCCTTTCGGAAGGGTCCCTTTATGGCAATAAATTGCGCTGCGATTCCGGCGGCTTTGATCGAAACGGAACTTTTTGGCCATGAAGCCGGCGCCTTTACCGGGGCGTCAAACCGCAAAATAGGCAAGGTGGAACTGGCGGATAATGGCACCTTGTTTCTTGATGAGATTGGCGATATGCCGGTCGAATTGCAAACCCGTTTTCTGCGTTTTCTCCAGACGTCCAGCTTCGAGCGGGTGGGCGGGGTGAAAAACATCAAAATCAAAACCCGGATTATTGCCGCGACCAATGTCAATTTGCATGAGGCCATTAAACAAAAACAGTTTCGCGAGGATTTATATTATCGGCTGAATGTCCTTTCCGTGTTGGCGCCGCCACTGCGAAATCGCTGCGAAGATATTCGTTTGCTGGCGGATAGCTGTCTTGAAAAATTCAAAAAAACTTATAATAAGCCGCGTCTTATTTTTACGACGGCCTCTTATGAGCTGATGAATAAATATACCTGGCCCGGCAATGTCAGGGAATTGATCAGTGCGGTGCGCAGGGCTGTAATTCTGGCGCAGAACCGGTTTATACAACCGGAAGATCTGGGCATTGAGGAAACACTGGAAGATGTCAGGGGCACAGGAACGCCGCTGACAGAGGCAAGAGAAGCATTCGACCGCCGGTTCATTCACACCTCGCTGGCGCGTAACAGTTTCAATATTTCCAAGGCTGCCGATGAACTGCAGATTTCACGGGTTTCGCTCTATCGGCTGACCAAGAAGCTTAATATTCCAATACGACATGGTGGGAAAGCCGTGTCCCCAAGGGAGAACCGAGATGCATAACTGGAAAATCACGACAACTATTGCTTTTATCCTCGCCGGCAGCATGGCCGGGCCACTGGCGCAAACCAGTACCGCCCAGGAAGTCGAAGGGACGGACCTGGAGGAGTTGAAAGAAATTCTTCAGGTCCAGGCGCGACAGATCCAGGCCCAGGCGCGGTTGCTGGAACAGCAACAAAGAGAGTTGCAGCTTCAGAAACGACGGCTCGACCAGTTGACCGGTCAGACGGAGACCGTGGATCAGAGACCTCCGCGGCCTCAACCGGACAAGGCGCCGACGGTCCGCAAGGAGAGCCGGTCTGATCAACAGGAAGCGTCCGCGACGCCGGCCGCCAAAAGCGGCGGCGAGGATGTGGCGACCAAACCTCCCGAGACTTCCCGGTCCCCACAGGAAATCACTGTGATCGCAGATGTCGGAGGGGTTCTGACGCCACAGGGGCAGCTGACCATAGAGCCGACCTTGGCGGCGTCGCATACATCCAGTAACCGTTTTTTCTTTCAGGGGGTTGAATTTGTTGATGCGGTTTTGATCGGGGTGATCGAAGCGACCGAAACCAGTCGAAATTACGTCTCCGGGCAGCTCGGGTTTCGCTATGGGGTGACCGACCGTCTCGATCTGTCGGCCAAGGTTCCGCTGATTTACCGGGACGACCGGGTGGAATCAACAATTGTCAGCGAACAGAATGAAAATGATGGTAATTCAACTACATTACAGGACCTTACCGGAAAAGGGGTGGGGGATATAGAATTCGGTTTTCAGTACCAGATCAACAACGGGCGGGATAACTGGCCTTATTTTATCGCCAATGTGCGGGCCAAATCGACGACAGGGACCGGGCCATTCGATGTCAGCCGGGATGAAAACGGACTTGAAACCGAACTGGCCACAGGGTCTGGGTTCTGGAGTCTTGAGCCCAGCCTGACCATGATTTACCAGACCGACCCGGCGGTGTTTTTTACCAACTTTGGCTATGTCTGGAATTTCGGGCGCGACATCAATTTCAGAAGCGGAGAAACCTTTATTGGTCATATCAATCCGGGCGATTCCATTACCGGGAGTTTAGGGGTTGGTTTTGCGCTTAATGAAACATTGTCCATGAGTTTCGGCTATCAGCATAATTATGTCTTCGGCACCCGGACGGAGATCAATGGACGGCTCACGGATTCCCGGGATTTTCAGGTGGGATCTCTGCTGTTAGGCATGTCGATGGGACTTGGTAATCGCACCGGGTTAAGTATGAATGTGGGGGTTGGGGTGACGGATGATTCACCTGATGTGGAATTTACCCTGCGTATGCCGTTCTCCGTCATGTTGTTTGATTGATGTTATCAGGCGGGGGCTTTTTTGTTTCTTTCTGGCCGCTGTTTACTGGCGGCTTTTTTTTATCTGATCATGTTGTCACCGTAACGTTACAGTTTTTTCTTCCCTGGCGATCGTCTGCCCGGGAAAGCCGGAAAATGTGAAAAAACTGATGCAGGAAAAAGTTATTGTTTTCATGAAGTTAATCTGTTTTCAGAAATAAGGTAAGCGCAGAGGATTTTTTCCAGCAATCAGAAGCGGGCTCAATGTCAGAAAAGAAAGACGGGCAAGGAAGACTGTAAACCAAAGGTTACAGTTTTTGACGTCTCAGAAGGCCCGTTCTTTTCTGTCTGTGCATCATCACTTTGGAGTTATTAATTATTTATGTTTTTCAATGCGTTATGGAGATTTAAGAGCTTGGCATGGTTGTTGCATTTTATAAAAGTGATGGTGGCTGCGCCCCATCTCGTGCGAGGGGCTCCGTATCAACTGCCGCGCCGAAATACATTTAACGATGACAAGGAATACATCATGACCAAATTAAAACTTCTAGGCAGCGTTTCTGCCATTGCTTGTATCATGGGCTTGGCAAATATTGCACAGGCCGAACCCGAACTCAATGCAGACGCGGATGAATCATCCCAGGCGGCAACAACCGACGGCAAAAATCAGGCAGCGGGAAATAACGCCGTGGAACATGGCCAGTCCGCTGGCACCAATGCGTCCGCCTTGGGGTCTCAATCTGGTGATGGTGGCAATTCATCTGATTCTGACAAATATGATTTGGATAATGTCGCCAATAATTCATCCACAACTGATGACAATAGCGATGACGATGGCATTGACAATGATGGCACCATCGACAAGAGCTATACAAAAACTTACACAAAAACCTATACAACCGACGATAACAGCGACGATGACGGCGTCGATGTTGATGCGCCGGTAAATATTGGCAATACTGATGACAATAGCGATGATGACGGTATCGATGTTGATGCACCGGTAAACATTGGCAATACTGATGACAACAGCGATGACGATGGCATTGACAATGATGGCACCATCGACAGTAGCTATACAAAAACCTACACAACTGACGATAACAGCGATGACGATGGTATCGATAATGACGGCACCATTGATAAAAGCAAAGTCATCACCAATACGGATAACAGCGATGATGATGGATTGGACTTTGACCTCACCATGGGTGATGTCGCGGTGAACCAGAATGCGCTGTACAGTTCAGTGTCCGGCAATTACATGGTTTATGATACAGCCCGTCGCGCTTCGGTTACAATGACCACAGGGGACATTTCCGAAACCAGCCTGTCAAATGCACGGGGCATCACACAGATAAACCAGAATACAGGCATTGCATCGCAAACCAACAACGTGTCCATCAGTGCTAAAGTGGATATGGGCAGCAGCACAACAAACTAACGGTTGCGCCATTGGGACTGTTGGTACTTCAGTAAAACAGGTCATACCAGCGGCACGGTCGCTGGTATGACATTCTTTCCGGAGCAACCTAGAACGGGGTTCAGAAAATGGCTTATATGCCTGATATAAAAAGGACCGTTGTGCGGCGGTCTGTAATGACGGTCCTGGCCTGCGGGGTCACCATATGCAGTTTAACCGGGTCTGGATGGGCCCAGGACGTTCCCCTTGACGCCCCCAAGACATTGGGGACATTGGGAACTGTTGCCCCTTCGGCCACATCGGGTCAGCCGGATGATTTTTCCGGGTGGCAAAGCCTGCCAGAGGTTGAAATGTCGCATTATAGCGGCGGTACAGAGGTTTCTTTTGGTGATGTCGGTGTTAATCTCGCCACCAACGCAGCGTCTTTGGTCGGCAATAGCGTCGACGGTCATGTTGAAACCGGAAAAATCCAGGATATCAACCTCAATGATGTGGGGGGCATTAATACCATGATGTTCAACACAGGAAACAATGTGAATTTTCAAAGCAATATGCAGATCAATATATTTGTTAAGTGATGACCTGGCGGTGCCGAAAATGCTTTTGGACTTAAGGTCATTGAACAACAGGACCTTGCTTTTGGAACATATGATTTCGGCGCGTCATACTGATGGGCAATATAATGCGAAATCTGGCGACAAGGTACATACCTCGCGTAACAAGGTTACCCAAGGAGATCAAACGGCTGCGGCGGCTGTTGAAAAAGCCGGTCTGGTGGCGGACAGGTTTGCTTGTCGGGTGGGCCATGATTCTGGCCCCGACAAATGTCATTGGGGGCACCATTCATCTGCCGGGAACGCTCGGGGGGCCGGCCCGGATTAAAGTCATCAGCCTTAAAGAAGCCCGGTTTCAGACTGTGATTAAACAACAGTATGATTTCAGTTGCGGGTCGGCGGCGGTGGCGTCCCTTCTGACATTTCATTATGACTACCCAACTTCGGAAAATAACGTTTTCACCCAAATGTTTAAAGAAGGTGATCAGGACCGTATTCGCCAATATGGGTTTTCGCTTCTTGATATGAAGCGGTATCTGGCCAGTATTGGATTTGCGTCGGATGGTTTTCGGGTTGGTCTTGACAGGCTCGAAAAGGTTGGCGTTCCGGCCATCGTTCTGATTAACACCAACGGGTATAAACATTTTATCCTGATCAAAGGGGTAACTGAGAAGGAAGTTCTGGTTGGTGATCCGGCTCTGGGGGTCCGGATCTGGTCACGGGAAGATTTTCTCAACAACTGGAATGGGATTGTTTTTGTCGTGCGTTCCCGGATCAGTCAGGGACGGAAACATTTTAACCTGGACAGGGATTGGAAAGTACGCAGTAAAGCTCCTTTCGGCAGCGCCCTCAGCCGTCAGAGCCTCGCGAATTTTTCAGTTCACCTGACAGGAACTCTTAACAGCTTTTAGGTGCCGCCATGGCTTCACATGACATTAAACATACAAGAGAAGAAAACACTTCTCTTCGTCAGAACCGCAGCATAGGGTGGCGGTATGCCCGCCGCCTGATGCTTTCCATATCGTTGGTTGCCTTCTCGCCGGAAGCCATCATGACTGTCTCGCAGGAGCAAATACATTGGGGAGACACGGTGTCTGCGGCGGAGCGGGACGCGGCCTATTCGCCTGAATCTGATGCTTTTTCTGATCTGGAACCATTAGAAAATGATGCTCTCGAAAAGCAAAGAGGCGGATTTTCCATTGGCGGTTATGAAATTGATATCGGGGTTTCCGTATCAACAACGATTGAGGGGTTTGTCGAGGTGTCCACCAATTACTCCCTTAGTTCAGATAAGGGACTGGTGCATATCGGAAGTCAGGTTAAAAACCTGGCCCAGGACATGGCCCAGAATATGGCCCAGAATATGGCCCAGAATATGGCGACGGACATTGAGGCTCAGGCCAAGGATACGGTAAATGACATACAGTCTGAATGGCAGAAAGAGATATCCCTGACGGGGGCTGCGACGCCTGAGGAGAATGGGACCGGCGTTGTGGTCGCTCAGGCAGACGGCTTACATGTTGAGCCACTGGTACCACCGGACAGCGTATCTCCCTTGCCGGGTACTGGATCGACAACAGTAGATTCTGTGATCAATCCCGTGGTTCCTTCTCCGGCCGAGGAGATAGATTCTGCGCAAGCCAAGCTAACATTTCCGATACCGGTAGAGGATAGAGTTTCTTCTCCGGAACAAGATATGACATTCTCCCAGCACAAAGTAGAGGCTGTTCCATCAGCAGGAATGGAGGGGGCGGGACCTGTCAAGCCAACGCAACCGACGCCGTCGAATGCGGCTGTGGTGGTGCCGGAGCCACAAGAGGTCAGT
>TARA_R110002096_G_scaffold316010_10_pt1 | contig 31593 bp, 23 predicted proteins | sample TARA_R110002096 | Tara Oceans TARA_R110002096 (sample SAMEA4397295) | marine metagenome | biome: Polar Biome; feature: [DCM] deep chlorophyll maximum layer (ENVO:01000326); material: water (ENVO:00002006), including particulate matter (ENVO:01000060) such as... | depth 35 m
GTCAGAGGCAGACGGCGAATGGTGCGCATGTTGTGGGTGATGATGTCGCCGGTTTGGCCATCGCCCCGCGTGGCCGCGTATTTGAGCGCGCGATTCTCGTAGACGATGGAAACGGCAACGCCATCGATCTTGGGCTCGATCACGACGGGGATGTCTTCGGTGTCGAGTTGCTTTTGGAGGCGCTTGTAGAAGTCGATCAGTTCCTGTTCGGAATAGGTGTTGTCCAGGCTCATCATGCGGACCGGATGCTCGACCTGGGTGAAGCCTTCCAGCGGTGCGCCGCCGACCCGTTGCGTCGGAGAATTCGGAGAGGCGAATTCGGGAAACCGGATCTCCAAATCACGCAGCTTGCGGAGCTGATCGTCAAACTCGCGGTCGCTGATCTCGGGCTGAGCTTCCTCGTAATAGAGCCGGTTGTGTCGCTCCAACTCCAGGCTGAGGCGCTCAATTTCTTGTTTTGCTAGTTGGCGATCCCCCATGGCGCTGATGTGATCGCCGAATCCTCGGAAACTGGCAACCTTTTCTGAGTGTTGACGACGGAAGTGGCGACGATTATAACCGTCGAGATGAAGAAACCCCTGCTTCTCGTTGCGTTCGCAGTCTCGTGCATGGTTGCCTCCGCAGCGCCCCGGCCAAACATCGTTTTGATGATGGTCGATGACCTCGGTTATTCGGATTTTGGCTGCTACGGGAGCGAAATCGAAACTCCCAATATTGATGCGCTGGCGGCGAACGGATTGCGCTTCACGAATTTCTACAACACGGCCAAATGCCACAGTTCGCGGGTTTCCCTGTTGACCGGGCTCTATTGCAACCAGGCCGGCAGCGAGAAATTGAATCGTGGCGTGACGATCGCGGAAGTTCTCCAAAAGGCGGGCTACGGAACGGCGATGGTCGGGAAGTGGCACTTGAAGAAGGAACCGACGGATCGGGGCTTCGGCCGCTATTTCGGGCATTTGTCCGGAGCGACGAATTTCTTCACCGGCGATAACACGTTCCGGTTGAATGGGGAGCCGTGGGATGATTTCGACGAGGACTTCTACACCACCGATGCTTGGGGGGAATACGGCCAACAGTTCGTGACGGAGATGCTGGAAGAGGATGCCGAGCGACCATTTTTTCTCTACATCGCCCACAATGCGCCGCACTATCCGCTGCATGCCCGGGAAGAGGATTTCCGAAAGTACGAGGGACGCTATGACGAAGGTTGGGACGCCGTTCGAAAGGCTCGACTGGCCAAACAGGGGGAGTTGGGAATTTTGCCCGAGAAATGGCAACCGGCGCCACGCCCGGCGAAGGTTCCGGCCTGGGATTCGTTGAACGACGAGGAGAAAGCGTGGGAATCGCGCCGCATGGCGGCTTTTGCGGCAATGGTGGATCGCGTGGATCAGGTGACGGGCGATTTGGTGGTGTTTTTGAAGGAGAAAGGCGTCTTCGAGAACACCTTGATCATGATTTGCTCCGACAACGGCGCGTGTCCGTTCGATCGAACCCGAGGGCGGGAGTTTGAGCCCTGGGACCCGAAATCGTATTGGTGTTACGACACCGGTTGGTCGCATGTCGGCAATACGCCATTTCGTCTCCACAAGCAGAACCAGCACGAGGGCGGGATTTCGAGCCCGATGATTGCCCATTGGCCGGGCGGGCTCCAAACAGAGCCCGGATCACTGACTGGTCAGGTCGGGCATCTCATCGATTTCATGGCGACCGCGATCGACGTTGCGGGCACGGAATATCCGGAAGCCTGGCCGGAGATTGAATTGGAGCCCCTTCAGGGAAAATCACTCGTGCCCATCTTTGAGGGAAAAACGCGGGATCCTCATGACGAACTCTATTTCCAGTTTTCAACGAACCGGGCTCTTCGCCAGGGCGATTGGAAATTGGTGAGTCATCGTCGCGGAAAATGGGAACTCTACAATCTGGCGGAGGATGGAACGGAGATGAACGATTTGGCCGACGAAAATCCGGAACGAGTCTCGACGATGGCGGCTCGTTGGGAGGAGCTGGCGAAAAACAAGGATCGACTGAAGGGGCCGAGTGTGGCGCCGGTCACGCAAAAGAACCCGCCTGCACTTCAGAAAGACGGGCGGCCAGCCGCGAACCCGGAGAAGAAGTAGACGCAAGAAATTTAAGGATTCTTAAATAAACTGCTCGCAGTCCCGTCTGAGAGCATTACGTTGAGTCAGTCATGACTGTCGACCGCTTCAACGTGCTTGGTGTTGGCATCTCTGCTCTGAACATGGAGCGAGCTACCGGCGAAGTGCTCCGGTTGCTCGATTCGGACAGCAAAGGCTACGTTTGCGTGACGGGGGTGCATGGAATCATCGAGGCTCAGGACGACCCGGAATTGAGAACCATTTTCAACGACTCCTTTCTCACCACGCCTGATGGAATGCCGACGGTCTGGATTGGGAAACTGGTCTATGGGTTCTCCCAAATGGACCGTGTTTACGGGCCGGATTTGATGCTCGAGGTGTTTCGCAAAACGGAGCCGAAAGGCACCCGCCACTTTCTCTATGGCGGCACCGAAGGCGTGGCGGACGAGCTTCGGACTTCGTTGTTGGAACGGTTTCCGGATGCGGAAATTGTCGGCACCTACTGTCCGCCCTTTCGTGAGTTGAATGTGGAGGAAGAGGCGGAACTGATTCAGCAGGTCAGCGAGTCGAAGGCTGACGTCATGTGGGTGGGGATCAGCACGCCGAAACAGGATCGCTTCATGGCGAAGTATCTCCCCAAATTGCCGGTGAAGCTGATGTTCGGCGTGGGCGCGGCGTTTGATTTTCATACCGGCCGGGTCCGCCAGGCACCCAAGTGGATGCAACGCCATGGCCTTGAGTGGGCGTTTCGGCTGTCCCAAGAGCCGGCCCGACTTTGGAAACGCTATCTCACCAGCAATCCCCGGTTTGTATCGCTCTTTGCGCTCCAGTTTTTGGGATGGCGGCGGTTCCGTTGTTCCAAGGCCGAATCACTTTAGAGTGAATTGAAGTTCTTCGCCCGCTTGTGGTTGGGCCCCCGTTGGGGGCGACGTCGTTGAGTGTTCCTCGGAAAAACCGGCCGTCATCACCAACAATGTTGTGACGACCTGGACAAGATAACGACGAGGGGCCGTTTTTTCACAATGAGAGGTTCTGAGGCTTCAATTCAGCCTGACGATCGCCTATTTCTTCTTCGAAAGGTGTTCGAGGTAGTCGAGCAGACTTGCGAATTCGTGAATCGTGAAATTCATCATCAAGCCTGGAGGCATCATGCTCATGGGCATTTCTTCGCGTTTGTCGATGTCAGCTTTTTTAAAGACGTGTTCCTTTGACGCAATATCGCGAACGGTTACCTGATCCGCCTGCTCGTTGGTGACGAAGCCCATCATCTGGGTGTTGCCGTCTTTGAGAACGATCAAGTTGGTCGCAAATCCCTGAGCGATGGTTTTATTCGGATCAAGAATGGCTTCCGCCAGTTCAGGGCGTTTGTAGGTCTCAAAAATGTTGCCGAGGTAAGGCCCTTTCTGAGCCTGCTGCTGACTAGTGGTGTGACAGGCGACACAGGATGCTCGGCTGAAAACCGATTCCCCGAGGGCAACATCACCTTTGTGTTTGATGACCTCGGCGAGTGCTTTGGCCGGGTCCAGCGTCGAGATTTTCGGGGTTTTGTCGGCTCCCTTGGGCTGGATTTTCAAGCTCTTGGCAGCGTTTTTAGCGGCATCGCTCACGGCTTTGTCCGGTGAATTGAGCGCGATCTGAATTCGCTCATCCAGCGAGCGGTTCTTCGTTGTCGAGGCGGCTTTGATCAATGCGACCTTCTGTTTTGGGTTTTGCCATGCAACATCGACCGCCTTCTGCGAAAGCTCGCGGGATTCAGGGCTTCCGTCTTTGCGTGAAGCAAGCTCAAGAAGGGCCGCGTTTGCCCAGAACCCTTCAGTGGAATCCGGCTTTTCGGCGGCAATGTGCTCGATGGCGAGGTGATGGTTCTCCAGTTTGGGTGATTTCAAAAATCCAGTGGTCGCCGTTTCCAGCATTTTTCTGGCATCGTTGACGCGTCCTCTCGCATACTTCAGCTCGGATTTCTTCTTCACTTCGTCTTCAATTTTGGAGACTTCGGTCTGGGCTGCCTGAGCGGCGTGGACATTCTTCTGAAGCTTTTCAAAGGCTGCGAGTGACGTATCAACCACTTCTTGGTTGTCGGTTTTTGCGAGAACCGTGACTGCTTCCGCCATGGATGAAAATCCGAATTCGGAGCCATCTGATTTGAGCACTCGCAGTAAAATATCAATCCCCTCTGCCGGAATAGAGTCGGCGGTGCTCAACTGGGTGACTGCATCCGGAACGACCTTTGGATTTTTCTTCGCGAGGGAGAGAATGCTGTTGAGCGCATCGTTGGATTGTATCCGGTTGCGGCTCATTTCTTTCACAATGAAAGCCGCTTCATCCGGCGTGCCGGATTCAAGTGCGGACTTGAGGGCTGCCAGGATTTTTTCGGTCTCCGACCAGTCTGCGAGCTGGTAATACGGTCCGCGTGTGTCGGGACGCGTTCCCCAGCTGTCGCCGGTCCATTCAGCTTCCTGCTGGGCGAGTCGTGCCAGAATCGAAAGGAGTCGCTCACGAACGGTCGGATTTTTCTCAGACGAAAGCCGTGAAAGCAGGTTGTCGACGACGGCGGGATCGTGCATCCGCATAAGGGCAAACGCGGCATGTTTGCCGTGGGTGTCAGAATCGAGCTTTGCGAGGGCGGCTTCGCTGGCGCCGAGTTTTGCAAGCGCGCGAAATGCGACGTGGCTGATTTGCGGGTCATCACTGCCGAGCAGGTTTGCGATTCCGTCGGCTGCAGAACTCATCCCCAGGCGGGCCGCAGAAATGATTGCCTCCGTCGCGGTCCGCGGGTCGCCGGATGAGAATCCGCCGGCAACAAGATCCTGAGCCGCTTTTGGAATATCTCCATTGGCGAATTTCAAATCACCCAGTGCGCGGGTCGCGAAAGGGGCAATGGCCACGTCTGTTTTTGCGATTTCGATGAGGGCGCTGAGAGCAGCGGCACTTTCTTCAGACAGGGCAATCGCATAGACCGCGGCGACGCGGGCTTCGAGCGGCTTTTCGGGGTTCTGAGCCAGAGCGAGGAGGCCTTCTGTGGTTTCCTCTTGAAGGTCCCGTCGTAGCAGTGCGCGCTGTGCCGCCATTGTCCGGATCCGGCTTGGTGAATCCAGTGCCGCTACGAGTTCCGCATTGCTCATCTTTTTGAAATCGGGAAGGGGCTCGGGTTTAAAATCCTTCGGCGTCACTTTCACAATGTAACCGGCCTCCGGCCCGGCCCACTTGAACGTCGCCGGCCCACGCCAGCTTGCCTGATAAACGGCGCTCATTCCGTCGACATCCGCGTCGGTGGGGCGGGTCATTTTAATGAAAGGCTCAGGAGCTTTCGTTTCTTCAAAGGTGGCGCCTTTTCGCTGAACGGAGTGTTGCCACAGAGCACCGGTTCCCCAGTCGCAAGTGAACGGCGCGTTGTTCCAGGCTGCCGGGAAACCGGGTTCTGAAATGTAAACGGAACCACATCCCGACCCGCCACCGTAATCTGCGAGCGGCTGGATGTGTTCTTCACCGAAATTTTTGTAAAGGCGGGGGTAACCATGGTCTTCCAGACCGGTGAAATGATGAAACCGCACGTCCCAGCCGCCACCGTCGTTGGTGTTGTCGCGGGCGAAAATGTCGAGCAGTGGGCTGATCGGAGTTCCGAGGATGTTCCGGGTTCCGGTTGCGAATATTTCCAAACCGGAGCCGTCGGGGCGGAAACGAATCACGCCACCGCCGCGATGCTGCAGTTCGGTGCCATCAGTTCCTTTTGCCTTCATGAAACCGAAATCACCGCCCGCGATGTAAATCCAGCCATCAATTCCCATATCAAGTCCGTTGGTGGTGTGATCCGCCGGACGATCTGCAAATCCGAAAGCAATGCCTTCAATAAGACGCTTGGAATCTTCGGCGACACCGTCGCCGTCTTTATCAAAATAAACTGAAATGTGCGGCGGATGCAGCAGGTAAAGCCGGTCCTGATCCCAGATCAATCCGCGTGGAGAATCGACGTCTTTGACAAATTCAGTGACCTCGTCAGCGGTTCCGTCATGATCGGTGTCACGCAGACGAAGAACGCGACCACGACCCGCATTCCGGCCCAGCGAGCCATTGCCGTCACTGGAAACATAAAGGTCGCCGTTCGGGGCGGCTGCGACATAAACAGGATAATTTGCACTGCGCCAATCCGAGAAAACTGAAACGTCGAAACCTTCCGGAACTTTGACGTTGCTGAGGATGTCCTTTTCCTCTTTCTCAGTCAGCGCTACGATTTTCGGCGGAATGTTTCCCGCTTTCGCATAAGGATCACTTTCAGCTTTCTCAGCCTTTATCGCAGTCTCTTTCTGTTTTTCGTCAAGCTTCGGGTAGAGCGATTTGATGCCTTCGCCTTTCAAGGTGAATTCCCGGATGCTGGCCCAGTTGCCCGGATTGGTTGTGCCGGTGCAGGTGACTTTTACAAAACGAACCGCTTTTGCAGAGAACGTGCTTTCAGAGTCACCGTTTGTTTTGTTGTCAGCAGCGTCCGTCAGCACGTTCCATGATTTTCCGTCTGCGGAACCTTCGATTTTGTATTGGTAGGCCGTGCCACCGCTTTCCCAGGCAATCTTTGCGCCGGAGAGCGTTTGCTGCTTCTCAAATTCCAATTGAAGCCACTGCGGTTTGTTCCCGTTTCCGGCACACCAGCGGGTATTTTTGTCGCCATCAATAGCGCGCCAGGCAAAATTGTTCTTTCCGGTTTCCTCGGTGCTCGCGGTGACTTTCGCCAGGGTGGCGTCTTTCGGCGCAGCTCCCATGGCCGCTTTCGGCTCCGGTTTTGGGGCGTCGACTTTCGGCAGAAACGTAACCTTGTTCTCACCGGTGAAGGCTTTCCCCAGATAATCTGCGTTCAATTGGTCCATCGACCAGAGCAATCCGCGAGTCACCAGATCCAGATAACGCCCGTCCTGAACCGTTTCCGTGTTGTGGCCCAGCGTGGTTGAAAAGCTCCGCGCACCCTGCTTTTCGTTCACCCAAACAACGATCGCCGCGTCTTCCTTTGCCTCACCTTTTCTGGTGTATTTCTGCGTGCCCATCGCGAGGGGCTGCGCATCAAAAACATTCACATTGTTGTAGAGCTCCTCATTAATCGTTGTCCAATCCTCCAGAGTCTCAACAATGGGATGCTTTTTGTCGATGAACTCGATGTCAATCGGCTCCTGAGGCCCGTGGCTTGAAGACTGAATTCCGAGATGTTTGAACCACTTGTCGGTTTTTCCGCGAAAGCTGTGCATCGCGCAGTGGAGGTGAATCGATGGAATCGTTTTGTGCGCTTCCAGAATGTTATCCAGAACTTTCAGGTCGCGATTTCCGGCGGCACATTCGTCGTGAATGATCACATCATAGCCTTTTGCCCAATCAGGATTGTCATAAAGTGGCAGTGGCGGGTTGACTGATTTGTCATCGGTCCACCAGACGTCGACCTGCACATTGGCACGTTCCTGAATTCCTTTGAAAAGAACTTCGTGTTGGCCGGCGTAGTCATGACAGCACCCCCCGGCAACGAGCAACGCTTTGAGCGGTTTTGATTTTGGCGCTTCGGGAGTCTGCGCATTGATCAAAAAAGCAGAACCGACAACGGCAGAAAAACAGAGGATAATAAGCCGAAAACCCGACGATCTGGTAATATTCATAAATTGGGAGCCCGAATGAATCGGAAATCCGGCAAAAATCAAATTGGCGCTTGAGGATTTGTTGTGAGATTCAGGATGCGGGATAATGATAGAGCCCACCGAAGTGGAAGAGGATTCGGGCGCGAAAGGTGGTGAAGTTGGGAAGTCCTCGCGCCGTCCTTGTATCTTCGGTTTCAGGCAAATCGATTGCCTTCACTCCCTGCTTTCCGAAATCGCCTGCCAGGGGTAGAAAAACGATTTCGTTTCTTTGGGAATATTGGTCAGACCAGCTTTGCTTCGTATGGTGGGCGGAATACGGCGACCGATGTGGACATCCAGACCGTTTCGCGCCCAGACGGGCTTCGCAGCGAGATTGACAAAACCGGATGGCTACTGATTATGAAACAATAAGGATTTCCGGATGTCCGTTGTTGGCTGTTCTATTGATCCAAGAGAGTTTGTCTTTTCATCTTTTCCCGGGCGAATTTGCGAACGTTCTGTGCGTTTGAATGATTTGGAGCAATCTCGATGACCCTGGAGGCGTCAATCAATGCGCCTTCGTAGTCACCTGAATTGTATCTGAGAATGGCTCGATTGTAAGTTGCGTCCACAAGCTTTGGATTGATCTGGATCGCGCGGCTGAAATCCGCGTAGGCACCCTCGTTGTCGCCCATGGAGTGCCTCGCAATACCTCGATTTAGGTATGCGCTGGCGTGTTTTGGGTTGATGTTAAGCACTCGATTGAGATCCACGATCGCTCCCTGGTTATCTCCAAGTTTCCTCCTGGCATTTCCTCGATTGTTGTAGACCGGTTCGGCAAGATTCGGGTCAATCCTCAAGGCGTGTTCGTAGTCCGAGATTGCTCCCTTGTAGTCTTCAAGAATACTTTTGATTATGCCCCGATTGACATACGCGTCCGCATGTTTTGGATCGATTTGGATGGCTCGATCGAGATCCCCAATTGCCCCCCGAAGGTCGCCATTCCTGGTTTTTTCCACTCCGCGATTTTGGTATTCCCTCGCAGATGTCTGGGCGTTGGCAAACGGGGCGATTAAGGCGGCGAAGGTGAAGGTGAACGTAATAAGGATCGTGTATTTGGTTTTCATTTGGATCATTAGCTTGGTGTGAAGACTAATCGGTTCTCACCTTCTTTCCGGTCTGGGGCGGGAAGGTTAGAATATTGCGATTCGTTTTTTGGCGAAAGGGAATCAGCTGAACCGAACGCCGAGAAAGGGCTGGCACGATAAGGCTGAAATTTCGCGGATTTTTCCTGGCAGTTATCGTAAAGCCGATGAGATCCAGAAGGAGGTTGCTGTGAAAACCAGCAGAAGATATAACCCCAAGGGGAGTGCGGTCAGAATGAGCGGTTCGCTCCCACGGACGGTAAAAATGTAGGCTGTAATTCCGATTGCGAGGAGGAGAAACGAAAACTGCCAACCATGCACTCGCCAATCGTCGTTCCAAGCGTGTGTGAGGATTACGGAGCCAAAGAAAGTGGGGCCTCCGATAAACACGGCCGTTGCTACCGCAGAGAAGGCGATCTGTGACCAAGGAAAACCCTCGGAACGGCCAAAGATAAAAGAGCGTTGCTCGAACCAGGCAATCACAGACCAAGCAATGAAAGCGGGGAGGAAGAGGATGGCGAAGGACAGGATGGTGTCTACGGTGAAATAGTCGGTGAGGATGGAGGTGAGGTCATTTATCATGATATTTTTCGTTGGAATTGGAAGGCTGGGAGTTCCTACCCTAGGCTCATCGCGATACGCATTTCCTGGTTTGCTTTCGAGTTGTAGCCGATGGCGCCGATCACGAAGATGAGCGTCGTGTGAATCGGCAGCGCCAGAAATTGCCATCCCTCCGGCAGGTTGCTGAAGGTGATGACGGGAACGAAGATCATGCCGGGATAGAGCAAGAGAGCCATTCCCCATCCGCAGACATCCCACTTTACCAAGCCGATGGCGGCGTACGCCCAGCCAATCGTGCTGGCTATGGCCAACGCCCAGTTCAGCTTTTGAAGAAAGGACGAGTCGGGTTCCTTGGGGATCCAATCGCTAATTTGGAACAGAAGTAAAACCGACGTCGCCGCGAGGAGCCAGGGCAGGAAAAAGTAGACGACCAGATTCAGCGCCTTCGCGGAAGGGGTGCCGTTCAGGTGTTGTTCGAGCCGTTCTCCGGCTTCGGCGGAGGCGAAGAAGGCGAACCACATCCCGATGACAACTGCGCCAATCAAGAGAATGGAACCAACGGTGGAGAAAAAGCCTCCAGAGTTTGCGATTAAAGCGAACAGATTCATTGTTCAGGTAGTAGGTTGAAGGATTGAAATAGGGTTCACCTCCTGCTTTCCGGTTCGGGTTGGGAAGGTTAGAAATTTCTTCCTATTTATTTCCCAAGCCAGGTTTTCTCGCCCAAACGCGGGGGAATTCGCCACACAGGGGCCACTACATGATCGTCCCCAGAACCCGCCTTCAACCGATCGTGCAAAGCTCGAAACCGTTCCTCTCAACCTCCCGCAATCTTCGGGGCTAGGGCGATCGCTTGGTTGAAGTCTAACATTCCTCCCAGAGTGTCCCCAATGCTCGTTTTGGCGTTTCCCCGGTAGTAGTAGGCTTTGGCATCCTTGGGGTCGAGCTCGATTGCTCGCGAGTAGTCCGAGATTGCCCCCTTGTCGTCCCCAAAGTCTTTCTTGGCCACTCCCCGATTGTGGTAGGCGTAAGGGGCCTTCGGATTGAGTTGGATCGCTCGCGTGAAGTCCGAGATCGCTCCCTCAAAATCCCCAAGCCTTCCCTTTTCATTGCCCCGATTGAAATAATCCGCACTTGTCTGGGCACTGAGGAATTGGCAGAGCAAGGTCGAACTGGCCATGATGAGAGCGGTGAAGGTCGATTTGGTCGTTTTCATTTTTTGGGTTTATTGGGTGTGAAGATTGAGATGGATTGGTTTCACTCCCTGCTTTCCGGTCCGAGGCGTGAGAATTAGAAATTTTCTCGATTTCTTTTTCCAAGCCGGACTTTCCCGTCTAAAGCCGCGCCAACACCTTGTCAGAACTACTCCCCAACAGCTGCCGGCTCGATCCAAACCACCACGTGCCCACCGGTGCCCGGGTTACAGAATCCCAAATCGACTGCTGGATCCATTTCGTGATTGAGAAATTGGATAATCGCTTCCGTGTCATCTGGTTCCTCGGATTTGGAGGAGGGCTCGCCAGGTTCCATCTGCGGTTTGCGCGGCGACCAGATCACTATTGCTACCCAGAGACGAAACAGGCGGCAGGTCACCGGGAGGTGTCAGGTGATGGAATTTGTTCGTTTCCCATGATGCAGAAAGCTAAGAGGCGAATCAGGGTGAAGTGGCAATGGAAATCGAGCAAGAGGCAGGGCGAGCGTAGGCAGTCCGAAAGCGTAACCGTCTTCGAGTGCTCAGTTGATAACTTCTACTGTGAATGTCAGGGTCCCGAGTTCCAGATGTCGGGCTCTCAACAATGGTCGTCGGGATTTGCCAACCTTGCCTCGATCGAGATAGGTGCCATTTGCCGATCCGAGATCAATGATGCACGGGCCCTTGTACTTGTCGAACGTGATTCGGGCGTGCTCGCGAGAAACCGCGTCGTAGGGCACCCATAGGTCACAACTTTTGTCTCGACCGATCAGAAGGCTTTGGCGACCGCGCAAGGTGTTTTTGGTGATGCTGAATCCTACGCCCAGTGCCTTGCATTCGAGGACGAGTTCCTTCCATCTCAGTTGGCCCTTCTTCTGTTTTCCCGGCGAGCGCTTCGCCAGCTTCTCGCCAACAGCTTTTATCAGAGCCCGTCGACCTGCGGCCTTGTCCCCAAATAGGTCGATGGATTGGATCTGATTAAAGGGAACTGGGATGCCGACCGGTTCAATTCGGACTCCAATGAGCCGGTTCTTGTTGAATCCATAGTCTGCCTCGGCGAGAACCCACTTACCGCTTATGGGATCGATGGACCGAATGCTCCAGGCGACCACGACGCACTTGGCGTCGCGAAGTTCCTTACGAATGCGAGCACTCCACAATTCCCCTTTCTCAATGTCCCGGTCCCACCAGATGCTCCAGTTCTGTTGGGAGCCCAGTAATTGGATGATTTCCCGGACCTTTTCGTAGTCCGTCCCTTTGTAGCTGAGAAAGATGTCTGCCATTCCACTTCATGGATAAACGCTTGGAGATGGTGCGGTCAAGAATTTCCCACCTCAGTCCCACGAACCCGATCGGCGGTGAGTGAAGCACGACGAGTCAACATAGAAGAGGCGCTAACATTGAAGCGCAATATAGAAGGGACGGGCTCTATTTAGGTGTAAGCCCCGTCGGCTCAATCCAAATCACCACGCGCCCGCCAGTGCCCGGGTTACAGAATCCCAAATCGACTGCTAGCCCCATTTCTTGGTTGAGAAATTGGAGAATCGCTTCCGTGTCATCCAGCCCCTCTGGATTGGTGGGCTCGCCGCCCCAGGCTCGCCAACTTCCATCTGCCGTTTGCGCGGCGACCAGATCATTATTGCTACGCAAAGTCGTAACAGGCGGAAGGTCACCGGGAGGTGTCAGGTGATGGGATCTGTTCGTTTGCCCGTGATAGTTCCAAGCGATCACTCGTCCGTCCTCGCGCAACGCTACCCATCCGCCCGCGCAGGCATGAAGTTCGACCAGATCGCGTGCCACTTCCGGAGGTTCGACAAAGGGTTCCTCTTCTCGATAGAGCCAGCACAATGGCGATCCATCCGAAAGGATCACCCCTCCATTCCGAGTTCCCTGATTGGAAACCGCACGGACGCCATACAGGGTTTTCAATTTGCGTTGCATGGTTTTCCAGCCGGGCGCCTGAGTGACGAGGTCGGGGACCACGAGCCGTATTTCTCCCGTCGACGAGCGCAAGATCCAATGTCCAGCTTCAACCAGATCGGTCAGCTCCTCGCGTGCCGCTTGGAATCCGGTAATTCCATCTCCACGAGACACCAGGACAGTTCCGTCCCGTGTTCCGCCATAAGTCGGACTCTCCATGCTCGCCCAATCGAGGCCGTCAAGATCATGAAACCAAGGCAGCGACGAAACCGAGGGGCCACGGTGCCGAGCCGCGACCCAGCCTGAATGACTGACCGCGAGCAATGCGTGAAAATCACCGATCCCTTCCGCCGGCGAGATGTCGTAAGGCTTGTCGCCCCATCCGGGACTCTTCCAAACGCTGAGCGCGCCGCCGTGCTGTTTCATCGCGGCCAGGGCCGGCGGGAGGTCGATCTGTGGAGTGGCTGCTTCCGCCGTTTTCGGCTCGATCCAAAAGAGAAACCGCGATTGAGAGCCATCGTCTCCTCCCATAACAAACGCATCTTCCGGGTAGTCCTCAAGCGTGGCGACCTTTTCCAACAAGGGAGACATGAGCGGACGGTCTGCATCGAAAGTGGGTTGCCAGATTCCCGTGCCGGTTCGCAAAAGGCCCACTCCATGATTGCTGTTTGTGATATTCGTGGCCTCAATTTCACCCTTGATGAAAAGTTCCGTGTAGCGGAAAACTCCGTGTGTTCGCCAGAATCTGCCCTTAGGTCCTATCGCAGCCAAGCTATCGAAATGCATGGCGATTTTTTGCATTCCGCTGCGCATTTCCTCCGGGGGAAGGATCTTCTGTTTCCCATTCCAGCCGACGACCTCGCCGCTCTTCTTCCGGACGAAAAAGGCGTAGCTACCGAGCGCGACCTCTTCAACATTCGTCAACAGGTCATCGGGAGGCATATCCCAGCGATCCTCTTCCCGGGTGTAATACAATCCCCAGGGAATCGCTCGTCCACTCTCTGTGAGCATGACTCCGCCTGAGTTGCTGCCCATGACATCAACCACGGGTTCGTCCGGCTGAGGAAAGTTGGAATGGGTGGGATGGTCGGGAAAAACAGGCCTGGGAACACCCAGGACATCAATCGCTACCAACCCATGCGCGGAATAATACATATACCCCAGGTGCCGGGCGGTATGATCGCGATTGAATTTGGCGATAGCGTCAATCATTTCCGAGAAAGGCTCAAGATTGGAGACCAGCTTGCCATTGGCTCTCAACGCGATCATTGCGCCGATTTTGCTCGTCCGGATTTGGACAATATCATCGACATCCGGCAGTCCCTCCGATGCGGGGACGATCCGTCCGTCGAGTCCGATCGTCCCCATTGCCCGCAATCGGCCGGGCTTCATCGTGGGCAGAACTGGTTCTAATTTTGCCTCGGCCACCGCCGGCTCGATCCAAACCAGAAAGCGAGTCTCGGAAGTTGTATGTCCACCACCATTGAAGGCTTCCCCCGGGATGTCACCAAGTCTTTCAAGCTCCGCGGCGAACGGACCGTACCATCGCTCTGGACCACTGCCACTTGTTAGTTCCCACCGGCGGCTATCCGCCTTCTTGTAGACGATCATCCCGAGGGGCTGATCCTTGAGAGCAGCAACTCCAGTGGCGACGAACTCTCCGCCATTTCCAAGGAGATTGGGCGATTCTGACGAGGTAGACCAGACTCGACCCTCCGAATCCAAGGCCCTCAGCAAAAAAGCGTTGACGGAAATGGCTTTGACGTCGTGACGCATCGCCCGGGGCAATGAGATCTCGCCCGTCTCTCCCCATCCTTTAACGTCGCCGTTGGCATACCGGAGAAAAATCGCGTTTTCCGTGACCCGGATTTGCTCGACACCGGTCCGAAAGGTATCCGGCGGCATATCCCAAGACTTGTTTTCACCTACAAAATCGGGCCCCCACAAGAGCACCCGCCCATCTACCGTCAACATGGCGCTGTGGTCTGTGAAGGTTCTCACATCGGCAATTTCAGCACCCGGATTTGCAGGAAATCCCTGATGGGCAGGGTGGCTTGGCAGCAGGGGGCGAGCAACCCCGGTTTCGTCGATCGCAACGAGATGTTGCATGGACATGACGTTCCGCCCGAGAAATCGAATCGGAGGTCCCTGATTGAGCAACGCGAGTCCGTCTTCCCAGTTTTCAGGCGTATTGATGCCGATCACTTTCCCGTTTGCGCGAAGACCCAGAATGGTTGGAGGATTACCGGCATTCGTTGTCCGGACCTGGATGAAGTCGTTGAACTCCGAAACCTCGGAAAGATCCATGGACTGAACTTCATCTTCGGACGTCAGCAACAACCCTCGAAGCGGGCCGGGCCGCGTTTGCGGAACCAACGGTGCAACGATATGATTGAAATCCGCCGCAGACGAATGAACGGCCATTGGCGACTCCGCCTTGTTCGGAAACATCCAGATCCTGATGGCAGCCACAATGAAAACTGCCAACAGAGTGCCAACCACCCATGGGATCAGGCTTTTGCGCTTACTGGGATCTTTGCCAGGACTCGACTTGTGCTTCTTCGACCGTCGCTTCTTGCGCTCTTCCCGCACCAATTCCAGCGCCTCCATCATCTCTTTCACCTCGGCGAATCGGAGCGCCGGATCCTGTGCCAAGGCTCGCATGACCGCGTTATCGACGGACGAACCGATATCCGGCAAGGTCTTTGAGGGGGGATCGAAATCGCCTTGGGGGAGCACGCCGGTGAACATCTGATAGAGCACCACGCCGAGCGAATAGATATCGGCGCGCTGATCGACATTTTCCGTGTCGATCAACTGTTCCGGGGCCATGTAAAAAGGCGTTCCCATGGCGGTGCCAGGCATCGTCAACGAGATGTCGGTGGTTCCGGCGAGGATTTTGGCCAAACCGAAATCCGCGATTTTCACCCGGCCCTTGGTGTCGAGCAGGATGTTGGCCGGTTTGATGTCACGGTGAGTGATCCCTTCTTCGTGGGCGAATTGAATTGCGCCACAAATTTGCGGAACCAGTTCCAGCACGGCGGCAGGGTCAAGCTTGCTCGCTGCGATGAGTTGATGGAGATCACCGCCGTCCACAAATTCCATGATGAAGTAGTAATAGCCCTCGCGATCGCCGAAATCGTAGATCGTGACGATGTTGGGATGGTCGAGCTTGGCCATGGCCTGGGCTTCGCGCTCGAAGCGGGCAATGAACTCGGGATCGCTGGCCAATCGCTTGGAGAGGATCTTGACCGCGACATCCCGCTTGAGCCGAGGCTGCCGCGCTTTGAAAACGGCGCCCATTCCTCCGGCGCCGAGCAGATCACCAATCTCCAGCTCGGGAAAGAGCTTCTGGATTTCATCACGATCCGGCAATTCGATTCCGAGGGAGGAACTTTTGGAGCGTGGATGTGGTTCGGTCGCATCGCCATCCTTCATGCTGCCTCCTTCCCTTTGAGACTGGCGAGAGTGTTGCGTTTTGACAACGGCAGCCACGAGCAGGCACCGACCGCAAACAGGAACGGGAGAATTGTTCCAGAGCGGAGCGCCGCACTTTTCGCAAACGGGAGTAGATTGCCCAAGCATCGGAGAGACCAGATTAGCCTTGGGCGGTTGACGGTCAATGGTGAACTCTTGGTGTGTGTGTTCATGAAGAAATGGCGAGATCCAGCGATTCTGACTTTGAAGTAAGGTTGATTGTGTCCTGCACGCTTCTTACCGGATCGACTCAGCAGGTTAGGATTTTTCCCAAGAATCTTTTTCAACACTGGAGAATTCCCGGAGATGGAGCCATTTTGAAGCGATGAGCGAGTCAGAAAGCACGATGGCAGGCAGCCCGAATCCGTTCCCGGAAACCAGTCTGAGTCTTTACCAGCGGGTTCTTTCCGATAACCCGATGGATTCTCAGCAGGCGTTGGAGGAGTTTTTTCAGCGTTACTGGTATCCGATGTATGCCTTTATGCGGGCACAAAGAGAGACGCACGACGACGCCTCGGATTTGGTGCAGGCGTTCATTGTCAACGAGTTGCTGGAACGGGAGCAGATCAAACAGTGGGACCCCAAACGCGGTCGGTTGCGGACGTTTCTGAAAGTGGCGCTGGACCGGTTCCGAAAGAAGGAATTTCGCAAGGAGTCGGCCCAGAAACGGGGCGGGCCGAAGGCGCAAACCCATGTATCGATGGATTTTGAGTGGGCCGAGGGGCGTTTTGCCAATACGGCAATCGATGAACAGTCACCGGACAAGATCTTCGAAAAAGAGTGGGCGGAGGCGACGATCAATCAGGTGATGGGGATGTTGGCACAGCGCTACAGCAAGAAAGACAAGCTGAAGGAATTTCAGTTGCTCTGCCAAAACCTGAGCGGCCGCGCGGGAGACGGCGATCATGTGAAATACAGCGAAATCGCGCTGGAACTGGGAACGAACGAAAACAACGTGAAGGCGAAGATGCTGGCTTTCCGCGACCAATTCAAACGCGCGCTCGACTCTGTCGTTTCCGAGACGGCAGCGCCGGGAGAGGTGGAAGATGAAGTGAGTTTTGTCTCCAACCTGATGATGGGCCGGATTGAAGGTTGAGAGTTTTCGTGGCTCAAGGTTCTCGTCCTTGCAAAATCCGTCGCGCGGTCAGGCCGATCACGACCAGAGCTACGACCACGCAGATCGACGTCACGACCAATCGCGCCGGTTGCGTGACTTGCTCACCGAGATACGAATAGGCGAACCCGGCCGGGATTTGGCCGAGGAGCGTCATGAGGAAAAATGGCCAGAAGCGCATGCGGACGATGCCCGCGATGTAGCTGATCGGATCGAACGGGACGAAGGGGATGAGGCGAGCGAGAAGGATGGCGTTGGCGCCGTAGCGGTCGATGGATTTTTCCCATTGCTGCAATGTCTCCGGACGCACGAATCGATTCGCGAGCGGCAGACCGAAGATGCGCCCTATTCCGTAGCAAATCGAAGCGGCCACGGTCGCGGAGACGATCGACAGGCAACCACCGGGAAACCAGCCGAAGAGAAGCGCATTGGTCCAGGTGACGAGAACTGCGGGAATCGGTGCGGCCAACGCTTGCGCGATCATGAGAGCGCTCGTCGCGAGAGGAGCCCAGACGCCAAACTCTGCCGCCCAAACGTGCAGCGCGTTCAAGTTGCCGGACGAAAGAATCCGGATTCCCTCAACCATTTCTGCGCGCAGGCCCGGGTGCAAAACCACCGTCAGCAACGGAACCAACATGCCGAGCAGGCCGGCCAGTTTCGGCAGATGCGTCCACCGTTCGCGCGGCTTCGTTTCGTTCGTTGGCTGCATTTTGGTTTCAGCCTGCGTTTCTCTTCCTTGAAACGCGAGCGGGAAATCTTTGGGCTTTTAATCCCCCCCGGTTGGTCTTGTGCCGAATGGCGCTAACTTATGGCCGTATGAGCTGTATTTGAGGAAGCCCGCCACCCGGGTTTATCCCGGTGGGAGGCCCGATCAATCACAGAATTTCCTCTTTCAAATATCCGCCCCAACTGGCCTTGCGCCAGTTGAGCGCTGATCCTGTGTGGACGCGCCCGGGCTCCCAATCGACGCTCTCAGCGGTGGAATCAGTGCTCAACCGGGATAAACCCGGTTGGGGCGGCGGTGGTGGGAATCAGGTCTGTGATTGATCTTGGTTCCACGGGGATAAACCCCTGTGGAGACCACGGCTGAATCGCCGATGATCGGCCTAAAGTTAGCGCCATTCGGCCTTGTGCCGGTCGAGCGAAGAACTCTGCCCTTCCTGCTCGCAGGAGAATTTGACGGCGTTTTAGCGGGGGCAGCGCTCAATCGGGGTAAACCCAATTGGGGCGGCCTTTTGTTGGGCGGCTGTCTGGTGGTTGGGCTCGATACCATGGGGGGGGAACCCCGGTGGAGTCCTGCGATTCACCGACGATGGCCACGAGTCGGCGTCCCTTGGAGAGTTTGTTAATGCTGAACGCCAAAACGAGCGGGAAAGGAACTTTCTTTGAGGCGTTCGGTGTGGTGGCGCGGAAGAACGACCTCGAGAACGTGAAATTCATCGTCACAGCGGAAGGTCCGGCCAACCGCCCGGCGAAGGGGATTCCGGATTGGTGGGGGTGGACGAAGTATGACATCGGACGCTTCGAAATTCAGAACAACCGGGACCGGTTTGAGCCAATCGCTGCGTGATCCTCTCCGCAACGGCGAGATTCTGGGGCCGCACAATATCGAGGGAAACGGACCTGACGCGTCGGGGCCGGATTCGAACTAGGAACTGATCGGGAGCGAATCGTTTCCGGCGCGTTGGTGGCCGAGTTCTTCCAGGGCGGATTCATAGGCTCGTTTCAGGTCTGCTTTGGCTTCCTGATCCGTGATTTTGTGCTGCCCCTTGGCAAACAATTCTTCGATCTCCTCCTTCTCCGCTCCCAGCTTCGCGAGCAGGATCATCGGTTCCGTGTAGACATCGGGAATGGCGGGATAATACCCGCGAACCCGGGCGTATTCCTCGATCGCATCATCCCAACGTTCCTCCTTCACATAGTGTTGCGCCAGCCGGAGATCCAAAGGAGGGCGTTCGCCAAAAACGACTCCGGTTCCAAAGAGGGAATCCACCATCCAACTGATTGGCTTGAGGATTTCCGGCATGATGAGAATCGCAACGACGATCAACAGGGGCAGACCGAGCAGAAAGCCATAGGGACTTTGTTTGGACAGGTAAACCACGCATCCGACCAGAATTGCCGCAATGAGCCAGCGGACGCCCCATTTCCAACGATTTTCAGTCATGATTGGGTGTGTGTTTGGATTTTTGCATCCCCCCTACTGGGATTTGTGTATAGTAACAAACCGATTTGATGCAAATCCAGGAATATTCGAACTGCCAACTCCCAACCCATCGTGGGACTTTTGATGTCCGCGTGTTTCGGAATGATCAAGACGAAAGCGAGTCACTCGCCATCAGCATGGGCGAAGATTTCAGCGAGGAGGAGGCGGTTTTTGTTCGGATTCATTCGGAATGTTTTACCGGTGAGGTGCTCGGCTCCCTCAAATGCGATTGCCAGCAACAGCTGGATCTGGCCCTTCAACGCATTGGCGAGACGAAGCGGGGCATCGTGGTTTATCTTCGCCAGGAGGGGAGGGGGATCGGTCTCGGCAATAAGATTCGCGCTTACGCAGAGCAGGCCAAAGGAGCAAATACAGTTGAGGCGAACCACATTCTTGGGTTTCCGGCTGACCTGCGGGATTTCAGTTTGGCCGCTCTCATTTTGAGAGAGTTTGGGGTTCACCGAATCAACTTGAACACGAACAACCCTCGCAAAGTGGATTCCATGAAGCGTTACGGTCTGGAGGTGAATGAAGTCGTGCCTTCCCTGACTCCACCAAACGAGTTTAACGAGGCGTATCTCGCGACCAAGGCGGAAGAACTGGGCCATCTGAACCTGAAAAACCGGTTTCAGAACGTCCCGTAAGAAGTGGTTGGAAGTTGACAATTCTGTTCAAAACCTAACAAATTCACTTTGGTTTTGCTAGTGACAAGAGTCTTGGGATGCTTTTTACTTGAAGTTGGGACGCGTGCTGCTAATTGCCCGTGATGATTCAACCCGGATTTTGTGAATCTGCGGGACCGTGCCCCTCCCGGATCTTGAACCTCTAACACACGGAAAAACAACCACAACATACGAAGAAATGGCTAAGTATAAGCTAGAATACATTTGGCTGGACGGCTACAAGCCCGAGCCAAACATGCGCAGCAAAACCAAGATCATCGATAGCGATGGGTTCCCTTCGCTCGATCAGGTTCCCGACTGGTCTTTCGATGGAAGTTCGACGGAACAAGCTGAAGGAAGTTCATCGGACTGTTTGCTGAAGCCTGTCAAAATCGTTCCGGATTCCCAGCGCAAGGATGCAGCATTGGTTCTTTGTGAAGTTTTGGCTGCAGATGGCAGCGTTCATCCCTCCAACTTCCGCGGATCCTTTGAGGACGACACGGACATGTGGTTTGGATTTGAGCAGGAATACACCTTCATGGAGGGCGGTGCTCCTCTTGGTTTCCCTCAGGGCGGATATCCAGCTCCCCAGGGGCTCTACTACTGCTCAGCTGGTTCTGCTGTCGCCAAAGGCCGCGAAATCGTTGAGGAAGCTCTCGACGCTCAACTTTCCGCCGGCCTCGAAGTCACTGGCATCAACGCCGAGGTGATGATGGGACAGTGGGAATATCAAATCTTTGGAAAAGGCGCCAAAGAGGCTTGTGATGCAGCTTGGTTGGCTCGCTACATCCTCGTCCGCACTGCCGAGCAGTTTGGTGTTGAAGTCGATTTCCATCCGAAGCCGGTCACCGGTGATTGGAATGGTTCCGGAATGCACACCAACTTTTCGAACACCGACATTCGCGAAAAAGGCGGCAAAGAGCTCATCGAAGGAATCTGCGACAAGTTTGCCAAGGTTCATGAAGAGCACATCGCAGTTTACGGTTCCTGCAATGACATGCGTTTGACTGGTCTGCACGAGACCCAGTCGATCGACAAATTCAGCTACGGCGTTTCCGACCGTGGTGCATCGATCCGGATTCCGATTGGCACGGCCAACAACGGATACAAGGGCTACCTTGAAGATCGTCGACCAGCCTCCAATGCAGATCCTTATCAGGTTGCTGCCCGGATTCTGAAGACCGTCAATTCCTAGTTCGGTTTCTCCGAATTCAAGGATTGAAAACAATTCAGCCCGGGGTTCTCGCGAACTCCGGGCTTTTTTGTCGAAAGGATTTCGAAACGATCTCCTAGAGATACTGAAAAATCTGATTCTGCATTTCGCGGACGCTCAGACTGTAGTCGAGTTCGTCCACGACCTTGCCATCTTTGAAAATCAACACCGTCGGATACTTGCGGACCTTGTATTCGCGGATGAGATCCTTGTGGCGTTCAACATCCAGTTGGCCGACGAGGTAAATTTCGTCACTTTCCTGAGCCAATTGATCGATCGTCGGGGCCAGCTGATTGCTTCCGCGATACCACTTTGCGCGAAAGTCGACAACCACGGGTTTCCCGGACGAAATCGCAGTTTGGAACGTTCCGTGATTGAATTCAGGAGCAGCGTCGGAATCGGCTCCCGGGCGAAGCACAATGTAGCAAAAGAGTGCGGTAATGGTGAGCAGGAGGGTCTTGTTCATGACTTCTGGGGTAAGCAATGATCAAGGCTATCTCAAATATGGAAATTATGCAAAATATAAAAACCATTTTTGCGAATAGTGGCTCAAAGGCTGGAATGATGGGGCGAATCCGGGAAAAAGGGGAGGTTGGTCCAGGATTTGCGACTCAGGTGGCCCCGGACTAGATCAGGAAAGCGAGAAGTAGTCCGCGCTCTGGTAGTTGCCGTCCACGAGCTTCGCGATCTGCAAGGTAACGTCGCCAAGAAGCGAGCTGGCTCCAAATCGGAATAAATCCGGGGTCAGCCAATCATCTCCCAGCGTCTCCTTGACCATGACGAGATACTGAAGCGCTTCCTTGGCTGTTCGAATGCCGCCGGCTGGCTTGACGCCAATCTTCTTGCCGGTCGCGAAGAAATGGTCACGAACCGCTTCCAGCATGATGAGGGTCACGGGAAGCGTGGCTGCCGGGGAAACCTTTCCGGTGGAAGTCTTGATGAAATCAGCGCCCGACTGCATCGCCAATTCGCTTGCGAGGCGAACGTTGTCATAGGTCTGCAATTCGCCGGTCTCAAAGATGACCTTTAAGTGAGCTGTGCCGCAGGCTTCCTTGACGGTTGCGATTTCATTGGCCACGTAATCCAGGTGTCCCTGAAGAAATTCGCCACGGCTGATGACCATGTCGATTTCGTCCGCGCCTTCGCCAACGGCAAATTTCACGTCCTCCAGCTTTTGATGGTGTGGATATTGGCCGCTGGGGAACCCGGTTGCGACGGACGCCACGTTGATGCCGCTGTCCCCAACCAACGCCTTGGCTTCGCGCACCAGATTGGGATAGACGCAAACCGCAGCACAAGGGGGAACTTCGAAGCGGGGTTCCATGGGCTGGATCGCTTTCTGGCAGAGATAGGCGAGTTTGCCGGGAGTGTCCTGTCCCTCCAACGTGGTGAGATCCATCATCGAAACCGCCATCTTGAGCCCCTGCAATTTGGCGGAGTTCTTAATGCTGCGTTTCGTAAACTTGGCGGCGCGCTCGTTGGCGCCGACCTCGTCGATGCTTCGTTTGGAAAGCTGAATGGAATTCGACATGTTGATGCCCAACCTAGGACAGCTTCACCATGTCCTTCAAGATCTGGGTCCAAAGAAAAAAGAGACCCCGCCAGGAGTAGCGGAAGGTGCCTTCCTCAATCGATTCCACTATGATTCCGCGTTTCAGGTTGTGGCGGATCTGATTCCTCACCTCCACTTCCATCAAGTCCTCGATCGTCTCGGGATCGTCGCTAACCAACTCCGAGGGAGCAATTCCCTTCTCTTTGAGAAAAGCCAGATGCTGGTTGAGCAGGTCTTTAAAAGTTTCTGTTGCCGTAATTTGGTTCAAGATGACTCCCGGAGCAGGGCGCATGGGGCCTGAAAATGGAAATGTCCAGGTGCGGAACGTTTTGTTTTCGGAGTCGCGGGAAGTAACCGCAATGTAGGCCAGGGCGATTCCTTCCTGTTCGTTCAGGCAGAGGGCAACCTGGGTCTTCAGCTCATCATGATAGAACACGCGGAAGAACTGCGCCATGTCGCCCCAATCCCAGCCGGTATCGGCGACGTGCTCAAACCCGGCTTCCTCGATTTCCGTGGTGAAGTCGAGCAGCTCGGGAAAACGTTCCCGTGAGGGTGGCGATCGCCGGCTCAACTTCTTCTCCATCGGCAGGCGCATCTGCCGGACACGTGTCAGGAGTTCGATCCAGGGGAGGAAAAACCAGAATAGAACGGCAGCAACACCCGCGACATGGCTTTCAAAAACAAAGAACGCTGCGAGGTAGCTGGCGGCGAGAAGAAGCAGCGAGCCTAGCTTGTGGAGCATGGGTTGGGCGAACGATCGACACGCAATTGCGAGCACGAAGACCCCAACGATAAAGACGGATTTTTGAAGAACGGTTTCCACTACTTAACAAGAACACCATGCCGAGCGCGAAGCCACTTGGCAATTGATTTTGGTCTCGTCACCATCCTCACACCTTACCAAACATGGCCTCGAGTTCGAGCAATGCCTCACTTTGGCGTCTGACGTTTTCGATCGATTCAGCGGCCTCGGCGATTTCCGAATCGGTCGCCCCGAGCGAAAGCTCCGCAAGCTTGAGTCGAACTTCAGAGGCGGACTTGGTTAATTCTTCGATCGAGTTTGCCAGGTGCTCGATTTTATGATGATCATCCGGGAATTTCACGCCCTGGTCGGCAACGACGGCGAGGTTTCGACAGATGCCCCAGAAAGCCTTTCGCGCTTCATCGGAACTCTCCTGCATCGCTCTTTTTAGTCCTTCGGAAACAAAGGTGTTGGCGGGATCATAGGCGCTGGAGTGCAGCGCGCGGAGCTCCTTGAAGGCGGCGAGAACGCGCGGCCGCAATCGATTCGCGGGAAGATTCAGCGATTTCTCCAGAAAATCCGAGATCAGGTGGCCTTCGTCGTTCCGCATTGCCAGTTGGAACCCGCGCTCGAATTGTCGTTTGCCGAGATGGCGTTCCAATCGGGTCGATTGAGGACGGAATGCGCTCCAAATGAGCCACACGGTGACGGCAATGAGCCCGATGGGGAGGAAAAGCCGAATGGCGACGGGGCCGACGCGGCTCAAGATCAGAATCGCGAAAACGCCGGCAACGAGATAGGCGGTAATCGTGAGTGACTGGCGAACGAACTGAGCGGCATTCATGATGATCAACTGGTAATTCAGTCTCAGCACTGCTGCAAGATGCGTAGAAACACCGGGGATTTTTGGAATCGAATGAATCTGGAATCGCCGCAACGCGTCCTGTTTTTGTCTCGCCGAATCACCAATTCGGAGGCATTGTCCTGCCAATGAACCCTCATTATCTTCTCGCATTGCTCACTGCCGCCACCCTTCTCTCGGGTTGTGAGACCCAGCGCACCGTTTTGAAGACCGAAAGCCGCATGAGCTTTGGGGATCAATGGTCGCAGCAGTTGGGAGACGTTGATGGTCTCAAGGATAAATTTGCCAGCGGGTTCGAGATTCGGGACGGACGTGCCGTGGTAGCCGGCGAAAAGGAAGAGCGCTCGTCCCGCCGGGACAAGAAATCCACGAGATTCAATCTCAATGGCGAGGACATGGAGCTTCCCAAGTCCAGCGTCAAAAAAATCCGGACCGGACCGCTGGCTCGGTTTGCCAATGATGATGATTCAGAAGTGGAGCGGTTTGCAGGAGTCAGCAATTTCGACACCGACGAGTTGAATCGTAATTCCTTTGATGCTGGCGATTCCCCTTCAGATTCCCGGAAGGTGGCTCCCTGGGCGGACCGGGATTCAAATATGCGGGAGGAGTTTGCTGCCGACAGTGTTCCCAGCTCAGGCAAGACGTATGAGACCGATGCCGATCGCGAGGCGGACAAGATTTTCGCAACAGAGGCAAATCGCGACGAAGGGCGCCGTTTCGATTTTCGGGGGCGCCGCAGCATGGAGCGATCCGATTCTTACGAGCAGCGCACGGCTCAGCGCGTCAAAGCCGAAGTGAATATCACGAACCCTGCTGATCTGGATGGCAGTATGACGGTTGATGACGTTCGTCGCCTGCTCAATCCGGGGGGCTCGACCGGATCTTAGTCTGGTTAGAGCACTTCTGAGAAAAACTGCTGCAGTTCGGGTTTGAAGTATTCGAGCGCATTCTTGATCGGAAGCGGAACGCCTCCTCCCAAGGCGCAGAGGCTGGTGGCCATCATTGTATCCAGGAGGTCGTGCATCAATTCCGGGTCGATCTTGTAGTCCTCCGTCCTCGCTTTCGCCGCGAGCTCCTGCCCCCGAACCGACCCGAGCCGACAGGGAAAGCATTTGCCGCAGCTTTCATCCGCCGTGAATTGAAACATGTGTTCGATGTACTCGATCATCGGGAAATCCTCTGGAATCGAGACAACGCCCGCATGCCCGAGAAGAAATCCGCCCTTCTTGAAGGATTCAAAATCGACCGTCAGCTCGCCAATCTTGGATATCGGAACGATTCCGCCGAGCGGGCCTCCGACCTGAATTGCCTTGATGCTTCCTTTGAAACCGCCTCCGAGAACTTCAACGACTTCACGCAGCGGCGTGCCCATGGCGACCTCGTAGAGGCCGGGTTTCTGAAAATGGCTATCGAGAGAAACGAGTTTGGGACCCGTGGAATCCGGTGTCCCGATCTCGGCATATTTCGCGCCGCCCTGCTCAACAATGAACGGCAGGTTCGCGAACGTCTCGACATTGTTCACGACGGTGGGCTTACGGAAGAGCCCTTCCACCGTGGGGAACGGAGGCCGGGCGCGAACTTCAGGGCGCTGACCTTCCAGCGAAGCCAGCAAGGCGGTTTCTTCGCCGCAGATGTAGGCTCCCGCGCCTTTGATGACCTTCAGATCAAAGTGAAAACCGCTCCCCTGGATGTTCTGTCCCAAAAGCCCCGCGTCCTTCAGTTCCTGGATCGCTTCGGTCACCATTCGGATTGAATCCGGATATTCGGCCCGAATGTAGAGCACGCCGTGCTCGGCTCCGACGAACCACCCCGCGACCATCATTCCGTAAAGGACCGAGTGAGGCCGGTGCTCCATCAAATATTTGTCAATGTAAGCCCCGGGATCGCCTTCGTCGGCATTGCAAACGATGTATTTGGGCGACGCTTCGGCTTCGCGGCAACTTTGCCACTTAAAACTGAGGGGAAAACCCGCGCCGCCCCTTCCCCGAAGCTTGGAAGCTTTGAGTTCTTCAAGAAGGTCATCCCGCTCCCGGTTCAGCAGTGTTTTGAAGGAAGAGTAGAACGCGTCAATACCGGGGAAATCGGCCGTCAAGATCGGCTGAGGCAGATTGGAACCGACCAGATAGTTGTCTGCGTCATTTCCGCTTCCGGTTTTGAAGAGCGTGTCCAGATCTCCCTCTGTCTGCCCGGAATAGTTACGACCCTCATATTGAAACGCGCCCCCTTCATGACACCGGCCAAGGCAGCAGATATGACCGACTTCCTCCTTGGTGAAATGCTGGCCAAGCTGGCTCTTCAGGTTTTCCTGCGTTCCGGCAGTGAGACAGGCGGAGCCATTGCACCAAAAGACCTTCTTACCCTCGTTCTCCTTTTTGAGGAAATCATAAAAGCTCACCGCTCCCAAGGAAATGGCATCACCGACAAGATGGGCTCGCGCAATTTCCTGGACTTGATCCGGGGTTTCGGCCGTTCCTGTCGCGTCTGCCGATTTGACCATCTTTTCGAAGATGTTTTCATCAATTCCTTTTCGGAAGGAGAGGGCACTGGCGTTCTTTGACATTGGGTGGGGTTTTTTGGCGGTTTAAAAAGCAGGCTAAACGTTTGGGATTGGGGAATCAAGACTGGAGAAAGCCAGGTTGTCCGGCAATCCAGCAAACGAATCTTCCTGAAAATTGGCAAGAAAGACCTTGTTGGTGTCGCAATTATAAAATTTGTAATTTTTTCTCAAAAATTAGTTTCAATTTTAAAAAGTTTCGCTAGAAAGGTTCAATCTTCAAGATTCTAGGAGGTCGTGTAATTCTGAAATTTAAAATCTTTAGCTTATAAAGGTTATGAAACGCTGCGTTGGTATATCAAAATTTGCAATTCTCTCGGTCCTGTTGGCCCTTGGTTTCTATTCAATCCGTCCGCAGGACTTCGAGGTAACGGCGACTTCTGGGCGAACCTATACCAGTCCTTCGTTGCCGACTGGATATGCGGATGGTTTTGATTTCCCGGTCGGGGGCGGTTCCGCTTACGGTTACTATACGGCTCGCCGCATGGTGCCCTATCAGCACATGGGGGACGATTGGAATGGAAACGGCGGCGGAAACTCCGACTACGGCGATCCGGTTCTCGCCATAGCGCACGGTAAGGTGGTGTATTCCCAAAACTACGGATCCGATTGGGGGGAAGTGGTCATCATCCGTCACAAATACCGGGATTCGGGTGGATCAACGAAATACGTTGATTCTCTCTACGGTCACGTGATCAGCCGGCGGGTCAGTGTTGGTCAATCCGTTCGTCGTGGGCAGCGAATCGCGTCAATTGGCAACAATCGCGGCATGTATGTCGCGCATCTGCACCTGGAGATCCGGAAGAACATCAACATCGGGATTCGAGCTTGGGCTTATCCGAAGAGCTACGCCAACTACCATCAGCCGACGAGCTTCATCAACAGCCATCGACCCGGCAAACTCAAAACGCCACGGCCCAGCTTGAATATTGCGAAGTCGTCTCCATCAACAAAGCCGACGGACTCAAAGAAGTCGGAAGCGCCAATGTTGTTCCCGTTGCCGAAACCTGAGATTGTCAATGCGCCCGCAGCTCTGCTTGCCAAGCTTCAATCTTCCGCAGCTTCCGTGGCGGAGAGAAATGCGAAATCGACTCCTTCTGCGTCCGGTTCAGAACGGAAGTCCGCCTCGCTGGCTTCTTCGTTGGGCTTTAGTCGCGGAAATACTTCCGTGGTGGCAAAAACCAATTCCAGCAAGAGCAGCAACTCTTCTTCTACCACGGCGAGAATCCGGACAACAATCGCCACCAACAATTCGTCAACGTCTCGCTCCACCGCGAGTCTTTCATCAGAGCGGCGGGAAAAGAATGGCTTGTTCCGAAAAGTCTTCAATAAAGAGGCCCGAATTGAATCGACCAGTCCTCGCGAGCGGCGCGTGTCGGTTTCTCATACGCGGTCCGCTGCTTCGAGTTCGAAAGGAAGAACCTCCTCCTCATCGTCCAAGTCCTCTTCTTCCTCGAGGTCTTCTCAGAAGCGAGGGCTTTTCAAAAAGGTCTTCTCAAAGAAGAAGTAAGGGCGTTGCGAATCAGGGCGATCCGCCGTTGGTTCGTCGCATGACGATCACTGATCTCAATCACGTTGCCATTCACGTAAAGGATCTCGAGGCGAGTCAGCGGTTTTATGGCGAGTTGCTGGAATTGGAGCCTAAAAAGCGTCCCGACTTCGATTTTGAGGGCGCCTGGTACAAGCTGGGCCCAACTCGCGAACTGCATTTGCTCTGTGGACTCGACGTTGAGGTCATCTCACATCACCGGGGCGCGCATTTCGCGTTCGAGGTGCCGGATATTGAAGCGGCTCGTGACGAACTCGTCCAAAAAGGTGCGGAAATCGCTCTCGGGCCTCAACGGAGACCGGATGGTGCCTGGCAAATCTTTCTGATCGATCCCGATGGATATTGGGTGGAATTGTCTGATTTGTCCCAAGTGCGCTGATTTGATTGACAAAAGTCACCGAATTCAGTTTCTAGGAAGGTTCCGGTCCTTGCGCCGAGAAACCTGGATACAAAATTAATTTTGGACTTTTGAAACGTCACACCCGCGTGAACCGAGACAATTCCTGAGTGAAAGCCGCTTTCAGGAAGTTGCGGAATTCTTAGTTTAGGTCCCCCAAAAGCGAAAAACTCCCCGAACATTGCTATGAAACCCTTGAGAAAGAATCTCTTTTTACAGAAAGCCATTTTGCTGGCGCTGTTTCCGTCTTTTGTCTGGTTGCCCGTCGCGACCTACGCAAATCCCAATCCGGACGGAGCAAACATTATATCGGGTGAAATCAGTTTTGAACTGGACGGCGATACGCTCAACATTTTGCAGAGTTCCAAAAAGTCGATCATCGAGTGGGACGATTTTTCGATTGGTGAAGGTCAGTCCACGATTTTTCAGATGGGCCGGACCGGCGCTTCGTTGAACCGCGTCACTGGGGCTGGGATTTCCTCCCTCAACGGACTTCTTGAAGCGGACGGCACAGTTTGGCTCATCAACCCCAACGGAATCATTCAGGGACCCAATGGAATGATCGATGTGGGGGGGCTGCTGCTTTCGACCTTGGATGTAAGCAATGACGTCTTTTTGAACGGGGGAGATGTCCTGCTGCAGGGAAACAGCCAGGCTTCCATTATTACCAACGGAACCATTCAGGCCGCTGACGGGGGCGAAATCTATGTGGTGGCGCACAATATTGAAATCAACGGGGCAATCGGCGGAATCGATAACCGCGTGGTTTTGGCTCGGGGCGGTGAAGTTCTGATTGAGCAGGGGCGCGGCGGAAACGTGTTCGTGACCGGCGCGGTGGGAATGGGGCACATCACCGTTGGTGAGACCGGAACCGTGGAAGGCGCGGAAGCGATTTTGGCCTCAACCGGAAATGCCATGTCCATGGCCGTTCAAAACCGGGGAACGATTCGGGCGAACAGTTCTGATCGAAGCGGTGGCCGCATTTTGCTGCGGGCTGACAATAGTGGGATCGAATCGACGGGCGTTGTGGACGCCAGCGGAACCGTTGGTGGCGATATCGACATCATTGCCGATGGAGCGATTAATATCGGTGGCATGGTTGCTGCAAATGGCGAGACCACGGCTGGTTCGGTTGATATCATTGGTAGCACGGTGGATCTCATGCCTGATGCAACCGTCTCGGCTGCGGGTGAACTTGGTGGTGGCGCGATCAATATTGGGTCGGATGGAACGGATCCGCTTTTGCCAACGACTTCCTCCATTGCAATGGCTCCCGGTTCGACGGTGAATGTTGGGGCTACGGTTGGCGATGCCGGTGCAGTGAAGCTTACGGCCACGGGTGAAGTTGTGGTTGGCGGCGCGATCGCCGCAGTCAGTCGCGATGGTGCCGGCGGCACGGCTTCCATTGCCGGTGGAAACATCAACATCACGCCAACTGGATCGGTGGACGTGAGTGGGGTGAGCGCGGGGTCGGTTTCGGCCATGGCACAGAGCAACCTGACCTCGGCGGGACAGATTACCGCGAATGGAACGACTGGAGCCGGAGGAATGGTCGATTTGACCGCCGGAGACAACATCAACATCCTTGGTGGCATTCAGGCGAACAGCTCTGAGGGGCTGGGTGGTTCGGTAACCGCATCGGCACAGAATGTGAACGTCGGACTCGGCGCAAACATCAGCGCGAATGGTGAATCCGGCGGAAGCGTGGCGCTTGATGCTTCAGACCAAATGAATGTGGACGGAACCGTGAGTGCGATCGGAAACAGCGGCTCGGGTGGTCTGGTGAATTTGACGGGTAACGAAGTCAGCCTGGGAGCCAATGCGGTGGTGGATGTCACCGGCGCGACCGATGGCGGCTTTGCCAATATTGGCGGTGGTTTTCAGGGAAATGACCCGAATTTGCGCAATGCACAGAACACGAATGTTGCCATGGGTGCGGTGGTTCGTGCCAGTGGTGGGACCGGAAATGGTGGTCAGGTAGCGGTTTGGGCGGATGGCGCGACGGACTTTCGCGGAAGTATCGATGTCAGCGGGGCTGTGGACGGCGGTTTGGCTGAGGTTTCCGGATTGGGGAGCCTGAAGTTCAGCGGGAACGTCATTGCCTCCGGTGAAACCGGCGCTGATGGAACCCTGCTTCTGGACCCGGTGGACGTTCTCATCGATGACGGAACGTCCGGAATCAGCGCGGCTTCGATCGTAACCGCGTTGGGTAGTTCCAATGTGGTGATCCACACTTCCGGCACGGGAGCGGAGCCCGGCGATATCACCATTGCTCACCAAAGCCATGTCGACTTCCAAAGTCCCAATTCGATTTCGTTTTTCGCTCATGGAGACTTCATCCTCGATGGAAGTGCGAGTGTGCGGAACGGAGGAATCGGTAACGTGAACGTGGTCGCAGGATGGAGCGGCGGTGGAGTTGGGCTATTCACCAACAATGCTACGACCGACGCGCTTGGAGGTCAGGTGCAGAGCGCTGGCGACATCAGCGTAGCCGACATTCTTGCGAATACCTACGGGACCTGGGGAACCGGTGGTCAGGGAAATGTCGTCTACAATGCGGTGAGTGACGACGATACAGTGGCGACCATCGCATCTGCTCACGGTGAGACCAACGTCTTCGGAAACGATCTTACCATGTTCACGGCCAGTACCCGAAACTCCGCGCAGCTGGGCTGGAACATGCATGAGTTGGACCGGAGGATTGACGACGGCGATGTCAACCTGCGGGCCTTGAACCTCGATACGAGCGCCGTGGCGGGCGCAACCGGC
>TARA_R110002096_G_scaffold147671_21_pt1 | contig 31543 bp, 25 predicted proteins | sample TARA_R110002096 | Tara Oceans TARA_R110002096 (sample SAMEA4397295) | marine metagenome | biome: Polar Biome; feature: [DCM] deep chlorophyll maximum layer (ENVO:01000326); material: water (ENVO:00002006), including particulate matter (ENVO:01000060) such as... | depth 35 m
TCAATGGTGTCTGGTTAACAGGGGACGGAAAGGAAGCGAAAGGCGGGCACTTGGCAAGTATTCTTTGTGACTAATTGTGTGGAATTTCGTGATGAGATTATGAGTGCAAAGTGAAGTTTTCCGACAGCGAGAAGGGGCTAGAGCGTTGATAGTGGTTCATCTTTGAGTTCCAACCCCCAAACTTCCATCCGCTACGGCGTCATTATCCCCGTTTACAATGAGGAGGAGTGTCTGGGCCTGGTGTTGGACGAATTGCGGGAGGCGTGGCCCGGGGGGCGGTATGAGGTTGCTGTCGGACTGAATGGGGCGATCACGGATCGGTCGGGTGAGATTGCCCGTGAGCGGGGCGCGATCGTGGGGGAAACGCCGACCAGAGGGTATGGGCACGGCTGTATTGCGGCGATCGAAGCGTTGCGAAATCAGGGAACGGACGTGGATGCCTTTGTCTTTTATGCGGGAGATGGTGCGTCTGACCCTGAGGATTTGGCTGCGTTGCTGAAGGCGTATGAAGCAGGAAATGACCTGGTTTTGGGAACCAGAACGACTTCTCGTCGAAATTGGAAGCGGCCTTGGCGGCGTGGGCTTGCCAATCTTTTACTCGGGGCTTGGGCGACGCTTCTTTCTGGGCACGTTTATGCCGATCTTGGGCCGTTTCGGGTTGTCGACCGGCAGCTTCTCGAAAAAATGGCCCCAAAAGAACTGACTTGGGGGTGGACGATCGAGCAGCAGATCCTGGCACCGAAGTTGGGGGCAAGAATCAGCACCGTCAGAGTCGGGGAGCGCCCGCGCCTTGCCGGAGTTCAGAAAATCAGCGGAGTAAGCCTTCGGCAGACACTTCAGATTGGTTGGGAGATTGCCAAAGCGGGAATTCGGTCAGCAGGAAGGAAGTTGTAGCAGCGCGATCACTCCAAGTGGGGTGGGCCGGTTGCGATTTCGCTTCAAACTACTTGGTTCGTCGATTCCTGACGCTCTCAGCGAGGCCATCCAGCATCTTGACCGTCGTGTCCCAATCCACACATGCATCTGTGATGCTTTGTCCGTATTCCAAATTTTTGGGGTCTTTAAGCGGTTGGTTGCCAGCTTTGAGGTGGCTCTCGATCATCACGGCAACAAGATGTTTGTCCCCGGCCGAGATTCGTTTGGCCAGCTCTTCAGCAACGAGAGGCTGTCGGTTGTGATCTTTTTCGCTATTCCCGTGGCTGCAGTCGATCATGACGTGTGGGGGCATTCCGGCTTTCTCAAGCAAGGCGACAGTTGCCGCCACATTTTCCTCATCAAAATTCGGTCCTTTGGCTCCTCCTCGAAGGATCACATGGCAGCTGTCATTCCCTTTGGTCGTCACAATCGCAGTGGTACCGCTTTTCTTGACGGACAGAAAATGATGCGAGCTTTGGGCGGATTTGATCGCATCCACCGCGATTTTGATGTTTCCGCCGGTTCCGTTCTTAAATCCTACTGGCATGGAAAGTCCGGAAGCCAGTTCTCGATGCATCTGGCTTTCCGTGGTTCGGGCGCCGATTGCTCCCCAGGCAACCAGATCGGCAACATATTGGGGGCTAATGGTGTCGAGAAACTCGGTTCCGGCGGCTATTCCCATATCGGCCAGCGTGACGAGGAGCTTGCGCGCCAGATGCAGACCGCGATTGATGTCGAAACTGTCGTCCAGGCCCGGATCGTTAATAAAACCCTTCCAGCCGACGGTGGTGCGCGGCTTTTCGAAATAGACCCGCATGATAATTTCGAGGTCCTCCTCTGCGCCTTTCGCGTAGTCCTTGAGTTTTTCGGCGTATTCGAGGGCGGCCTCGGGATCGTGAATTGAGCAGGGACCGACGACCACAAGCAGTCGGTCATCCTGGCCTTTCAGGATACGCTCGGCATTTTTGCGCGCTTTCATGACAACCTCAGCGGACTCGTCAGAAAGGTGGAGTTCATCGATGATGATGACAGGGGCAATTAGTTGATCAAGGCGTTCGATCCGAAGGTCGTCGGTTACAATTGACATGGGCAATTTTGCGAATTGAAGTGGAGGGGCGAATAAACGAATTCGCCAGAGGCTCAAACGAAAAGTTCGGAATTTTCCGGCGTCCTACTCTCAAGTCCACGTAAATGAGACGGAGAGAAGGTTGTGATAGTTTCGATTTAACCCCTCTCTCCATCAAGAATCTGGCGGCGTCCCTTTCGTCAGTATTGTCTAAAATATTTATATCATCCTAATAATCTATGAGTAATCGCCCCCCTGATGCCGACGCCCACATTGTTCACGATACCCCAGGATTCACCGCCGATGCCGACTTTACGGGGGGGTATGTTCATGAGCTTCCTGAACGCCAGACACACCTGCGTAAGGATCAGAAGAACTTTGAGCGCCGCATTCAGCGATTGGTTAGCGATTGGGGATGCAATGGAAACGAGCAACTGATCTGCGAGTTGGTAACGACCGCCCTGAAACTGGGACACGATGGTGCCGATGAGGGCGAGATGAAGCTGATCAATCGATCTCTCAAGGAAATGCGCTATGCCAACAACGTTTTTCGCCCTTTTCAGCATCGCCGAAAAGTGACGATCTTTGGCTCGGCCCGTACGAAACCGGAGGAACCGGAATACAAGGCGGCGTCAGAGTTTGCCGCAAAGATGGCAGAGCACGATTTCATGTCGATTACGGGCGCTGGCCCTGGAATCATGGCGGCAGCGCAGGAAGGTGCGACCGCAGCCAACAGTTTCGGGCTTCGGATCCAACTACCGTTCGAGGCGGGAGCGAATGAAACCATTGATGGCGATCCCAAGTTGATCAATTTCAACTATTTCTTCACGCGGAAACTGATGTTTGTGAAGGAAGCCCACGCTGCGGTTCTCTTTCCCGGCGGATTTGGAACGATGGATGAGGGGTTTGAGGTGATGACCCTGATTCAGACCGGCAAGGCCGTCATCTTTCCCATTGTGATGGTTGATGCTCCCGGCGGCAGTTATTGGAAAACCTACCTTCAATTCATCAAGGAGCACCTCTTCCGGTTGGGGCTGATATCCGAGCAGGACTTTTCGCTCTTCATGGTAACCGACGACGTGGATGAGGCTGTCGAGCACATCACCAAATTCTACCGCGTGTTCAACTCGTATCGCTATGTGCGGGACCAGCTCGTGATCCGGCTGAATCGGGCGCTCACGGCCAAGGCGGTCGCCAAATTGAACGAAGATTTTGCGGATCTGCTCATTGACGGAAAATACGTCCTTGGCAATGCCCTGGAGCAGGAGGCCAATGAGGAGGAGATCTTTACCCTGCCACGTCTGATTTGTAAGCCGAAGCGGAGTGATTATGGGCGGCTGCGGGAACTGGTGGATGCGGTCAACGACTCGGAAGTAATAAGCTAAAGTTAAAAGTCAAAATGGTGTTGATAATAGTGTGTTCTTGAATACTGTTCATAAACCCAGTTCATCCACCTATGATTGATCGAATTATCACACCTTCTGCTTCTGTTAACGGCCAGCCAATAGTCAAGGGAACCCACTTTCCTGTTTCAGCCATCATCGAATCGATTGTCGTGAGTCAATCGTTGGAAGAGGTGCTTGAAGCCTTTCCAGGTCTCACCCGCGACGATATTTCCGCTTGTTTGGAATTTGGATTGAGCCAATGAAGGGCATCGGATAAGTGTTCAAACTCATTGTCATGGAATTCCACTTGCGAGATCCATGCCCTTGACCTAAGATCGCACCCCTTTGTTCCGGTCGAAATTTCGGAGCAATTTAACAATCTCATTTTTTCACGGCATGAAAGCTGAAATTCATCCCGAATACAACCCAACCACTATTGTTTGCACATGCGGTGCAACGTATCACACCCGTTCCACGGTTGAGAATTTGCGCATCGGCATTTGTGCCGCCTGCCACCCCTACTTCACGGGTGAGCAGCGATTCGTCGATACGGCGGGTAGGGTGGACAAGTTCCAGAAGCGTTACGGTTCTGAGAGAACTCGGCGGAAGAAGCCGAAGCCGACCGACGTTTAGCGCGACAGTCGAATTTTAGGAATAACGGTGCTGTGTTGTCGCTTTGACAGACAGTGCCGTTTTCTGTTTTCTGAAGCAGAGCTAGACGAACCCATCAAACCCTCCGTATCCTGTGGACTACACTGATCTTGTTTCCAAAAAGCGTTCTCGAATCGAAGAATTGGAGAAACAGATGTCCGAGCCTTCCTTCTATGACGACGCGAAGGCGGCGGGGGAGGTGATGCAGGAGCACAAGCGCACCAAGGAGCTGATCGATAACTGGGAGAAGCTCGATGAGGCGCAGCGACAACTCACCGAGAACGAGGAACTCGCCAAGGGCGATGACGAAGAAATGGCGTTGCTGGCGGGGGAAGAGATTCCTGAGCTACGCGATTTGGTTGAGAAACTGAGTCTCGAAATTCAATATGCGCTTTTGCCACGGGACCCGACCGAGGATCGTGATGCGCTGGTTGAAGTGAGGGCGGGCACCGGAGGAGATGAAGCATCGCTTTTTGCCGGTGATTTGATGCGGATGTATCAGCGGTTCGCCGAAGAACGGAGTTGGAAGGTCGAAATGCTCGAAGCCAGTCCTTCGGAAGTGGGCGGCTTTAAGGAAGCCGTGTTCAAGGTTTCTGGAAGTGAGGTTTTTCGGATTTTGAAATACGAAAGTGGGGTCCACCGCGTTCAGCGGGTGCCATCCACCGAAACGCAGGGAAGGATTCATACATCGACGGCAACGGTCGCCGTCATGCCGGAAGCGGAAGAGATTGACGTCGAACTTCACCCCGATGACTTGCAGATCCAAGCCACCCGTTCCAGTGGCCCGGGCGGACAGCATGTCAACACGACGGATTCCGCGGTGCAGATCACCCATTTGCCGACGGGGATTATGGTCAAGTGTCAGGACGGTCGAAGCCAGCACAAGAACAAGGAGAAAGCGTTGGCGATTCTGCGATCAAAGCTGCTGGAGGCTCGCCAACAGGAGGAGGCGAACAAGTATTCAGAGCATCGTCGAAATCTGATCGGCAGTGGCGGCCGGGAAGAGAAAATCCGAACCTACAACTTTCCGCAAAACCGGGTCACCGACCATCGCGTTGGTCTGACCTCCCATAACCTGGAAGGAGTCATGGTTGGTAAACTGGACGATTTTGTGGAGGCTTTGCAGAAGTCGGACATGGAGGCTCGTCTAAAGGAAGTTGGTCTTTCGGAGTGAGCCTCCGGCGATTTAGACTATTTTTGGGGAGCACCCCTGATACCTGTTTCTCGCCATGACAACCATTCTCGACGCTCTTCAGAAGGGGACCGGATACCTCGAAAAACACGGAGTTGAAGGTGCGCGGCTCAACATGCAGCACCTTCTGGCACATGTCGTCAAATGCGACCGAATGCAACTCTACGTGAGTTTTGATCAGCCACTTGATGAGCCGGAATTGGAGGAATTGCGGCGATTGATGAAAGAGCGAACTTCCGGGGTTCCTCTGCAGCATCTACTGGGAGTGGTCGAGTTTTTCGGGAAGGAGTTTATCTGCGATGAGCGCGCGTTGATTCCTCGGCCCGAGACGGAACACCTAGTGGATCTTCTGTCGAAGATGGATTGGCCGGAAGGCGTGCGAATTCTCGACGTTGGGACTGGCTCCGGTGTGTTGGGGATTTCGTTGGCAATTGCGTTGAAGGGGCAGGGTCCAAAGGGAGTTTTGGCGGATGTTTCGTCAGAGGCTCTGAGTTTGGCCAAAGAGAACGTCGAGCGATTGTCGGAAGATCTGGATGGATGTGATCTGCGTTTGGAAAAGAGCGATCTCTTTTCAGAGATCGAAGGTGAATTTGATCTCGTGGTGGCAAACCTGCCCTATATCGCTCAAGCAGAGATCGCGGAATTAAGTCGAGAAGTGAAGCGTGACCCGGTGCTTGCGCTGGATGGCGGCGAGATTGGGACGGAAATCATGGAGCGTTTTCTGGCCGGAGTTGGCTCTCATTTGGCTGAAGACGGTGCCATTGCGATGGAGTTCGGGATGGGGCAGGCGGCTCGACTTGCGGCTGTGGCCAAAGAATGCGGTTTTGCGAATCCACAAATTCTGAAAGATCTTGAAGGGACGGAGCGAATCCTATTCGCAAGGAAAGATAAATAGTGTAAAGTTTCGGAAATTATGGAAAAGCTCATTATTCGGGGTAATGGACCGCTGAACGGTCGAGTCAACATCAGTGGATCGAAAAACTCATCCCTCCCAATCTTGGCCGCGACGCTGCTGACCAAGGAAGAATGTGTGATTCGCCGGGTTCCGGACGTTAGTGATACAAACTATTTGCTCCAGATCTTGCGGAGCCTTGGTGCCGAGGTTGAGCGGGCGAGCGGGACGGTGACGGTGAAGTGCGAAACGATCAAATCGGAAGCACCGTATGATTTGGTTCGCAAAATGCGGGCGTCGGTTTGCGTCATGGGCCCGCTACTTTCGCGGTTGCATGAGGCCATCGTTTCATTGCCGGGTGGCTGTGTGATCGGAGACCGTCCAGTGGATCTCCACTTGCGAGGATTCGAAGCCTTGGGGGCCAACGTTCGCGTAGAGGGGGGAAATGTCATCGTCAAGGCCTCGGAACTTGTCGGAAGTGAAATCAATATGCGCGGCAAGCACGGCTCGACCGTTTTGGGGACCGACAACGTGATGATGGCTGCTGCACTGGCAAAGGGAACCACCATCCTTGAAGGGGCTGCAACTGAGCCTGAGGTCGTCGACTTGGCGAATTTCCTCAACAATATGGGCGCAAGAATTGAGGGGGCCGGAACGCCCAGGATCGTGATTCACGGCGTTGACGAATTGCACGGTGCCGAGCATACCGTGATTCCGGATCGAATTGAGGCAGGAACGTTTCTCGTGGCCGGCGCCATGGCCGGGACGGAAGTCACCCTTCGTAGAACCCGTCCGGATCATCTCACTGCCGTGACTGATGTCCTTACCCAATGCGGCCATTCGGTGGTAACCAAGGGAGATACCATGACGGTTCGGCCGGGAAGCACTTCCACGGGGGCTGATATCAAGACAGAGGCTTATCCTGGCTTCCCGACCGACATGCAGGCGCAAATGTGCGCCCTCTTTTGCCTTACTCCTGGAATCAGCGTCGTCACGGAAACCATCTTCCCCCAACGTTTCATGTATGTGGCTGAATTAACTCGAATGGGTGCAAACATTCAGATGGAAGGCGCCACCGCAATTGTTCATGGGGTGGAGCAAATGAGCGGTGCCCCGGTCATGGCGAGCGACCTTCGCGCGTCTGCTGCACTCTTGCTTGCGGCGATCAAAGCGGATGGTGTCACGGAAATTAACCGCGTCTATCATATCGATCGCGGCTACGAGCATATTGACGATAAGTTGATCGATCTGGGCGCCGATATTCAGCGGTTGAATGCCTAGCGGTTGGAAATTAGAGATTTTTTTCTCGATTTTTCTTCACAAATCTGGTTCGGCCACGTTAGCCTCTGCCAAACGCTATGGCAGCAGGCTCCGAAACCGCTAACCCAAGCACGATGAGCGGAAGTTATTCTGCTCGTCGCCACATTGGTATTGTAGAGGACTGTCGGCAAAGACTCCGCTCAATTGGTGAAGCGATTGATCATTTGGAACGCAACCCGCCTTCGGATGTTGATCGAGAAATCTGGAACGCTGCCATCATCACCCTGGCGGCATCCAGAGTCGAAGCAATGCTGGAGCTTGATTCGGCGATGGAAGATTTTCCATCCGCCAGAAATGGCAGAGCCGTCATGATTCTGTTGGCGGAAGTGAAGCGCATTGAAGGCCGGTTGACGAATTTCGTCGTCAGCCATCAGTTGAGGTTGCCGGACGAGACCTCCTAAATGTCGATTGCGAGGATTCCTTCAGGTTCCTCGCGAAGAAGCAGGCTGGCGATGGTTTGCTCGCTCAGGTAGGTCTTGATCATGAGGTTGAGTTCTTCAAGACATTCGGTGAGCCCTTGAAAACCGATCCCGCTATTATCCGAGTGCTCACGCCGCTCAAACAGGTTGCCATCGACAAGCTCGATCACCTCACACAGGGAGATCTCGGAAGCTGATCGGTTGAGTTGGTAGCCGCCTCCAATTCCCCTCTTCGAGCGCAGCAAGCCACCACGTTTGAGGATCAGGAGGATTTGTTCCAAAAATTTGACGGGAATCTTGCCTCTCTCAGCGAGTTCCTGAATTTGCAATGGTCCTTGAGGGGAAGATCCCGCAAGAATAGCAAGAGCTCGCAAACCATACTCAGCTTTCTTAGAGATTTTCATTCTCGACTAGAATGATCGATAAGTCGCAGAAGTGCAACTCACGAAAGCGGGCCGAATAACTCGAGGCGTTTGACCCGTTTCATCGCGAGGAGAATCGGGACTCCGCCGAAAACGACCGTCATGAAGACGATGCCGGCAATGGCTCCGGGCATCCAGCCGTCCGATCCAATTTCAGCGACGCCCTTGGTTTGAAAGAGGCCGATCTTGGCGACGCTAAGCATGCTGATAAAGCAAACGATGTAGAGAAAACTGCAGATGAGGCAGAGGGTCCCTCCAAAACCCGAGACAATTTTCGCGGCGTTCGTTTCCTCCAAATTGGGGAATAACGCGCCAAGCCCGACCGAAATTCCGCAGAGCCCGGCGCTAATGAGCGCAATTGAACTCGTGAAGAAAACGATGTCCCAAACTGGCAATTGAAGCATCAAGCCGGAAGTCAGCTGGAGGAGCGTCGTCAACGTTCCGATACAAAGCATCGCCTGAACCCATTTTTGGAGGACAACGCGCTCGAGTCCCAATGGGGCCAGTCCCAAAATCCAGATTCGAGATCCTTCCAGGCTGAATTGGGGAAAGACAAAGCGGGTGGTTAGGGTTGAGACCGCCAGCGAGCAAACTGTCAAATTGATGTAGCTGATAATGGCTGACCAATAGGGATTTTCGTAGTCGTACCCCATATTTCGGAGATTGAGGACGTAAATGAGCAGGAGGCCAAAGACGATCACAAATTGAACCCATTGGGATGGTTCGCGGAGAAACGTGAGGACGTCCTTTCGGATCACTGCCCGAATCGGCCGATCCAGACCAATGACTCTGTTGGCCCCAGAAACCCAGCGGTAAGCGTGCCCCTGTGATCGCTCTCTTCTTCTGCTGGACGCATGGGCCGCCCGTTCGAGGTTCCGATTCCATGCCGGATAGAACCATTTGCCGCCCAACCACCCCAGTGAGACGATTCCCATGAGCGCCCAGGACCAAAGCAGGGTGGTGAACCAATTCGCCTCATAGGGGTAAGCGCGGGTACGTTGCAATAAGGCGCGGCTCATCCAGGTACTGGGCGAAAGCGGATGCACGCTGGCCTCGGTATGTTTGAGAATCTGATCGACCGCCACCATTCCCGCTGACCGTTGCGATGCCTCTTGCGCGTCGTCGTAGGCCACGAATCCGTAACCGATGATGCCGAGCACGGTCACCCCAATCAGAGCGATGGCGGCTTTTCGCGAAATCCAGCGCAACAACCCGAGGAACAAGGCACTGCCAACGGTTGAAGCCACGATGACAAATGCAATCGTCAGCGCAAGTGCGTGAGGATAGAACGATGTCGGGGCATTGCGGGTCGTGCCGAATGCGAGCAGGAGCGGGAAACTGATGAAAACCAGGCCCCAGCTTGCGAAGACGATCGCTTCCGTGGATTTCCAGAGAAAAATGACCCGGTGGGACAGGGGGAGTGTGTGCAGCCAGGGGATTTCTCTTCCCTTGATCAAGCCGATGAAGTTGGTCACCCCCACCGAGAAAATCAGCATGATGAAGAAGAAAAAGAAGAGCAGAAAAATGACGCGATCCGCGAGAAAGCCTCCCACACTGGGCACCCGTTGAACCATGATCAGGCCTTTGGAAAAGAGCACGTAGCCCATCACCCCGTAGCCCAACAGGAAGATGGAAAGCGTGGAAACCATCAATTTCGACTCCGTAAACATTCGGGTCGAACGGCCACGTGCCATTTTGACGTGGTAGCGTAACAGAAGCAGGAACTGTTTCAGGTCAGACAAAGCATTACCATGCGGGAACAACTTCAAAACAATAGCCACGAAGGTATTCGCTCTCGGGAATGGTGGCGATGATGGGGTGGTCGCGGCGTTGGCCATAGCTGTCGACATGGCGCAGCGTTCGCTTCGCATCGACCGACGCATCCCGAATCACGTCCATGAAATCACCAGCACTGACATGGTGGCTACAACAAAAGGTTGCCAGCTTCCCGCCAGGTTCGAGCATCTTCAGTGCCCTGAGATGAATTTCCTTATACCCTCGCAGGGCGTCTTTCAGGGATTTCCGGTTCCGAGTGAACGAAGGTGGGTCGAGGATAATCAGGTCATATTTGGTTCCGGCTGATTCCTGTTCCTTGAGAAAATCGAAAACATTCCGGGACTCGAAACGAATTTCAAGATTCTCCGCCTCGGCGTTCTCCTTGGCGGTTTTCAGAGCGGGTTCGCTTGAGTCAATCGCGGTTACCTCAGCGGCATCGGCTTTGGCGCACTCCAAGGCAAAGCCGCCCTGGTTGGAGAAACAGTCGAGAACGCGTTGTCCTTTGGCCTGTTTGGCGACGGACTGATAATTGTCGAGTTGATCGAGATAGAGACCGGTCTTCTGTCCTTCCCAAAGGTCCGCGAGAAAACTTACATTCCCGATTTTGAGGCGTTTCGGGCTTGGCTCGCCAATTGCGATGCTTTGTTGAGGCTCCAGTCCTTCCGCAGCTCGAATCGGGCTTTCGTTGCGTTCAATGATGCAGGAAGGGGAGAAGCGCTCCCGGATGGCATCTACGAGCAGGTCCTTGCGCTGGTCCATCGCCATCGTCTGGGTCTGGAACGCGAATTGATCCTCGTAGCGATCGACAACCACGCCCGGAAGACCGTCACTTTCGCTCCAAACGACGCGGTAAACGGAATCAAAGCCCAACCGTTGCCGGACCTCATCAGCTCGCTCGATGCGACGTTTGAAGAAGTCCAGATCCAGATCCTGTTTCCTCCGTGAAAAACGGCGAGCGACGATTTGAGAGTTGGGATTGTAGATCGCGCTTCCCAGCGGGCGATCCTTGTAATCCTTGAGTGAAACGACGTCCCCGGGTTTGGGTTCACCGAAAATTTTCCTCACATCGGTACCGTAGACCCAATCATGGCCGTGATAGATGCGAGCTCGAGGTTTGACCACTATTCCAGCCATCCCTTTCGTAGCTACATCTCGCCACCAAAGTCAACCTTTGCGAGGTTTCTTCGGCAGAGAAAGTTTTCCCCGGGCTCCAACGTGCCTTGCCGGTGGTTACTGACGGACGAGGCTCAATTTCGCGGTAGCCGCGTCCGCGCCGGTTTTGGTGAGTTCGACGAAAAGGGCTTTGGAGTCCAATTTGAGTCTGAAAACCCGCTCAGGCCCTTTGATGAGAGCCGTTTTTTCCGCGTAATCGACCAGCGCATTCATGGTGACGGAAACACCATCGCTATTGGCGTATTCTACGGTGATGACCCCGTTCGACTCAGCAAACGTCATGCTGTAAAGGCCGAGATCGCCATTGATCGTAATGTCGCCCTCCAGCGTGAACGTTCCGTTCTTCTTGTCTTCAGCTCTTACCCGTGCCGGTGTGATCGGGATCGTTTTTCCTTCACTAACCAAACTTCCGGAACCATTCCAATCCCCTGACAGACTGATGAAAAAGGGCTTGTCGAATTCTCCGGCAGAAAGCGAGGAAAGACTGAAAATTGCGATGGAAAGGAAAGCGGCGGGTAGTTTCATCTGAATTGGAAAGGGTGAATTGGGTAGAGATGCAATTGGACGCCGACTTGCGTCAGAGATTTAGGAAAATGTTTCGTCACGAGCAAACACGACAAAGCAGGAAAACTCAACTTCGAGGAATCCGATGGTCAAAACACGAACGAAACGCCCATTTTCTCAAAGCTGATTTTCCATTCTTTCAGCCACTTGTCGCCCAGTGCGTCAAACTTGCCTGATTCCCGATACTCTTTGAGGAATTCGTTAATCTCAGCGACCAATTCGTCATTCCCTTTCTTGACGCCGATCCCCCAGACTTCCGAACGAACTGGCTCAAGGATAGCTCTCGTGGTTTCCTGGTTCCGTTTCCAGTGTTGGAAGATGGAAACCTGATCATAAAGAAAGGCATCGGCCTTGCCTTGGGCGACTTCCATCGCGCAATTCCCGGAATCCTCGAGAACGATGAGTTTGGCTTCAGGGAGGTTTTCCCGGGCCCAGATGTGTCCGGTCGTCCCGAGTTTGCAGGCAATCGTCAAGCCCGGTGTGGTCAGGTCCTTTGGTGAATTGAGGGGGCCATTTTTTTGAACCAGCATGCAGATTCCGTTGCGAACATAGGGATCGCTGAAGGAGACCTTTTCAGCACGTTGATCGGTAATCGTCATTGAAGAAATGACACAATCAATTCGACCGCTTTGGAGTGAGGGAATGAGTCCAACCCACGCGAAATCGAGAATTTCGACTTCCTGACCAAGATGTTCGCCAAGCGCCTTCGCCAAATCGACGCTTACCCCCTGGGGCTCCCCGGTTTGGCTCTTCATTTCGAAAGGTGGATAAGCAAGTTCCATCCCTACGACCAAGACATCGTCGGGATTGGCGTCCTTGCACCCTGCCATCATTAGGGCCAAGGGCAGCAACAGAAAAAGAATCAGTCTTTGGATCACGATGTTTCGGGAAGGTCGGTTTTGAGGTTGGCGGATCGTTCCATCAGGATCACGAGAACTGCCCCCACCACAATGAGACCGATGGCCAGCCAGGAATTGGGATCCGCCAAATCAGGAAGCCTCCAATTTTCGTATCCGGTCACCTTCTCCTTCACGTCTCCATCCGGCTTGATGAATTCCACCACCTTCGCGTCTTTCCAGGGCCAGATGATCGCAAGCGATCCCGCGATAAAGCCGGTGATGAGCGAGACGGCGATGTCGTGATAATTCTTGAAAAGCCAGCTCAGGATTCGTGAAAGAGCAACGAGACCGGCCACCGCACCAATGCCCACGGGAACGAGGACCTTGAAGGCTTCCAGGTCCAAGGACTTGAGTTGGCTGACCGACTCGATCATGACCAATTGATAATTGCCCATGAGCAAAAGGACAAACGAACCACTCAGTCCCGGAATGATCATGCTGCAAACCCCAACCACTCCACACAGCATGAGGTAGACAAAATTGTCGTTTTGCTCGGCCTGCCCCAGAAACGCCATCGAAACCGCAGCGGCGAGCCCGACTGCGGCCGCACTGATTGCCCCGATTCCCCAGGTTTTCACCATTCTTCCGACCGCAGGAATCGACGCGGCAATCAATCCAAAGAAAAAGGCCCACACCAATGTGTCATGATGTTCGAACGCCCATTTCAAAAGCTCAGCGATCGAAACGATGCTTACGACCGCGCCCAGACCAAGTAATACCAGGAACACCAAGTCCGTATGCTTCAGGAAGTCGGAAAACTGTCGCTTCAGAAGCAATCGTGCGGCATCCAGATTGAAGGATTTGAGAGCCTCGATCAGTCGCTCGTAAATACCGGTGATGAAAGCGACCGTGCCACCGGAAACTCCCGGGATGACGTTTGCTGCGCCCATCGCGGCACCTTTGAGGAGAATAGAAATCGCGTTCTTGGGATTCATGCGCGGCTAGCCTATGCCCTCAGTCTCTTCAGAGCGCAAGGCTGTCTTTGGCTAATACCGGAGAGTGGCGCCAAAATGGAGCCGACCACTTCCATCCTCATCCACACCATCGCTGGACAGGTGCCAGCCATAGCCGGCTCGCATCAACCAGTTTGAACCCCAGTTGTAGCGCATTTCCAAACCGAGGCTTGAGATCTCCTGATCCACTTCTCCCTCAATCGAATCATTGGAAGACAACCAGGCCGCATCGAGGAAGAAAGCCGTTGTTAGTTCGTCATTGAAATTCTGGCCCAGCAATTGGGCAACGGAAACCGGGGGCGCAATCAGCTCCAGCGAACCGACAAAACCGGCATCCCCCCGAATCAAATTCTCATCAAATCCTCTCACCGTTCGATAGCCGCCAGCGAGAAGTTGCTCCGTCGAAATCAGACGGGAATTGCTCCATTGGCCGGTTCCCGAGAAGGTCAGGTTCCAGCTCATGGGAAGCTTGATCAGCCGTTCCAGCGTCATTTCCGTATAGAGATAATCCGGAGATGCTCCCGTTCTTTGAGCTTCAAAACTTGATTCGTCGTTGTTGCCGATCGAATTGCCGGGACTCCAGGTGAGGCCGAGGCCCAGTCCTGTCGCGCCCAACTTGTCAGGTCTGGCTCCTTTCCAGCCGAGACTGAACTGCAGAACGGATGCCGTCTCATCAAAGACGTTTTGCCCCCCAAACTCCAGGTCGCTGTTGGTTGTCTTGTAGTCCGTGCCAAACGAAAGTTCCGACTTGGAGAGGTCAAAGAGTCGTGAGCGAATTGGAATGACGTATTCCAAACCTGCAAGGCTGCTTTCGCCGCCGACTCCGATTGCATCGTCACCGCTGAAGAGTTCGGCATCGCTCTTCACCAACGCCCCAACCAAGTCAATGCGGTGCCTCCAAGGCAACGGAATTCGGTAGAACAGCGAATGCGCTTCCAAAGACTCGAATTCCAAATCGGTCGTGTATTGATACGCTGCAATCTGTTCCGTGTTGAAAACACGTCCCCAGGTGATCCCAAAATCCCATTGGTTTTCACCGGTCAGTTCAAGTCCGGTATTGTCGATCCCAGTGTGAAGGCGCAAGGGCTTTGCATCAGTGGTTTGGAGCACAATGTCGGTGGTGCCATCGGTTTCACCCGGTTCGAAAATCATTTTCACCTTGCGGAACGGGTGATCGTTCAACCAATCCAGATCCCAACCAAGATCGCTCTGTCGGATCGATGATCCCGGCTCGGTTTTGATCTGTCGAATGAGGTAATCAGGATCGGAACGTTCGGCACCTTCGACCCGAACCTCTCCAAGGAGCCCTTCTGTCACGACGAGTTGAACCACACCGCTGCTGACATCTTGTTCCGGGAGGTAGGCATCAACCACGGGGCGGTCATCTTCGCGATACACCCGATTGATTGTGCGATTGACGTCCGCCAATAGATTCAGCGTAAGAGGTTGCCCCAAAAACCCGGAAAGTGCTTCGACGAGGTTCTCTGGTGCTCCTTCCAATTGGTTGTCAATTTCGCCCTTCCTGGCAGGCGTCTGATTGACCAAGTCCTGCTTTGGCAAGAGGACGAGGCCATTCAAGGCATGAAGGATGACCTTGTCGCTGCCGTCTTTGACCGCGAGGTCGTCCGCCGGAGATTCATCCAGAGACAACGTATCGAGTCCCAACTCCTTGAGGACATTCTGCTTGAGTTCTTCCGTCCGATCCTTGTCCTGAGCAAGCGATGTGGAGGCCAGTAAGACAACCAAAATGGTGGCGATACCGCAAAAAAGCGGAATCGCTTTCGGGGCCATGCGCGAAAGGATTGGAAGTACTAGGTTCAGGCTACGTTTGTGTTTCGGTTGCTTTATGGAAAAGGACGAAGCCTTGGTCAAGGCTAACTTATTGCTAAAATCGCCAAATAATTGAGGCGCAATCAAAAGAATGGTGGTTTCTGAGCTTCACGGATGACGCGTTTTCGACAGATTCTTGGCCAAGCGCTTGGCGTTTTGCTCGATCCCAGATGGTATCCATTTGTTGCCACGCCTTTGGTTGGGCTCGCGGTCTTACTTGGGATTTCGCAGGATTGGTTTCAGCGTCCTGAGTTTGTTCTAGACGATTGGAGGATGCGGAAAGCAGCTGAGAAGGGAGGGAAGGTTGACTCTCGTTTGCTCTACGTGGGAATCGATGATTCGTCGATCGCGGAGTTGGGGCGTTGGCCTTGGGAGCGGAGCGTTCATGCGGGGTTCTTTTCGGTTCTGTCGAGTGATCCACCCGGCGCGATCGCCTACGATATCTGGTTTCCGGAAATAAGCGGCAATGCTCAATCCGATGCACAGTTGGCGAATGCGGCCGCGAACGCAGGTTCCGGAGTATTTGCAGCCGTGGCCAGAAACGCGGAGGGACCGGGCTACAACCAGACTGATTTTGGATTTACGTTTCCGCTTGAGAACATTGAAGGCTGGCCGGGCGACCGTCATGGAAACTCGGAGGCGATTCTTCCGTATGAGGCTCTTGCCGCGAGTGGGTTTGTTGGATTTGTCGACAGCAAACCTGATGTCGATGGTGTTCGTCGAAGCTTGCCGCTCGTCGTGCGTGTCGGGGATGACCTTTACCCAGGCTTGGTCATTCAGTCGTTGATGACCTATTGGGGCCTCGATTCGTCGCACCTTTCCATCTCCCTTGGAGATCGTCTCGTGATCCGAAGTCCGGAAGGCGAAATTTCGATTCCGATCGATGAGAACGGTGAGATGCTGATCAGTTGGCGAAATCAGGAACAGTTTGGTTACGAGGGCTTTTCCGACCTGTTGGGCGTCCTGGGCTATGCCGCGCGGGAGAATCAGCCTCCTCCGAAGGAGTTGTCGAACCTGGGAGAGCGAATTCTCGTCGTGGGGCAGAACTCGACCGCTCTTGCTGATGTTGGGCCCACTCCGATCGAAGCGGACACGCCCTTGTCGACGACGCACCTCAACGCGTTGAATACGATTCTAACTCGCGATTTTGTGAGGCGTGTGCCCCAGCCGATCATGTTGGCGCTGTGGTTTATCATCGCGATTTGCGGAGGGCTTTATCTCCGCGATCGAGGAGCTTTGTGGTCTGCGGCATTGCCGCTCGGCATGACGCTGGTCTACCTGGTTCTCGCTGAGCAACTCTATCTCAAGGAGCGAATTCTTCTGCCGATCACCTGGCCAATTGCCTCCCAAATTCTGCTCCATTTCGGGGCTGGCACAGTTCACTGGTTGAAAGAGCAGAAGCAGCGTGAGCAAATCAAATCGATCTTCTCAACCTTGGTATCCGGACCGCTGCTTGATCACATCCTGAAGAATCCGGATTCGGTGAAATTGGGAGGTGAATTGCGTCCTGTGGCGGTGTTCTTCAGCGATATTCGAAGCTTCACCACTTTTAGTGAGAATGCGGCTCCCGATGAGTTGGTCGAGTCGCTGAACGTTTATTTCGGAGAAATGGTGGATTGCGTTCACCAACAGAATGGGACGCTGCACAAGTATATCGGGGACGCGATCATGGCCGTTTGGGGAGACATTCTGGACCAGCCGGAAGAAGAGATTGCCTGTGAAGCGGTTCGAGCCGCTTTGGAAATGCGGACGAAACTCGCAGCCCTCAATCAGCGGTGGCGTGACGACGGAGAAATGGAAATGCATATCGGAATGGGCATCAACTTTGGCGAAGTCCTGGTCGGATACATTGGTGCCCCGGAACGAAGAGAGTTCACCGTGATTGGCGATGCGGTGAATACGGCATCACGCCTGGAAGGATTGACCAAAGAATTCCGAACGGATTTGGTCATCGGTCCCAAGTGTCACGAACTGGTTGGAACTGAGTTTGTAACCCGCCTTCTGGGAAAGATTCAGGTCAAGGGGCGGCAGGAGTCGCTCAAGGTCTTTGAAGTGTTTGGGGAAACCACGAAGATGCCGGAGGAACTGCAAACGTGGGTTGCTCGATTTGAGGAAGCCATCCAGCTCTATTTCGAGCGAAAATTCGCGGAAGCGCGGGCGAAATTTGAAGAATGCTTAAGGGAGCGCAAGGACGACTACGCGGCCGGACATTACGCTGAGCGGTGTCGGGAATTCGAAGCCGAGCCGCCGCCAGCCCAATGGAGTGGCAACTATGTCATGACGTCCAAGTGATGCGAGGTGATTTTGAGAACTCCTCAATTGGCATTTTTCGAATGAGAACGTGCTTTTCCAAAATTAAAGCTATAGGATTGGTTAGGGTTGGGCGAATCCTTGTTTTTCGGCGATAAGAACGGGTTCAATTTGTTGAAATTCCAAAAAATGGAGTTCATTGTTGATAGTTGACCATGGGAGCGCTTGCGAGCGCGGTCTAATTCAACTTATACGGCCATGAAATCGCTCATTTTTTTCCTGGCGCTAGCCTTCGTGATCATCCACGCCGTTGGCCTGCGGCAGTTCGCACAACTCGACACGGAAACCGCCATTGAGCTTCGCTCCGCGGCTCAATTGAACGACGATCTCGCGGAGATTGAGGTCGATGCCGAATTCCGGGATGCCACTCTTCGAGGACGTGTCGATTCCCTCGAGGCGAAACAGCGTGCCGAGAAATTGGTCCGAGAAATCATCCCGACTGGCCGGACTCGGTTGAAGAACGAGATTCAAGTCGTCCAGGATAGGGCAAGTTCCTTGATCGCCTCAGTGGCTGATGGCGTGGTTGATGTTTATGGGGTCGTGCCTTCACCGGTGCTGCGCAATCAGTTGGTCGCAGCGGCTCAATCGGTAGGCAAGGGGAAGAAAGTCAACGATAGCGCCCTACAGGTCGATAGTAAGGCGGAGTCCGAACCTTGGTTGGTGGAGATGCCGGAGTTCGTGAAAACGTTTTTGGAAAAATCGACCGATGGGCGGATCGAGGCGACCAAGTTGGGCTTGAAACTGCAAGGGCAGTTCGAGACGCAGAAAGACAAGGACTTCGCCATGCGCAAGGCGCATCAAATGCTGCCATCTGCGAGGATTTTTGACGAAACCAAAGTGGCTGGGCCACAACCCGCTTCCCTGATCGTGAGTCGAACGGGAGGAAAATATAAAATTGGCGGGACCCTTCCTTCCACCAGCGCCGGCAATAGCCTGACTTCGAACTTGGTTGAGTGGGACCATTCCGCCAGAGTGCTGCTCGACCCAGCGGTGATGGATGCGGCCTGGGTTGACGGAGCTTGGGAAGCAATCAATGGATTTTTCGGCGAGGTTCAGGGAAATGCGTCGGTCGAGATTGATTCTGAAAAACTGGTCGTGAACGGAGAAGTGCTTTCCGCTGGACGTCAGATTCAGGCCCTGAAGTGGTTTAGCGGGGGCCCGTGGAAGAAACTGGATATCCTGGCGGAAGGATTGGTCGTCAGACAGCCCAAGCCGTTCAAGCTGGAGATTGCCTCTAAAGATGGCGCAATGAACGTGAGCGGAACCGGGTCGCAGGCTCAAAGTGCGCAGATCATGGAGATTCTCACCAAAACGGAAGCAACCGTGTCGGGTAAAGTGAATCCGGTCTCAGGCATTCAGCAACCTGGTTGGTGGAAGTCCTTTCCCGAACTTGTGCAACGGTTCCATTCGGTGGCCGATGACGCCCAACTGAGCATCCTGAACGATCGAATCACGATTCAAGGGCGGATGAAGGCCGGGGAGAGCGAAAACGACTTCAAGAAGCAATTGGCGGCGATTGGTGGATTGCCTTCTCCAAACATTAGCGGTTTGGAGTGGCCGGCTTTGAAAGCGCCGTCGCTGGCCTTGGTCCGGAACCAAGACGGAAGTGCGGTTTTGCGCGGAGCGGTCGCGACAAAGGCTGAGGCTGATCTCATCGCGAATGCCATCTCCTCAACGACTCCAGATTTGAAGCCAAAATTGGAGGTTTCAACCACTGCGGGTTTGGGGAGTCCTGCCTGGATCAAGCAGTTTCCTGCATGGTGGAAAACGGTGAGCGAACTCATCCCGGATGCCAGCTTCGATGTTCGGGACGGCAAGGTGGAACTCAAGGGACGTGGAGCGAAGCCTGAATCGTTGATTCAAGTCGCCGGCTTAATGAAAAAGACGTTTGGTGACCAGGTTGCCTACACCTATGTGCCGATGGACATGCCGACTGCGAAAGAAGCACCAAGTCTGGTTTTGAAGCGGGGAGCAACGGGGATTGAATTGATTGGCAAGGTCGCTTCTGAAAAGCAACGCAGTGCGATCATTGCCGCTGTCAGGGCCTCGGAACGCGGTGTCGTCATTCGCGGCGCTCAACTCAAGGTCGACGAATCGGTTGATGACGTGGGCTGGGCGGCCAGCTTTCCAACCTGGTGGCAGGAGCTACGACGCAAGGTCAAAGACCCTGCTTTTGAAATGGATGGGAAGAGCTTCAAACTAACCGGGGAGGTCGTTTCTCCAGCTGCCAATCAGGAATTGGCCGGATGGGCGAATGACGCCTTTGGCAAAAATGTGCTGGACCGCTCGAAGGTTTCGATTCCCAAATCCCGTCAGCCAACGCTATCCATTCGTGATGACGGCAAGGTTATTGTGGTCGAAGGCGAAGTTCAGAGTCCGCAGCAGGGAAAAATGATTGTGGACGTGATCCAGGCCAACAATCGTGATGCTCAAGTTCGTTCGACCTTAACAGCGGATCCGTTCGTCACCACTCCAAGTTGGATCACCGGTTTCAAGGGATGGTGGCCAAATCTGGTGCGCAACGTCAAGGCTCCGTCTCTTTCGTATCGCAACGGCCAACTGAGCGTTGAAGGAAAAGCTTCCGCATCAGGGCTGGATACGCAGGCCGAGAAACTGCTCGTCACGGCCTTCGGAAAAGACGTCAAGGAGAAGAGCTTCAAGATTGTGGCCCCGATGGAAAAAACGCCATGGCTGAAAATTGAAGCGGATTCCAAGGCGGTCGTCGTTTCCGGGCTCGTCCCGAGTGAGGCGGACAAGAAGGCGGTATTGGACGCATTGCAGAAGCTGCCCGGATTCAAAAGTGATGCCCGGGTTACCGTCGATGCCGGTGTCAAGGATGCACCTTGGTCGAAAGGGGTTGCAGAATATGCCAACAAACTGGTTTCGCTTCATAAGGAAGGGCGAATCGAATTGGAGAATGATACTGCGGTCGTTGAGGCTGTGGTTCCCAACAACGACGAGAAAAGCCGCCTGGAGCAGGAATTCAAAGTGGCTCTCAACGGAGCCTTCAAGATGGATTCCAAGATCACGCTGGCGGTGGCGCAACCAGCCCAACTGTCGTTGGCGAAGACCGGCAACGATTGGATTCTCCGTGGGAAAGTTCCCACGGCTGAGGATAAAAAGCGCGTGGTTGACGCCGTCAAGAATACGGATCCGAGTGTGAAGGAGCAAATCACGGTGGCTGAGGGAGTTACGCGGCCCAAATGGCTTTCCGAATTTCCAAACTGGTGGTCGAAGTATCGCAAAGAGGTTCCAGAAGGTGGATTCGTGGCCGAGGGGAACAATGAACCATCGTTCAGTGGTCGATTGGCGAACCGTGGCAGCGATGGGAATGCCGCCAATTTGCTTGCCGACGTTTTTGGAGGCAAGAAGATGAAATTCGATTGGCAGATGCCAACGTTGAAGCGGCCGCGGCTGAGTATGAAGCGGGACGCCAACGGAGTCATTCTCGACGGGATGGTCCCCACCGTGAAATACAAGGCAGATATTGAGGCTGCCGTGAAAAAGACGGAAGCGAAAGTGACCAACCGAATCGCGGTCGATCCGGATGTCGACGCTCCAGGTTGGCTCGAAAAATTTGGCGAATGGTGGCCGAAACTGCGCAAGGACATCCCGGACGCCACCTTTACGCTTGATGGAGACGATAATTCCAAGATTGAGGGAGTTGCGGATGAGGCAACAAGTGGCCGGGTTGGCTCATTTCTCTCCGGCGTGTTTGGCTCGGGGATCAAGTTGCCGAAGCTCGAGACCCGCATGCCTGCGCCGACCAAATCTCCATGGCTGCAATTCAAAGGCGACAAGTCGACGATTGTCGTCTCTGGAGAAATTGCCGACGAGCAGGCAAAGCGCGATCTTCTCGCGGATTTGGGCAAATTTAAGGGCAAGGTGGATTCCTCGGGTCTCCGGATTACTTCCTCCGTGAAGTCTGAATCGTGGACTGGTGCTGCCGGTGACTATGTGGTCGAATTGGTTGCCGCCGCAGGCCCTTCAACGTTGAATCTGCGGGATGGAAAAGCGGAGGTAAATGCGACCCTTCCTTCCCAGTCTTCGCGGGATCAAATGGCACGTTCGCTGGGGCAGGTCGTTGGAAACGGCTTCCGAATCACCGACGGCCTGAAGGTGGGCTCAACGTCACCAGGCAAGAATTCGGGATTGATTCTGCAGGATCTCCTCAAGGGCCAACGAATCTATTTCCCGAAAAACTCATCGTATTACAACTCAACGGAGCGAGCCAAAATCCAGCGTTTTGCGAATGAGATCAACCAACTCAAAGAGGACAACATCACCGTCTATTTGATTGGCCATGCAGATGCACGAGGCCGGTCTGATTACAACCAATGGTTGAGTGACAAACGGGCAAATCGCGTCAGTCGTGCTCTTTCGAGTTATGGGGTAAAGGCCAGTTTTGTTCAGGTGGAAGCCAAGGGGGAGCGGGATGCTGCGCCACTGCGAGCCGGGGAGTCTGCTTGGAGCAAAGATCGGCGGGTCGACATCCGTGTAGGTAAAACCAAGTAAATCACGAATCCGATGCACGAATTTTCACCACAAACCTACGATACGATCATCAATTTGCTGAGTTCGGCGCTAGCTGGGCTTGCCGTGTTTCTTCTTGGATTATTCATGGGGTGGCTGTTCTGGCGTGATCACGGTCGCCGGTCACTGCGCCGGGTCGAATATGGGGAGATGATGAATGATCAGGACGTTTTGTCGGAGTTTGACTCTGATGTTGATCCTGAAGACGATTAGAACCTCCCGCCAAGTCCAGAATTTCCAGACGTATGTTACGCGACCTTCTTTTTAACTTTTTCCACTGTGCCACGCCGGGATGCGTGATCTGGAATATCATTTACCTATTCGGCGTTTATCTTTTGGGATTGTGGATGGCTCACCAGATTTGGGTAAGGCCGTGGCGGCGTCATTGGACGGATGGCCGGGAGGGGGCTTACCAGCGCGTTTCGGCGTCGACGGTGACCCAGGAGCCGAAAACGTTGTTTGATGAAGAGGACGCAGGCAGGGAAGAAGAGCCTGTTGGTCCGGTTCTGGGGCAAAGCGAAGAGGAGGATACAGACGAAGAAGAGGACGAAACGTCTTACCGAAATGCGGCGCTTGGTGCTGCTGGTTTGGTTGGAGTCGGCGCGGCGTTGGCGCAGGCAAGCAAGGAAGAGGATGAAGATCGAGAGATCGATGAGATTCCTGATTCTGATGATGAAGAGCTGGCAAGACAGCAGATCGATCTGCTCCGAAGGAAATACGGCGACGAAGAGCTCAGAAACGATCCGCTACTCGGCGTCATCTACGATGATCCCCCCGTCAAATCGGATGACCTAACGCGGATCGACGGAATCGGAATGGGGCTTGAGGGCGATCTGAATGATTTGGGGGTTCATCGACTGGAGCAAATCGCGAACTGGAGCCCCAAAAACACCAAGGAATTTTCCAAGCGGCTTCACTTGGGCGAGCAAATCAATGATGATGACTGGGTTTCGCAGGCGCGCCATTTGGTCGGGCTGAATGGAGGCTCGGAGGTTAAGGATGTGGTCGATGAGGAGGAGACTGAAGAGGATGAGAACGTTGAAACCAGTGAGCAGGCTCTCGAAGATCGCGTTGCGGAGGAAGTCGATCGTTCAGAGGTCGGGCCGACGAATGATTTTTCGGCATTGATTGCTGCGAAGTTTGCCAATGAGCATGTGGAAGCCGATCCGGACCTGGGGGTGGTTTATCTGACGACTCCGGAAGTGGATGATGACCTCACCGAAATCGAGACCATCACGGGCGATGTGGAAAGATCGTTGAATCACCTTGGTGTTCACCGGTTTGCGCAAATTGCGCATTGGACGGATCGTCAGGTGAAAGAGTTCTCAGACAGACTGGGCGTTGCTCAGCATCGGATCGAGGACGAGGACTGGGTTTCGCAGGCAGATCGCCTTTACCATGAAACCTATCGGGCCAGCAAGGTTTGGAGCGATGCGAACCCGAGCCTTGAGGAATATGAAGCGCTGATTGATGAGGATTATCAGGGCGAACAGGTTCGCGCTGACGGATTGTTGGGGGTTCTTTATACTTCACGCCCCGACGACTCTGACGAACTGACGGAGATCGACGGGGTCAGCGATCTCATGTCGCAATGGCTTCAGGACAGCGGCGTCTTCAAGTTCAAGCAAATTGCGGATTGGTCAGAAATGAATGTGACCAATTTCGCCGATCGCCTCGATCTGCCAAAAGATCGGATCTTCAGCGAGCGATGGATTCCGCAGGCGCAAGAGCTTGCAGCCAAGGCTCAGTTCAAAGAGATTGCGTAATAAAGCGCGTCCCTACGCGGTCATCTGTTTGTAAAGCTCGAGCACGCGTTCAGCGACACTCGACCAGCTGTAGTTCTCCACGGCTCGCTTACGCCCGGCCTGGCTCATTGCCATGCGGCGTTCGTGATTTCCCATCAACTCATTGATGGCATTCGCAAGGTCGAGGGAAAATTGAGCAGGATCAACGGGCTCGAAGGGGCTCGAAGTCTGTTGCTCGACGGGAACGAGAAGACCGGTTTCTCCGTGAACGATGACTTCCTTCATCCCTCCCACGGCCGATGCAACCACAGGAGTGTCGCATGCCATTGCCTCGAGGTTGATGATCCCAAACGGCTCATAAATGGAAGGACAGCAGAACAGCCATGCGTGGGTGTAGGCCGCAATTTTGGTCTCATTGTCGACCATGTTCTCGATCCAGATGATCTTTTCGTGCGTTTTGCTGGCTTCATCCACCGCAGCCTTCATTTCAGCGGCGATTTCGGGAGTGTCCGGCGCTCCGGCAAAGAGAACGACCTGAAAACCTGGATCGAGGTGCTTGATCGCGTTTACCAGATGAATGATTCCCTTCTGCCGGGTAATACGCCCCACGAAGAGAATGTAGGGAATCTCAACATCGATCCCAAGTTCGGCCAACTTTGCCGGGTTCGGCTTTGGCTGATACTCAATGGGATCAATCCCGTTGGGAATCACATGCAGCTTGTCCTCATCGACGTCGAAAAAGTTCAGAACATCCTGCTTGGTCTCATCGGACACCGCAATCACCGCGTCTGCCATTTCAATGGCCGTTTTTTCGACCCAAAGGGAAAAATCGTAGCCGCCTCCCAGTTGTTCTCGTTTCCAAGGGCGCAGTGGCTCCAGGGAATGGACCGTCAGCGCCATGGGGATTCCGTAGTTCAGTTTCGCGAGAATCCCGCCAAAATGGGAATACCAGGTGTGCAAATGGACGACATCAGCATCGATATTCCGCGTATTGAAATTCAAGCAGCGCTGGAGCGCGCCAAAAACTGAATGAAGGGATTTGGGGGCGGTGTAGTCCGTCGTATCCACCGATTCTCCCAAGACTTCCATGTTCTCCCCGGAAAACTCCTGGGTTCCAAAGCAGCGAACATCCACTTCGCAAAGCTTGGCTAGTTCGCGAGTCAGGTAATCGACGTGAACCCCGGCGCCGCCATAAATCGCAGGCGGGAACTCGTTGGTAAGGATCAAGCTCTTCATAAGAGCCGCTAGAATTCGATGGTCTTGCGCCATTTGGCAACCGCTACTTTCCCCCGTTTTCGCTGGGTCAAGGCTTCGCAAAGGGCGTGGGATTGCTCCGTTTCTCCGTGGACGAGCCAGGTTTGTTCGAGCGGACCGGTGATCGCGTCGTAGTAGGCGAGCAATTCGCTCCGATCAGCATGACCGCTAAAAGAATCCATCTCTTCAATGCGAGCTTTGACGCGGTGTTGCTCTCCAAAGATGGGAACCGATTTCTCGCGATCCCGAATTCGCCGACCCAGCGTATTGGCCGCGCAATAACCCACGAACAGAATCGTGTTCTTTGTATTGCCGATGTTGTTTCGCAAATGATGCAGGATCCGTCCGCTTTCGCACATTCCGGAAGCCGAAATGATGACGCAGGGCTCATCTTTGTCGTTCAGAGACCTAGAGCCGCGAACCGATCGAATCAGTTGTAAGCCCTCGAATCCGAACGGATTGCGCTTCTCGAAAAGAAAATTGTAGATCTCTTTGTTAAAACATTCGGGGTGCAATCGGAAGATCTCAGTCGCGTTTACCGCCAGTGGGCTGTCCACATAAATCGGGATATCCGGAATTTTACCCTCTTCAACCAATTGGTGGAGGACGTAGATCAGTTGCTGAGTTCGTTCCACGGCAAATGCCGGAATGATGACTTTGCCCTTTGTCCGGACTGCTTCGTGGATGATTTTCGCAATTTCTTCGGCCGATTCAGTATCTTCCTCGTGTTCCCGATTCCCATAGGTGCTCTCCATCAGGAGGAAATCTACATTTTCTGGAATGTGCGGATCACGGAGAATTCGGTTGTCGCCACGACCGACGTCCCCTGAAAAGACGAATCGCTTTTTGCGACCGGTCGCGAACTCCTGAATATCCAAAACCACCTGCGCCGAACCAAGGATGTGGCCGGCATCGATAAAGGTCAGAAAAACTCCGTTCGCGATCGGGAGGCTGCGGTCGTAGCCGATGTTCACAAATTGCCGGATGCATTGCTCAGCCTCCAGTTGCGTGTAGAGAACCGAAATTGGCTCCTGCTTGGTCTTTTTGCGACGTTTGTTAAGCCACCCCACATCATGCGCCTGAATCTTGGCGGAGTCAGCCAGCATGATTTGGCAAAGATCCCTGGTCGCGAACGTGCTGTAAATGTTGCCCGTGTACCCGTTCTTGCAAAGATTCGGGAGATTGCCGCTGTGGTCAATGTGAGCGTGGGATAATACCACCGCGTCAAGCGAGGCCGGATCGAAAAAGAAGGACTTGTTTCGCTCATAGCTCTCATCCCGCCGTCCCTGATAAAGCCCGCAATCCAAAAGAATACGCTGGTTGTTAATCTCGAGAAGATGTTGCGAACCTGTGGTGGTTTCAGCCGCGCCGCAGAAGGTGAGTTTCATGAAATTCAGGAGGGATTTGTGGAGTTTTGAGCCATGATCTTGGGAGTTTGCCACCTGCCGTGCAAGAAAACTTCGTCACACTGCAGTTTCGAGGTAGACGCTGCGCGCTGACTTGTTACGATGAATATTATGCGCTCACAAATAGCTACCAGAATGCGGGTGACCGCGTTGGCCATCTTTAGTGTCCTCGCGATCGTTGCCTGTACCACAGTGGTCGAAGAGACCGGTCGAAAACAGTTCAACGTTCTTTCTCCAGCCAAAGAGGCCAGCATGGGATTGAGCGAGTTTGAGAAATACAAGCAATCTAAGCCTGTCGTGCGTGGCGGATCCTACAACGCCATGGCTCAGCGAGTTGGCGCTCGGCTTCAGAAAGTAATCACGGTGCCGAATGCCCAATGGGAATTTGTCGTATTTCAGGATTCGACACCCAACGCCTTTGCTCTTCCGGGAGGGAAGGTCGGTATCCACTCAGGTCTTTTCAACGTCGTCCAAAATGAAGCGCAGTTGGCTGCGGTTCTCGGCCATGAAATCGGCCACGTGAAGGCGCGTCACAGCGGGGAACGACTTACCAATGCAACTGCCGGCGCAGTCGTTGGGGCGATCGCTGGTGAAGTCCTCGCCCGAAAGACCGGATTGCAGCGGGGCCAGGCTCAGGCCGTTACGCAAGGAGCTGTCGCATTGCGCACCCTCCGTTTCTCACGAAACCAGGAATTGGAAGCAGACAAACTCGGGGCGCTCTATATGGCTCGGGCGGGATACGATCCTCGCGAATCCATCAACTTGTGGAAGAACTTCGGGAAAGCCGCCGGTGGGAATTCAACTCCCGAATTTTTGAGAACCCATCCGTTGGATACAACGCGAATTGCTGCGTTGGAGGCTTATATGCCGACGGCATTGGCTGCCTATAAGAATTAGGGACCTGTTTGAGCCTGGGAGGCTCTTCGATTGGAGGGAAACTAATGTCGGGTAAGGCACTGGCATGGGTTTTCTGCTTTGCAGATGTCTAAGGCCATAAAAGAGGCGAAAGCGGACCTTCGGCGGGAAATGAAGCGCCGGGCTGCCGAGCTGTCGGCGGAGCAGCGGGTGGTGCAGTCAGAACAAATCTGCGAGCAAATCCTTCAAATTCCGAACCTGGGAGAGGCGGGAACCGTCCTCGTGTTTGCGAGCCTTCCCGATGAACCCAACCTGGATTCGCTTTGGAGTTCAGCGGTGCCTTGGGCTTTGCCGCAGGTCGTTGGTAAAGAATTGCGGATTTGGCGCGTTTCGGCGTTGAATCAGCTTCAGCGCGGGGTTCTGGGGATTCGGGAGCCAAATCCAGAACTTTGCGAGCGAATCGATCCCGCCGAAATCACCACGATTTTGGTCCCCGGACTCGCGTTTGATCGCAAATCAGGGCGCCGATTAGGGAGGGGAGGAGGGTTCTACGATCGCTTTCTTGCCGACTCTCAGGCCAGCAAGATCGGGATTGGTTTTGCCCATCAAGTGGTCGACGGAGTTCCGTTCGAAACTCACGATTGCTGTGTGGATCGGGTGATTTCAGGCTCCGATCACACCGAGAAGCTTTAGCGAGGTCATCGTCGCGACAAAAACGGAGCCAAGAAAGCCGAACCCGACTGTCCAGAGCATCCAGACCGGCGGTTTCTGGGGTTCAAAGCGGTATTGGCGAATTCCGAGGAACAGCAGTCCCGCCATCACTGCCGGACCGCCAACGACCGTCGATGCTTGTGCGATCACGATGATCGTGGTCCGGTCAAAGCCGGTCGTCAGGGCCAGGATCCCGACCAGCATCCCGAGAACCAGGGCTACGGTGGTGGCATGAAGCGCGGCACGGCTTGAGAGGGACGATCCCAGCCCCATTCCATCGGCAAAGACGTGGCCTCCGATCATCGCATTGACGAGAAAGGAGCTGAATGCCCCGGCGAGGAATCCGAAGCAGAAGATGTAGCTGGCAAATCCGCCAAAGGCGCTTTTCAGCTGAGCTGACATCTTTCCCGCATCGCCCAGTTCGGCTGGACCGACGGTCCCATGAAAGGTTGCCGCAGCCGTCATCATCACCACGGAAGTCACCCCAACCAAGACACACATGCCGAAGACCGAGTCGCGAAATCCTGACCGAAGTTCATCGGGGCCCCAACCGCGTTCCCGGACGAGGTAGCCTTGGTAAAACGCACCCGCCACCGAGTAGGTGGTCCCAATCAGGCCCATCACGATCAGCAGTTGGGAGGTGTTTTGAAAGGGAGAAAAATCAGGCAGCAATCCGGATAGGGCTCCTCCAATCGAAGGTTTGGAGACGACGAAATTGACGAGAAACGCCAGCACCATCAGGAGGACGAAGACCTTCATGATGTTCTCGACCCGTTTGTAGAGATTCTTCGACTGGTAGAGGATGAAAATGATCAACGCATTGACGGCAACCAGGATCGCGGCAATCAGCCCTTTCGGAAGCTGTTCACCATTACCGAGCAGCGGCTCAATTCCGGCGATAACCGCCATGTTGTTGCTGGATTGGAAGCCGGCAACAATCAGAAAGAAGGCAATCCCGATCACCCAACCGGCCCAGGGTCCAAGCTGCGCGCACAATTCACCGCAAAGCGATCTCTTCAGGGTGGCGCCAAGCCAGGCGGACAGCGAAGCCGCTCCAATCAGCAAAACGAGCAACAGAGCCAGAAGCCACAGCATGTCGTAACCGAATGCGGCGCCGACCTTGGTGCTGGTGGTAATGCTGCCGGGCCCGAGAACCACTGCGGCCACGATAATGGCCGGTCCAATTTGCCGTAGAAAGGCTGAAGGGGTCTTCATGTTTGGACGCTAGCAGGGGCAATGCCGCCGTCCAAGCTCATTTGCGAACATGCACCCAATTCCACAGCATCGGGAGAAGGAAGATCGCAACGAGCGCATTCAGAAACAGCGAAAGCGCGCAAACGCGCCCCAAACTTGCCAATCCCAAGTTGCTGGCCCAGGCGAGAGACCCGAATCCGGCAACGGTGGAAAGTCCGCACACGAGAAGCGCCTGTCCCACATCCCGTTGCACCCGCAAAACGTCGCGATGCCGGCGAAATCCCAACAGCATGTGGATGCTGTAATCGAGACCCGCGCCAAGGGTGAGGAGAACCGCTGCGAGGTTGAAAAAATTCCAGGTTAGACCGAGCAGGACCATTGATCCGAGCATGGCGACGAGGCTCAGCGCGATGGTGATCGCGACCCAGATGATTTCGCTGATTCTTCCAAAGGTGAAGGCTAACATGACCACCACGATCACTCCCAGAATCGCGAGAATTCGCATGATTTCTCCGGGAATGTGGGTTTGCAGGGCCAGCATGGTTTGAGCCCAGTCCGCGAGTTGGGTGTCTTCACTCTGAAGCCACCGCAAATCCGCGCCATCGCTTGCGACAACCATTCCGGCGGCCATGATCTCGTCCGGATTCACGACCTTCACAAATCGATGAAGCATTCGATCCGCCACGTCGCTTTCCGGAAAGATGAGCCCGTCTGCTTCGAGCCAACCTTCCCATTTTCGAAGGATCGCGTTGAAGGCAAGGACGGCATCCGCTGAGAATCCGACGTCATCCAATTCCTGCTTGAGCCGAGATTCCTGGGAAAGAATCAGGAGGACGGCTTGTTCCAGATTTTGGCGTTGGAAGGAAAGGATCGGCACGAAATTCGTTGGAAGCGTGTGCCGCAGAAGGATGCCTTGTTCCGTTGCTTCATTTAGACGTGATTCCAGTTCGATCAGGCGGTTTCGAACCTGCTCCCCGGTCCCGCTGACCACGACGTAGCCGTTGTTCTCGCCGTTCATGAGCTTGGCCTTGATCTCATCGAGCGCTTCATAGGCTTCACTGACCCGCGGGCGAGTGGCGCGATCGCTGAAGTCGACCTGAGGCATTCCCTGGGTGAGAAGAAGAACTCCGCAACCGCCTACAAAGATCATCGTTCCCAGCCCGAGAAAACGGGTGGTCTTGGGACCAAAGAATAGGCGTTCCGGATGACTGACCGGGTCATCAATTGCGGCTTTGGGCCATTCTTGGCTAAGTTTGGCGAGGCGACTGCAGTAAACGGTCAGCATCACAATGGCTCCAGCCGAAATCCCAAGACCGACGAGAACCCCAAGCTCGGAAACGCCAGGCAGACTGCTGGCGACCAGAGAGCCAAATGCCGCGGAAGTCGTCGCCGCGGCCCAAAAAATGCCGCGTTGGCTATGGCTACGAACCGTCTTTGAATCTCCCGGTGATCGAAGTGTGGCCTGGTAAATGAGAATCCCGTAATCGACGCTTAAACCAATCAGGATTGAAGCAAAACCGACATTCATGACCGTCAGGTCCCTGATCAAAAGGCCCGCGATCCCTAGCGTGATCACAAAGATCAATGCCAGCATGGCAACCAACCAACAGAGGGGGCGGAATCGGCGATACCAAAACCAAAAGATCAGGGCGATCACCGTGATCGTGGTCAGACCGGAAACTTTCATATCGCGTTCCATCCCGGCTGAAATCTCCGAAACGACCGGAGGTTCGCCAGTGAGCTTCACCGTGACTCCTTCGGGGAGATTGGTCGCTTCGACGGCTTCGCGAATCGCATTTACCCGTTCGATCATCCCGCGATAATCACCTCGGCCCTGTTCCCCGGGAGCCGTCAGATAGATCAGTCGCAGGAGCCCGTCCTCAGATTCAAATTCGGACGCATCCGCAGCCATCATGCCGTCGCCGCCTTCCGTTCCAAACGCGGGGGCGATGAGTCCAAACGGGTCGTAACCGGTCAAGAGCGCTTCCTGAGGCGAAAGCGCGTAGGCCATATCCTCCATGCGGGATTTCAAATAGGGAATCGAACTACCTTCTTTGAATCGATCCGCCAGCGTTGCA
>TARA_R110002096_G_scaffold139147_2_pt1 | contig 31444 bp, 34 predicted proteins | sample TARA_R110002096 | Tara Oceans TARA_R110002096 (sample SAMEA4397295) | marine metagenome | biome: Polar Biome; feature: [DCM] deep chlorophyll maximum layer (ENVO:01000326); material: water (ENVO:00002006), including particulate matter (ENVO:01000060) such as... | depth 35 m
ACCAGAGAAGAAGAATGCGATTTCTTCTGCCGCTGTTTCCGGTGCGTCTGATCCGTGAACAGAGTTTTCGCCGATAGACAGCGCGAATTCCTTGCGGATTGTGCCTGCATCTGCGTCTGCTGGGTTTGTGGCACCCATGATTTCGCGGTTACGTGCAATTGCGTTTTCACCTTCAAGAACTTGAACAACGATTGGTTCCGAGATCATGAATTCACACAATTCGCCGAAGAATGGGCGTTCCGCGTGGACGCCATAAAATTCTTGAGCTTGTGCCAATGTCAACTGAATGCGTTTTTGAGCAACAACGCGAAGACCGCCCTGTTCAAACTTAGCTACGATTTGACCAACAAGGTTACGTTTTGTTGCGTCTGGTTTTACGATTGAAAATGTACGTTCTAGCGCCATTGAGGAAGTCCTTTGGATGGATGAGTGTTAATTTCGCGCCCGACTATCACATGGGCATTCATTTGAAAAGCACCCTTTCATTCGGGCGTTGACACCTTCCATCCCATAGGCCATTCCACAGCCATGTTAAAAATCGATGATATCAGCTACTCCATTGCGGGGCGCCAACTGTTGGCCAATGCCTCTGCTACTATTCCTTCTGGCCACAAGGTGGGCATTGTGGGGCGAAATGGCACGGGTAAAACAACGTTGTTTAAGCTGATTACAGGCGAGTTGGGGTTGGACGATGGCGCGATTGAAATCCCTAAAAAGATGCGCATTGGCGGCATAGCCCAAGAAGCCCCCGCATCAGACGACAGTCTGTTGGAAACCGTTTTAGCGGCGGACACGGAACGTGCGGAATTGTTGACTGAGGCGGAAACCGCCACCGATCCAAACCGCATCGCGGATATTCATGGACGCTTGTCAGATATTGATGCGTATTCGGCAGAAGCTCGCGCCGCGTCCATCCTGTCAGGTCTCGGATTTTCATCTGCCGCACAGGCGCGACCATGTCACGAATTTTCCGGTGGTTGGCGAATGCGTGTGGCATTGGCGGGCGTTTTGTTTGCACAGCCTGACATTTTGATGTTGGACGAACCAACCAACTATTTGGATCTTGAGGGTACTATTTGGTTGGAAACCTATTTGCGCAAGTATCCGCATTCCGTGCTGATTATTTCGCACGACCGTCAATTGTTGAATACGTCGGTGAATGCGATTCTGCATCTGACGGACAAGCAACTGACGCTTTATCAAGGAAATTACGACACGTTTGACAGCGTGCGCCGCGCCAAGTTGGCCGAACAAGCGTCAATGGCGCGCAAACAAGAAGCAACGCGCGAGCATTTGCAGAGTTTTGTGGATCGGTTCCGCGCCAAAGCATCCAAGGCCAAACAAGCACAATCGCGGATTAAGATGCTTGAAAAAATGGAACCAATTGCAGCGGGTATGGAAAATGCAGTTGCCGCGTTTGATTTTCCGACGCCAGAGGAATTATCGCCGCCAATTTTAAGACTGGAAGAAACCTCTGTTGGCTATGACGGTACACCGATTTTGCGTGACTTGAACCTGCGCATTGATCAGACGGATCGTATCGCCCTATTGGGTGCCAATGGTCAGGGTAAATCGACGTTGTCAAAACTGTTGGCGGATCGTTTGACCCCCATGGCCGGCAATTTGGTGCGTTCGTCCAAATTGAAAATTGGTTATTTTGCACAACACCAAGTGGACGAGTTGCACCTGGATGAAACGCCATTGCAACATATTACGCGAGAATTTCCAGGCGAGACACCCGCGAAATTACGGTCGCGGTTGGCACGCGGGGGGATTGGACCCGAACAGGCATTAACACAAGTTAGTCGCCTGTCAGGCGGGCAAAAGGCGCGGTTATCGTTGTTATTAGCGACGGTCGAGGCACCGCATTTGTTGATCTTAGATGAACCAACAAATCACCTTGATATTGAAAGCCGCGAAGCATTAGTTTTTGCATTGGCGGCCTATGAGGGCGCGGTGATTTTAGTAAGTCACGACCCGCATTTGGTGAATGCCATCGCGGACACATTGTGGTTGGTGAAAGACGGTGAAGTGAATGTTTTCACCGAAGATTTAGACGCATATAAGAAAATTCTGTTGGCTGAACGTGGTGTTGCAGATCGTTCTGAAAAGCCAAAGAAGGTGAAGAAAAAACGCCTGTCTCATGGTGAAAAACGCAAGTTATTGGCGCCATATACTGTCGAAGTCACCAAATGCGAAGAGCGATTGACCAAAATATTGGAAATCAAAGATAAAATCGAAGCGGCACTTGCTGATCCAGATATCTACACGGATTCTGACCCCAACCGTTTTGAGAGTTTGAGTAAAAAACGGGCCGAAGCATTGGATGCCGTTCAAAAGGCCGAAAGCCTGTGGATGAAAGCCGAGGAAGATTTAGAAACTGCCCGCGCAGGTCTGTAGAGCACGAAGCCCCTAGAAACCAACCTCTTTGCTCATTTTAATGCACAAATTGGTTGCGGTTACGGTTTTCTTGCAGCGTACATTAGTTTGCAGTTGCTTTCTTCTCCCATGATCCGCTTTCCTGTGACCAGTACTGTGCAGATACCCCCGCGTCTGAAACCTCTTTCCATTTGGCACGAGCGATGTCGACAGATGAGGGATTATTCCCATCGAACAAAATGCATGTCCGTTCCAATTTCGCTGCGTCAGCGGGGAGAAATTTTGCATCATCCACAACCATCAAAACTTGGCGTATTGCGTAATCTGGTTCATCAACCGTCAGCAAGACAGGTTGATCATTATCCGTCTTGCCATTGGACAGGCCATGGGGCAGAAAGCTGTCCGTGTGTCCCTTCCACAAATGAGTATCAAGCGCTTGCATAACTGGAAAGTTTTGACCACGGATAACCACGTTCCAATTGTTCGCCAGACATTTAATCAGCAAATCAACCACGGTCGCTGCCATAGGCGACCGTGTTAGATGATAAAAATATACGTCGCCCAACTATGCCTCGTATGTATCTGCGATTAAACGATTTAACGCACGAACTCCCCAACCCGTCGCACCTTTGGGGGCAAAGTCAGAATCGGATTTCAGCAACGCAACACCCGCAATATCCAGATGGATCCATGGCATGTCAGGTTCGACAAAACGCTGCAGGAATTGTGCGGCGGTAATAGAACCCGCGGCACGTCCACCAACGTTTTTGATGTCCGCGATCCGGCTATCAATCAACTTGTCGTACGCCGCACCCAATGGCATGCGCCATGCGCCCTCTTGTTCGGTACTTGCGGCCTTTAGGAAATCATTGACCAGTTTATCATTGTTCGAAAACGCACCCGCATTATCGTGGCCCAAACCAATGATAATCGCACCCGTAAGCGTGGCCAAATCGATAACGCCCGTGGGTTTGTATGTTTTTTGCGCATACCACAGCACATCCGCCAGAACCAACCGACCTTCGGCATCGGTGTTGATCACCTCGATGGTATCGCCCTTCATGGATTTTACAACATCACCGGGACGTTGCGCCAATGCATCCGGCATATTTTCCACCAAACCAACCAAGCCGACGACATTTGCCTTGGCCTTGCGCATTGCCAGTGTTTTCATCACACCAGCAACAACACCAGCGCCGCCCATATCCATTGTCATATCTTCCATGCCACCGGCAGGTTTGATGGAAATCCCACCCGTATCGAACACAACACCCTTACCGACAAGCGCCAGTGGTTTTTCTTTGCCGCCACCCTTCCATTCCATAATTACAATTTTGGACGGGCTGGTTGAACCCATGCCAACTCCCAACAGGGAATGCATTCCCAATTTCTCCATATCCGCCTCTTCCAATACAGACACTTTGAGACCCTGTTTTTTCAAATCGATCAATCGATCAGCAAATTCAGTGGTTGTTAGGATATTGGCGGGTTCGTTAACCAAATCGCGCGTGAAGAAAACGCCTTCAGATATTGCACCGAGGGTTTCATATTCATCTTTGTTTTTATCAACGCTGGCTACATATACATTGATCTGGCCGTATGCGGTCGCGTCATCTGTTTTATGCGCATCGAAACGATAGCGGCGCAAAGTTATACCAAACGCCAACTGTGCGGCGCGCGCATTTGCGGTGACAAACAGGTTGATTGTTGCTGTTCCCGCCTCTTTCGCAATGCTCGCGCCACATTTACGCGCCACTTCGATTGCTGGGCGTTTTTTCATTTTTAACAGCAATACCGCGTCTGCAGCCAAACCAAGTGGCGCAGGGAATCGTTGGATATCACCCTCATTCATTTTTTCGAAAATTTCAGTGTCCGCAAATTTTTTCAAAGTCCCCTTCATCAAACGATTCACACGTTTAGCGGATGGACCAAAGCTCCCTGCTGCGTCTACACATATTACAACCAAACCTGTGGCCTTTGGAATGGTATCCAACGTGTGTTCAAAGAAGTTTGGGTGAATAACAGCAGTCATTATAATTCCTCTCGAGATGTTACTAAGTGAAAGCCTAACGATAATCCGCTGGCATGGCTACATAACACTGTTGTTTTTTGTGAAAATAGGTTAGCCATGTTGAGATTAAATTTCCCAATTCAATCAGGGCGCTGTGACCAAACTCGATCGATATATATTTAGCCAACTTATAGGGCCGTTTGCATTTTTCTGCCTTATTATATCTGGTATATTATGGCTGAATCAGGCCTTAAGAATTGTCCAAGTGGTTACAGAAAACGGGCAGCCAGCATCCATTTTTGTTGAATTAAGCCTTTTGCTGCTACCCAAGGTTTTGACCGCGGCGATTCCCATTTCGGGCTTTGCAGCGGCAGTTTTTCTGACCAACCGATTATACGGCGAGGCCGAATTGGTGGTAATGATGAGCGCAGGTCGCTCATTTATTGCATTGGCAAAACCGTTTTTGATTTTTGGCGTTTTTTGCGCTTTCGCTTTGGGGGTGGTTGTACATTTTTTGGCGCCAATGGCGCAGTCCAAAATGTTAGAGCGCCAAGCACAGATTCAACGCGAGTTCATAACGCAAATCATACAACCCGGCGAATTCATAACATCGCAAGATGGTTTTACCTTCTTTTTCGGCTTTAAAGGGAAGAACGGACAATTAAAGGACGTATTGATCGAAGAACACGTTGATCCCGATATGACCGTGACATACATCGCAAACCAGGGCCAAGTTGTTAAAGATGACACAGGCACCACCTTGGTTTTAAAATCGGGATCAATCCAGCGGCAAAACCTGCGGACGCGCACGTTTTCCTTGGTTCAATTTGACAGCTTGGCCTTTGATCTGGACCAAATGAGTAACGATATTAAGCCAAGAGTGGATGGGTTTGCTGAATTTTCAACACCCCGATTAAAGCGGGAATTGGACAACCTGTCAAAGCAAGACACCGCAATGGGTCGTGGTATTTCATTATATCATGATCGCAATGCCAAAACGTTGTTGGCGCTGTTTTTCCCAGTGTTAGGAATGGCAGTTCTGTTGGTTGGTGGTTATCGACGTTCAGGATTTACATTGAGGATTATTGCGGGTGTTTTAATGATGGCAGGCTTAGATTCATTTCGTGGTGCGACGCGGTCATGGGTCATTGATAGTCCTGCAATATGGCCCGCACAGTATTTGTCGCCAATTTTATCCATCGCGCTGATTGTTTTTTTGCTTTGGGTGGCACGGCGCAATTTGCGGGATTTTAATCCCTTCAAGCGGAGTGTTTTGGCATGACCTTGGCGCGTTATTTTGCTTGGCGATTTTTCCTGAACTTTGTACGGATTCTATTGGCCATAGGGTTGATGATTATCTTAATCGATTTCTTGGCCAATTTAAATCGATTAGGGGGAATCGACAATGCCGTTCAAGAGGCCCTAATACTTAGCTTTTACCATACGATTACATATCTTTCGTTGGCGATGCCATTGATCGTCATGTTGGCAGGTTTGGGATTCAGTGTTGGGTTGGCGCGTACCAGCGAATTTGTCATTTCACGCGCATCTGGCCAATCGGCACTGCGTAGTCTGTTACCTGTTATGGCGTGTGCGTTCGTATTGGGCGTCGTTTCAATTTTCCTATTTGATCCATTGGCAGGACGTATGGTGAATGCATATGATGATCGGTTGGCGGATTTACGTGGGAACCAATTGTCCACAGTTTCCGTGAACGAGAGCGGTTATTGGATGCGGCAAGCGACGCCAACGGGCCACCAAATCATTAATGCAAAATCTGCCTCAGATAACGGGCGGATGCTGCGTGATTTGTCAGTATATTCATACGATGGAAATGGTCAAATTCAGTCACGTACGTTCGCAAAAACCGCATTTTTATATGCTCAAGAATGGGTCTTAACTCAGGGCGAAACATGGAGCGACTCTAAACTGTCGGATGATCCATTGACTGGATCAGCGACATTCAAAATTTTACGCATTCCGACGTCGATCACACCTTTGCAATTGCTTGCAGGTTATCCGGCACCTGAAACGATTTCACCATTGGAAATGTCAGCGCAAATTGAACGGGTGCAAAACTCTGGCTTTTCGACGACAAAGTATCGATCCCAACAATGGGGTCAATATGCACGCCCATTTCTGTTCGCGGTGATGGTTCTTATCGGTTCTGTCTTCACTTTGCAGAATGCACGTATGGGTAATTTGGGTATTTCTGTTGTTTCATCTGTATTATTTGGATTTGGGGTTCATTTTCTGCAAAACTTTTCAACAACGTTGGGACGTTCGGGAGAAATACCAATTTTATTATCGGTTTGGGCACCTATTTTATCGGCCGGATTGGTGGTGATTGCTCTGTTTTTGCATTATGAGGATGGGTGACATGACTTATATTCGACACCTTATTCTAACATTGATTTCTGCGCTGAGTTTTGCGCTGTTCTCGACCCTTGCAAACGCACAAAACGCGCCCGTTTCTTTGGTGGCGGATAGTATACAATACACGCAATCCACAGGCATTTTGATCGCCCAGGGAAATGTGAAGGTTTATTTTGAAGATAGCATTTTAGCAGCGCAAACAATTCGGTACACTCAGACAACGGATCAAATTGAAATCATTGGCTCGTATACCCTTAAAAACGGTGATAATACGACATTATCTGGACGCGACACAGTGATGGATGCCAAGTTGCAAAAAGGTTTGATTCTGGGTGCGCGCGCCATAATCGACCAACAACTACAGATCGCGGCGCAACAACTGGATCGCATCGACGAGAACACCAGCGTGTTTCAAACTGTTGTTGCGTCAACCTGCTACGTCTGCAATCATAACCAGACACCATTTTGGCAAATTCGCGCCAAGCGTATTATTCACGATAAAAAGCTGAAAAAGTTATATTTTGAATCTGCGATTTTAGATTTCCTTGGCTTTCCGATCTTCTACGTTCCTAAGCTATCTATACCTGAACCCGGTGTTGCCCGTGCTACAGGTTTTTTAGTTCCACAGTTCTCTACATCAAACACATTGGGCGTAACCGCTAAAATTCCCTACTTTATCGCTCTTAACGATTACAGCGACGTAACGATTACACCGTTCCTGTCGTTCAAAGGAAGCGCAATTGTCGAGGGCGAATATCGACGGCGAACCCGCAACGGTGCCTATCGTCTGAACGGTGCATTTGCATTGGCAGATCAGTTAGACAATGGCGGCATAAGTGCATTTATTGAAGGCCAAGGATTGTTCAATTTGAAAAATGACTACCAATTGGAATTCGGGCTGGATTTCGCCAACAATGTTGACCTTGCGGCGGGCGAGAAAAGTTTCAAAGAAAATTACAATTATTCCAATGATGACCGTTTGAAAAGTTTTGTCCAAGTCAGCAAAACTCAGAAAAACAGTTACTTTCAGCTAGGCGCATCATTCACGCAAAGTTTTCGATACAAAAATTTTGACGGCGACGCCGCAGGAACATTAGAGGTCGACCCCAACGTCCCCGTTGTTTTGCCAGAATTTTATTACCGTCGCAATTTTGACAATTCGGTGTTGGGTGGCAAACTTGGCATTGCCGCGCAATCAGTCACCCTTCTGGATTCCGGCTCTGGACGATACTCTCGCATCGGAACCCGTTTCGACTGGCAACGATTTTGGTTGATGGATTCGGGATTAGTTTTCGGTGCGGGCGCCCAGATCAACGCCAATGCTTACCTTACCGATGGTGGTAATTTCGGCAATGTTGCACCAGTTGCCTCTGCCGAACTCCGCTACCCTCTAGAACGAACTACGGGGAATATAACTCATGTCATCGAACCCATTGTGCAATTAATTTGGGCTCCGGACGAAGTTTTTGGAACCCTTAACACCGACTCGAACACCTCGGACAGTACTACTGCGGAGTTTGAAGAAACCAACCTATTTTCAATAAACCGTTTCCCAGGTTTTGATAAAACAGAAGCCGGATTGCGTGCAAACGTGGGCGTTCAGTATCTTTTACACAACCCGAATGGGTGGGAGTTCTCGGCCACTGCCGGACGTGTATATCGCGCCAAAAACCTTGGCCAATTTGATACTTCTATTTCAACTGGGCTGGATCAGTTGAATTCAGATTACGTAGGAGCATTCACCCTAAAATTCCCGAATAAATTCAGCCTGTCATCTCGGTTATTGATTGATGGGTCACTGAATACGTCGAAGAATGAAACAAAACTGGCATTTAAATATAAAAAGCTGGGAATGAACTTGGGGTATGTTTGGATCAAAGAGGACAGCGTTTTAAACAATAATGAGCGGCAACACGAAGCGAGCCTTAAGGCAAGTTATCAAATTGATGATAATTGGAGTTTTTCTGCTGATTGGCGTCAAAACTTAAGCACACAGTCGCCAATTGAAGGTGAATTTGGCATTGATTATGAAAACGAATGTGCAAAAATGGAATTTTCACTCTCGCTTGAATATGACGAGGATGGTAATGTAGACCGAGAAGTTGGGCTAAAAATATCCTTGTCTGGCCTAGGCTCTAACAAAAAACAAAAAGACCTAAACCGCCGTTGCGGATTCTAAGAAATGAAAAAAATGAAATATATTAAATTTTTTGTAACTATTGTAGTAGTTTTGTCGCCAACGACGCTCTTGGCCCAACGTGCGAACCCCTACGCAACAGCTATTTCGGTGAATGATCGTGTGATCACGAATTATGAAATCATGCAACGTGTTTTGATGTTGCAAGTGTTTGGCACCCAAGGGGATTTAGACGCCAGTGCACGCAATGCGCTGATTGACGAACGCATTTACCTTCAAGCCGCATCAAAGCTGAATGTAATGCCGTCGGAAAGCGATCTCGCGGCAGGGATGGATGAGTTTTCAGCGCGGGGTAAACTTTCTACTGATCAGTTGATGGAAATACTGTCTTCGCAGGGCGTAGCGCCTGAAACATTCCGTGCTTTTGTGGAATCGGGCCTTGCGTGGCGAAATGTTGTCCGCGCACGGTTTGCACGGCAAACTAATATCACTGATGACGATATTGATTCAGCGCTGTCGTTTCAAAATGGCCCCGGCCAATTGGATTTCTTGCTTTCTGAAATCATTCTTTCTGATGGTGGGAAAAGCGGTCAAGACGCACAAAAAACTGCAACCAAACTGTCTCGCACGATCAAATCTAGTTCTGCATTTTCGTCCGCGGCACGTCAGTATTCCGGTGCTCCGTCTGCGCCCAGTGGCGGGCGATTGGATTGGGTGCCCTCGCGCTCTTTACCGGCAAACATTGTGGCGCAATTGATGATCTTGCAACGTGGTCAGGTTACCGGCCCCATTTCCCTGAATGGAAATGTTGCGTTGTTCCAATTACGAGACACCCGCCAAAGTAAGAATGCGTCAACCACATCAGAAACAATTAGCTATGCAACGGTCGCACTACCGACGGGTTTAGATTCCAAGACAACGGCTGCGAAGGCGCGAGTTTTGCGCAATAGCGTTGACACCTGTTTGGATATGCGTGCCGCTGGTCAAGAAATCGGCACAACCGCATTCGCCGAAGGCGCTGGTACTGTCCAGGAAATTCCAAATAATATCGCCCTGGCGTTGGCATCATTGGATCCCAAAGAAACGGCAAACATCGCCATGCAAAGCGGCCAAACTGGCGTGATTATGTTGTGTAGCCGCTCGTCCGAGTTGGCCGAAGGTGAACGTGAAGGTATCCGAGAAAGCCTGTTTAGCCAAAAAATTGCAAATTTAGGGGCAGGTTATCTACAGGAACTTAAAGGCGACGCCTTTATCGAATATAAATGATCAAACCAATAGCACTGACCTGTGGGGATCCAAACGGTGTCGGCATTGATTTATCCTTTGAGGCGGCGAAAAAACTGAACGGCACACTGCCGTTTTTTCTGATCGCGGATCAACTCCATTTGGGACAACGTTGCGCAGGTCAGCCATTTGAAGTCATCACGCATCCAACTCAATCCCTTGAAACTAAGGCTGGTGTACTGGCTGTATTAGATCATCCGTTTAAACACGCTCCAACCTTACAAGGCATGCAACCTAACAACGCCCAAGATATTATCGACGTAATCGAACGTGGCGTGCAATTGGTACAAAATGGTTCGGCCGGCGCATTATGCACCAATCCAATTCACAAGCGCGTTTTACAAGTAGGTGCGCAATTTGCGTTTCCCGGACATACAGAGTTCTTGGCGCATTTAGCGGGTCAGGAAAGTTCCGTGATGATGCTGTTGTGCGACCAGTTGCGTGTTGTTCCGGTAACCATCCATATCGCATTGCATGACGTTGCACGGGTTCTGAGTCCGACGTTATTGCGCGAGACAATTATAACAACACATGCTGCAATGATCCGTGATTTTGGTATCGCAACGCCGCGCATCGCCATTGCGGGCTTAAATCCCCATGCGGGCGAACAAGGTGCATTTGGACGCGAAGAGATTGAATTGATGTCGCCAGTAATCACCGAGTTACGTACCAAAGGAATGGTCATTTCCGATCCGATGTCTGCTGACACAATGTTTCACCCACAGGCCCGCGAAAAATACGATGTTGCGGTTTGCATGTATCATGACCAAGCGTTGATACCTATAAAAACAATAGATTTTTTTGGCGGCGTTAACGCGACCTTGGGTCTGCCGTTCATTCGCACATCACCCGATCATGGTACCGCATTTGACTTGGCGGGTACGCGGGATGCAAATCCAGAAAGCCTGATTGCCGCATTGAATACCGCCGCAAGTATGGCCAAGGCAAGAGATACACATGGATCATAAAACGATAGATGGCTTGCCGCCATTGCGGGATGTTATTGCAGAACATGGTTTAAGCGCCAAAAAATCACTTGGTCAAAATTTCCTGTTGGATTTGAATTTGACCAGTAAGATTGCCCGCCAAGCAGGTGATCTTACACAATGCGACGTATTGGAAATTGGACCCGGTCCCGGCGGATTAACCCGTGGCTTACTGTACGAAGGTGCGCGGCGTGTACTGGCTGTGGAACGTGACCAACGCTTAACCCCTGCCTTGGAACAGATCAAAGCTCATTATGCTGGTCGATTGGATGTCATCTTTGGTGATGCGCTTGACGTGGACGTAAATGCACATCTGCAAAGCCCAGTAAAAGTTGTTGCCAACCTGCCCTACAATGTTGGCACTGAATTGTTGATCCGTTGGCTGACACCCCAAACTTGGCCGCCCTATTGGGATAGCCTGACATTGATGTTTCAAAAAGAAGTGGCGCAACGTATCGTCGCGAAACCAGGGTCCAAAGCATATGGTCGTTTGGCATTAATGGCGCAGTGGCGTTGCGATGTGCGGTTAGCAATGGAAATTTCGCCCCAAGCGTTTACACCTCCGCCCAAGGTTACCTCTGCAGTTGTGCATTTCGAGCGGCTGAAAAAACCACGTTTTGAAGCGGATGCTAAAACGTTAGAACGTGTTGTCGCGATGGCATTCAATCAACGCCGCAAAATGTTGCGCGCTTGTTTGAAAACACTGTCACCAAATATCGAAGATATCTTAATTTCTGCTGGTATAAAACCAACCCAACGCGCCGAAGAAATTGATCTTGAGAAATTCTGCGCCTTGGCGCGCGCTGTTACTTAAGTTTCGTTATCTTGCTTTGTTGGCTGTTGTACGGCCGGTTGTTCTTCACGTGGCTTACTTGGGCGGCGGCGGTTCTTTTTAGGCGCTGAACTTTCGGTCGCTGCCTCAGGTGTTTCTACCAAGGCGCTTTCGTTCGTTTGTCCGGGAAAAACATCTTGATCGGGGCGTGCATCAATTGTTGGTTGTTCGCTTGAATCCGCAGAAGGTGGTGTATTTTGCGGCTGGGGTTGGGATTGTTTTTGGGATTGTTGCTGTTGTTGCTGCTGCTCTTTTTTCGCGTCCATCTCGCGTTGCGCCAAAACCAATAACCGCGAATAATGCTCAGAGTGTTGTAAGAAATTTTCGTGTGCAATGCGATCGCCAGACAGCATCGCATCGCTTGCAAGAGACTGATATTTATCAATAATTTGTTGGGGAGTTCCACGAACCCGTCCTTCTGGCCCCGAACTGTCAAACACGCGGTTAATGACATTGCTTGGGTTTTGACGACGATTATTGTTGTTGTTCTTATTGCGTGAACGCGATTTATTCGAAGTTCTCATTTGCTCGGAATGCCTTGTCGTTGGGTTGATTGCGCATCTTGCGCGTTTGTCCGAAAATATCTGTTTGGACAGACGAGAGGCCGCGGCCATCTATATCGTCTGACGCATTTATAACTTAATGCCTTATGAAAACAAGGAAAAACGGTGACTAATTTCAGATTTAATTGATATGTAACTTACAACAAATTTATACTAGTTTTGCAGATGCAATACGGTCTTTGCCGTTGATATCTTTGATAATTTTCACGTCGCTAAAGCCTGCCAACGCCAGTAATTCACAGACAGCGGCACCCTGATCATAGCCAATTTCCAACAAAATACACCCGCCATCATTCAGAACACGTGGCGCATCAGAAATAATAGTATGATATGCACCCAAACCATCCCCTTCTGGCGTCAGAGCCATACGCGGCTCCCAATCCAGAACATCCCGTGACAACCCTTTCATCGCATCGGCTGAAATATAGGGAGGGTTCGAAACAAGCAGATCAAAGGTTTGAGTAATACCACTGCTCCAATTTCCACACATGAATGAAGCACGACGATCATATCCCAATGCAGCAGCGTTACGTTGGCCTACGTCCAAGGCAGGCTGCGATGCATCCACCCCGACACCCGTTGCAGAGGGAAATTCACCAAGCAGACTTAACAAGATACATCCCGAACCAGTTCCAAGGTCGAGTATCGTATTTATGCCGCCAAGCAGAACCGCTTGTTCAATCAGAGTTTCGGTGTCGGGTCGAGGATCCAAAACATCGGGGGTCACGATGAAATCATTTTTCCAGAACGCACGCTGCCCAACGATTTGCGCAATAGGTTGGAAATTTGTACGCTTTTGAACAGCCTGCGTGAAAATTTTGCCGTGTGTATCCGTGATAATATCATCAGGATTTAACCGAAGTGACGCGGATTGACGACCCGTAGCATAGGCCAATAATAACAGAGCTTCGTGTTTAGCATCACGCTTGGCAACCGACGCCAATTGGGTCGTCCCGGCATCCAAAAGGTTACGAACCGTCAGCATTAAGGATTAAGCTCAGCCAACTTCGTTGCCTGATCATCCGCTGTAAGCGCATCAATAAATTCATCCAAGTCACCCTGCATAACACCATCCAATTTATAGAGTGTGAGGTTTATGCGATGGTCGCTGACCCTGCCCTGCGGATAATTATAAGTTCGAATGCGCTCCGAACGGTCACCGCTACCAACCTGATCTTTGCGTGTGGCGGCGCGTTCATCGTCGGCCTTTTGGCGTTGCAAATCATACAAGCGAGCCCGCAGAACATTCATCGCGATTTCACGATTGCGGTGTTGCGATTTTTCAGAGCTGGTAACGATCAAGCCTGTGGGCAAATGTGTAATCCGCACCGCCGAGTCAGTGGTATTAACGTGCTGTCCGCCTGCACCCGATGAGCGATATGTATCAAGGCGAATATCGGTGGCTGGAATGACCAAATCTATATCTTCTGCTTCTGGCATGATGGCAACGGTTGCGGCGGATGTATGTACCCGCCCTCCACTTTCGGTTGCCGGCACCCGTTGAACACGGTGTACGCCGCTTTCGTATTTTAGACGTGCAAAAACGCCGTCGCCTTTAACGTTGGCGATAACTTCTTTGTAACCACCAAGTTCTGTTTCACGACCCTCGACGATTTCGAATTTCCAACCATTGTTTTCGCAGAATCGAATATACATCCGCAACAGGTCACCGGCAAATAACGCAGCTTCGTCACCGCCAGTTCCAGCGCGAATTTCAATGATTGCTGGCTTTGCATCAGCTTCATCTTTGGGTAACAAAGACAGTTGCAAATCATGTTCGGCTTTTGGCAATGCTGCTTTCAGTGCGGGCAACTCATCCTCTGCCAAGGCCTTTAATTCTGGATCAGACAGCATGTCCTGCGCTTCGGTAATATCCGCAACTAATGTGTTATAGGTATCGATTTGTTCTACCACAGGCTTCAGGTCGGAATACTCTTTGGAAAGAGTCGCAATATCATCCATGGCTGACCCATCAGCCATTTTTGCTTCGAGAAAAGCAAATCGCGCACGAATTTGTTCAAGTTTATCTTCTGGTACCATGTTTATGTCTTCCCCCGCCTATAACGTGGGGTCAAGGGCAGACGTGCAATTTAGAAAAATTTATGTTATCATCATTTTATGCATAGAGGAATCTTGATCATTCTGGGTGCATTCCTGAGCACCACACCTGCGTTCAGCCAAGATGCTGAAATCAAAAAACCTGACTGTTATTGTACTGACAAAACGGGCCAAAGGTTGGAACTTGGGCAAGTTATATGCCTGTCGGTCGATGGTCGGAGTTTTATGGCGCGTTGCGAGATGTCTTTGAACAATCCAATGTGGCGCGAGACCTCTGGCTCCTGCCTAAGCTCCGAGCTTTTCCCGCAAAGCCCGCAACCATTGATGAACACGCCGTTGATTGACACCAAGGTCAGATTTTCCAAATCTTGAGCGTGAGAAAATTTTGATTGTTGTACTGTTGGGCGAAACCGCGCGGATGCTCACAGAAATATAATCGGGATAGCCCATCAGCAATGTCCGACTGACGTAAGTTTGGCTCAGTTTATCATCCGAAATGAACAGCATATTGGTACGCGGCATTTCCTTCACCATCGCCTGTATTTGAAGGGCAACATCCATTGCTGGTAGCGAAAACTGGCCTTCTTCATCCGTCGAGATATAAAAGTTTGGCGATTTAGGCTGGCGCACGTCAAAGGCATCAATGACATAGGTACGTGAATCAACAGGCCAAACGCGCACAGCTGTTGTGCCCACTGCAACAAGCCCTAGCAAAATCAAGATCGCTGTCATCATTCTCACTTACTGTCTTCACTGACAGCGTTCAGCGCTACCGCACGTTCTTCGACCAACTCCACAATATGATCCACCATTTGGTCATTGTTTATTTTATGATCCTGCTTTCCAGCAACGTAAACCATACCCGAACCGGCACCACCGCCCGTAAAACCAACATCGGTCATCAATGCTTCACCTGGGCCATTCACAACACATCCGATTATCGACAATGACATCGGCGTTTTGATATGTTCTAAACGCTCTTCCAATTTGGCAACTGTTTCGATCACATCAAATCCTTGGCGCGCACAGGACGGGCATGAAATGATATTCACACCGCGATGACGTAACCCCAATGATTTTAGAATTTCAAAACCAACTTTGACCTCTTGAACCGGATCGGCCGACAAGGATACGCGCATGGTATCGCCAATCCCCATCCACAACAAATTTCCTAATCCAACCGCTGACTTAATGGTACCGCTGGTCAACCCACCTGCTTCGGTAATTCCGATGTGGATTGGTGCATCCGTGGCATCGGCCAATCCTTGGTATGCAGCGGCGGACATGAATACATCCGATGCTTTTACGGATATTTTGTATTCATGGAAATCATTATCCTGAAGAATACGAATATGATCCAGACCACTTTCAATCATTGCGGCGGGGCATGGTTCGCCGTATTTGTCCAACAGATGCTTTTCCAATGAACCGCCATTAACCCCAATACGAATAGAGCAACCATAATCACGCGCAGCCTTTATTACCTCGCTTACCCGCTCTGATGATCCAATATTTCCGGGATTTATACGTAAACACGCGGCACCTGCCTGTGCCGCCTCGATCGCACGTTTATAGTGAAAGTGAATATCAGCCACCAATGGAACGGGGCTTTCTTTAACAATTTCGTGCAACGCCTTGGTCGATGCCTGATCGGGGCAACTGACCCGCACAATGTCCGCACCCGCATCTGCACAATCCGTAATCTGCTTAATCGTCGCCGCAACATCATGGGTCAAAGTATTGGTCATTGTTTGCACAGAAATAGGTGCATCCCCGCCAACTGCAACAGAGCCGACATGAATTTGACGGCTTTTACGGCGTTCGATATTGCGCCAAGGGCGGATTGAATTCAGGTTCATTTGAGGTTCCGTGCGACAGTATAATGACGTTATACACGCTTCGTTTATGGCATCAACACAAGACGATTATTGAATAGCTTGTGCCGTAAGATTTACGTTTATTGGTGCGTCCAAAGGTTGATCCAAACCATCTTCAACCACTGCATAGGTTTGTGCAACCACTGTCGCATCTAAAACAACCTTGCGCGCAACACCCGTTGCTTTCCCTACTGGGCCATACATCGTGTCACCAACCATCACATAGACAGAGCCGGAATTCCCCGCGCGCATCATGGCGTTAGTCGCATTTTGGGGTAAACGGTACCGTTGACCACTGTCCAAAATCTTCTCAAACAAAATATCACCATTGGGCGTAAAAACACGCACCCAGGCAGGCTTCAACGCAACGACGTCAACTGTTGGTGGGCCAACTTCGGTAACTTGGGGCTGAATTGGCGTGCTTATAACAATTTGTTGCATTGGCTGTGGTTTTGCAAAAACGCCAAAGCTGGCGGGATCAATACCTGAAATCGGGCCCTCGCGCGGCGTTAAACGCGGTACCGTTAATTCCGTTGGGCGATAAAACTCTTGTAAATCGGCATCGTTAAATGCCGTAACAATCTGAGTTTGCACATTTTCGCCGGCCTGCGTCTGATCATCGAGTGTTGACACAGATTGAATAACTGATGGCGTTTCATTGACTGGGGCAAATTGAACACGCTGTACTTCGTTTAAAACGGTCATGCCGCCATATCCAAGTCCCAATATCAATGCGATCAAAATCACTAAAGATAAAATTCCGGACGGCGATACCCCGCCAAACAGGCCCGCTTTGGCAGGCATATTAGGGACACGAGGGTTCAAAATGGGGTCGTTCAATAATTGAGAGTTTTTAGTTTTGACTGTCTTAACTCGTTTTTTGCTTTTGGTGCCGTCAATTTCAGACTGCATTCCCACGAATCCAGATTCACGGCAAAACTGTTGAAAACACTCCTGTCCATCAAGACCCAAATGCGACGCATAGGACCGCACGTAGCCAGCAACAAAACTTGGAGATGGAAATGCAGACAGATCGGCGTTTTCGATACCTTCGAGGATTTCAACACGTAAGCGGATTTCATTGTAAATATCTTCTAGGGATTTACCCATAGTGGCGCGTTCGCCGCGCATTTTATCGCCCAGCGTCACCGTATATTCGTCAAAACCCTTGGGGTTTTCAATTTCAGAAACTTGGTCCATCACGACCTTACCCCGACATTTCGCCTCTTGGAAATCGATTCGTAGTATTCAATCTCTCTTTATACATAATCACTTAGCACGGAAATGCCAGTCATTCATCCCAATATTACAACCCAAGGTTAAGCGGTGGTTTTTAGCCGAGCCAGTTCGCAATGAGACCACAGCTCGTCCATCGCGTGCACCAATTCATCCACCATTTCCTGTGTATGCACAGGCGACGGTGTAAAGCGCAGGCGTTCTGTTCCACGCGGAACAGTTGGGAAATTAATAGGTTGAACATAGATACCAAAATCGTTCAGCAAACGATCCGACAGCATTTTGCACTTGACTGGATCACCCACATGAATGGGGACGATGTGGCTGCCGTGATCATCAAGCGGCAATCCAAGGCCGCGAAAACGCAACTTCAATTGCTTAGCAATTTCTTGATGACGTAATCTTATTTCATTGTTATTTTTCAAATGGTTAACTGACGTAGTTGCCGCAGCAGCCAAAGATGGTGGTAATGATGAAGTAAAAATAAAGCCGGGGGCATAAGAACGTATTGCATCAACGAAACGCGCACTTGATGCAATATAACCGCCGATAACACCGTATGCTTTGGCCAACGTACCGTTGAAGATATCAATGCGATCAAGCAGGCCGCGCATCTCGCAAATTCCGCCACCACGTGGGCCGTACATCCCAACGGCGTGGACTTCATCGATGTACGTCAATGCACCAAACTCATCGGCCAAATCACAAACCTCTTCGATCGGGGCGAAGTCACCATCCATCGAGTAGATAGATTCGAAAGCAATAACCTTTGGGCGGCTAGGATCAATTTGTTGCAATAGCTCGCGCAAATGGGCGACATCATTGTGACGGAAAATATACTTTTCGCAATTCCCGTGACGAATGCCTTCGATCATGGATGCGTGATTCAATTGATCCGAAAGAATGACCAAGTTGGGAAACAATTTTGGCAATGCGGACAAGGTTGCTTCGTTGGCGTTATAGGCTGATGTGAACAGCAATGCCGCCTCTTTTTGATGCAAGTCAGCTAATTCCAGTTCAAGTTTTTTGTGAAAAACCGTGTTGCCGGAAATATTGCGTGTCCCACCGGACCCAACGCCAGTTTGCGCTATACCGTCCTTCATCGCTTCAATTACAAATTCGTTTTGCCCCATACCAAGATAGTCATTACCGCACCACACGGTAATTTCCTTCTTTTGCCCTTCGGCATCGACCCAATCCGCTTTTGGAAAACGCCCGTTGATGCGGCTAATGTCTTGAAACACACGGTAACGCCCTTCGTCGTGAAGTGCGCCCAGTGCTTTGTCGATGAGGTTGTCGTAGTTCATACTGTTATCCGTAACTAGTGCTTGAATCACAAATAAACTACTTGAGCAGAAAAATTAAGCCCAAAAACGTCGCAGGGCACAACCTTAGTAAATATAACGAATTTGATCTGTCCAATATCGTTCGACGCGGTGCAACGCGCCATTGATTTCATTCAATGTATCTTCGGCCAAGACTTCACGTTGCAACATGCCTTCGGCGTGGCGCTCGAACAGCTCTCCAACGATTGTTCGGACTTCTTGACCCTTGGGCGTTAGTTTTACACGTACTGCACGACGGTCAATTTCGCATCTTTTGTGATGCATGTATCCGGATTCAACCAGTTTTTTAAGATTATAGGATACGTTCGAACCTTGGTAATAACCACGCGATTTCAATTCGCCTGCTGTGACTTCGTTGTCGGAAATGTTAAACAGTAATAACGCCTGAACCGAATTGATGTCCAACAATCCCAAGCGCTCAAATTCGTCCTTAATGACATCTAAGAGCAATCGGTGAAGACGCTCCACCATCGCCAAAGTGTCCAAATAATTGGTTAGAAAGTCACGAGCTTGTCCCGACTTCTCTTCTTCACCAATGCGTGCATAAATGCTCATTTCGTTCTCCGCCGTTGTTCCTTTGAAATAAGGTTTGACGTAAAACTAGAAAGAAGCCGTTAAAATTGACCCGTATTAGGTGTAATTTTATTTAGTTTTCAAAAAATATGTTTTCAAACGTAAAATTGCAGAGGCCAGCTCGATAGGTACTTGTGATTGACCGCTGACCCATTGATATAGATCGTGATCATTCTCGGACATCATCATTTCATGTGCGTCCAATTCTGCGGGCGTCAAGTCAACCATCTCGGTGTCAGCGAAACCGCCAAGGATCAAATCCATCTCTTTGATACCGCGATGCCACGAGCGCATACGCAATCGTTTAAGCCGTGTTTCTCGATCTTCCATAGAAGTCTCCTTTATCACATATCTGTCTGCCGGCACGTCAGAGGTCAAGCCAAAACCACGCCTTGTAGCTCTGGTTTAGTTTGCTAAACTTAAGCGATCCAAGGAGCCAACCAATGTCAATTATTTCAAATTCCCTCGCGCGTGTGCAAGAATCGCCGACTATGGCCATCACGGCCAAGGCCGCCGAACTAAAGGCTCAAGGCAAAGATATTATTTCCTTAAGTGTTGGCGAGCCCGATTTTGATACACCAGACAACATCAAGTTGGCCGCAATCGCCGCCATGAAAGCCGGCAAAACGAAATACACTGCCTCAGACGGCATCATCGAGTTGAAACGCGCCATATGTGACAAATTTTTGCGCGATAATGAATTAACCTATCAGCCAAACCAGGTCATTGTGACCACAGGAGGCAAACAAGCGTTGTATAATGCATTGATGGCCACGCTGGATCCTGGTGACGAGGTCGTGATCCCTGCCCCATATTGGGTTTCATATCCCGACATGGTTTTATTGGGTGGTGGCACTCCCGTGATCGCCCAAGCCAAAATCGAAAATGATTATAAATTGACGGCCAAAGAGCTTGAGGCAGCAATCACACCTAAAACCAAATGGTTAATCTTCAATTCCCCCTCGAATCCAACCGGTGCGGGTTATGCATGGGACGAGTTGAAAGCGCTAACGGATGTCCTGTTGCGCCACCCACATGTTTGGGTGTTGACGGACGATATGTATGAATATCTGGCCTATGATGATTTCAAATTCTGCACCCCTGCACAGGTTGAACCCAAATTGTATGACCGCACCCTGACCACAAACGGCGTTTCCAAAGCATATGCAATGACAGGTTGGCGAATAGGCTATGCCGCAGGACCCGTTCCTTTGATCAAGGCGATGGGCATTATTCAATCCCAAAGCACATCCAATCCAAATACCATTGCCCAATGGGCCGCGTTAGAAGCGCTGAGCGGGCCACAAGACTACGTGCATCACAGCACGCCGATTTTTCGAGAACGCCGCGACTTGGTTTTGAAAATGTTGCGCGACATTGATGGCATGCAATGCCCAACCCCAGAGGGCGCATTTTATGTTTATGCGGCCATTCATGGGTTGATTGGCAAAACCACAGCCGCAGGCGTGAAAATCGAATCCGACGAAGTTTTCGCCACTGAATTGTTAAAGGCCGAAGGTATTGCAGTCGTCTTTGGTGCGGCTTTTGGGCTATCGCCCGCGTTTCGCGTCAGCTACGCTACGTCTAATGAGAATTTAATAACGGCCTGCAATCGGATAAAACGGTTTTGCACGTCTCTAAAAGGTTAATTCAATAACCCAAAGGTTAAACAGAAAAATGAAAGCGCGTTTCAAGCTATGAACCCGATAAACCACCTGTATTTTCGCACTAAGGAGAACGGGGCATCTGTATTTCGTGTGGACACAGAAAATCGCCAAAAACGTATGGACTTGGTGCTGATTGCGAGTTTGAATTTGAAAAAGGCCACAATTAAACCACGCGCGGACACAGCCCCATCACCTGCAGAAACCGCTGAAATCATGTTGTGGATTAAAAACCGACAAGCGATGATGGTGACACGCCAAACCGATAATGTTCATCGCATGATGGACAACATGAACGAGACGGCGCAATGGATACAAACCCGCGCCAACAGTGACGAATTGGATGCCATAGCGGATGATTTGCTGTTAGCGATGCACGATTTGCGTTCTGCAATTGTCCGCAGAAAGACCGACTTTTTGTTGAAAAAATAACTATACTGACAGGCGTTGGGTGGATTTCAATTCTTCCATCGACAGCAATGCTGTGACGTTGAAAATCTTCACTTCGGAAATCAGCGCTTGGTAAAATACATCATATGCTTTGGCGTTTTCAACGCGCACTTTTAGGATGTAATCGATGTCACCCGCCAAGCGATGCGCCTCTAGAACCTCGTCGTGTGCTAACAATGCGGTCAAAAACTTATCTTGCCAAGATTTCTCGTGCTCCGAGGTGCGTACCAAGACGAAAAAACATGTATCCAATCCCAGCTTTTCTGGATCAAGAACAACCGTTTGGTGCTTAATAACACCCAGCTCTCGCAGTTTTTTAATTCGGTTCCAAACTGGTGTTTTTGACGCCCCTACTTTACTGGCTATTTCGTCCAATGATTGCGCTGCATCGCGCTGAAGTTCCATCAAAATCTTGCGGTCCACCGCGTCCAGAGAGATTTGCATTCTATAATTCCTTTCAATACCAGACCAACATCCAGCGCACGCCTGTTAATCGGTATTTTATCCCTATTTGACAAGAGAAATATCAATTTTGTAGAATAATTTTCCACTTTTGATGTAAAAGACCTGAAACCTGAAGGAATAACTATGCGCCATTTTCCCATTTTCCTCGATCTAAATGATCGTATCGTCGTCGTTTCTGGCGCAGGCGAATGTGCTGTTGCTAAATTGCGGTTATTGTTGAAAACCAATGCACGTATTCTGGTTTTTGGCGAAATGCCCACTGCGCAAACCTTGGAATGGGCGAAAACCGACGCCATCACCTTTTTTCCACGCGCCATGCGCGCAGATGACGCGCAAAATGCGACGCTGATCTACGCGGCCAACGAGGACAAAATTTTGGACGCACAGGTCGCCCAAATTGGTCTGAAAGTCGGCGTATTGGTCAATGTCGTTGATAACCTAGACGCCAGCGATTTTATTACCCCAGCGATTGTCGACAGGTCACCCGTTACCGTTGCAATTGGTACCGAAGGGGCGGCCCCCGTATTGGCGCGTAAAATCAAACGCGAATTAGAAGAAAGTCTTCCAAGTAGTTTGGGCCAATTGGCATCCATCGGACGTGCTTTTCGCAAACAGGCGTCCATGTTACCAATGGGACGCAAACGGCGCGAATTTTGGACAAAATTCTATTTCAAATACGGGCCCATTGCATTGGCACAGGGCGGTGTAAAAGCCGCACAAGATACATTGAAAACCCTGTTGGATCAAACAGTCGCAGCGCCAGCGGACAAAAAACGAGTGTTCATTTTTAACGCTGACAACATTGACCCTGAATTAATGACTGTTAAAGCGCGCGACGTTTTACACGAGGCAGACATTATTATTCATGACCAATCAGCACCTCAATCCATTCTGGAATTGGCGCGCCGCGAGGCATTGGTGGTGTCATTGGACGCCGATCACGGTGGTGGACGTATTAATCCGATTGATGTCGCGTCCAACGCGCCCAGTGATGCGCAAATTATGCGCATCATCGCCGGCGACCCGGCAGCACAGGCGCGTGTAGAAATGGAGCACAAGGCGTTGCAACGCTCAGGTGTTCCATCTGAAATCCTGTTATCCGTTTCCCGCGCACAACCTAAACCTCAAAGCAAATTGCAAAAACGTGGCAAAACAAAGCCGCATCAACTCGCAACAGCTTCCAAAAGCAATCCAACAGAAACGGTAGGTTCATAATGGCACGCGCATTCACACCCAAAGTTTTAACCGCGAACCGCCTGTTGGAAGGTGACGTAGTATATCTTGGCGCTGACAACACGTGGGTATTGAACCATGCTGATGCCCTGTATTTGACGGATGAAATGCAGGCACAAACATTTCTGGCACAGGCCAAAACACGACCGGATTATCTTGTCGGTGCATATTTGGCGGATGCGCAAATGCAAAATGGCAAACCTGCCCCCGTTCATTTTCGCGAACGCTTTCGCACCCTTGGTCCATCCAATTATGCCCACGGCAAACAGGAGACATTAGATGTATAGTTATAATGATTTCGACAAAACGTTTAATCAAACCCGAGTCGATCAGTTCCGCGCACAGGTTGCGCGTCGTATCGATGGATCGTTGACCGAAGACGAGTTTAAGCCCCTGCGCTTGATGAACGGCGTTTACCTGCAATTGCACGCTTATATGTTGCGCGTTGCAATTCCCTACGGAACATTGCGTTCCGCACAGATGCAACAACTGGCAATGATTGCTGATAAATATGATCGTGGGTATGGCCACTTCACAACCCGTCAAAACATCCAATTTAATTGGCCTGTTTTAAATGAAATCCCTGACATTTTACAGGATTTAGCCGACGTCGAAATGCATGCCATTCAAACATCGGGCAATTGTATCCGTAACGTGACGGCGGATCATTTTGCAGGGGCCAGTGCGGACGAAATCGAAGACCCGCGTCCCACAGCAGAATTGTTACGCCAATGGTCCACAGATCATCCTGAATTTGCGTTCTTGGGTCGCAAGTTCAAAATTGCAATCACCGGCGCACCAAATGATCGCGCCGTAACCAAAGCGCATGACATCGGTCTGCGGATGGTGCGCAATGGTGCAGGTGATGCCGGATACGAGGTTATAGTCGGTGGTGGTTTGGGTCGCACCCCAATGATTGGCAAGGTTCTACGCCCATTCCTGCCGCGTGCTGACCTGTTGCCCTATCTGGAATCAGTGATGCAGATTTATAACGTTCTAGGTCGTCGTGATAACAAATATAAGGCGCGTATCAAAATTACGGTTCATGAAAACGGTATCGAGAAAATTCGCGAACTGGTCGAAGAACGTTTTGTCATTCAACGCGCCGCCTTTGGTGGATTTGATCAAGAATTGTTGGCACAGCTCGAGGCAGCGTTTGCGCCGCCAACCTTTATCAAGGCGCCACTGGATGACTATCAAACAGCATATAAAACGGATCCCATTTTCCGCTCGTTCATTGATACAAACATCAGCGCACATAAAAATGTGGATTACGCAATTGTGTCCATTTCGATCAAAAAACAGGGGCAGACACCCGGCGATGCGACATCACAACAGATGCGGATGATGGCGAAATTGGCTGAAAAATATGCACATGATGAATTGCGTATCAGCCATGAACAAAATGTCATTCTGCCACATGTGCACAAATCACACTTGTATGATGTCTTCAAATCATTGCAGTCGGTGGCATTAGCCACAGCGAACATTGGACTTATTTCTGATATTATCGCCTGCCCTGGTATGGATTACTGTGCATTGGCCACAGCACGTTCAATTCCAATCGCTCAACAAATCGCAACTCGTTTTGATGAATTGAAATTGGAAAACGATATTGGTCCGATGAAAATCAAGATTTCTGGATGTATTAATGCATGTGGGCATCACCATGTGGGGCACATTGGTATCCTTGGTTTGGATCGCGCAGGCGTTGAAAACTATCAGATCACATTGGGTGGTGATGGAACACAGGACGCCAACATTGGCGAACGTGCGGGGCCAGGGTTTTCGTACGATGACATCATTCCGGCTGTGGAACGCATCATCTATACTTATCTCGACATTCGAGATGGCGCACAGGAAACGTTCCTGCAAACTTATAAACGATTAGGTGCCGAACCGTTCAAAGCGGCGCTGTACCCCGCAACCCGCGTGGCGGCACAGTAGATGCCGTTCGAAGCCTTCCAACACTCTGTATCCGACAGGGTTGCTGATCTGAACCATCAGTATCGCCATCATGCGGCGATACCGACGCTGAGCTATGCTCTGAATGATCCGTTGATTGGCAGGGTGGCCATGGTGTCATCGTTTGGGGCGGAATCTGTGGTGTTATTGCATATGATTTCGATCATTGACCGTACAACGCCGGTTTTGTTCATCGACACCAACATGTTGTTCCCAGAAACTTTGGAATACCAAATACAGGTTGCTGACTATTTGGGGCTGACGGATGTGCGTCGCATTCGCGCGAACGCGGATGACATAAGCCGTGTTGATCCGTTTGGCCGTCTGCACTTGGCTGACACCAACAGCTGTTGCGCGCTGCGTAAATCTGCCCCCTTACAAAATGCTTTGGGTAATTTTGATGCATGGATCACAGGGCGTAAACGGTTTCAAGCGGGCACCCGTCAAGAATTAGATTTGTTCGAGGCCGAAGATAACACTCGCATAAAAATCAACCCGCTCGCGCATTGGCGCCGCGAGGATTTGCAGGAATATATCATCAACAATCGCCTGCCACGCCATCCTTTGGTGGCACAAGGATACCCATCCATCGGCTGTGCCCCAACCATCTGCACACGCAAAGTCACCGATGGCGAAGACCCCCGTGCTGGACGCTGGGCGGGTGCGGACAAAACAGAATGCGGCATCCATTTTGGTGTAAACGGCGCAAAACGAACAAACACAAAGGACACTGCATCATGAGTGTGATTGTAACAGATACTGGATTTCAATCGGATGATTGGGCAGATGGATTTCAGGCATGGGATAACACCAACCTGACAAATTCGGATCGCCCATCGGGTTATGCCATCGACATGGCCAATACGGCAAACCCCGATGACTTGGTCCCCTTCTTTGACGATGCTGCCATAATCCGCATTGCGTTCCCGAATTCTGCTGATGGACGCGGCTTCACCTTGGCACGCCATCTGCGCCTGTTGGGTTACACTGGTCGTTTGCGCGCAAACGGTCATGTCTTGGCCGATCAATACGCCATGGCGCGCCGCTGTGGATTTAACGAGATCGAAATTTCGGATGATCTGGCCGCACGCCAACCAGAGGATCAATGGGTGTTTCGCGCCGATTGGACGCAAAACAGTTACCTGTTGCGCATGCAACAATCAGTCTAAACCCACTGGCACTTTTATCAATATACCCTTATTCCGTGAGACATCAAAAATGAACGAGCAAACAACCGTGACCAAAGCCACCCCTATTCTGCCCGATGCGCAAACTGTAACATCTGTAAAACATTATACGGATCGTTTATTTTCTTTCCGCGTCACACGCCCACAATCATTGCGCTTTCGCTCTGGTGAATTTGTGATGATCGGTCTGATGGGCGATAATGGAAAACCATTGTTGCGTGCGTATTCCATCGCATCACCCAGCTGGGACGAAGAATTAGAGTTTTACTCTATCAAAGTTCAAGACGGCCCATTAACGTCAAAATTACAAAATATCCAAGTAGGCGATCAGGTCATTGTCCGTCCCAAACCCGTGGGAACATTGGTGTTGGATGCATTATTGCCCGCAAAACGTATCTACTTCATCGCCACCGGCACAGGGATTGCTCCGTTTGCATCCCTGATGCGCGACCCAGACCTGTACGAACGTTACGAAGAGGTCATCATGTGCCATACTTGTCGTGATGTTGCCGAATTGGATTATGGCCGTGATTTGGTTGCAGGATTGGCAGATGATCCCTTAATTGGTGAATTTGTCGGCGACAAATTGAAATATTACCCGACGACGACGCGCGAACACAGCCCAAAAATGGGTCGTATCACCACATTGTTGTCTGATGGAACAGTTGCCGCCGATCTGGGATTGCCACCCTTAAATCCCGAAACGGATCGGTTAATGGTTTGTGGATCAATTGGTTTGAACAATGATATTAAGGCTATTTGCGAAGCAGCAGGCCTAGAAGAGGGTTCAAATTCATCACCATCGCATTACGTGGTAGAGAAGGCTTTTGTTGGATAAACTTGTTCCCTGTGCCCAACTTGCGTCAAATTGTAACAATTGATAAACTCAAAGTCAGCTCACAGGGACGTTATTAGTTAGTTACCAATTTAATTTGCTATGACACTCCCAACGCAAACAAAGCGTTTTGAATTTAACAACTCTAAAAGGGAAGATATCATGTCTAACACAGTAAAAACTTTGGCAGTCGCAGCGGCTGTTGCAACTGCAGCGGTTTCAATGACCACAACAGTAAGTGCCGGAAGCGATGGCGCCAACGTAAAATGCTACGGCATTGCATTGGCTGGTGAAAACGGTTGTAAAGCGGGCGCAGGCACAACATGTGCCGGGACTTCAACTGTTGATTACCAAGGTAACGCATGGCTACTTGCTGCTGAAGGCACATGTACAACAATGGAATTACCTGCTGCCGCAGATGGTTCAGCGCGCACAGGCTCTCTGACAGCGCTTGAACGCGACGTACCTGCATAATTTATTGACTGTGGGCGTAAAACCTATGCCCACAGCTCATCCACGGGGGATTTCAAATGGTGAACTTTACCCACCACAACACCCTGCCCCACAAGGCAGGTGTTGGATATAAAGCCCAACATTTAAACGACATATTGCAAGATCCTGATCGCATTGGCTGGATTGAAATTCACGCCGAAAATTATATGGGTGATGGCGGTCGCCCTATTGCACAACTTAGACATCTGCGCGAAAAACTTCCCGTTTCTTGCCACGGTGTGGGACTGTCTATTGGGTCCGAATCCCCTTTGGATCGTGATCATTTAGCACGCTTGAAAAAACTGGTTGCATGGCTGGAACCGGCAATGTTTTCTGAACATTTGGCATGGTCAACGCATGATACCGCGTTTTTAAACGACCTTTTACCCGTACCATATACACAATCTGTCGCGGATCGTGTCGTGTCACATGTTCAACAGGTACAGGAAACAGTTGGGCGCCAAATGTTGCTGGAAAATCCGTCCACATACGTGGCCTTTGAACAAAGCGATATGACAGAAGTTGATTTCCTGACCGATGTCGCAAAGCGGTCGGGATGCGGATTATTGCTAGATATCAACAACGTTTTTGTGTCGGCAACCAACCAAAAATACTCACCACACGAATATATTGACACCTATCCGACACAATTCGTGGGGGAAATCCATTTGGGCGGCCACGAAGAGGAAAGCGATGATCACGGTGACATCCTGTTAATTGACACCCACTCGCGTGCCGTCATTGACCCTGTTTGGGCGCTGTATGAATACACATTGGCAAAGGCAGGTGCCCGCCCGACCCTGATTGAATGGGATAGCGATATTCCAGAATGGTCAGTCTTGGCATCCGAAGCGGCGCATGCGGATGCGATGTTGGCACAATATGCCAAAGTGGCGGCTGAATGAGTACGTTCCAAGACGAATTTGCACGGGCTTTGTTGAACCCCGATTTGGCCACTCCTGCCGGTTTAATCGATCCCTCGGGTCGTGTGGCGGGCAAACGATTTGACGTTTATCGCAACAATGTGGTGCATTCCTTGATTGCCGCCATGGGAGAATCATTTCCTGCAATCAAGAAGATCGTCGGGGATGATTTTTTTGATGCAGTGGCAGGTGTTTACATTCGCGCCCACCCACCTCAACAGCCAGTAATGATGTTTTACGGACAGGATTTTCCTGCTTTTTTGCTGGATTTTGAACCCGTGGCGCATCTAAACTATTTACCTGATGTTGCGCGTTTGGAATTGGTGCGGCGCGATTGTTATAATGCCGCCGACATAAACCCAATGGACGCGATGGTACTAACGACGATGTCGCCAGACGCCTTGATGTCCGCGCGCGTTACTTTTGTGCCCTGCGCGGTGCTGTTTCACACCTGCCATTCGGCGCACAGTATTTGGCATTACAATATGGTCGAAGAGTTTCAGATTACCGACCCGCAAGAATGGATTTTATTGACCCGCCCAGAACTTGATATCATTCCGCATCATTTGGATGAAGCCACATTTGCAGTTTTAGAAGCGCTTAAAAATGGTGACACTTTGGAAACCGCTTTTGATGCAGGTTTGTCGATCAACAGCGACTTTGACCTGTCAGGGGCGATTGGATTGATGATGTCTACACAGATTATTCAAAACATAACGTCCTAGGGGGACATGATGACAACACTTTTAAATCTCTACGATCGCTTTTTTTCAATTCTTGCTAGCGCGGCAGGAGAGTGGTTTTTACCCACCCTCGCGCGGTTTATATTTATCGCGGTTCTTTTGAAATATTTCTGGGGTTCTGCAATGACCAAAGTCGGCACTGGCTTTGGTGGTCTATTCAACCTGGATGCCAATGGCTATGTGCAAATTTTTCCAGCTAAGATGGATATGTTAGGCTATGATCCATCAGGCTTAGGTCTCGTTTACAAGGTGGTTGCCGTTCTTGGCACATGGTCCGAATTTATTTTGCCCGCCCTGATTTTGGTCGGCCTTCTCACAAGATTGGCGGCATTGGGCATGGTTGGGTTTGTTTTGGTTCAAACAGTCGTAGACGTCACCGGGCACGGTTCAAAATTGGGGGCATGGTTTAACAATACATCAAGCGATTTGATCGCAGATCAACGCCTATTGTGGTTCATGTTATTCGCATTCATGATCGTCAAAGGTGCGGGACCATTGTCGCTGGATCGGTTAATGAGACGCGCCTAATCGCCTTTGGTATAGGCCGCCAATATCGCCAAAATACCGGCAATGGCACATAATGTGATGGGGAACATGGTCCAAAAGCGCCACTCGAAACCCCAATACATACCTGCGGCAGACAATAATAACAGCGGGCCTGACCATGTTGGGCGCGCGTGAACCAAGCCACCACCAACCAGCGCCAGAACCGGTGCTAATAGGCTCATCGCGCGGATCACGCCGACGTCGTCCAGTTGGTTAAGGACGTCAATCTCTGGTGCTTTGGTTTCCAATGTATCGACCAAAACAGTGTATCCATAGGCGAAGAAGCCTATTATCATTCCCCATAGGCCTGAAATAACCCCTAGGATAAGTGCTGTGTTGCGCATGTTGTGGCTCCTTGTTTCATTGTATGTAGTCATCCGCACCCCCGCCCTGCAAGGGTGGATTACAGATACTGTGCTTGGATGTCTTTGGTCCACCCAAGGGTCAGGCCGTTTGGCCCGTCAATAACAGGACGCTTCATCAGGGCGGGATGGGCAGCAAGCAGCTCTAATGCGGGCAGTTGGCGTTCGATTTCGGACAAGCCGCGCCATGTGGTGGATCGGGTGTTTAGCAAGGCGTCGCCGAAGGTGGCGTGAAAGCGGGCGAGATCGTCATGGACGACACCGTCGACGCGGACGTCGATCAGGGTGATGTCCACGCCGGTTGCTTGAATTGCCTTCATCGCCTTGCGGCAGGTATCGCAATTTTTTAGGCCATAGAGGCGCATTGATTCCACTCTTTCATTGTATTTTTACCGCAGGATAGCGTATTTAGGCCCGCAAAATAAGGCGATTTTCGCCTATTAATTGACAAACACTTGCAATTTAGGCCGATTAACCCCATATTTCGCTTGTGATGCCTATTCTTTCACTAATCTGTTGTCTTCCTTCGTGTTGTCTACTGATTTCTGACACAAGCACACCAAGCCACAGCATGTCGCGTGTGGTAATAAAGGAAGACTATTATGCCAAACGGTACAGTAAAATGGTTCAATGGAACTAAAGGCTACGGCTTTATCGCACCAGAAGATGGCGGCGCGGATGTGTTTGTTCACATCACAGCTGTTCAAGCTGCTGGTTTGCAAGGTTTGGAAGATGACCAAAAAGTCACTTACGAACTAGAAGAAGGCCGTAATGGCAAACAGAATGCGATGAACATTTCATTGGGTTAAGTTTTGAGCCTCGGCTCTCTTAGAAATCATTGAAAAAGGCGTCCGTTTGGGCGCCTTTTTTTGCGCGCGGATAAGACATCGCGCAATGTCCCCATGGGGACAGGGGGTTATC
>TARA_R110002096_G_scaffold70142_25_pt1 | contig 31421 bp, 27 predicted proteins | sample TARA_R110002096 | Tara Oceans TARA_R110002096 (sample SAMEA4397295) | marine metagenome | biome: Polar Biome; feature: [DCM] deep chlorophyll maximum layer (ENVO:01000326); material: water (ENVO:00002006), including particulate matter (ENVO:01000060) such as... | depth 35 m
ACTATGGGGGGCATCTATATCGCTCATGCCCCCATCTTACACCTATTTCAGGTTTGATTCTAAGGCTTTAATTACAGTTTTTTGGCTATTTCGGCGATATCTTCCCCGGCGCGGCTGACCGGATGGCGTTGCAGCAGGGGTTTTTGATGGCGAATGGCGTCGACCACATGTTTATCCCGGCGCACGGACCCAAGGTATTCCGGCGTGAAACGCAAGAAGTTTTCGCAGACCTTTTTCAAGGTGGCGAAGGTTTTCTGCCCCTCGTGCCGGTCTTCAACCATATTGACGATAATGCCGAGTTTCATGGCCGGGTTCCGCATGTGGTTCATCTTGATGAAGGCATAGGCGTCGGTGAGGGATGTTGGATCGGAGGTTACCACCACGACAATGCGGTCGGCGGTTTCGCACAATGTCATGACGGATGACTCAACCCCGGCCCCAAGGTCAAGAAAAGTCAAATCATACTGCTTCGACAGGGCGACAAGGTCCTGATTCAGATCTTCCAGGCGCTCCTTGCGTATGGACGCCAGACTGCCGGATCCGGATTGCCCGGAAATGATGTCAAACCCTCTCTTGCCGCCGTTGCTGTCATAGCGGGTGATGGCCTGGTCAAGGGTAATGGCGCCGGACAGAACCTGTCCAAGGTCTGCTTCCGGCAGGAGCCCCAACTGGATGTCCACATTGGCGAGCCCAAGATCACCATCAAAGAGCAGGATTTTTTTGCCTTCGCTGGCGAGAAGGTGACATAAGGTTGTTGAAACCCATGTTTTGCCCACCCCGCCCTTGCCGGAGGCAATGGTAATGATTTGAGAGGAAACTGGGGAGGTCATGGCTTTTCACTTTCTGTGTCATCAATCTTCAAAGGGGGCGTGTCCGGATCTTCTTCCGTCATATTCTCTTCGATAAGGTTTTCCGGGGGAAAAAAAATCTTGCGGTCATTGATATGGGTGATCAACTGAGCGAGGCTCATGGCATCAACCTTTTCAATGCCGTTGGCGAGGAACGGCGTAATACCAACACCGGCAAAAGCCAGATCCATGGCATTGGCGGTGGTCAGAAGGCTGGCATAGCGCCGGGCGACATCCAGCCGGGTGGCGATAAAACGCCGCACGCCAAGATTGGCATAGGTTTCCGAGATTTCCTGGGCTTCGACCGGGTCTGTGCCGGCAGAAATCACCAGAAGAGGCTCCACATCATAGGCGCAGATGAAACTGTGCAGTTGGGCCATTTCGGCAGCATCGAAGGGGTTGTACCCCATGGTATCGATGATGACCAGCTCATCCGTCTGACGATGAGTTTCAATGGCGGCGGTGAGCAATTCCGGGTCCGGGGCTTCGATCACCGTCGTCTTGAGGACTTCTGCATAGCCTTCGAGCTGCGCAGTGCCGCCCGTGCGGATGGTGTCTGTATTGATCAGACGAACGGTGCGGCCATCAAGGATGGCCTGACTGGCGAGTTTGGCGGTCGTGACGGTCTTGCCGACCCCCGGTGGTCCCACCAGCATGATGGGCCGGTCATGATAATCATTGTTCACGGCCTTGAAATGGAACATTACATCCAGCGCCCGGGCGAGGGCGGTAAGGTTTTTATCTTCTTCAAAGGCCGCCGCCGTTTCCAGAATGCGCCGCATCATGGATTTCTCTATGCCATGATGGGCCAGAAAATAGGACAGATTGTAATTTTCCGCCTGGTCTTCCCGGTCAAGGTCGCGCAGGGATTTTTGTACAGGGGATTGTTTGGGTTTCGGTTTTGGCGCTTTGCGTGGGGCCTTCTGCGGCGCGGTTCTGGGAACCGGCAGTTCCATGGCGGCGGTGACACGGACCCGTCCGTCTTCTTCGACAGAATCAATGATGATCGCATCTTCGCCAAGCGCATCCCTGACCTTGCCAAGCGCCGCCATCATATTGTCCGCAGTGAATATTTTTAACCGCATGTTTTTCCCGACCCGTACTTATATTTGACCCAGAGTCTTGATTTTGACTTTGGGGTGAACCTCATTCTGCGACATCACGACGGTGGCCGGACGGAACCGCTCGACAATGGAGCGTACGTAAGGTCGAATCATCGGGCTGACCAGCAGAACCGGCATTTCCCCGGCGTAGGCCTGATCCTCGAACGTCATGCGCACCAAACCGATGAATTCCTGTAATTTACTTGGGGCCATGGCCAGTTGTTTTTCTTCGCCGCCGCCGACCAGGGCATCCATAAAGTCCTGTTCCCACTGAGGCGACAGATTGATCAGAGGAATGACCCCGTCCTGATCGGCATTTTCATAGCTGATCTGTCGCGCAAGACGGGTACGAGTGTGTTCGGTGATCATTACGATATTCTGTGTATAGCCACAAGCTTCCGCGACGCCTTCTAAAATGGTGGGCAGGTCACGGATGGAAATCCGTTCACTGAGCAGGTTTTGCAAGACCCGCTGCAGGCCGCTCTGGGTGATCAGGGTCGGGATCAGATCGGCGATCAGTTTCTGATGTTCGGACGCAAGGTCATCCAGAAGTTTCTTGACCTCGGCATAGGACAGAAGTTCCGGCATGTTGTCCTTGATCACTTCGGTGATATGGGTGGTGATGACGGTGGCGGCATCAACGACAGTGTACCCGCGGAAGGATGCTTCCTCTTTCAGGCTTTTTTCCACCCAGGTTGCCGGTAGTTTAAAGGCGGGTTCGAGGGTTTCTTCACCAGGCAGAGCGACGGGCTCACCCCGGGGGTCCATCACCAGCAACATGTTCGGGCGGATATCGCCGCTGCCGGCGTCGGTTTCCTTCAGGCGGATGACATACTGATTGGCGGGCAGCTGCATATTGTCCAGAATACGCACTGACGGCATGACAAAGCCCATATCTGTGGCCATCTGACGGCGCAGGGCCTTGATCTGATCGGTCAGGCGGATGCCGGTATCATCATTGATCAAAGGCAGAAGGCCATAGCCAAGTTCCAGCCGGATCGGGTCAATGGTCAGGGCTGTGGTGATGGGTTCCTCGACGTGTTCGACCTGTTGTTCACCTTCTTCTTCTGCCCGTAATTTGGCTTCGGCGTCTTCTGTTTTCTGGCGGGTCAGGGCGATGGCCGTGCCGCCGATCATGGCAGACAGGACGGCGAAAGGCAGAAAGGGAATACCCGGCAGCAGGGACAGGACAAACAACAGGCTGGCGCTAACGGCAAGCGCGGTGGGATAATTACCCATTTGCCTGAACAGCGCCTGGTCGGTACGCCCGGTCAGGCCCGCCTTGGTGACCAGAAGACCGGCGGCGGTCGAGACGATCAAGGCCGGGATCTGGCTCACCAAACCATCTCCGACGGTGAGCAGGGTATAGGTGTTGGCGGCCTGGGTGAAACTCATGTCATTCTGCGCCACCCCGATGATCATACCGGCTATGATATTGATAAAGGTGATCAGAAGGCCGGCGATGGCATCGCCCCGTACATATTTTGCCGCCCCGTCCATGGACCCGAAGAAGGTGCTTTCATCTTCCAGGTTTTTGCGGCGCATGCGGGCGTCATTTTCGTCGATCAAACCGGAAGACAGATCGGCGTCAATGGCCATCTGTTTACCGGGCATGGCATCAAGACTGAAACGGGCCGCGACTTCTGCGATACGGCCGGACCCTTTGGTGATCACCATGAAGTTCACAATCAGCAGGACGGAGAATACAATGATCCCGATGACGAAATTTCCGCCCATGACAAACTTGCCAAAGGCTTCAATCACATGTCCCGCCGCCGAGGGCCCGGTATGGCCATCTGATAAGATCAGGCGGGTGGAGGCCACATTAAGCGCCAGCCTCAACATGGTCGAGAGCAGCAGAACGGCAGGAAAACTGTTAAATTCCAACGGGGTCTGGATAAACAGGCATGTCATCAACACCATGATGGAAAAGGTGAAGGAAATCGCCAGGGAAATATCAAGCAGCCATGAAGGCAGGGGCAGGAAAAGAATGGTCAGGATCAGCACAACGCCGAATGCCATAATGACGTCGGAGCGATGGGATAATTGCCCCATAATACCTTTTTTCTGTATCCCGTCGTTTGTGGCCGTATCACTCATATTCAGCGAAATCTTCTCGTTATTGTGACGTTAAAATTCACAATGTTTTTTATGTCAGGGCTTTTCAATACCCTGATTGGGGAGGCGTTGTCCCGGGACCGGGTACATTGACGCCATCCGACATATAGATATTTAACTTGTTACGCAATGTACGAATGGATATGCCCAGAATGTTCGCCGCGTGTGTCCGGTTGCCGAGACAATGTTTCAGTGTATCGATAATCAAATCCTTTTCCACATCCGCTACCGTGCGTCCTATCAGGGAAATCGCAGCCAGAGGTTCTGTTCCTTCAGGAGTATTATCCGCCTGGTGAGAGGCGCCGGACTGAATTTCTATATGAGGCCGCCCATCGGGAAGCACGATGTCAGACGCGCCGATCTCATTGCCGGTCGTCAGAAGGACCGCGCGGTGGATCGTGTTTTCGAGTTCGCGTACGTTGCCTGGCCAGTTATGATTGATCAGGACTTTCATGGCGTTATCGGAAACATTTTTCAGTGGCAAGGCGTTAAATTCGGCATATTTACGGGCGAAATGCTTGCACAGGGCGCGGGTATCTTCCGGCCGGTTGCGCAAAGAGGGAATATTGAGGTTCACCACATTCAGGCGAAACAGCAGGTCTTCCCGGAAATTGCCGAGTTTGACTTCTTCCTGAAGATTCCGGTTGGTGGTGGCGATGATGCGGATATCGACTTTTACGGCACCGCTGCCACCGACCCGGTCTACTTCGCGTTCCTGCACGACGCGCAGGAGTTTTGCCTGTAAACGCACATCCATCTCGCTGATTTCGTCAAGCAGGAGAGTACCGCCGTTTGCCTCTTCGAATTTACCGATCCGGCGGGCGACGGCACCTGTGAAGGCGCCTTTTTCATGGCCGAATAACTCGCTTTCCAGAAGATTTTCCGGAATGGCGGCGCAATTCACGGCGATAAAAGGCTTGGCTTTGCGGCGGCTTTTGCTGTGGACATGGCGGGCCATGACCTCTTTCCCTGTGCCGCTGTCACCGGTAATCATGATGCTGGCTTCACTGGCGGCCACCTGTTCGGCAAGCTTGACCACCTGGATCATATTGCGGTCGCGATAGATAAATTCATGTTCGTCATCAGAAATGGCAGTGAGGACAGCCGCGATCAGGTCCGGGTCCGGAGGCAGGGGGATATATTCCTTGGCGCCGGCCCGGATGGCGGCAACGGCGTCGTCTGATGTTGACCCCACACCGCAGGCAACCGCCGGGGTGGTAATATGTTCGGATTCCAACTGTGCGAGCAAGCCCCGGATATCGCATTTAACATCAATCATCAACAGGTCGGCGCCTTTGGTCCGGATCAGATTCAGGGCTGTCGCCTCATCGGGGGCGTGGATGACCTTCGCCCCGTTATTGAGAGCGATCTGTGACGCTGCCGAGAGTTGTCCCTCAAGTGAACCAACGATAATTAACCGCATTATTGTGTTTCCGTCCTGTTAGTCATAATAGCTGATCCGGTTGGTCTGGGGCAGCATGGCATTGAGTTGCATTTCCAGACGTCTGGGGTTTTCTTCCCGTCCGATGGACAGGATGCCGGTGAGATACAGCAGATTGAGAGTCGACTCATTATGGGAATTGCGCTCTGCCTTGGTGGCCAGAGGCACAAGCACCATATGGGCGAGAATAGCGCCATAAAAAGTCGTGAGAAGCGCCACGGCCATTGCCGGGCCGATGGTGCTTGGGTCGCTGAGGTTGCCGAGCATCTGGACCAACCCGACAAGCGTACCGATCAGCCCCATAGCCGGGGCGACTTCTGCCGAACGGCGGAGAAGGTCGACGCTTTTGGACTGTATAGACGCGGTAGAGTAAATTTCCTGCTTGAGAATTTGCTCAATATCTTCCGGGCTTGCGCCATCGACGGTGAGGTCGAGACCTTTTTTAAGGAAAGGCTCATTACTAAAGCTCTTGCTGATTTTTTCCAGGGCAATGACACCGCCGCCTCTGGCTTTTTCCGAGATCTGGATCATGGTCACCCCCACCTCTTGCGGGTTGTGTGTGGTGTAAGCCATTAAGCGCCATAGCGCGGCCGGGATTTGCTTTAAGTCTTTCAGGGAAAAACTTACAGCGGTAATGGCAATGGTGCCCCCGAAAACAATTAACAACGACGGTGGGTTTAAAAAATCCAGCGGCGACCCGCCATAAATCATGGCAGAAATAATCAATGCAAATCCAACGACGATACCTAGAAGTGTTATCACTTTTCTATTCCCGTACTTAAAGCCCGTTTTATTCGTTGCCCTTGATGATCTCTGTCATGGTAATTCCCAGTTTTTCTTCGAGCAATACCACTTCACCGCGGGCAACAAGCCTGTTATTGACGTAAATATCGATGGCTTCGCCGACTTTCCGGTCCAGTTCAACAACGGACCCGGACCCCAGTTTCAACAACTGGCTGACGGTAAGATTGGTAATCCCCAGAACGGCGGAAACCTTTACCGGAACATCGAAAACGGCTTCAAGGTCGCCGGAGCCTTCCGGTTCTCCTTCGGCACCGTCACCAGAGTTTTGGGGATCAGTTGTGCCGTTCCCTTGGTCCAATTCTTGCCAATCCATATTTTCTGTATCAGACATTATCTGCAAGCCCTTAATATTTTCTTGTCATAAGTCATTAGAAGGCATAAATTTTCTCTTCCATGACCGGTGATGTTAACCATAGTTACCTTGAATTGTCTCGTCCTGGAAGCTTTCATTGTATTCTTTTCCGGCAAATGCTGCTTTTCTCTTTGGAATTATTCTGAGTTTATGGTTTCAGACAGGGTTCCGGTTAGAGGGTCAATAGTACTGGTTTCGTGGTGTGGTCCTGATTCCGGCGCTTCGATAAACAGTTTTACGGTTCCTTCGATGGTGGCGAGAAGGCTGTTAAAATCGCGTTCCGCCCCGCCATTTGCCCATTCAACCCGACAATCGCTGGGGTGGGCCATGGCTTCGCTGATTAAAATAATTTCCCCCTGATAGCTGTTGGCCTGACGTATTTTTTCCAGTTTTTCTTCCAACAGAGGCAGAATGCTGTCGTCAACCCGCACCACAAGCCGGGGGTGGAGAGGGCTGTTTTTCAGGCATTGTGTCACCAGCAGTTCGATTTCGTCCAGCGGGGTGTGTCTGACCAGAGCTGGCGCGAGTTTTTCGATGATGGCGTAGGCGAGCTTTGCGGCTTCCTTATGCATCAGGGAGACTTGTTCTGCCTGCCGCTCCTGCAGGTTTTGACTGGCGGTGAGGATGTTGTGCAGCAGGGATTCGCAACTTTGTTCAAGACTGGTCAGGACTTCCGTCTGACCGGCGGCGACGCCCTCTGCATAGGCCGCGGCTCTGATGTCGTCAATTTTGCTGCGGCTCATCGTGCCGCCGCTGGAGTCTTCGAAATCTTCATCGAATGTAAATCGTACTGCACTCATTCATTTATATCCTACACGTCGGTGTTATTTCCCGGGGAGAGAGGGCCGGGGCTTGATCATGGGTGTTTAATAAATCAGTTCATCATCACTCTTTGAATCATTGAGAACAATTTCGCCGCTGTCGGCCAGATCTTTGGCGACATTGACCACTTCCATCTGGGCTTCGTCAACATCCTTCAGGCGAACCGGGCCCATGGCTTCCATATCTTCTTTGAGGATTTTCGCCGCCCGCTCGGACATATTGCTGAAGAACATGTCGCGGACCTTGTCGGAACCGCCTTTCATTGCCAGGCCGAGGCGATCCTTGTCGACACCGCGCAGCAGGGTCTGGACGCCAGTGGCGTCAAGGTTTTGCAGGTCTTCAAAGGTAAACATCAAGGCCCGGACTTTTTCGGCGCTTTCGCGGTTTTTGTCCTCGAGGGAGGTCAGAAAGCGGGTTTCGGAGGCGCGGTCAAGATAATTGAAGATTTCAGCGATGGTTTCATGGCTGTCCTTGCGGCTTGTTTTAGCCAGGTTGTTCATGAATTCCGTGCGCAGGGTTTGTTCAACCTTGTCGAGAATATCCTTTTGCACCGGTTCCATCCGCAACATGCGCGAAACCACTTCCATGGCGAAATCATCCGGCAGTACGCTCAACACATTGGCGGCATGCTCGGGCTTGATTTTCGACAGAACAACCGAAACAGTCTGGGGATATTCATTTTTCAGATATGTGGCGAGGACAACTTCATTTACATTGCCGAGTTTGTCCCACATGGTTCGACCAGCGGGGCCGCGAATTTCTTCCATGATCTGGCTGACCCGGTCGCCGGGCAACATTTTCACCAGTAACCGTTCTGTATTGTCGAAATTTCCGGTCAGGGAACCGACGGAGGATACGCCATTGGCGAAATCAAGGAACAGTTCTTCAATGACTTTTGAATCAACAGCCCCAAGAGACGACATGGCCAGGGACAGTTCCTTGACTTCTTCATCATCGAGAAGATTCCATATTATCGCGCCGTTCTCGTCGCCGAGCGCCAGCATCAGAGCGGCTGCCTTATCCGCACTGGACAGGTCAGAAATTCGGTCTATTTTTCCTGCAGACATATTTTATGTTATCCGTATAACCAACCGCGAACGACAGCAACGGATTCTTCCGGATGACGTTCAACGAGTTCCCCGACTTTCTTCAGGGCAGTGGCTTGTATTTTTCCTTCAACCGCGGCCACATCAATGGCCGAATCTATACCGGCGCGCTTGGCAACCTCACGGGAAGTCAATTGTTTCCCATCATCATCAAGAAGAGAAATCTGTTCATTGGCCGGCGCGGACAATGCGGCCTGCTGTTGGGCCTGGCCCGGTGGCAGTTGCCCCTGGGCGCCGCCTTCAAGGGCCGGGTTTGGCACATAAGTCACCGGTGGCGCGGTGAGGAATTTGATCAGGGGACGCAGGGCGAAGAAAATAACCAGAATGCCGATCAGCATCAGCCCTCCCAGTTCTATAAAGCGCATGATGTCGGCTTTGCTGAAGTCAAACAGGCTTTCTTCCGCTGCCGCCTCGCCATAATCAACTGCGGCAAACTGCATATTGACGATATCAACGGTATCGCCCCGTTCGGCATCAAAGCCAATGGTTGATTCCACCAGTTGTTTCAGATTGTCGAGGTCGGCCTGGCTGCGGGCTTGATAGACAGGGGCGCTGCCGTCACCGGCATCCTGATAGGTGCCATCAACCAGAACGGCAACAGAAATTTTCTTGATGGTTCCCGCCTCGTGAATCTGGGTGCGGATGGTTTTGGAGATTTCATAGTTGACCGTTGATGTTGTCGTACTGTCATTGGTCTGGGACTTGACTCCGGGTTCTTGCTGGGTTGCCGTCTGGTCCGGCAGGTTGTTGGCGACGGATACGCTTTCCGCCTCTGCATTTTCCTGATTGGTGCTGATTTGTTCGCTGGTGTTTTCTGAACGGGCGACCTGACTGTCGGGGTCATATTCTTCGGTATTGCTGGTGATGCGGTTCAAATCAAGTTCGGCGCTGACTTCGGCGCGGACATTGCCCAGCCCCACGGTTTTCTCCAACAGGGTTTCGATCTGACCACGCAGACGACTCTCCATGGATATTTTCTTTTCTTCCAGCGACAGGGCCAGCAATGATGTCACATCTTCGGAAGACCCCCGGGCGAGGAGAGAGCCTTTCTGGTCGACAATTGAAATGCGTTCCGGCTGCAGGTCAGGCACCGCAGCGGCGACCAGATTCTGAATGGCCATGATTTGGTTGCGGGGCAGGCGGCCGGAGGATGTTTTGATAAAAATACTGGCGGTGGCTTCGCGGTTTTCATTACTAAACAGGCGGCGTTCCGGCATTACCAGATGGATGCGGGCGCTGGTGACTTTATCAATGGACTGAATTGTGCGGGCGAGTTCACCTTCCAGAGCACGTAAGCGGTTGATGTTCTGGACAAAACTTGTGGCGCCGAGAGAATCGCCGCGGTCAAAGATTTCATTACCAACGGAACCTCCGCTGGTTAAACCTTGTTCGGCAACGGCGATGCGGATGCGATTGACCTGATCGTCGGGGACCAGAATGGTGCTGCCGTCGCCCACCAGTTCGTAAGGAATAGCCTGGGCTTCCAGTGTCTGGACGATTTTAGAGGAATCGGAGAGATCCAGTCCGCTGAACAGTAAAGACATTGTGGGGGTGGACAGACGGATAGACAGAAAAATAAAGAACCCGATGGTAATAGCGGCAACCGTGGCCATGGCGGCCAGACGGGCGGGTCCTAATGTTTTGAAGAATTCGGCTAAACCATTCACAATGACGTTCCCTAAAATATACTTTTAATATAGTCTTCTATAACTCTACTCGTAACTTTGATTGTTGATCTCGTCGAATATGATCATCAAATTCAGTTTACTAATTATTAAGTAAACAGGAGGTTAATGGTAGGCAATTTTTGCCTACTGAGGTTTAAAAATATATTGACAAGCAAAAAGATGAGGGTTTTAGCGCCTCCCAATGCTAGTGTGATGTCTCAATAAAAATACTATATATAGTGTATATTGTCAAAAAAGGCTCGAAATGAACACCAGACAAAAAAATTAACCATGAGAATCACCTTCTCATGGTTAATTTAATAAAATAATTTGATAAACGATTGATTTTAGCCTGATTAGTTATCGTATCCGCTTAAAGAGTTATCACGATAATCCTGCACGCGCGTTACCCGAAGTCCAAGTAAGCCATCCTTGTCAATGGCGCGTTGCCAGGACAAAAATTCTTCGACAGACAAGGTATATTTCTTACAGGCATCTTCCAGCGAGAGCAGGCCGCCCCGTACAGCAGCAACCACTTCTGCTTTGCGGCGAACAACCCATCGCTTGGTGTTTGGAGGCGGGAGATCCTCAAGTGTAAGAGGTTCTCCTGTCGGCCCCAAAACGGGTGCGGCAGACACATTTTGTATTCTACTCATTATGTACTTATCTCCGGTAACTTTTATACATAGGGGTCAGAATACGTAAAAGGCTTTAAAAAAGACCTAAGGAACGAGGTTAATTTGGTCTAAATATTAGAATAAAGTTGGACCTATTTCGATTTCAACCGATGAAAACACAATAAGCCGCCGATGAAACACCGGCGGCTTATTATCTTAAGTGATTGAATTATTAACGTTTAATGTTGTTCAATTCTGTCAGCATTTCATCGGCCGTCGTGATAATTTTCGTACTGGCAGAGAAAGCCCGCTGAATGGTGATCAGGTTTGTAAATTCCCCGGCCAGGTCCACGGTAGAGGCTTCGAGCGTTTGCGGCGCGACAAACCCGGCGCCGCCAATTCCGGCATATTTCAGAATAGAACTGCCCGATTGGTCAGAAACGGTATAGGAATTTCCCTGACGTCTGGTCAAGCCATCCGGGTTCTGGAAGGTGGAAATCGGCAGTTGATAGACGTTCTTTGCCAAGCCATTGCTGAACAGGGCACTGACAATGCCGTCCTTATCGATATTCACCCCGATCACATTCCCGAACGTCGCGCCATCGGCGGAAGAGGAAATAATGGTTGATTCGCCGGCGAACTGGGTCAGGCCGTCACTCAGGCCATTGGTGCCAAGATCGAAGGTCAGGGAACCGGCATCCGCGCCGCCAGACCAAGGGACGTTAACGGCGGCCAGAAGGGCCGCAGTCGTGCCCGGCGGCGCCGTATTTAGTGTTCCGTCGCCATTGAATGTGACCTGACCAGAGGCGATTTGACCAGTGGTGCCCACTGTCGGAACAATATCACTAGGCGGATCGACATATATTTCCACCTGCCAGACATTGTCTGCGCTTCTCAGGGCGCCAAGGGTTACCGTATGTACGCCACCTTGGGCATCATAGACTTCGATATTGGTCTGGAAGTCAGGTTTGATCCCGGATGGTACGGCGACACCATTGGCCACATCTTCGGCATAGCCGGCCATTGAAGTGGCTTTCACAGTGGGGTCATAGGTCCCGATAGCGGCATTTAACGCCTGTGAAGACTGGAGGTTCGCCCGGACTGTAACATTGGTTGACGCCTCAGCGGTACTGGTCAGGTCAGAAACGTTGATCGGTTGCAGATCGTTTAATTCAGGACTTTCCGGTTTGACGACACCCGCCACAAGCGGCACACCCAACAAATAAAGTCCGGCAGTATTTTTGAGAAAGCCGTCGGAATCAGGGTTGAATGACCCGGCTCTGGTGAAGCTGATTTCCGAGTTGGCGTTGACATCTTCCCCACGGGTGGCGACGACGAAGAAGCCGGCGCCATCGATACTCAGATCCGTGGCCGAGGTGGAGGACTGTAGCAATCCCTGACGGCTGATCAGGTTTTGCGGCAAAGCCTGAACCCCGCCTGGTGAATAAGAGGTGGAGGAGCGAGACTCTGTCACCAAGGTTGAAAAGCTGGCGCGTGTTTCTTTATAGCCAACGGTATTCAGGTTGGCGATATTATCCGAAATCATGCCCAGGGCGGAACTATATGCGCCCAATCCTGAAACCCCTGAAAATAGTGATGCGTAAAGACTCATGTCGATACTCCTTCTGTTTGCCGACAACAAGGCCGGATGGTTAATTCTTAAGTAGAATGCGCTTTACGCAATTTAGCTGACGTCTTCTGCGTCAGGCTCTGTTTTCTTGACTGCATTAACAGCCTGGACTTCTGTAGTTGGCGTCAGGATGCCATTGACGGAAAGATGAGGTTGACCATTCAGGGTCTCGATACTTTCGACGACGCCCTTGGAATAGACGGCGGTCTGAACTTCCGACCCATTGGCGCTTTCGGCTTTCAATGTCAGCTTGTAAATGCCATCCGGCGTACCTTCTGGTGCGTCCCAGATAAATTCATGCAAGCCCGCTTTGGTTTCGCCGTAGCCTTCATATACGATCTCTCCTTTGGCATCCTGCACAATCAGTTTTGTTTCTTCTGAACTGGTCTGAAGGCCGTATTCCCATTTTGCCTTGCCATCCCGCAGTCCGGCTCGGTCCGTTTCCACCGTGATTTCAGTGCCGAGATAGTTGACCGCATCTGATATGGCGGCTGTTTGGGTTTGGCTGATCAGGTTTTCCAGGTTTTTATTGGTGGCGATAGACTGTTCCACTTGCGTGAAGGAGACCAGCTGTTCGGTAAACTGGCTTGAATCCATGGGATCCAAGGGGTCCTGATACTGCAACTGTGTGGTAAGCAAGGCCAAAAAGTTGTCAAAATCATCGGCAAGCTTCGTCGAGCTTTTGGAAGCTTCTGAGGTTGCGCCTGCTGCGCCTGCTGCTGCTGTCACATCCATGATGATGTATCCTTATTAAATTTCTTTTGTTCAGTCTTAAATATTTATGTCGAGAGCATTTTTCGAGTAGGCCATTTTCAGCTGTTGCTGGCTGATGACGCTATTGGCGAGATTAATGTCCACGCCCTCATCAGTTTCCCCTGTCCCGTCTAAACTCGTTTGGGACAGTTGTTTTTCCATATGATCCTGGTGTTGTTTTTTCAGGGTGAAATTCAGATTGTTGCCACTGGCATCAAAACCGGCATTGTTTAGCGCCCTTTCCAGACCGCTTTGGTCTTTCTGCAGCATGTTCAGGGTCTTCTCATTGTCGACAGTGATTGTTGTGGTCATTCTTCCATCAGCCTGGAAATCCATTTTAATGTCAACCTGTCCAAGTTCTGCCGGTTTCAAGCTTAACCTGAAGCTGTTCTGTCCCAGACTTGCCTGTCTTGATATGGCTAACTTGATCTGTTCTGCGGGGGAATTTGGCATCGGGTGATGCGCCGCGGATTTTACGTGCCCCGGTGTCAGGCTGCCTGGCTGTCCGACTTCCTGAACGGATAAAAGACCGGTCAAGTGCTGCTGTGGTGTTCCGGACTGTAAGGGCTTTGTTTCCGTTGTTAATGCCTGGGCAAGGTCCGTCGCAAAAGGAACCTTGGGGGTCGTCATATCGGCCCCGCCCTGGGTGGTGGATTTACCGACGCCCGCGGCGGGAGAGGTGTTTTCTCCTGTTGAATTCTGTTGAGACGATTGATCCGAGGAGGATTGGGCAGAGGCGGCGGCGGATTGCGATCCCCCGGTTCCTGTTATGGTATTGTCTCTGGCTCCGGTCTTTTGAGTGTCACTGGACTCACCTTTGCCGTTAATTTCTTTTTGCGTCATTTGCTGGGCTGCGGTGGATGTCAGGGGTGTTTGTGTGGCGGCTTCTGTTGCCGTTGCAACGGGTGATGTCTCTGGAGCCGTAGTTATACTCTTTGAATCAGCGTTTCCGGCCAGAACCTCAGGCGTGACAATAGGGGCCGTTGTTGCGGCGGCCGCAGTGGTCTTGGGAGTGGCGCTGATTTCAGGTTCAGCGGCGACAGTAGTCTTGCCAACTTTCCCGGATTCTGTTGGAAGGGTGTCTTCATCCGCCGTTGGATATGCATTATCTTGTGTTGAGGCGGGAACTGCAGGGTGCTCAACCTTGGTGGTGAACTCGTCACCGGGGAGCGTTTTTTGCCCTGTCGGTTGTTCGGCAAGTTTTTCGGATGAGACGTCTTGTGACTGACCAGTGGTCTCCTGAACCTGGGAAGGAATATCAAGCGGTGTTTCGGTGGCGAATGTTTTATCCGGGCTGCTTGATTTGTCAAAAAGATTACCAGTGTAATCCTGATCGTCTTGATCCGGTATGTCACTGGGGCCAACAGGGTCTGAACCTGGGGAGGGAGCCAGGGGGTCGGTGGCGGGTGCTCCGTTGGCCCGTGTTTCACTTAACGGAATATTGACCGCGCTATAGTCCGTTGTCTGACCGGTTGTTTTGTCTTGTGTGTTGTTTCCCTCTTGTCCGTCGAGGTCTGGGTTATGTTGGGCGTGGTCGTCCCGGGGTTTTTGTGGATCTTGTGTAGATGCAGCGGTTGGTTCTGTTATTTCTGAGCCGCCACCATTATTTTCCTGTGATGTTCCGGCAGATTTTGTTTCATCAGGTTTTGTTTCAGATGAGGACGCGGCGATCTTCTGATCTTTCTTACGAGGTTCCTGACTGTCGCCTTCCGTTTTCCGGGGGGTGTCATCAGGTTGATTGGCGCGGCGGCTCTCACGAACCATATGGTCCTTAAAACTCTCCTTGGCTGCAGGCGTGGTGTCAGGAGAGGAAGCAGCCGCCGGATTTTTTTCTGCCCGTGAAGATGCACCTGACTTCGCGCCGCCAGATCCGGCAGTTGGAAGAGATGAGGTGAATATGTCAAAACTGGTGGTCATAATTTTCCATATTTATTAAACGAACGACTTCACCGGATACCTAAGCAAGTAACGGGCCAATTTTTATGAATGGGAATAACTCATTGTTTTTTAAGTATAATATTTTTTTATATCTCCTTTTCTTATGGGGAGTAAGGTAAAAAGTTCCAGTTCATTTTAGGTAAAATTTGCTGCACGGCAAAATCCGGTGAGACCAGGATAGACGTGTGGAAAAGCGTGTTTTCAGAGTTGGCCTTGAAATTGCAAGGATAAGGGTGTCATCCCCGTAATACGGCCTATGTGTTTTAGAAGGGGTGGCGCCAAGATAATGTTTTTATCTATTTAGTTCAAAGTATTACAAGGATCCAAAGATGGAAAGTCTTTATCAGATGCAGCGGTCTAAGGGCGAAAAGCAGGGGCAAAAAATCCCTGTTGGGCAAGCTTTGCCTATTCATATGCACGCCTCTGCGGGCCGCGCCGGTTTGATTTCCAGAAAGGAAGCTTATGTCCATTAATTCCATTATAAATAATTCTTTGACAGGACTGTTCACCAACCAGGCGGCGTTGAGGGTGACGTCCAACAATGTGGCGAATGTGAATACACCGGGATATGCCCGGCAGGTTGTGCGTCAGGAAGCGATTATCAATGGCACGGCGGTTGGCGGTGTTAAAATATCTGGCATTGACAGAGTGGTGGATAAATTCCTGGTCAAGGCTTCTTATGATGCGAATGCTGATTTCTCCCGCTATGAGGTCGAGAGCGCCTTTCATAGCCGGATACAATCCTTGTTGGGGCGGCCGGATCAGAATAAGTCTCTATCGGGCAAGATTGATGATATTTTCAGCGCCATATCAGAAGTGGCCCTGAATCCTCTGTCCGCCATTCAAAAAGAAAGAGCCTTGTCCGCGATTGATCAGTTTGGATCTGAAATTGGCAGCCTGGCGGAGGACATCCAGACCATGCGGCTTGACGCCAGTAACCAGATCGCAGAACAGGTTGCGCGGATAAATGCCCTGACAGAACGTATTCATACGTTAAATCCTTTGATCATCAAAGAAACCCTGACCGGAGGAGAGCCTGGAGCATTAACAGAAAGTCGAGAGCAGGCCATTGCGGAACTTTCGACAATTATGGACATCAATATTGTTGATGCGGGGAACAATAGCGTCCAGATTACAACGACTTCCGGGGTGTCTCTGGTGAGTGCGGTACAGACAAAATTGCAATATAGTCCGCCGGGTGTTGTCACGTCATCCACACCGTTTTCCGCAATTACCGTGCATCGTCTGGATAATGTGAGTGGGGCAGTGATGCCGAGCACCATTACGTTGGACGGTGAGGTGAAGTCTGGCAAGCTGAAAGGCTTGTTGACACTGCGGGACAAGGATTTGCCGGAGATTGCTTTGCAACTGGGCAGCATGGCGTCGGGTTTCACGGACGAGATGAACAGGGTTCATAATATGAATTCGGCGGTGCCAGGGGTTAATTTGCTGACCGGCGTTAATACAGGCCTGCTTCTGACCGATAATCATAATTTTACCGGAGAAACCGTTTTTGCCGTGACAGACGCTTCCGGTGATCTGGTTTCCAAAGTGAATATTGATTTTAGCGCGATCGGCCCGACCGTCGGGGATGTGGTTACCGCCGTGAATGCCGGCCTGGCGGGAACGGGGACATTGTCCTTCTCGAACGGGGTTATGTCTTTGACGGCAACAAACGCGGCGCATGGCATTACAATGTCGGAAGTGGCGGGTAATGAAAGCAGCCGTGGCGGGCGGGGATTCTCGCATTTCTTCGGGTTGAACAATTTGGTTCAATCCAAAAGCCCGGCGCATTTTGAAACCGGAGTTGTGGGAACGGATGATCACGGATTTACCGTTGGCGGAACCATTCTGATTGAGCTTAATGACGTTAACGGTCAGGCTATCGGGACGCATACGCTGACCGTCGGTGGAACGAGTTTTAACGATATTCTCACCAATTTGAATAGTAGTCCGCTGAGCGCCGTTGCGACATTTTCCCTGTCGGCTAACGGTGAACTGATCACCACGCCCAATCCGGGCGCGGGTGCAATCAGTGTCCATGTCAAGAATGATACAACGACAAGAGGAACAACCAATACGTCCATGTCTGCATTCTTCGGGATTGGGGAACAATATAAAATGGATAGCGCCATTGACCTGAAAGTCAGTGACAGGATCAGCACCAATCCCAGTCAGATGGCCTTGGCGCGTCTGGATCAGACAGCTTTGGTGGGGGATAACGTTCTCAGTGTTGGTGATCAGGCGGGGGCGTTGGCCCTGAAGGAACTGGAAACGGTGACCCGCACCTATAGCAAGGCCGGTGGTTTAAGTGCAACGACAGTGACACTGGCCCAATATAGTGCCAACCTTCTTGCGGATCTGGGGTTGCGGTCAGCATTGGCGGATAATTCCATGTCAGATAACAAGGCGCTGAGTGAGGAATTGAATAGGAAAGCCACGGATGTGTCCGGGGTTAATATGGATGAAGAATTGGGGAATATGGTGATTTACCAGAACGCCTATTCCGCATCGGCCCGGCTGTTGACCACAGCCAAGGAAATGTACGACACGATTTTACAGATATTATAAAGATAAAGACAGGATAGAGAAATGACACGGGTATCAAGCTTTGGACATCAGCAAGTCATGTTGAGCAGCCTTCTGAACAATCAGGCGCGCGTGTTCACGGACCAAACCCAGATCACAACCGGTAAAAAAGAAGAAAAATACGCCGGCTTTGCCAGTGAAACGTCGACCTTGCTGGGGGCAAAGTCAGTTTTTGGTCAGACGAAGGGCTATTTGCGGGCCACCGATCATGTGGAACGTTTTCTCAGTACCAACGATATACAATTAGGTTCAATGGTGTCGAGTGCGCAGAATGTTCGCGATACGATACTTGAGGCGATCTCTCAGGAGGAAACTTTCGCGCTCAATGAATTGATGGGGGAGGCCTATACATCCATGGTCAGCGCCATGAACACCAATATCGGTGGTGTATATGTTTTTAGTGGCGGGCGCACCGATGTCGAACCTGTTACCGCGAAGTCTGTTGCGGACTTGCTGGCTTTGCCAGCCGTGACGGACATGTATGAGAACGATCAAAGACGGCCTGCGGCGAAAGTGGGGCAAAATACGTTGCTGGAATATGGTTTGTTGGCGGACGAAGTCTCGACTTCGGTGTTCCAGGTGTTTAAGGATATCGCCGCCTATGATGCCGGACCGAGCGGACCCTTGAGTGGTCAGTTAAATACGGCACAACTCACTTTTCTTAAGGGCGAGCTGGCGAATATGGACGCAGCGCTGGACGATCTGCGGGTTTTTGTTGCCAGGAACGGGACCCGTCAGAATAACGTGGAAAACTTTAGCAATGAATATGAGGCGCAGGAGGTTTTTCTGGAAACCTTCATATCCGATATTGAGGATGTGGATGTGGCGGAGGCGGTGACACGGCTCAATAACGATCAGGTCGCGTTGGAGGCTTCTTATAAAATTACCAGTGAGTTAAGCAAAATTTCCCTGCTGAATTTCCTGTAGACCAGACAATAGAGGCAAATAAATAGTTATGATCTTCTCTTGAAGTTCTGAAGTTTATGCTATATTTGCCCCCTATGACCGAGAAAATAGACCTTATCGCTGATCCGGCCCTTACGGGGGTAAACTCCTTAGGCATCGCCAAGGCGCCTGAAGATACGCGCGTTGTTGTCGCCATGTCCGGCGGTGTGGACAGTTCCGTGGTTGCGGCCATGTTGAAAGATCAGGGCTATGATGTCGTTGGCATTACGCTTCAGCTGTATGACCATGGCATCGCGGTGCAGAAAAAAGGCGCCTGTTGCGCCGGTCAGGATATTCACGATGCCCGACGGGTATCGGAAGCCATTGGCATTCCCCATTACGTGCTGGATTACGAAACTCGTTTCCGTGACAGTGTAATGGAGGAATTCGCCGACAGTTATATTCGCGGCGAAACCCCAATCCCCTGTGTGCGCTGTAATCAGGAAGTCAAGTTCAAGGATCTGTTGGCGACGGCGCGGGATCTGGACGCCGATGTGCTGGCTACGGGCCATTATGTGCAGCAGAAGCTGTTCGGCGATCATGCGGAGATGCTGCGCGCGGTGGATGAAAACCGTGATCAGAGCTATTTCCTGTTCGCCACCACACAGGAGCAGCTGGACTATTTGCGCTTTCCTTTGGGCGGACTGGAAAAGGATGACGTGCGCATCCTGGCGGAGAAATACGGTCTTCAAGTCGCCAACAAGCCGGACAGTCAGGATATCTGTTTCGTACCCAATGGTAATTATGCCAGCGTCATCGAACGCTTGCGCCCTGGCGCATCCGAAGCCGGCGAGATTGTGCATCTGAACGGTGATGTGCTGGGCTACCATAAGGGTATCATTCATTATACCATCGGTCAGCGTAAAGGATTGGGGATCGGGGGAAGGGACCCGCTTTATGTGATCCGGCTTGATCCGGGAAAAAATCAGGTGATTGTTGGTCCCAAGGAAGCGCTTGGTGTGACGACGTTGCATTTGAAAGAAGTCAACTGGCTTGGTCAGACAGAGGTTTCTTCCGAAGGGCAGGAAATAGAAGTTAAAGTACGTTCAACCCGACCTTCCGTTCCGGCGACCTTATATGGCAGTGGCGCAGAGGGAGGGGCCAGAATTACCCTTCACCATCCTGAACAGGGAATTTCTCCTGGGCAGGCGGCGGTTTTCTATGATGGCGACCGGGTATTGGGCGGCGGCTGGATTGAGAACAAGGCCTAGGCTATTCCCGCTTGGCACTACAGATCGATATCCGGGATTTCCAATCCGGTTTATATCTGTAAGAAAATTGTCATATATCCGGGCGGGGGAAGGTTCCGGGGAAATGAATTTTTATTAAAACTTTCAATATCTTACAAAATAACCTTGAGTGAATGGTTTCTTGCATGTTTCCTTTCTCTGGGGTAATCTTATGAAAATTTTTCAATGTGAAAACATCGAAATATGGGGCGCCATCATGCAGATAACTGAAAGCACAAACATGCAAAACCAAATAGAACCAATGACATCTACAAAGAGAAAATGTGACAGTAAACTGAAATCTTCGGTTGCGAAGAACAGTCTTCTGGGTCTGACATTGATGCCTTTGGCTGCATGTGGAGGAGGTGGTGGCACAGTGCAGCCGACACCGACACCGCCGCCGCCGCCGACTCCCGAGCCTGATTTTATTGAAAGCCCGACAAATACGTTTACGGCCCGGGATGATAATAACCGAACCTTGCAAGAAGGAAGTGCGACTGCCGATCTTATTGTTATTGGCAAGGCCGGCAATGATAATATCACGACGGGGACTGGCGATGATGTCATCACCGGGGCGGCTGGTGCGGATACGGTGGATGCAGGCGCCGGTGTGGATACGGTATCTTATGCGGGATCGGCCGCAGGCGTTACAGTCGATTTATCAGCCGGTACAGGGCTTGGCGGGGATGCTGAAGGGGATACACTGTCCAACATTGAAAATGTGACGGGCAGCGCACAGGCAGATATTCTGACAGGCGGCGGCGGCGTGAATATTCTTTCTGGCGGCGCCGGTGACGATACCTTAACGGGTGGTGCGGACAATGACACTTTGATTGGTGGCGCGGGCGCGGATGCGCTTGATGGCGGCGCGGATATTGATACGGCAAATTACGCGGCGTCCGCAGCTGGCGTGACGGTTGATCTTGCGGCGGGCGCCGGTCTTGGCGGGGATGCCGCCGGAGATACACTGGCCAATATTGAAAATCTGGTGGGCAGCGCCTTTGCCGATACACTGACGGGCGATGGCGGTGCCAACAGTCTTTCCGGTGGCGCAGGAAACGATATTCTGACGGGCGGTGCAGGCGCGGATGCGCTTGATGGCGGCGCGGATATTGATACGGCAAATTACGCGGCGTCCGCAGCCGGCGTATTGGTTGACCTTGAGTCCGGGACGGCGGATTTTGGTGATGCACAAGGGGACACTCTGTTTAATATTGAAAATATAATCGGTAGTGCGTTCGACGATACCCTGGTCGGCGATGGCAATGACAACATGCTTACCGGCGGCGCGGGGGGCGATGTGCTGAGCGGTGGTCTGGGCATTGATACGGTGAGCTATACGGCGTCAGCTGCCGGCGTACTCATTGATCTTGAGTCCGGGACGGCTAATCTCGGCGATGCTGAAGGTGACACCTTTGTCAGTATTGAAAATGTAATCGGCAGTGCGTTTAACGATACCCTGGTCGGGGATGGTGGTGACAATACCTTAACGGGCGGCGCGGGGGCGGATGTTCTGAGCGGCGGCCTGGGCGTTGATACGGCGATCTATCTGGATTCTGCTGACGGCGTGACGGTTGACCTTGCGGCGGGAACCGGTCTTGGCGGTGATGCAGAAGGGGACACTCTGAGTAATATTCAAAATATATCAGGCAGCGCCTTTAATGATGTCCTTACAGGAGACGCTGCCGTGAACAGCCTCTTTGGGAATGAAGGAAGTGACGAGCTGGACGGCGGCGCCGGCGGCGATGTCCTGAATGGCGGCGGCGGAAATGACGGCGTGAGTTATATCACATCGGTAGCCGGGGTTACGGTTGACCTGACAGCCGGAACCGGAAGCGGTGGCGATGCCGAGGGAGATGTCTTGGTCAGCATTGAGAATATTCAGGGCAGTTCCCATGCGGACAGTCTTATCGGAGATGACGGGGTTAATACCTTGTCAGGACTGGGGGGTGATGATGTGCTTTCAGGTATGGGAGGCAGGGATTTTCTGCGCGGATATGCCGGCACGGACACCTTGAATGGGGGGGACGGGGATGATGTATTGTTCCTCTATGCCGGAGACCATCTGGATATCTTCAATGGCGATGCGGGAAATGATACGCTGGATGTACAGGCCACAGGACTGAATTTGGATCTGGCGGCATTATCCGTGACTAATATGGAAAATATCGACCTTCTGGGAACCGGCGGCAATAGCCTTGTATTGAAACAGGCGGATGTTCTGGCGGCCACGGACGATGATAATATATTGATCATCAAAGGAGATGCTTTGGATAGTGTCTCATCCGTGACAGAAGGCTGGGTTCAGGGAGGCGACCAGGTGATAGACGGGGAGACATACAATAGCTATACATCAGGTACGGCAACTTTATTGGTGGATGCCGATATCATGGATACAATTTCCTGATGGTATTGCCCGGCCAGATTGTATAAGGTTGCACTAGAACCTGAATGATAAAAAAGGGGAAGATAATGTTGCGGATTGCTTTTTGTGTTTTTTTACTGGTTGGCACGGCGGCGTCATCCTCTGCTGCAGATAAAATGCAGGTGGTGATGTTGGGGACAGGGACGCCGAATGCTGATCCTGACAGGTCGGGGCCTGCTGTTGCTGTCGTCATGGGGGATCAGGCCTATCTGGTGGACGCGGGACCGGGCGTCGTACGGCGGGCGGCTGCTGCGGCCCGTAATGGTATTACGGCGCTGGAAGCTGATAAGCTCAATATTGTTTTCCTGAGTCATCTTCATTCGGATCATACGCTGGGGTTGCCGGACCTGATCTTTACGCCTTGGGTATTGGAGAGAGTGGCGCCGCTCAAACTGTTTGGCCCCAAGGGCACACAGGATATGGCCAATCATTTGCAACAAGCCTATTCGGAAGATATTCATCTGCGGCTGGAAGGGCTGGAGCCCGCCAACGAGGAGGGCTATAAAACCGATGTTACAGAGATTGATGCACCCGGTGTCGTATATCAGGATGCAGCTGTCACTGTCGAAGCCATACCGGTTTTGCATGGGTCATGGGAAACGCCCTACGGGTATAAATTTTCCCATAAAGGCCAGACCATCGTGATTTCAGGTGATGCGCGCCCGAGCCCGGCCCTGATTGAGGCGGCAACCGGGGTCGATATTCTGGTCCATGAGGTTTATTCCGCCGAGGCTTATAAAAGCCGTCCTCCGGTGTGGCAGAAGTATCATGCGCAATTCCATACATCGACGATCGAGCTTGCGGAAATCGCTCAGAAAACCCAACCGAAGTTGCTGGTGCTCTATCATCAGCTCTATTGGGGCAGGAGTGACGAGGACCTGATCCGGGAAATTCGTGAGGCAGGATATACAGGGCAGGTTATTTCAGCGGCTGATCTGGATATTTACTAAGGCGCAGGAAAATGACAGGCATATGTGATCTTGGTGTTCTTTTAAGGGATATGCGACCTGAACTGTCGGAAAAGAAGTATGTCTTTTGTACACTGCCGATCGATGCTTTTAAGGCCCTGGCGGATTATACGCCGTTATGTGTGTTCCATGAACCGGAAGGCGTAAGCCTTATTATGGAAGAGACCACGGCGATGGCGACGGGCCTGTCTTACGACGGCACATACCGGAAAATCACCTTGCAGGTTCAGTCCAGTCTGCAAGCCGTTGGGTTAACCGCAGCAGTGTCTGGCGCCTTGGCAGACCAGGGGATAAGCGCGAATGTGGTCGCGGCATATTATCACGATTATATTTTTGTCGAAATGGAAACCGCAGATCAGGCGCTTGACGTGCTGAATCGATTGTCTCTTGCGTAGCAAAAAATCGATGGCGCCGTTTGGTCAAAACCTGTGACGGCTCATTTTAACGATTTAACACGGGATCCCGCAGGCTCTCAACGGCGCCGAGGATCTGACCTATAAAGTCTCCAGGAACACTCAGTTCTTCCAAGGTTTCTTTGAGAAGATTACCGACTGTATCAAAATGCGTGTCGTTGATGCCTTTTTGTCCCAGATTCTGGTGGGACCGGCGCATATACTCTCCCGAATTTTCGGCTTTGCCAGTCATAAGAAGCGTGAGGAATTTTTTCATCTTGCCGCGCTGTTGCGGCATGTCAATGTCTGCAAAGAAAGGGTCCAGAGACTTTTCACTATTGATTTTATCGTAAAAAATATCGACTGCGGCATCTACCGCAGGCTCTCCGCCAATTTGGGTATATAGGTTGGTCATAAAATACGCCTCAGGTTGAATGTAAATTACATTAGTGATTAATAATATTAAGGCGTTTAAAAAGGGTTAAATAAATTACGTATTGTTCAGAGGAGGGGGATTGTCGCATCTGCAACTGGGAGGGAATGGTAAAGGGGGGGGAGAACTCCCCGCGCGCATTATGACGGGCGCGGTGAGTGAATTGGATGCGATCTTCTATCCTGTCAGTTTAACGATAACCTGCAGGGGGCAAGATAACCCTAGTCGAGCAGCTGGATATCAGCGGCAGCTTCTTTGCCTCTGTTTTCAGCAATGTCGTAACTTACTTTTTGTCCGTCGTTCAATTGATGAACGCCTGCTTTTTCAAGAGCCGTAATATGTACGAATACATCTTTGCCGCCTTCATCTGGTGCGATGAAGCCATAGCCTTTATTTGCGTTAAACCATTTCACTGTGCCAGTTGCCATTTGTAGAGCATCCTTGTTTGTCTGTACTTAAGTTATTCCCGTTTATGCCGGGAGGGTCGTTCAAGAGTTTGCAGTTTAGTCGTATTTGAAGTCATTGGAGAGCTCTAGAAACAGGCATTTCAAAGTCACATGATCGGACGTATAAGTCACTTTAGCGGACCGTTACCCCTTACGAGGTTCTGTTTTAAGATTCTTAATTCATATCCTCAAAATTGAGCTTAAATTGTAACTCAGTATGTATTTTTAAGTCAGAAATATCAAAAAATCAATCTAATATTTTGATCCCGTTGTCTAATTTCACTTTTGCAGGGAATTTTTTGAGAGCTTTGGGAAGTAAAGTGAGTTCTATAGAGGAGGTGAGTCTTTTCAGAAGGAATCTTGTAAATTTTCAGATGATATTTCCACAATATAGAAATTATTTCCATTTAATGGAAATCGTGATATGAAAAGAGGAGATGAAGACTGGAAAGGAAGCCCTTTGATGACCTCTTATGAACGCCGTGGCGCACTGCAGATTGCCCAAGAATTATGCTGTCTGGTTGAGCAGGATATTCTGCCATCCCTTTCTGTATCGGCCGATGTGGTGTGGCAAGGATTGGCGGACCTGGTGGAGAGGTGTGGTCCGATAAACAAGACCCTGTTGGCGCGCCGTGAAGACCTGCAACTGAGGCTGGATAGCTGGCATAAAGACCATCGGGGGGCGTTCGATCCAGATGTGTATATGCGTTTTCTTTGCGATATTGGCTATTTGGTGCCGGAAGGGGCTGACTTTTCCATTGCCACGACAAATCTGGATGCGGAAGTCTCCATCCTTGCCGGGCCGCAACTGGTGGTGCCGGTGGATAACGCACGTTATGCCCTGAATGCCGCCAACGCCCGATGGGGCAGTCTGTTTGACGCCCTTTACGGCAGTGACGTCATCGCCGGGAAGGTGGCCTCCGGGGGGTATGATTCGGATCGCGGCGCACAGGTGATCGCCTGGGCCACTGATTTCCTGGATCAGTATATCCCTTTGGCGGAGGCCTCTCACGGTGATGTGCTGGAATATATTGTCGATGAAACGGCTGAGCCTGCCGCCCTGACGGTGGCGCTGAAAGGCGGGACGAGCGACCGGCTACGCTATCCAGAGGGATTTCGTGCAAGATGTCAGGATGGGGGACGATTGACGTTGCTGTTCTGTCATCATGGTTTGCACCTGGAACTCGTCATTGATCGCAGCCATCCGGTGGGCGCGGAAAATCTGTCCGGTGTCTGCGATGTCATTCTGGAATCGGCCCTGACGGCAATCATGGACTGTGAGGATTCCGTCGCGGCGGTTGATGCCGAGGACAAGGTGCGGGTCTATCAAAACTGGCTCGGCCTGATGAAGGGCGATCTCATGGCCGACGTGCAAAAAGGCGGCAAAACGATAGAGCGCCGTTTAAACCGGGACCGATTGTATCAAGGTGTTTGCGGCGAAGACCTCCGGCTGCCGGGCCGCAGCCTGATGCTGGTGCGCAATGTGGGCCACCTGATGACCACGGACGCCGTGTTGGATGAAAAGGGCAACGAGATACCGGAAGGCATTCTTGACGCTCTGATCACCAGCCTTTGCGCGTTGCATGATAGGGGCGCGAACAGCCGCACGGGCAGCATCTATATCGTCAAACCGAAAATGCACGGACCGGAGGAGGTCGCCTTCACCAATGATCTGTTTGACCAGGTCGAGGATATCCTAAACCTGCCGCGTCATACGATCAAGGTTGGGGTGATGGATGAGGAGCGCCACACCACGGTCAATCTGAAAGAATGCATCCGGGCGGTGAAGGACCGGATCTTCTTCATCAACACCGGTTTCCTTGACCGCACCGGCGATGAAATCCATAGCGTTATGGAGGCCGGCCCCATGGTGCGCAAGAACGCCATGAAGGACGAAGCCTGGATTGACGCCTATGAACGCTGGAATGTGGACATCGGTCTGAGTGTCGGCATGCAGGGCCGGGCCCAGATCGGTAAGGGCATGTGGGCCATGCCCGATGAAATGGCGCAGATGATGGCGAGCAAGGGCGATCATCTCCTTGCCGGGGCCAGTTGCGCCTGGGTGCCGTCACCGACCGCCGCCACCCTGCACGCCACCCATTATCACACCCATGATGTGGCGGCGCTGCAGAAACAACTCAGCCGCCGCCCGCGCGCGGCGTTGCAGGATCTCCTGACCTTGCCGATCATGTCGGAAACCACCGTCAGCGATGCCGAGATAGCAGAGGAACTGGCCAATAACTGTCAGGGTATCCTCGGCTATGTGGTGCGCTGGATTGATCAGGGGGTGGGCTGTTCGAAAGTGCCGGACATTGACCATCGCGGCCTGATGGAAGACCGGGCGACGTTACGGATTTCGAGCCAGCATATCGCCAACTGGCTGCATCATGATATCTGCACTGGCCCGCAAGTGGAGAAGACCTTGCGCCGCATGGCGTTGGTGGTCGATCAGCAGAATAAAACTGATCCGCTTTACCAGCCAATGGGCCCGGATTTCACCGGTGTTGCCTTTCAGGCGGCCCGCGATCTTATTTTCAAGGGGCGGGATCAGCCGAACGGTTATACGGAACCGCTGCTGCATGCCCGCCGTCGGGAAGCGAAGGCGCAACAGATATGACGGAAAAAGTGATCGGCAAAGGCCAGGTGCAGTCCCTGACACGGGCGTTTTCCCTGCTGGAATGCGTCGCGGATGCGGGAATCGGTCTAAACCTCAGTCAGGTGGCGGCCAAGATGGATCTGGCGCCGTCGACCGTGCATCGGCTGCTGAACGCCATGAAAGACAGGGGCTATGTCGAGGTGGACCCGGCGACCGGGCTGTGGTCTGTGGGCCTGCAAGCCTTCCGTGTCGGCAATGGTTATCTGCAAAAACGTGATTTTGTCACCCAGGCGCGGCCTTATATGAAAAAACTGGTGGCCGAGGTCGGGGAAACGACCAGTCTCGCGGTGCTGGACGGTGATCAGATGACCTTCATCGCCCAGGTTGAATGCCGCGAAGTGATGCGCATGTCGGTGCCGCTTGGCAATCGGGTGACGCTATACGCCTCGGCGGTTGGAAAGATGCAGCTGGCGGCGCTATCGGACGCGGAAGCCGTCGATTTGATGAAAGATATATCCTTTGCGCCTCTGACCGAACGCACCCATGCCAGCCTGCCGGGCCTGTTGGCTGAGGTACAGGACATCCGTCGTAAGGGCTTCGCCGTTGATGAGCAGGAACAAAGTCTGGGCATGCGTTGTGTCGCGGCGGCGATCTATAATGAACATCATGAGGCGGTGGCCTTTCTGACCATTGCCGGACCGACGGTGCGGCTGAAGCAAAAAAACTTGAACACAATCGGTAAAACAGTCAGAGCGCTGGCGGATGAGGTCACAGGGGCCATCGGCGGGCGCGAGAAAGACGAAACCTGAAGAGGAAGACCCATGGAACTTGATATCACAAGCTGGCTGGCGATGGCCATTCGCTGGCTGCATCTCATCACCGGCATTGCCTGGATCGGGTCATCCTTTTATTTCATCTGGCTGGACAATCATCTGCGCAAGGCCAAGGATGAGGTGGATACCGCCAATGGCGTTTCCGGCGAGCTTTGGGCCGTGCATGGCGGCGGTTTTTACCACAAACAGAAATATAGTGTTGCCCCGCCGGAAATGCCCGGCGAGCTGCATTGGTTCAAATGGGAAGCCTATTTCACCTGGATCAGTGGCTTTCTGTTGCTGGCGGTCGTCTATTATTACGGCGCATCAGTTTTTCTGGTCGATGCGTCCAAATACGCCATGGCGCCCCTCACGGCGGTGGCCATAGGCATTGCTTTTCTCATTGGCGGCTGGTTGGGTTACAATCTGCTGTGCCGTTCGCCGCTTGGGCAGAATAATGTCGCCTTCGGCTGGGTGTGGTTTGGATTGCTGACCCTATCCGCCTGGGGCCTGTCGCAGATTTTTAACGATCGGGGCGCTTATATCCATGTGGGCGCGATGATTGGCACCGTGATGGCGGCCAATGTCTTTATGGTGATTATTCCCAATCAGAAGAAAGTGGTTGCTGATCTGGTGGCGGGCAAGGCCCCTGATCCCCGCCTGGGGCAGGTGGCGAAGCAGCGTTCTCTGCATAATAATTACATGACCCTGCCGGTGCTGTTTATTATGATCAGCAATCATTATCCCCAGACTTTCGCCAATCCTCAGGGCTGGTTGATCTTGGCCGGAATTGGTGCCGTTGGCTGGGTGATCCGGCATTTCTTTAACCTGAAGCACCGGGGAGAGACCCGTTACGGGCTGATGATGCTGGCGGTGGTGGGCTACATCGGCGTGATGGTGTTGGCGGCGTATCTTCGGGATCAGGCGCGGTCTGATGTGGCCGTTGATCCGAATCAAGTCTCCTTTATGCAAGTGCAACAGATTATGGACAAGCATTGCGTCGCCTGTCATGGCACAGAGGCCACCCATGAATTGTTTGACGAAGCCCCCAACGGGGTGATCTTTGAGACCAAAGATGTTATCCTGAAATACCGGGCTCAGATTCTTGAACGCGCGGTGGTCAGTCAGGATATGCCGCTGGGCAACGAAACGGGCATGACCGATGAAGAGCGGGCGACACTGGCCGCCTGGCTTAAGAAGACGGAGGCGGACTAAATGAAAATCCTCACGGCACAATCCCTGACAAAGGCGGATTTCACCCCTTATGGCGATCTGGTGGCGGCGCATCCGGTGGCCGCCAAACATATGATCAATGACGGCCATACCATCCGCTATCATGATCTGGCCGATATTCACTGTCAGGATAAGGCGGCGAAGGTGACGGTGAATATTTTCCGCTCCGACATGCAGGCCTTGCCGGTGATGATCGAGAAAATGGAACGTCATCCCAAATCCAGCCAGATGTTTATGCCGCTGTCGGACCGGCCCTATCTGGTGGTGGTCGCGCCGCCGGGGGACTTTGATCCGGACAGGGTCGAGGCTTTTGTCGCGCACGCAGGTCAAGGGGTGAATTATCGCGCCGGCACCTGGCATCATTACAGCCTGGCGCTTGAGGGGGTGAGTGATTTTCTCGTGATGGATTATGCCGATGTGGAGGATAATTGCGACGAAGTGGCCCTGTCCGAACCACTACAGGTGAAGTTGCCCTAGCCGAAGATTTCCAGCAATTGCGCGATGACGCCGATGGCGACGACCTCCGGGGCCTTGCCGGGGATGCTGCCGAGGCCAATGGGGCAGGTGAGGCGGGCGCAATCTTCTTCCGACAAACCGTCTTCTTCACGAAAGCGCTTGAGGAAGCGGCTGCGTTTGGTCTTCGAGCCGATCAGGCCGCAATAGGCGGCGTCACGGCGGGCCAATATGGCGGCGGTGATGGCGTAGTCGATCCGGTGGCTGTAGCTCATCACCAGATAGGCGCAGCCGGGCGGGGCTTCCGCCACAACCTCAACCGAGGCGGCGGAAATACGCTTTTCCACATTGGCGGGCGCATAATTCGGGAATTCTTCTTCCCGACGATCCACCCAGATAACCCGGAACGGTAAATTATCTAGCCGTGCGGCAATCGCCTTGCCCACATGGCCCGCGCCAAACAGATAAAGCGGCGTACGCCGGTCACCCAAAGGTTCAAACAGGGTGCTGGCGGTTTGAAGGACTGTTTCAATCGGCTGTGGCAGGATGGTTTTCTGAACGTCCGGGCCGGTAAGTACAGAGTGCAGGCTGGATAGAGTGAGGCGCGTGTCGGCGCGGTCAATCTCCGCCAATAACCCCAGATGTTGCGGGTCGAGCCGTTCCAGAAGTAATTCAACACGGCCACCGCAGCATTGTTGGGTCTTGGGGCCAAGCGGCACATCCAGCTGCCGGACGTAAGGGCCGTTGGAGGCCGCCATCAGTCGCGCCTGCTGCATCGCCATCTGTTCGAGGGTACCGCCGCCGATGGTGCCTTTGATCCCCTCCGGTCCGACCAGCATCTTGGCGCCCGCCTCGCGGGGGATTGAGCCTTGGGCGGCGCTGACGGTGACCAGAACCGCCCAGCCGTGGGTGGTGATCATCTCTGTCGCTTCTGTCGTCCAATGGGTCATGGGGTGATCTTGCTTAAAATTTCCTCTGGCGTCGCCGGGGCGTTGAGGGAAGGGAAGCTGTGATCGTCGCCGCAATGCCGCACCGCCTGGGTCAGGGCGCAATGCACCGCGTTGGCCAGCATGAAAGGTGGCTCACCGACAGCTTTTGATCGTTTAATGGTCATCTCCCGGTTCTCGCCGTCCCACAGATCAATCCTCATCACCGGCGGCCGATCGGCGCTGGTGGGGATTTTATAGGTCGAGGGCGCATGGGTACGCAGCACGCCCGTGTCGTCATAGACCAGTTCTTCCGTGGTCAGCCAGCCCGCGCCCTGAATAAAGCCGCCTTCGATTTGCCCCTTATCAATCGCCGGATTGAGCGATTTGCCCGCATCATGCAGGATATCAACCCGCAGAATACGATTTTCGCCGGTCAGGCAATCAATAATCACCTCGGCCACGGCGGCGCCGTAAGCGAAATAGAAGAAAGGCCGCCCCTTGTGGCGGGCGCGGTCATAATGAATTTTTGGTGTCTTGTAGAACCCTGTGCTGGACAGCGAAACGCGGCCGAGATAGGCCTGTTTCACCAGCGCATCAAAGCTGATCTCGCGGTTTTCAATATAGACATGATTGTTGCGGAAGCTGATATGATCCACGGCGCAGTTATATTTTTCGGCGGCAAAGGCGATCAGGCGGCCTTTCAAGGTCTGGGCGGCATCGAGCGCCGCCATGCCGTTAAGGTCTGACCCGGACGACGCCGCGGTCGGCGAGG
>TARA_R110002096_G_scaffold303080_3_pt1 | contig 31317 bp, 28 predicted proteins | sample TARA_R110002096 | Tara Oceans TARA_R110002096 (sample SAMEA4397295) | marine metagenome | biome: Polar Biome; feature: [DCM] deep chlorophyll maximum layer (ENVO:01000326); material: water (ENVO:00002006), including particulate matter (ENVO:01000060) such as... | depth 35 m
AAAGTTCGCTGCTTGATGAATTGCATCCTTCTTAGACGAATCAGTGCTTACACTCGGAATGCGTAATAACTCGATGAGTTCTTCTACGTATCGATCTTTGTTCTGTTGGATATATTCTTGAGATGTATTCATGAGTCAATTTTAGAATTAAAGGATCTAAAGTGGGTAAACCACATTTTTGTTAATCCAGCCGTACTGCCCATTACCGAGGCGAACATAATACCATGCTGGATTATCATTGCTAATAATAAAGTCGATTGTGAGTGTGTAACCTTCGTAAGCTAAGCTTACCACAGAACTAATTTCATCTGGACTTTGAAAGACTTGAGCTTCTTGATGAACCATTACTGCTTCATCATAACGTTTGTCAATATAGCTCACATAAAAAGCCAACGCTATGATAAGTACAGATGAAATAGCGAAGATTAATATCAAAGAATGCTGTTTTTTAAAAGAGAAAAAGTGAAACCAATTGCCTAAAACAATGATTATTGCAATCATCCCTAGCGAGTAACCTAGCCAAAATACGCCACTAGAAGAGGGGCCTTCCTTTAGCCAATCAACAGCTTTATCCCATGGAAGTTTCGGAAGCGTTGCCGATTGTCTACTAAACTGGGAATTCACAAACTCTAAAGCGCGAGCGGCTTGAGCAGATGTTTCAGGAATCTCTGGAAAGTATTTTATCGTTTTTAGAAAATAGTATTTAGCTAATCCTAAAGAATCAATTTGAACGGCTGAAATTCCCATATTTAAATATAGAGGGCCAGAAATGGAGCCTTGGGACTCAATCTTTTGATAGCCTTTTAGGGCGCCTCTATAATCACCTTCTTCGAGAAGTGTATTAGCTTTATCAAACTCTAATTGGGCTGTTTGCTGGGCAAATAGAGGCAAGATTAAAAAAGTAAGAAAGAAAAGGATTGAAATGACTCTCATAAATATTTACCCATTTTCTTAATAAGCTCTTTTGATAACTCGATGTCATTAGTGAGCGAATCTTGCGATACATTTGGAGCATAAGCGATGGTTTCACACTTTTCGAAAAGATTTCTTAAATCATCAATGTGCATCTCAGGAGATGTTGTTTGAACTTCTTGAATTAAGCGGTTCGCAGATAATCCTGCTTCTGGGAGATTTAATCTATCAGCTATATACAATGAAAGTGCTTGTTGAATAAGGTGGTAACCATGCTTAATATCGGTAGTCGCGGAAGCATCTTGAAGGGTACTTAAAGCCTTCTGTTTCGCTTTTTGAGATCTGGCAAAACCAGAGTCAGTATCCATTCTATCTCTATACTTTTTGAAACCAAAGGCACTCAGAAGCACTACGAATGGTAGAAGTAGCCAAGACCAAAGCGTAGTACGGTCAATTAGAAACTCGTTATCTAAAGTTTTCCATTGAGCAAGACCTATACTCGGTTTAATGTCTAAACGCGTCTCTGTTAAGTTAGAATTAAAAGCTTTAGGGTCTGGGGTAGCCGAAAAATTAAGCGATGGTAAAGTGGTGTAATCAAAAGCTTTTCTAATTGGATTATAGATAGCAATTTTCTTTTCTGGGATTTCGAAGGTTCCTTCATTTCTAGCAATAACAATATCAGTAAAGGTTTTAGACCCAGAAATTTGATTATTACCGCGTTCTATTTTGCTACTTTCTTGAGGATTATATTTTTCAAGTGCTTCCGGAAACTCATAATTGGGTTTGTTTAGTAAAGGTACATTTCCAGTTCCTGAAATCGTAGTTTCAACCTCAATACTTTCACCAACCATAGCTTTAGTTGTTGAAATTTTTCTATTGATTTTAAAATTACCAACGGCGCCAATCACTTCTACATCGCCAGCGTTAGGTAGATTTTGGACTTCTAAAGTGATTGGAAGTGTTTTGAGTTCTTTATTCTCTTGGCCGAAGCTCAGACTAAATGGATCTCTAACACCATTTCTGCTTTGTCTCATTCGAACGGTTATTGTAAAGGGGCTCAATGTTAATGTGCCCGTTTTGGTAGGAAAAAGAGCATAATTGAGTAATTGTGCTCGTTGATATCGTACTCCATTTATTAAGGTAGAATTTGAACGAGCTTGGCGCTGCATTTCCAGTTCTTCTTTCCAAAATCCTTCTGCTTTCCAGCCTGGCGAAGCTTGGTAAGAGTTTACTTCGATACCCGTTTTAAAATAAAGAACTATTGTAGCTACTACTTGTTGGCCAACAACAGGTTTGGTTACGTTTGTTTCAAGACGCACATAAATATCTGGCGAGCGTTCAGCTTTTCCAGTATCAATCGTTTTTGGATCTAGAACTTTAAAAGAAATTGGCTTGGTAACATAAGTCTTGCCTTCAATAGTAATGCCAATAGGGGGTATCTTGTGGCTTCCTACATCTTCTGCAATAAGTTGAAAGCCATAGCTAATAGTAACCGAAGGTCTATTATTCAGATACGTGTAATTACTACTTTGGCTTGTTCTATTTGGAAGCCAACGTAGCCCAGGGATTTCTGGTAAAGTCGGACGATCTAATGTTCCTACGGATGTACCAGATATAGCTATTTGTAAGGTGACACCCTCACCTGCAAAAATATTTGTTTCGCTTAATGTTGCTTCAACTGTAACGTCTTGGGCGTTAAGCGTTGATGTTAATAAAAGCGATAGAAAAATAAATACTACAGAGCCTAGCCTATTACCAATCTTTGTCATGCTTAGCGCTGTTCTTTGATTTTTGTTTTTTAAATTCTTTAAGCAATTCTTTTTCTTTTTGAGCCAATGCTTTTAGAATCTTCTCGGCATCTTCCTTACTAATTTCTTTGGGAGCACGTCCTTCACCTTCTTTTGGCTCTTGTAAGTCACTCTTTTCTTCACTGTCACTTTCCTGAGGATTCTCTTTTTGTTCTTGATCCTCTTCATTCTGCTGCTCTTCTTGAGAATCTTGTTGTTGCTGATCTTCGTTCTCTTCCTGCTGCTCGTTGTTTTTCTGATCCTGACTTTGTTGTTGTTGCTGCTGTTGTTGTTTCTCTTTTTCCTCTTCAATCCTTTTCTTCAGTTCATTCAACTTCATATCGTTTGGAAACTGAGAAAGTCCTTGATCAACATTGTCAAGAGCGCTTTGCATATCGGCATTTATAAAAGCTTGAGCAGAGTTGTGGAAATAGAAATCGGCAGATTGAGCTTGCGCAGTAATCGTAAAGTAAAGTGGAAATATAAAAAGTAGTAAAAAGTGTTTCATAATTAAGAATCTATTTGATCAACAGAGCCAATACGTTCAATGAAATCTTTAAAATTAGAGACCGTTTCATCAACTTTTTGTGCTTGTTGCATTAAATCGTAAGCTTTTTTGTACTTTTTCTCTGAAACCAATTTCTCTGCTTGTTGTTTCATTGCAAGAGCGTATTCAGAAGGCTCCTTCTGTTTTTGATCTTGGTTTTCTTGATCTTGTTGCTGTTCATTTTCTTCTTCTTCAGCTTTCGAAGAAGCCAATTCATAATTTTGTTGAGCCTCCGCATCGCTAGGGTCTAATTTTAACGCGTTTCTCAGGTGCAACTTAGCAGGTTCCCATTTTTCACCATTAGCTAAGAGTGTTCCCATATTGTATTGGGCTAGAGCTTTGTCAGAATCTGTTTTAGAGAGTTTGTCAAATTCCATATATGCATCTAAAGCTTCTTGAACTTTATCTTGCTTAGCGAGAGCATTACCTAAGTTAAAATAGAGACGCGCATTATCAGGGTTGTTCTCTAAAGCGGCACGATATAGAACTTCTGCTTCTACAAAATCCCCTTTTTCAAAAGCATCATTCCCTTTTCGGGCGTCACCTAACCCCGCTGCCGAAAGTATAAAAACGAAAAGTATGTAGAAAAAAGGTTGCTTCATTAAAGATGAATAGAAGTTTTAGTCAAAATTATTCTGGTATAAACGTAAATACAACGTATTTAAAAATCTGCTTGTGATGTCGTTTTTATAAAATTCTTTTCGATTGAACGTTGAACTAAGCTCTGCTTAACTCAAGCAAGAATGAAACGAAATCAAAAGTATCCATATTGCCACCTCTTTCTTAAAAGAATGATGAATTTGCATCTTCTCCGAAAGTTGCAGCATCATATTTAATTCTAATGAATTTAAAAGCTATGGAACTAAATTTAACTTTAGCGTCCAAAATTAACATTCTATCTGTTTAAGTGGAAATATTTACTACTTAATTTGAAAGAAACACAATCTTTGGAACCTTAACTGTTAAAGCTTGTGTTAGCCATACAATATATTGAGAAGTATTACTTATTTTTTGATGAATAAAATGGAGATATAAAAGAATGAATATTGGTATTGTTTGTTACCCAACATTTGGAGGAAGTGGGGTTGTTGCCACTGAATTAGCTAAAGTGTTAGCTAAGAAAGGGCACGTAATTCATGTTATGAGCTATGCTAAGCCGGCGCGATTAGATACTCTTGAACCAAATATCACGTATCACGAAGTATCAATCAATTCGTATCCATTGTTCGAGTATCCGCCGTATGATTTGGCGTTAGCAACTCAAATGGTAAACCTAATTGAGCACGAAGATTTAGATTTACTGCACGTGCATTACGCACTTCCCCATGCTACAAGCGCATACCTAGCCAAACAAATTGTTGCTGAAAAGAATAAAAAAATATGCATCATAACTACGTTACACGGTACAGATATAACAGTTGTAGGTAGCGATCCTAGTTATAAACACGTGGTAGAGTTTTCCATTGATAAAAGTGATGGCGTTACAGCCGTCTCAGAATATCTAAAACAAGAAACTTACAACCGATTTGATATAAAACGTGATATACGAGTCATCCCAAACTTTATTGATCTAGAGCGTTTTCAAAAGTCTAATAAAACTCATTTTAAAAAGGCAATTTGTCCTGACGATGAGAAGGTGGTAGTGCATGTATCGAATTTTAGAAAAGTTAAAAGAATAGCTGATGTGGTCGAAATATTTGGAGGCATTCTAAAGCAGGGTATTAAAGCAAAACTACTTATGGTTGGTGATGGGCCTGAAAGGCAGCACGCAGAACAGCAGTGTAGAGATTTAGGAATATGTGAGCATGTACGTTTTCTAGGTAAATTAGAAGCAGTAGAAGAAGTGCTTTCTATAGCTGATTTATTTCTTATACCATCAGGGTCAGAAACCTTTGGCTTAGCCGCACTAGAAGCTATGAGTTGCTCAGTTCCTGTTGTAAGTACAAATATTGGTGGGCTCCCTGAAGTGAATATCCATGGTGAAACAGGGTATTTATGTGAGCTTGGTGATGTAGAGAGTATGTCTAAGTATTCTGTTGAAATACTTTCTAACGAAACACTACACGCTGAAATGGCAGCTAATGCAAGAAAACGAGCTGAGACTTTCAATCAAGATTTTGTAGTGCAAGAGTACGAAACCTTTTACGAGGAAGTTAGATCCGGTTGTGCTCAGGTTAAGTAAGATTTAATACCCTAGAGGTTAGCCAAAAATATTCCATTTACTTTTAGCCGATGCTTTTGCAACAGCAATGTATTTACATTTCTTTAAGTTGAGTATTTTGTCATTTTCTAAAGAATTGTCAATTACATAAGCTATGGCGATGGTAAGATCTTTCATAGAACTATCAACTTTTTGGCCTTTAAACTTAGAGCAAATCACAAAATTTGAAATCTCTGTGTTGATACCTTTTGCCTTGTCTACCCAAAATACTGGCGACACCAATGTAGCTAACATATAATCAGAGCGATCTTTTCCTGGGATTTCTCTAATCACTTCAGCTTGTATAGGTAATTGAAGCTTAAGCTCTTCTGGCCCCTGATCAATAGTAGATATTTCAATTTTGAATGGTTTCATGCTCGTAATGAAATAATATGATGTGGTTAAAGCTAACGCTGAATATAGGTGCTATAATTTGATTCTTAAACAAAAAAATCCCTGCATACTTAAATGCAGGGATTTTAAATAATCGTAAATACTTACAATGTGTTTATGCGAGAACTTTAGAAACTTCTTCAGCTGCTTCTTTAAGAAGAACAGCGGAAATAACGTTTAACCCGGAGTTATCGATAATTTCTTTTGCTTCAGCAGCATTGGTGCCTTGCAAGCGTACAATAATAGGTACTTTGGCAACTTTACTTGCAATTTCTGGGTCTTTAACAGCTTCAATAACACCGTTAGCAACACGATCGCAACGAACAATCCCACCAAAAATGTTAATCAAAATAGCTTTAACATTTGGATCGTCTAAGATAATACGGAAACCATTTTTTACCGTATCAACATTAGCCCCGCCGCCAACGTCTAAGAAGTTAGCAGGCTCGCCACCAGAAAGTTTGATGATATCCATAGTTGCCATTGCAAGACCAGCACCATTAACCATACAACCAACGTTTCCGTCTAGTTTGATATAGTTTAGGTTGTACTTTTGGGCTTCCAATTCAAATGGATCTTCTTCAGCGTCGTCTTTCAATTCTGCTAAATCAGGATGGCGGTATAAACCGTTACCGTCGAACGTTACTTTAGCATCAAGCGCTAGAATGTTTTGATCTGGAGTAAGGATGAGTGGGTTAATCTCAAACATATCAGAGTCAGTCTCAACATAAGCGTTGTAAATAGCCATAATAAATTTAACGGCTTTTTTAAGCGCTGGTCCTTCTAAACCAAGAGCAAAAGCTAGATGTCTTGCTTGGTTAACCTGAAGAGGCATACCTGGCTCAACCCATTCTTTAATAATTTTCTCTGGAGTTTCTTCCGCAACTTGCTCAATCTCAACTCCACCTTCGGTTGAAACCATGATTACGTTTTTGCTAATTGCACGATCAAGAAGAATACCTAAGTAAAATTCTTTTTCGATATCAACGCCGTCTGTAACATATAAGCGTTGCACAAGCTGTCCAGCCTCACCAGTTTGGATAGTTACGAGAACATCACCTAATAAAGATTCAGCTGCTTCGCGAACTTCATCAATGCTTTTGCATAAGATAACGCCTTTTGCGTTGCTCTTTACAGTTCGCCCTTTACCTCGGCCGCCTGCGTGAATTTGAGCTTTTACAACAAACAGAGACGTTCCGTTCTTCTGCATTTCTTCAGCAGCTTGAACAGCATCTTCCGCTGTTGTTACTGCGGTTCCATCAGGAACAGCTACGCCATATTTCTTAAGAATTTCTTTGGCTTGGTACTCGTGGATTTTCATGAATTATAATCTAATGAACGTTCAAAAAAAGCGATTTTTATGGGTCTCAATAATAGGGAGAATACACGCTAAAGGAAAGTCATCAAAACTAGAGGATACATGAATTTATAAAAGTTTGTGATTTCGGCTTTTTGTAACTTAAATTTCAGGAGAATTAATCAGAAGCGAACCCATTGCAAAAAGCTAAAATAATGTCTGCCGAGGAACTGGAACGCACCTATGTTCGGTTTGCACACCAGTTTCTTGAACCGTATGATGATCCGTCCCGACTTGCCATAATTGGCATGCAGACTAGAGGTGTTTACATTGGTAAGCGCATTAACGACGAAATAAAGAAGAAATTTGGTGTAGAGATAGACTTTGGAGTGCTTGATGTTACTTTCTATAGAGATGATTTTCGTACTAAATTAAAGATGCCTCAAGTACAAGTCACGGAAATTCCCTTCGATTTATATGATAAAGATATTGTACTTGTAGACGACGTGCTTTATACGGGTAGAACAGTACGATCAGCTATGGATGCGCTAATGGGATATGGACGTCCAAGGAAAATTCAGTTTTGCTGCATGGTAGATCGCGGCCACAGAGAACTGCCAATTGCAGCAGATTACACAGGGCTGTATATACCAACTCATGAGAAAGAGGAAGTAAGAGTGAAAGTTAAAGAGCTTGATGGCGAAGATGCAGTATATCTAGTTGAAGCAGGAGAAGAGGTATGACCAGTGACCTATTGAACGGTTACCAGTTCAAGCAAAAGCATTTGCTTGGTTTAGCTGATTATTCCAAAGAAGATATACTATATGTATTAGAACAAGCAAAATACTTTAGAGAGATTTTAGATCGCCCGGTTCCAAAAGTTCCTACATTGCGCGACAAAACCATCGTAAATTTATTTTACGAGAACAGTACTCGAACACGACTTTCTTTTGAACTTGCCCAGAAAAGAATGGGAGCGGACGTTGTTAACTTTTCAGCGAGTAACTCATCTACAAAAAAAGGGGAGTCGTTAAAAGATACAATTCAGAATATCAGTTCTATGAAGATTGATATGGTTGTTGTTCGGCACGAAAGCCCTGGCGTTCCTCACTTTCTAACTCAATGCGTTGATGCCGCTATTCTAAATGCGGGTGATGGATCTCATGAACATCCAACGCAAGCTCTACTCGATATGTTTACCATGCAAAAAATCCATCCAGATTTAACAGGTAAAAAAGTAGCAATCATTGGAGACATCTCACACAGTAGAGTGGTACGGTCTAATATTATTGGGCTCACAAAACTTGGCGCAAAAATTGTTCTATGCGGTCCAAAAACTTTTATGCCTGTTTTTGTGAAAGATATGGGGGTTGAAGTTTCTCATAATTTGGAGGAAACTTTAGCTTGGTGCGATGTGGCAATGGCGCTTCGTATTCAGCTTGAGCGACAAGGAGAAAGCACTGAATTATTCCCAAGCTTAAGAGAATACCACGAGCGATTTGGAATCAAGCTAGAACATCTTGAAAAATACCCAGATTTTAAGATTATGCATCCTGGCCCAATAAATAGAGGTGTCGAAATGCAAAGTGAAGTAGCTGATAGCGATAGAGCGGTAATTTTGGATCAAGTAACCAATGGTGTAGCAGTTAGGATGGCCGTACTTTATTTATTAAGTGGTGGTAATAGGGTATAGATAAATGTGTATTTTGTATAGTTAGAATTAGTAAATTGAATATTGTTGAATCCAAAATCTTATCAAGCACGTTAGTCATCGAAGAACAAGAAATAGATATTAAAGCTTCTACGACTCCTTCTGTAACAATAGGAATTCCAGTTCTTAATGAAGAGGAGCATATTGAGCGTGTGGTCCAAGGTTTTTTAGCTTGTGGCTACCCAAACTTAGTAGAGATATTAATAGCTGATGGTGGGAGTACGGATAGAACTCGTGAAATTATTAGCCTTATATCTCAAGAAGATGCTAGGGTTAAATTAGTTGATAACCCCAAAAAATTTCAGTCTTTTGGTTTAAACAAAATGATTGATGTCGCAAAAGGTGATGTTTTTTTACGTGCGGATGCACATTGTGATTATGGTGATGATTATGTTAAGCTCTGTGTACAGAATTTAACAGAAAGAAAAATCAAGAATGTAGGTGGTGCGGCAAGGTTTCTTGCAGAGAATTTGGTTCAGGCTGGCACTGCAATTGCTGTATTAAGCATTTTTGGAAATGGGGGGGCAAAACATTATAACCCATCTTTTGAGGGATACTCCGATACGGTTCCAATGGGTTGTTTTTGGAAAAGTGATTTAAAGGTATTAAGTGGATTTAAAGAATCTAATTACACAAACGAAGACGCAGAAATAAATTACCGTATTCAAAAGGTGTTGGGTGGAAAAATTTACATAAGCCCTGACATAAAGCTTTGGTATTACCCAAGAAAAAAATTCACTCGGCTTGCAAGACAGTATTTTAGATACGGTAGAGGGCGTTTTTTGACAGCCTCAATGCATGAAGGGAAAATTCCATTTCGAAGTAAAGCTCCTTTTATTTTTGTAGGGCTAATGCTTATATACCTACTTGTTGATGATTTATTATTTGGATCTATTCTTGGATCTAAGGTTGTTCTGGGTGCCGCTTTAATGGTATTACTTTTTGAATCGGTAAGGAAGTCTTTTAAAGAGAGAGACTACCTTAACAATGAGGTGTGGAGGGGTAAAAAGAAGATGCCGAGTTCCATCTTACTTAGTGGAGCAACTTTTGTGACTTTGATTATAATGCATATTTCTCACTTCACTGGATATGGGTTTCAGTTGTTAAGAGCTAGATTACTCAGAAAAGAAGGTTGGTAGTGGTAAATGACTTCGGATAAGTATAAAGTTGTTCAGCTTTCCTCTGTTCACCCCTCGCATGATACACGAATCTTTTACAAGATTTGTAAGTCGTTAGTAGCTCATGGTTTTGACTTGGATCTTATTATTCAACATCCTTCTGATGAGGTTAAGGATGGAATAAATATAATTGCACTCCCAATAGCGAAGAAAAAAGCGGATAGAATTTTCAAAATTATTCCAAAGCTATTTCTAAAGGCCATCAGGTATCCTAAAAGAACCATTTTTCACTTCCATGATCCAGAACTGATTCCAGTTGGGTACATGCTAAAGGTTCTTGGGTATAAGGTTATATATGATGTACATGAAGATGTGCCAAAAGATATTTTGGGTAAAGAGTGGCTACCTAATTATATTCGAAGTTTTATAGCGTTACTTATGACTGGCCTTGAAAAAATGAGCCTTTGTTTATTTGATAATGTTATCGTTGTCACTGCATCAATAGAACAGAGGTTTAAATCAGACAAAACAATACTTGTTCAAAATTTCCCGATTCTTTCTAATAATAACTGTAATGCAACACCACACCAACGAAATAGTATTTTCTATATTGGGGATATAACCCTTGTAAGAGGTCTTAAAGAAGTAATTAGAGCAGTGGACATAGTAAATCATTCACATAAGTTGAAATTCATCCTAGGTGGAAAGTTTACTCCGAAGTCTTTAGAAGGTGAATTGAAATCAGAATCAGGGTGGAAGCACACAGATTTTGTTGGCTGGGTCGGAAAGAGCGAATTTATGGAATATGCAGAAAGGTCATATGTTGGTATTGTTACTTTTCACCCTATACCCAATCATATTGAAGCCCAACCTAATAAATTGTTTGAGTATATGCACGCTGGTTTACCCGTAATAGCATCAAATTTTCCACTGTGGGTTGAAATTGTCGAGAAAAATAAATGTGGTTTATTGGTTGATCCTATGGAGCCTTCAGATATATCTAATGCTATATTATGGGTAATTGATAACCCAAAAGAAGCTCGAGAAATGGGTGAAAATGGGCGAAGAGCTGTGCTCGAAAAATACAACTGGGCCAATGAAGAAAAGAAACTTATAAAACTATATAATACCCTATCTTGAACCTTTTAGAAGCAGGGCAGAAAATTACCACAGAATACTATGAATGAGCTAAAAAGAATTGATTTATTAGAAGTTGTTACAGTTTTTGCAAAAAGAAAGAGAACGTTGGTGATAATAGTTTTTTTGGCAACCATGATGGGAGCAATCACTGCGTTTATTTGGCCAAAAAGTTACCAGTCTGAAATGACATTTATAGTAACCGATGGTAGCGGAATTAATTTCTCTAGTGGTGGTTTACTTAGTGGTTTAGCCAATCTCTCTGTGGGTGGTTCTAAAATAACATCAGATCAAGCCCTTATTTTAATAAGAAGTACCGTAATTCAGGATGAAGTGATTGATAAGTTTAATCTGAAAGACGTTTTCGGCACTGATGTGCCAGAAGCACTCAGGAAAAACCTAGATCAAAAGCTTATTATAGACGAAAAGCGAGAAGGTGGGCTTGGTTTCAATTCCATAATAGCTATAACAATTTCTTACGTTGATGAAAGTCCACAACGGTCTTATGACATTATTAGCTATTATTATAATTTGCTCGATTCAACCGTGACAGATTTAAACCGAAAGGGTGTCGGTGATGGTTATTATATGCTAAAAACTAGGCTAGAGCAAAACGAAATAGAATTAGAGATTGCAGAGGATAGTTTAGTAAGTTTTCAGAAGAGATATGGAATATTAGAAGTTGAGGAACAAGCAAAGTCTCAAATTAAAACACTTGCAGAGCTGAAAACAGAAATCGTTAAACTTGAAGTTCAAATTGGGTATACAAAGGAGGCTTTCGGTTCAGGTAATAATAAAATTGAAGATTTAGAAGTTCAAAAAAAGCAGTTTGAAAGAAAGTACAATGAACTGTTAACTGGTAAAAAAACAAGTATTGACGGCTCATTCGATGTGTTTCAGTCTGTGCAGGAAATGCCAGAGTTATTCCTAGAGTACTTAAGAAGATATCGAGAGGTAATTATACAAGAAGAAATATACAAAGTATTGTACCCTCAATTTGAGCAACAAAAACTGAGTTATGAAGAGGCTAACTCAGGGTTGAGGGTTGTAGACCCAGCAATCGTTCCAACGTATAAATCGGCGCCAAAGCGTGCGTATATAATCTTAGCAGCGATGCTTTTTGGTGGTTTTGTGGGTATTCTAACAGTACTTTTCAAAGAATGGAAAGAGAGTCTTAGGGCAAATAATCCAGAAGAACTAAACCGCTTCGAAGAGTTTATTAAAGAACTAAAAAAGTTCTAGTGGTTTCAAGTGTTAGGACATACAGTGGGTTAATAATAGTTGTTCCAATTGTTATTGGTGCTTTTTTATCGGGGATAGTCTACTTATCTGAAGGCTCTGCAATACCCCTTACCTTATTTCAAATGGCCCTGCTAGGTGGTTTCCTATTATTTGTTCTTAATAAAATAGTAAATCGTGATCTAGAACTTGATTTATATGGGGTTGAGTTAGAGTATATATTATTATTAGCGCTTATATTTTTTTCTTTAATTTATAGCCCTAATAGAGATATCGGCCTTTTTTATACTATTCGGTTTATTACTCTGCTTAGTATGACGTACCTTATTTATAATTCTGTAAATACGGTTTCTGAACTAATATCTATTATAAAAGTAATCATTGTCATCGCATGTATTGTTGCCCTAAAAAGTATTTATGATGCATACAGTAATCCTGAGATAATAGCTTTTAATTATTTGAATGAAGGTAAGAAGCTAATGCGTACTAGTGGTGTTGAAGCGGATCCAAATGTCTTCGCAATTGGATTTAGCATGCCGTTTATGTTACTATTGAGCTATTTGTCAAGTGCTAAATCAAGTATAAATAAGTTACTATTGTCTGTAGGGTTGGCTGTGATTTTAGGTGCGGTCTTAGTAACTTATTCAAGAAGCACTTGGGTCGCATTTTTTATTGGCGGGGGTATAATTCTTAAATACCATAAAAACTATACCATAATAATTGTTGCGGCTGTTTTAGTACTTATATCAATTATCGCTAGCGAAAGTATACAAGCTATTTTTATAAGTATCTGGCAACGAATGAAGGATATTTTTGCGGGGAGTGATGATGATTCATCAAATATTCGAATATTGTTATTTATTGGTGCCTTTAAGATGTTTTTGGATTCATATATGCTAGGAGTCGGATTTCAAGGGTTTTCTACCCATTTCCAACACTATTATACAAAACAGGAAACTATAGGAATATATGAGCCCCATAATGAATATTATAAATTTCTATCGGAGTTAGGATTTATTGGCTTTGTATTGTTTATTATGATATTAACTAAATTTATTAAGGTGGGATTAAGCAATCTCCACACCCGTAATGATGGCGAAAAGGTAATTGCTATTGCATTGCTTTGTTCACTTATTAGCTATTTTATATTTTATATATTTTACTCTGGAATGCTATATAATTCTTTATTCTTTATAAATATAAGTTTGCTTTTTGTGTTGAGAAAAATTGTTCAAAAGAATGCTCTAAATCCCGCTATAAATAGCGAAAAGTTTCTTTAGATAGGCATCGCTGCTAAACAACTTCTTAATTGCAGTAGTATTGGGTTTCATAGCAACAATGGAGGGTATATGTGAAACAAGATTAGTCCGAGAAAACTCAGAAACTATTTTTCCGTAACCAAGTTCAGCTAATTTGCTAGAAATTCCGGTTGGGCTAGATAAGAAGGGTACCCCACAGAAACTAGCTTCTGTTAATGCTAACCCAAAAGCCTCCCTTCTACTTGGAGAGATATAAACATCTGTAGCATGTAAGTATTCAATTAATTGATCCGGTGAAACGGTTGGATGAACCTGTATGTTCTGAAAGTGACCTTGATCTAATTTGTTTTTAATTTTGTTTGAATACGCCGTGTTCTCATAATTACCAATAATATGAAAAATAGTATCCTTGAGTTCGGAATTATCAATGATAGCATCTAACAGTAAATCTATTCCTTTTTCTTCTCTAATACTTGCAACGGTTAATGCGTGTATTTTGGAGTCATCCCATCCTAATTTGGTTCGCTTTTCAACTTTCTCTGTTGTTGAAATTGGTGTGTATTTTTGAGAATCCACCATATTGTAAATGACATCAGATTTCGCTGATAGCTTTGGGAATACGTTTTCTACATCAATTTTTAATTGAGGCCCCGAGTAAAGCACTCTGTCCACACAGTCAAAGATTTCAGAAATTATTGGCCTAAAGTGAGGCTTGTTGATACTTTGATACCAATCACTCCCATGTATTGTAAGAATCACTTTGTAGCCTGCTTTTTTTAGTGCTGGAATTGCTAAACCGTCAGGGTATAACCAATGGACATGTACAATATCAGGAGGAAGCCCTTCTAAATGTGATAATAATGTGTATGAAATAGATTTTTGAATAACTCGAGGGAATGTTTTCCTAGGGAAGGAAAGGAATTTTAATCGAGTTATATTTTTTGACCCACAAATAAATGGGGCATTATTTAGAGAGTTTCTTTTAGTAAAAGGAATTGCATAAGGAGTTGGTACTAAAAGAGAAACCTCTGTAGAGTTATTCTTCTTCAAAAGCTCAAACAAATCTTTTATGAATTTGCCTTGGGAGGTAGCTAGTTCATTAGGAAATAAATGACTGACTAATGCAATATTCATAGTGTACAGGTTTAACTCAGGCTTAGGTGAAGTATGCTTAATTGGTGAATAAGTAATTGTTAAAGAAGCATAGCAAGTATAAACTCTACCTATTCAATGCTACGTAAGTTGTGATAATACCTGTGATTGTGGAAATGCCTGCTAGCCAAAGTTGAACGCGTTGGTTTTTCAATTGCCCGCGTTGATATTCGTAGGTTTGCTTGGATGAGAATTCAACAACGGGTTGTTTGTCTACAAATATACGATCACCAGATTCTAATTGTGCTTCATTTGGCTTATACCATGCACCACTTCCTGCTTTTATAATAAAAACGCGGTCTTCATCTGCGGCTAAGGCAAAACCACCTGCTTTTGATATGTACTCGTTTACAGATACAACGCTAGATGATAAGTATGGGAAATAACCAGGTTTGTTTACTTGCCCAAAAATAAAAATGGTGTGCTCGTCTTTTGGAATATAAAGGCTATCACCGCTAAAAATCTTTAGTTGTTGAAGTTGGTCAATGTCTCCTAGATCTAAGAAGACTCTATTTTGACTTAGCCTAGTTTCACTTTCAAAATATTCTACACCTTCAACTAATTGGTCAGAGGTTCTTAACATTAAGCTAGCGTTAAACTTATTAGGAATTTCGTTTTCGAATCTCGTTCCCCGTATCAGATAGGCACTAGCTGGCAAAGCTTCATCGGTTAATCCACCACTTAGATTAAGGAGGTCGCTAGCAGAAGTCTTGCCGGTTACAATTGGAAAACTTCCAGGTATTTTAACTTCACCAAGAACCCAAGCGGAGCCTTGTATAGGTTTAGATCTGTCGTAAGGCACTACAATACGGTCGTTAGGAGCTAGCTCAAAGTTAGCCCACTCATTGGTTCCTAATTCAATCATCTCAACAGTATCAGTTTGACGTCGGTAGACAATTATTTTTGAACGATCTGCTGATTCTTCAAAACCACCACTAATGGCTAAAAGTGAAGCTGGGGTATCACCTTTTTTATACTCTAACTCATATCCATAATTTACAGCTCCAGAAATGCTAACGGTTGGAGTTCTTGGCGTTACCATTTTAATAGTGATTTGATCTCCATCACGTATAATTGGGTTTCCTTGTAAATCACCGGCTCTAAAGTAGCTGATTAAATCGGCGGTAGATTTTTCTCCATTACTGTGTGTAATGGAAATGTTGCGATATGAGTATATACCTTCATCCAAAAGTTGACTGGTATTTTGAGGAGCTAGAACCAACGAATCGTTTAAAGATTTTTTAGGTAAAGACATTGTCGCTAAGAAGATGGCTAAATCAACACGAGTTTGAGCTGGCAATACAAATTTACCTGGTGATGGAATAGCCCCATTAACATGGATATTTACTGGGCGAGGAATTTCAACAGAGATTGAAATTATTGGCTTTTTATAAGCTACACTTGCGGCTTCAGTAATTACTCTTTCAGCTTCTAAAACTGTTAAGGAATTTATATTTACAGAGCCAATTGAAGGGATAATTACTTCTCCAGAAGCATTAATGAGAAGGCCCCTGAGAACCATATTTTGAATCGTTTCGATTTGAATCGAAATAAGATCGTTTGGCCCCAGGATATAGGTAGCTTTATCAATGCTACCTTCGTAAGTAAGACCTTCTATTGCTAGCTGGAGACCAGTTGGGTCTTGGAAGTAGAATCCACCCAGGCCATTTGAACTACTTATGTTTAAAGAATTTTGTGAAGAGGTGTTTCCCGAGGTCTGAGCGATAGCATTGGAAAAAATGAAAAAGGATAATGCTAGTAAAAAGAGCGGTTGAAATCGTCTCATATATATGTCGTATTCGAAAGTCGAAATTTATTTTTTAAAACGTGCCAGTATAATACCAACTATTACAAAAAGAGCACCAATATATTGAAATAGAGTGAGTTGTTCATCTAAAATTATTGCTCCAAATATCAAACCGAGCACAGGGACTAGATTTTGATATGCGGCGGTTCTAACCGCCCCTAATTTATGAACTCCATTGTTCCAGATAAGATAAGCAATACCTACTGATAATAAACCACTATATAGTACGCCTCCGTAACTTTTTACTGAAATTTGCCCCCAGTCTAGAGTTATTAACGAAGGTAGACCGACGATGGTTAAACTAATAAGTCCGACTAACGACATAAAGGTAGAAAACTGAGTTGAATTATAAATCTTCAAATACTTTTTAGAGAGAATGGTATAAGCTGACCAAACAATGGCTGCAAAAATAATGATCAAATCGCCTATAAAAGTTTCAGATTCAAAGGAGATTGGATTTTTACCGCCAGTGATAATCCCACAAATACCAGCAAAAGCGAAAAGAATACCTATAGTTGTAATGGGTGTTAATTTTTCGTCAGAAAAGAACTGCGAAAATAACGCAACCCATATCGGAATGGTGCCAAGCATAACGGCAGCATTAGATGAGTAGGTGTAATTTAAGCCAATTATAAAAGAGAGTTGATAAACAAGATTTCCAAGAAGCCCGAGAGCTACCATCTTCCAGAAGTGTTCTTTTTTTACTTTTATAGAAACGCCACGTTTCCATGCAACGATGTACAAAATCAAGAACGCAAAAATAAACCGAAGGACGTTAAAACTATTAGGGTCTATTTCCTGAAGCGAAATTTTAGCTACACTAAAGTTTAGAGCCCACATAATGGCAACTACTACTAGGCTTAGGTCGGTAAGATATTTTTTAAACAATACAGGGTATTTGAGTGCGAGAAAAAGTACAGGTTTTTGAGCATTTATACTGTCTCAATGGGAAGAATAAATTCATAAAAAAATTATAGTAACTATTTACTAATGTTCGTAACTTTTGAACTTGTATTTAATAAAATGACTTAAAGTCAGAAAATGGGAATTCCAGAACGAAAAGAAAGAGAAAAAGAACGGAAGCGTTCTTTGATGATAAAGGCCGCCGAAGAGTTAATTCAGGAAAAGGGTTTGGCGAATCTTAATATGGATGAGGTTGCTCTTCGCGCCGAAGTGAGTAAAGGATCTTTGTATCAATATTTTAATACCAAAACGAATCTCATTCTTGGAATCTGTGATAAAGCCTCATCTTTATTTAATGAAGAGGTAGCGAAGGTTTTGGGTAAAGATTTACCGGGCCTTCAATTGGTGTATTTAATTGGCGAAACCTTCTTAAAATTTGTTACCGAGCACCCTGAGTATTTTAGAGCTATGCGCTTTCTAGATACACTAAAAGAAGTAAATGAGGTGGATGGTAGTGGCTATTTTAAATCTTGTGTTGCGCATAGACACAGTACTTTTACATGTACAGTACGAGCTATACAGATTGGAATGCAGGATGGAAGTATCAACTCATCTTATGATGCTAAAGAATTAGCTGTGTTAATCTGGAGCACCTCACATGGACTTGTGAGCTTGGTGTATCAGAATCAAAATAATCAGAACCATGATCTGTTGGACCAATTAGATTTAGATATACACTCTTTATTAAAAGGGTACATAAAATTAATTGGCTGTGGTATAGCAAACGATGGAAGTAAAAATAAATATGACTAACAGTCATTTTTTTGTAACTAAATGAACATCTTTCCGTAGGTCAGCGCCGACTTATGAATAGACTTTATAAACTCAACGAACAAAATTTAATGCAGAATAAAATTTTAAACCGCTCACTATTACTCTTTCTGGTTATATGGGCTTTGGTAGGCACAAAAGTGGCCGTCTCACAAGACATTCAAAAGGGGCAAGAAATTTCGCTTGATCAAATGATTGAAATGGCAATTGCTAATAGTCCTGAGATTAAGCGAGCTTTGCTAGCAGTTAAAGATGCCGATCAGCTTGTAAAGATTGCATATGGTGAAGTTTTCCCTGATGTAACTTCTTCGATTAGCTACACTAAGAATATTGAAATTCCCGTGAATTATATACCTGCGAAACTTTTCGATCCAACAGCACCTGATGGTTTGTTAGCTCCTGTTGAGTTTGGAACCGATAATAATTGGCAAGGTGGATTTACAGTAGAACAGAACTTATTTAAAGGAGAAGCTTTAGTAGGAATTAGTAGTTCTACGGTATTTAAATTAGTTCAACAAGAAAATTTTAGAGCAATCAGCCAGCAAATTATTACTCAGGTTCGAGTAGCCTATTATAGTGTGTTGGCTGCCAATGAGCAGTTAAGATTACAACAAGCTCAGATTGATAGATTAGATCAGAATATTAAAGAAAATGAAGTTCGTGCAAAAGCAGGTATTATTGATGAGTATGATGTGCTTAGGCTAAAAGTACAGTTAAGCAATCAAACGCCATTGTTGGTACAAGCTAAATATGCCCTAGCTGAAGCTTATAGAACTCTTAAGGTTATATCGGGCTTGCCAAATACTTTTGATTTTAAAGTTAAAGGCAACTTGAACAGCTTTGATATCCTTTCAAAGGATGCTAATAACACAGATAATTTAAAAATTAAAGAGATTGACCGAATGAACCCATTCGAATTTAGTGCTCTTAGTGTTGATCCTGCAGACTTGGTAGCTTATCGTGGAGACCTACGTGTTATTGACGCAACAATTGGTTTAAAAGATAAAGAAATCACGGCAGTGAAAAGTCGCTTTCTACCCACACTTACAGCTTCTTACAATTTACAATGGAGTGCAGCTGAACCAGGTGCGCCAACCTTCTTTGAGAATAGTAATCGCTTTCAAACTTTTGGCTTAAATTTAAGCTTTCCTCTTTTTCAAGGTTTTGAGCGTGTTGCCAATGTGAACCGTGCGAATATTCAGAGAAAAGATTTAGAAGAGCAAAAAAGGGCAACCTTCTTAACAGCTAATAATGAAGTTGCTTCGGCATCTGAAAAAGTGAACGAAACTTTTGAAACATCTAATGCTCGTAAAGCAGCAGTGAGTTTAGCAAAAGATGGATATGAAAGAGCAAAGCGAAGATTCGAAAATGGCTTGGGTTCTCAGTTAGAGTTGACCGAGGCAGAGATTCAAGTTCGTGAAGCTGAAGTAAATTACGCCATTATGGTATTTAATTATCTCTCCGCAAAAGCACAGTATGATCTTGCTACAGGCATGGTTCCTTTTGTAGATACAACCCGAGACTAAGATTTTAATGAACATTTCAAAAAACAAACTAATGACAAAAAGATATTTAGCAATATTATTAAGCGTAAGCCTTACGGTTGTAGCGTGTTCTGGTGAGGGAGAAAAAGTAGAAACAGTACCAGATGAGATAGTGAAAACAGTAAATGTATCTACAAAAACTATTGAAAACTCTACGTTTACTAGTTATTTACAAGTTGTAGGTACGGTAGAAACAACCAACGATATCCTTATTTCTTCGGAAGTAAGTGGTAGAGTAGTTTCTTACAAAGCCAAGATTGGCCAAGCTGTAAAGAAAGGAGATGTAATTCTTAAAATAGACGACTCTAAGCTGAAACAAGAAAAAATTCGTCTTGAGTCGATTACAGCACAAACCAAAGATTCTTATACTAGATTAAAGAAAATCTATGAAGAGGATAACATTGGTTCTGAACTCGATTACTTAAATGCAAAACATGCCTACGATCAAAGTACCTCAGTATTAGAATCGATTAAAGTAGATTTAGAAAATACCAACATTAAAGCTCCTTTTAATGGGCGTTTAGAAACTATATTGGTTGAAGAGGGCGAAATGGTAAGCCCAGGAATGCAAGTTGTTCGCCTGATAGGCTCGGATGAATTTGTGATTTCTGCCGGTGTGCCAGCAAGATATGCGGATGTTATTAAACAGGGTGATAACGTTGAGTTTTGGTTTGATTCTCAAGCTAAAGACACTCTTTCAGGTACAATCAGTTATGTTGGGAATAGCATTAATACTCAGAACAGAACCTTCAGCATAGAAACCAAACTTCCGAATAACGACGGTCGTTTTAAAGTGGATATGATCGTAAACATGAGGCTTAGAACGCTTAAACGTAATGATGTTATTATTGAAAGTGAAGAGTTTGTGTACTCAAAGAAAGATGGTTACGTAGTATACGTGCTTGCTGAAAATGAAGAAGGAAAACAAGTAGCAGAAGAGCGTTTGGTAAACTTAGGTCCTTCTTATAGAACAGAAGTTATTATTGAAAACGGATTAGAGGTGGGCGACAACTTGATTACCATCGGCTCTGCTTTCTTAAATGACGGGATGCGCATAAATGTGCTTAATAAACAAGAGCAACCATTAGCGGCTCAATAAGAACCATTATACTTTAATAAATTTATGAGCACAGAATATAATAATAGCCCCAATGGAGAAAAGGGAAACGGAGCCGCGAAAAGCTCTGATACCGACTCCAGTCACGATAGAAAAGAATTTTGGTTATCCTCATTTTCGATTAATAACAGGATTAGTATCCTTGTTCTTATCACTCTAGTTTCTGTATTAGGGATTGTGTCTTACATCACTATTCCGAAAGAATCGTTTCCGAGTATTACCATACCGAATATCTTCGTAGTAACAGTTTATCCGGGCGTTTCGCCAGAGGATATGGAAAGTTTGGTGACTCGAAAACTTGAAGATGAATTAGGTACTATATCTGAAGTTAAAACGATGACGTCTACCTCTTCAGAGGGGTACTCAAGCGTAAATCTTGAATTTACAACCGACGTTGATATAGAAGATGCTCTCCAAAAAGTTAGAGAGAAAGTAGATCTAGCGAAGGCAGAGCTCCCTGAAGATGCAGAAGAACCAACTGTACAGGAAGTGAACTTGTCTGAACTTCCAATTATGCAGGTTAATATTTCGGGTGGTTATGATTTAGATATCCTAAAAGAAATAGCTGAAGATCTCCAAGACAGAATCGAGCAAGTTCCATCAGTATTAGGGGTGGATTTAACGGGTGGGCTAGAACGTGAGGTTCAAGTTGATGTAGACCTTCCTAAAATGAAGTACTACAATATCACATTCATGGATATTATAACTGCGATTTCAAACGAAAACGTGACTATTCCTGGCGGTGATATTTCAGTAGGAACTAAGAAATTCTTATTGCGTGTTCCTGGTCAGTATGAAAATACTGAGCCACTTGAAGACATTGTAATTAAGGGCGAAAATAGGGAGCCTATTTATGTCCGTGATGTAGCAAAGGTAACATTTGGGTACAAAGAAAGAGAAACGTATTCCACGTTAGATGATGCTCCTGTAATTACACTCGGAATTAAAAAACGCTCTGGCGAAAACATCCTTGAAACAGCCAAAAATGTAAAGGCTATTTTAGACGAACAGATTCCTCTACTTCCCCCAACTACTACTTATAAAATCACAAACGATCAGAGTAAGCAAGTAGTGAGCATGGTGAGTAATCTAGAGAACAACATCATTTCTGGTTTGTTCTTAGTTGTGGGTGTTTTGTTATTCTTCTTAGGGGTTAGAAACTCATCGTTTGTAGGTATTTCTATTCCAATGTCGATGTTTCTTTCATTCATTATTCTAAGTGCTGTAGGCATTACAATGAACATGATCGTACTCTTCTCTCTAATTTTAGCACTTGGGATGTTAGTAGATAATGCCATTGTAGTAGTAGAGAATATTTATCGCTTTCTAGAGGAAGGTTACGATAGATTTGAAGCTGCTAAGAAAGGAACGGGCGAAGTAGCTATTCCAATTATTTCTGGTACGGCAACAACAGTTGCAGCTTTTGCACCGATGGTGTTTTGGCCGGGAGTAACTGGTGAGTTTATGAGCTATCTACCTAAAACGTTAATCATAACGTTGAGTAGTTCTTTGTTTGTAGGATTGGTAATTAATCCTGTTATTTGCGCACTTTTTATGGAAGTAGATGGCGCTAAAGGTAAAGCTACATTAACTCGAGATGGAAAAATGATTCTTAGCTTTGCGGGGTTGGCTATTCTTGTTATCGCACTTCTCATAAGCTTTCTGACAGGTGGAATAACTGGGTTTAGTATTAGCATCACAATGTTAGTTATACTTAGTTTCTTATTCTGGTTATTAAATAAATACTTCTTAAACCCAGTTGGGAATTGGTGGCAAAATAATGGATTAAATACCGTACTTAATAAGTATGAATCAACACTTACTTGGTCATTGAATCATCGTCTAATGGTGGTATTCTTAGCAGTAGTTGTGTTTATATCTAGTATAGGTGTACTAACCGCATTCAACCCTGGGGTTGAATTTTTCCCTGAAGATATACCCCCGAGTGATGTGTATGTACAAATTGAAGCTCCAATAGGCTCTGATGTTGAGTTTACAAAAACTTTAATAGATGAAGCGAAAGCCAGAATTACCAATTTGCCCTATTTCAGCGATGTAAACTCAGTGCTAGCCACTTCCGGTGCAGTTATCTCAAATGACATGAGTGGCGGCGGTGGAAATGTAACGAACAAAGGTACCATTGCCATAAATTTCAAAGATTATCAATTACGTGAAGGTGATGTGTTTGAAGCGATGGAATTTCTTCGTAATGATTTAAATAAAAATATTGTCGGTGCAAAAATCACAGTAGAAAAACCAGCAGATGGACCTCCAACGGGCCCTCCAATTAACTTGGAAATTGCTGGCACGGACATGAGTGTTTTGACAAAAATATCAAACGACATCCTCGATATTATTGAAGGAGATTCTATTTACGCAAAAATGGATGGCCTGAAATCAGATTTGCCAGAAGCACGTCCTGAAATACGTGTTACCGTTGATCGTGAAAAAGCTGCTCTATATGAACTTTCTACAAACGCAATTGGGATGACCATTCGTCAAGCAATTAACGGGGTAGAAGCTTCAAAATTCAGAGATGGAAAAGAGGAGTACGATATCGTAGTTCGTCTAGATAAACAGTATCGAGAAGATTTAAGTACCCTTGCTGATTTAACAATTTCACATGAAGGAAATCAAATTCCGCTGTCTGAAGTTGCTACATGGGAAATTAGTAATGGATTAGGTGGTATTCGCCACAAAGATTCAGATCGAGTTATTACCATTAGCGCTGACAATCGTTCTGATTATCAAGCAAATGCTGTGTTAGAGGAAGCAAAAATTGTTTTAGCTGATTATCTAGCAAATATGCCAACAGGATATTCACATGACTGGACAGGGCAGCAACAAGAGCAAGATGAAACCTTTCAATTTCTTGGAACTGCATTCTTAATCGCAATTTTCTTAATTGCCTTCATTCTTGTTTCACAGTTCAATTCAATTGCAAAGCCAATGATTATTCTTAGCTCGGTAATTATGTCTACTGCTGGCGTATTTTTCGGGTTAGTAACATTTCAGATGGCCTTTGGGTTGATGGCCTTCCTCGGAATTATTTCGCTAGCGGGTGTAGTAGTAAACAATGCAATTGTACTAATCGATTACGTAGATATTTTACGTGAACGTGATGGCTTACCATTGCGAGAAGCATTGCTACAAGCTGGTAAAGTTCGTTTCCGGCCTGTTATACTAACGGCGGTAACTACAACATTAGGTTTGGTTCCATTAGCGATTGGATTCAATTTCGATTTCCTAGTACTTGTACAGGAACCGCTATTATTCTTCACTCACCTAAGTGAATATGTATATATGGGTGGCGAGCAAGCAGCTTGGTGGGGACCAATGGCAATTTCAGTAATTGTAGGTCTTATTTTCTCTACAGCGCTTACTCTAATTCTAGTTCCTGTGCTTTATAGCTTGTTTGAACGAGGAAGAAGAGGCTTAAACAAAATAATGTTTGGTACAGAAGAGCCAGGAATCATTAAAGATCAAAGCTCTTTAAATGCTGCTAGATCTGAGAAAAAAGAATATGAATTAAGCTAGGCACTAATTTGCTTTGTTTTGAAGTTATAAAAAAAGGCGTCGGATAGACGCCTTTTTTGTTGTTACATTTTCCATTTTCATTGTAAAATCTGCTATCTTTATGCATCAACTAAAACTTGAAAGAAATTATTTATCGTGATTCAACGAATCCAGTCTATTTTTTTAGCACTCGCCATTTTATGCACTCTTTCCGTGGTATTTACTCCTATTTATGATAGAGCTATGGAAGACCCTCAAAATTGGATAGGTATCGGTTTATCTGCAAGCTTACTAATAGCTATGCTCCTAGATATTATTAGCATTGGGCTTTATCAGAAAAGAAAAAATCAGATTAGTTGGGTAAAACGGGCGATGGCTTTTCAAGTGATTGGTATTGGTTTTGGATTAGGAGTTCTGTTTTCTTTAGGAGGAATTGGAACTTATTTGTGGGATGAAGCCATTGGCTGTGGGTTAGCCGTTTTAGCTTTAATTTTCCAAATACTGGCTTTGCGCTCTATCAATAAAGATGAAAAATTAGTACGATCCATAGATCGTATCAGATAATAAGTACGTTCTTGAGCTCAGATTATCCAAAAGCAAAAGTAATTATAGCCCTTGTTTTAGGGCTTACTTCTTTTGGATTCGCACCGATTATTGTAAAACTTGCAACTGACTATTCTGCTTTTCAAGTTTCAGCAGTACGGACTGTTTTTGCTGCAGTAATACTTTTCCCTTTCTATTACTTTAGAACTAAAGAAGAAAAAATAGCCACAAAGGTTGCTGTACATGAGCGTTGGTGGATGGCTGCCTCGGGCATACTTCTCGGTCTACATTTTATTAGCTGGACAAGCTCCATTTATTTTACATCTGTTGCCTCGGCTTCGGTACTCGTAACTGTTCACCCAATCATTCTGATTCTAGTTGAGCGCCTTCTTTTTCGAGTCAAGTTTGCTACAACGGTTTGGATTGGTGTGATTGTAGCTTTTATCGGATCTGTAGTACTAGGTTATAGCGATTTTAATGCAGAGAGCTCATTTTCTAATCCAGCTCTTGGAAATTTTCTAGCTTTTCTAGCAGCAGTAATATTTGCAATCTATTTTCTAATAGGTCGCAAGGTGAGAAAGAATCATAGCTGGATTGAATATGTATTTCCTGTCTATTCGTGGGCAGCACTAACTTGTACGATAGTTCTATTCTTATTAGAAGGTTTTTCTAATCCAATCGATGAAAAATTGCTTCTTTTAGGATTAGCGATGGCTCTTGGACCGCAAATTATGGGGCATGGTGCATTGAATTATGCAATTAAATATGTATCGCCAACTTTACTATCAACATTAATACTGGTAGAGCCTCTTTTGGCTTCATTACTAGCTTTAGTCTTATTTAAGGAGTGGCCAGAAATTAGCTCATTAATTGCAATGGCCATTATTTTGATTGGAGTAAGCTTAACTTGGAAGAAATCAGGAAAAAGGGCAGTTCCTAACCTAAGCTAGTTTTTAGGATAAATTATTAACTCATAGATACTTATGAGTAGTGTAATGAACGATATCGCAGTTAGATATTGTTAATTTATAGGCAAAACTGAAGAATATGCAGTATAATAGCAGAGCTATGCTGAGATTTGTTATTATAAAGTACGGCAGTAGCTCGTAAAGAAACTAAGATCATTATGATTTATCATAATCACTTACTGACCTCTCGTTCTCGATTACTACTAATTGGCTTAAGTTTTAGCCTTCTTAGTTGTATAAGCAGTGCTGAGAAAAAACCTATTATTCCTGAAGATGCGAACTTAATCGCAAACATTAAGGAACCTATAGAGCGTGATTACGCCAACATAAAACGTTCTGGTGTGTTACGGATGATAACTAGCTATAGCTCAAATTCTTATTTTTTGCATCGTGGGATTCAAGCTGGTTTTGAGTATGAGATGATAAAGAATTTCGCTAAAGAAAATGACCTCGCTCTAGAAGTAGTTATTGTTGGTGAAGAAGACAATCCCTATGATTTACTAAATAGTGGTGAAGGCGATCTAATAGCCGCTAACTATACTATTACTAATGAAAGGCGAGAGGTGGTAGAATTTACTCGGCCCTATAACATAGTAGATCAAATTGTGGTTTTTTCTGAAGAGATTGGTAAGAAGCCAGAAAGTATAACAGAACTTGCTGATGTAACTATAGCTACGAGAAGAAACAGTTCGTACTACGTGCGATTGAAAGAACTTCAAGAAGAAGGTTTCAATATTAATATTGAAGTTGTTTCTGATGATTTAGATACCGAAGCACTACTTTTTATGGTTTCTAGTGGCAAATATATGGCTACCGTTGCCGATGACAATATTTACCAAGCGAGTAGTAAATATATGGGTGGACTTTTACGAGGCCCAGTTATTGCCGAGAGAGATACAATTGCATGGGCTATACGGAAAAATGCTCCTGACCTTGAAAGACAGCTTAATCGCTATTTGTATAAACATTTTAGATTTGGTGAAGGAGGAGTTCCAAAAAGATCGGAATTCTTAAACGTATTGCGACAGCGTTATTTTGAGGGAGGCGAGCGGATTGAAGCTTATTTTAAACCTGAGATTGAAACTAGCGAATTTGGTGCGATTTCACCCTATGATAGCTTAATCCAAGCGGTTTCAGAAGACAATGCTTTAGATTGGGTAATGATGACTTCTATTGCAGCTCAAGAATCTAAGTTCGACCGATTTTCAGAAAGTTGGGCTGGTGCTGTTGGAATTATGCAAATTTTACCTCGATTTAGTGAAGTGACACTTGACTCACTCTACATTCCCGAAATTAATATTAGAGAAGGTGCTCGAATTTTGAAAGAGCATTTAGACCACTACTCATATATGGATTCAACAAGTCAGTGGCAATTTGCGCTAGCTACTTATAATGCAGGTCAAGGCCATGTTGCTGATGCTCGTAGATTAGCTATTGACCATAACGATGATCCAAACGATTGGGAAAGTGTTTCAAAAGCATTAATCCGATTAATGCAGAGGAAATACTATCAGAATGCGAGATATGGTTTTTGCCGTGGTATAGAAACGGTGCGCTACGTAAATGAGATTACCAATCGAAATAATACCTATCTAGCAATTTTGGCTCTTTCTAGAAACCAGAATGCTACGTTCCCACGAGTTTTGGGGCTAAAAACGGTTAATTAACTCTCAGTACAATCATTGTAATGTCATCGTACTGGATGTTGTTAGAAAAGACGTTAATGTCGTTTATAACTGTATCAATAATATTTTGAGAGCTTAGGTGTCGGTTTTTACGGATACATTCTACTAAGCGCCATTCATCGTATTCTTCTGTTTGATCAATATTCAAAGCTTCTGTAACACCATCCGTGAAAAAAGTAAGAATATCTCCCGATTTCAATTCAACTTCGGCTGTTTCATAAGGGAACATCGTTGGCATAGCTCCCAAAATTAACCCGCCTTCCTCAAGTAGAATAGGTTCATCACTGTCTTTTCGAAATAAAATAGGTGGGTTATGCCCGGCATTTACATATTTAAAGCGCTTACCGTCACTCGACATTTTCCCCCAAAAGAAGGTTATAAACTTATCGGCTGGGGTGTTTTTGTGAATGATATCGTTAATACTCGCGGTAGCTTCACTCAAGCTTATATCAATTGGCGCTAATGCGTGCAACATTGACTGTAGATTGGCCATCAGTAAAGAGGCGGGCACACCCTTGCCTGTAACATCTGCGATCGCTAGAATGTGTCCTTGGTCGGGTGTGGTAATAAAATCAAAATAATCGCCACCAACTTGGCGAGAAGACACATTAATTGCTGCCAACTCAAAACCAGGCAATTCAGGTAGCGGCTCTGGGAGTAAACCTTTTTGAATGGCTTTGGCAAGATTGAGTTCTTCGTCAAGTCTTTGTTTCTCTAATCGCTCCTCAAGTAGCAAAGACTTTTGGATGGTAAGCAAAGCAAGGTTTCCAAGCGATTGTAAGAAATTCACTTCTGCTTCGCCATATTCCTGCTGGTTGGCGCTAGCTCCAACTCCAACCACTCCAATTTTTTCATTCTGAAAACGAAGGCCAATAAGTAACTTGATATCATTCTTTCTAAGAAAATCGCAGTCTTCATCATTTTGACAATGAACAACATCTTCCATCTCAAAAAGATGATCTAAATCTTCGTCACTTGGCGTTTCTTTCATTCCACTAATGGAAACAATAGATTTCTTTCCATCTACTTCAAGCGCAAAAAAGAAAGTTCGGATGAGCATCTGCCCAAGCATGGCAAATTTAAAAACACGGGCTATTTCATCTCGATCAACCATTAAGTTGAAATCTTTACTAAGCTGCAAAAGGGTGTTTAGGTCATGAACCTTTCGATCTAATCGACGATTGATGTGGCGCAATTCCTGAAACATGCGAGAGTTCGAAATAGCTACCGACGAAATAATAGTAAGGCTTTCAATAAACTCAAGTTCGCGAGCAGTGAGGGAGTTTTTATTCCCTTTTGGCCCTAAACACAAGAAGCCAATGTGGTAATTACTCGTTTTAAGGTTGAAAAGAACACTTCCAGGTTCAATACCTAATTGGCTGAATAGGTTGATGTACTTTTCGCCATGGATTATAGATGTATCCTGTAGCTTGGCATCTACATCAAAAACAATTTCATCATCTTCATTTCTCCAGCCTCGCCCTTTCGACTTTGAAACAAAATAGGTGTCGTCACCCGGTTTGTGGATAATAATCATCCCTTTGGTAACCAATAATTTACCCATGGTTATGAGTAGCAAATTATTCAGCACAAAGTCAGGATCCTGAGATTCTATCAATAGGCGGCTCGTTTCTAGAAGAGTGCGGAGCTCAAATCGGCTGTGGCGTTCGTCGATATTAGGAGGTAGACTCACGCTATTAAAGGTGCTTAACCATTTTAATCTCGTTCATCTCACCTTTTCTATTATACTGAACATGATCCATAAGTTTGCGAATTAGATAAACGCCCATGCCGCCACGTTGTTTATTCTTAATCCGTTTCATTAAATCTGGTTCATTATAGGTGCTAGGGTCAAAACTTTCACCTTCATCGGTGATAGAAATCCAAAGTTGAGAATCTTCAAAACCCATTTCAATTTGAACGGGTTTTTTAGGTCTATTTTTATAAGCGTGTTTTATAATATTAGTATAAGCTTCATCAACAGCTAAGCGAATTTCAGAAATATCTTTCTCAGAAAGACCTTTTTCAAAAGCGTGTCGAGCAACAAAATCACGTACCTCAGCCAAGTAAGCCGTAGAAGCCTCAACTGAAATGGAATATTTGATTACTTCGTTGCTCACGATATTGCTTTAATTGAATCCTGTTAGTGCTTCACTTTCATCGTCTAGAATGTCATACAGAGTTGGAAATCCAAGCAAATCGAACACATTATATACTCGCTCGTTCATATTAGTGAGTTTGATATCGCCTCCCATTCCACGTACGTCTTCAATGTAGGCCATAAATACACCCAAACCTGCGCTTGCGATGTAGTCCAGTAATCTACAATTAACAATGATTCTAATTTTGTCCTTGTCGATAAGAGCTTTCAACGAATTCTCTAGCTGTGAGGCTGTATGAGCATCAAGCTCACCACTAATATCTAGCACGTGTACAGCGTCGACTTCCCGTATTGCAATACTAAAGTTCTTCATTATGCTAGTTTAAAAATTTATTATGGATATTGTTTCTCACTGAATGATAACGCTAACCAGAGAATATGAAAAATTAAACAAGGTTAAACGAGTACGTTATTTGAAAAATAAGTTTCGAAAAGGTCTGATTTATTTTGTAGTAGCTAAAAAGCTAGATGTTCCCATGGCTAAAAAGGATTTAAGTAGGGAAGATGATGCAAAAAAATAGCCCATCACATGTTCATATGTGATGGGCTGACTATTCATCAAGAGAGACGCTACTTGAGCGCACTCATAATTACGTAAATGCTTGGCAGATATACAACTAAAATCTGTTCGATGTTAAACAGATTATTTTAGAACGCTGTTTTATCTTACTTTAGACACCCAGAATCCAGAGTTAATTTCTTTTGCAAGTTCCGCACCTAGAGCTTCCGCGCCAGCTTTGTCATCAAAAAAGCCAATACGAACACGGAACCAAACATCGCCGTCTGCTTCGTTTCCAACTTTTACAACATAAGAACTTGGGTAATTACGGTCTTTCCATTTAGCAACAAAACCATTCGCTTTATCTTCTGAGCGGAAAGCGCCAACTTGAACGGCATACATACCATTTTCTACAAAGTTGTAAGTGGAAGAACTAGTATTAGCTTTAGTCTCAGTCTTTGACACAGGCTTAGTAGTTAGTGTTGCACCATCATCAGTGGTGTCTAAGCTATCTTGCATTGCAGCCATTTGTTCTGCAATCTGCTGTTGTTGAACTGCTCTAAGAGAGTCCATTCTAGCTTGCTCTGCTGCTCTTTTTTCTTCTTCGCTAGGGCCACAGGCTTGAATAAGAATTAAGCCAAGCGCTAGGAAAAGTAATTTAGGTCCAATTTTTTTCATAAGAATAGTTTGTTTAATGAACATCCAATATAACCGTTTAAGATACAGAAACATAAGTTTTAGCAACGGCTTTCACAACTAAGTAAAGCATAAATATTTACTAATGTTTCTTAGATAACAAAAAAATAGAAACTATTTTATATAAAAAGCGAAAGCTATGCTATTTTAAAGTAGGAATTTAGGAGAGTGATAGTTTTGAAATAAAATTCTCCCTCAATCATTAAAAGTAACGGACATGTCATTTTTTGGTTTTTTTATCTATGTATTAATCGCTTCCATTTGTGGAGGAATCGGCCAAAGTATTGGCGGTTTT